>Ga0307998_1000713_pt1 | contig 18634 bp, 22 predicted proteins | sample Davwhametageno37_FD_203147 | JGI IMG/M metagenome (GOLD analysis project Ga0307998, IMG submission 203147) | Marine microbial communities from Davis Island wharf, Antarctic Ocean - #37 | ecosystem: Environmental > Aquatic > Marine > Unclassified | place: Antarctic Ocean: Davis Island wharf... | reverse complement strand
CGGCATACAATGTTCCGATTATACCACCTATAACCACATAATCATAGACCATAATATATATAATATATTATATATATATGCCTAAAAAACAATCTTCAAAAGTAAAAAAATTTAAAAAAAAATCTTTAAAATACAAATTATCTAAAAAGAAATATTTAGAATTAATTTCTGAAAAAAAATCTAAAAATATTTCTAAAAAAAATAATAATATATTAGAAAAAGAATTAAATAAAAAATATTGTAAATGTGTAAAAACTTTTAAAAAGAAATATCCTAAAAAATCAAAAGTTTATAAAGGTAAGTTCGGTATATGCATGAATAGTATTTATAAAAATAGAGGATTTAATCCACCATATAATGTTTCTAATAGTTGTAAATATTATTATAATTAGTTTAAATCTTTAGAAAATAAAATATTAATATTTATAAAAATGAAACTAATTCAAGTAACAAATGAAAATATTCACACTATTTTACCTAAATATATAGAAGATAATAAAATTACAATAAATGATATAGATGGCATGATTGATACATATATGGAAATGGTGAAAGGTGGTCATCTATTCTTAATTGATAGAGACTTACTTAAAGACCTTCTCGTTGATATTACTTTCATGTATTCTCCGAATGATGATGCTAACAAAGATAGAGTTCTTTATCATTTAGTCGGTTCTGATGATGACGATGATGATGATTGTGACAAAAGTTCTAAAGGTGAAATGAATATTTCATTGGTTAAACAAGAATAAATTTACATTCGGTTAATAAATTTGAAATCAACATCTAAATTATTTTATACTCCAAACAATTTACGACTTGAATCAATTACCAACACTTCGTAAAAACATATAGATTTCAATAATTCTATTACTAAAACTTCTCAAGTCAATCATGAATCCTTCCAACGTTGAACAGTCCACTCCTCTTGAAGTACACGTCGCGACCGACTCTTCAGAGGAAATTGATGATCAGCTGGCAATGCTTTACCTTCGTACGGTGGATGTTCCCATGAATCTTACATTTATCTTCACAGGTACCAGTAAGATTACAGCGGAACAATCTCTCAAGGAATTTACGGACACCTTCGAAATGCATATACCCATTTTGGAAAATTTCCGTAATGTTACCCTCACTACTCTGGGAACATACAAGCATTCGGGTCCACAGAACCCAGACTACTTCCTGCAGATTGCTCCTATGGACTTCTACACCGGAGATAATCTAGAAGTTAATCAAAAGTATATCCTTGCTGGTGATTTCAAGTCAGATTCCCCTTCATTTAACATGGACGGTTCCGAAGCAATCACGATGAAATTCTCTGAACAGGGTAAACTTGTAGATATCCCATCATCTCATATGGCAACAATGAGATTCAATGAGGAACTTCTATCCAAGTTTACAGGACCATTCAATGAATATATTGTATTCACAGCATTTAAACTTGCATTCGGACGCATGCATCCTAAATGTCCTGTAGCACAAAAGTTCGCAGAAGGTCTTGTTAATCCCGATGTTGGTCGCGGAGTTAACTACACATCTGTTATGACCATTGCTGACAATCTTGGATGCCACACCGCGCACCGTATGCCCACGGATACAGGTTTAAACGAATCCAATAAGTATTTCAAGGATATCTTTGGTGATGATTGGAAAGATTCTAATGGTTCCCTTTGGAAACTTTCACATATCAACGATGCCTTACATTGGATTAATGTAAAGGCAACTGGTAACGGAGACGCAGACCTCTTTGCAGAGAATGGTAGTGAAGTATTCTACTCAGATTTCACAGTAGACACCATTCCTGAACTACTCAAACCTTCCTGGGAATACTTCAAGGCAAATGCCAGCAAGCTTATCGAATGCTATAACCCAGTATATGATCTATTCGCTGGATATGTTCTCGTCGGATTCCTTAAAGGTGAATCAAGAGTTTCCCATAGTGTCACAGAGTTTCACGAAAATATTGTAAAAGAATTTTAAAATAATTAAAGACAAAAAAATAAAGACAAAAAAATAAAGACAAAAAATAAAAAAATTTTAAAGCACAAAAAAAAATAATATAACATAAAAATACTAAATTTGAATTTAACAAATTTTTTTTACATATAATGGACGACTTGTCTAAATTTAAATATTTTGATATTAAAGATATCAAACTAGAAGACGAGATTGACCACTCTAATCTAATCGTATATAAAGGTGTGTTGAATGGTAAAGATATTGCAATAAAAGAATACAATACAGGTAAAGAAGGATTAGATGATACTATTATAAATGAATTAAATATCGGTACTAAAGTATCCTCAGAAAGACTACTCGAAATATATGGTTATTCTCATAATAGTGATAAAACTAAATATTATCTTTTAATGGAATATATTAATCAAGGTAGTGTTTATCAATACATAAACCAAGATAAATATTATAAATCAACTGAACATGACAAAACAATATCAGATTATACTTTAAAACAAGGATGTTGTACATGGAACTATATCATGTCTGACAAACTTAAATTTAGCTTAACCATTTCAATACTTAAAGCAATTAAATCTATGTATGATAATAATATTATTCATGGTGATATCAAACCATGCAATTTGGTGATCCATAAAAGTAATGATAATTTATTCATAAAAGTTATTGATTACGGAACATGTATAATTTCAAGAGATAACATAGATATTGATTGTGTCGTAGGTACTGACGGATACTATGCACCAGAACAAGAAGAAAATAGTATATTAGATCATAAATCAGACATATATTCTATAGGTGTATCCATAATTGAAATATGGAATGGTTCTATATGGAAGAAAAATAAAGGAAAATTCAATGAAACACGTAATGACGTTCTAAAAGGATTACGTAATATTAAAAAAAATAATATTGAATTAGAAAAACTATTAAAAAAATGTATTGATTTAAATTATAAAAAAAGACCAGATATATATAAATTATATGATGAATTTATTAAATTATCTCAGTCTCAATACCAAATGTAAAGTAGATTCTTTCTGAATATTATAATCAGAAAGAGTTCTACCATCTTCTAATTGCTTACCAGCAAATATTAATCTTTGTTGATCAGGTGGAATACCTTCTTTATCTTGGATTTTCGCCTTTACATTCTCAATAGTATCTGCCGATTCAACATCTAAAGTAATTGTTTTTCCAGTCAATGTTTTAACAAAAATCTGCATACCACTCATATTATTATTATTATTATTATTATTATTATATTTTTTTTTTAAGTGATTTATTTTCTAACAATGATTACAAATATAAATAGTATCTTCTTTGGTTGATAAGAATATCTCTTCTATTGTAGCCATATGTATATGGAATTTAGTAATATTTAATTTTTCTTTTAATAGTACTAAATTATTTAATTCTAATACATTTCTCAATTTCTTAGTGAATATTTTTATTATATCATCTATTGTATCTATTTTTGTTATATTTATATTAACTTGAAATCCACTGAAAGTTTCGCACGATGCTTCGAATGTTCTGTAATGATTTTCATTAAATGCCGTTCCCATGTATATTATTTAATAAAAATATATTTATTATATATATATTATGAACGAGTTATCTATGTATAATATTGATTGCGAGAATATTGAAACTATTATGAACAAGTTAACTAAATTAGAAGAAAAAGAAGATAAGAATAAGAATAATAATGAAGTATCTGTTAATAATGATAAAAAAAATAGAGATTTAAGAACCATTATTATGAAACAACGTAATGAAATCGATGATTTAAAATCACAAGTTAAAATTTTGGAAACATTAGTCAGTAAATAATTAAATATTATATATTATATATATGTCTGATTATATTGTTGCAATTCCTACTTATAAACGTTATAACGAAATTATCAAAAAAACATTACCTACTTTAAAAAAAGGAGGAGTTCCTAAAAATAAGATTCATGTATTTGTTGCCAATAAAGTAGAAGAAAAATTATATAGAGAGAAAATGGATCCAAATACATATGGCAAAATAGTTGTAGGTAAGAAAGGTTTGGTAAATCAAAGAATATATATAAGTGAATATTTCCCTAAAGGAACCAATGTTGTTTCATTAGATGATGATGTTGAAAAAATGCAAAAATTAAAAGGATCCACTTTTAAATTGACTCGAAAGATTGCCTACTCTTTAAAAAACAAAAAAAATAAATCATTAAAAAGTAATACTAAATCGAATAAAAACAAAAAAACAATCAAAAGATCTATGGGAGGCAAAGCTGTCGATAAAAGTCTAAATCAAATAATTGAACTTAAAAATATTGATGAATTTTTTAAAAAAGCATTTTCATTATTAAAACAAACGGGATTAAATTTATGGGGCGTATATCCCATAAATAATCCATTTTTTATGAGTAATAAAGTAACAACCGATTTAAGATTTGTTATTGGTGTAGTCCACGGATATATATCATCACATGATCCAAAAGTCAAAATGAGTAAAAAATCATTAAGCAAAGAAGATATTCACCAATCTATATTATATTATTTAAGAGACGGTGGTGTATTAAGATTTAATAATGTATCATTTAAAACAGTATTTAATGCACCAGGTGGATTAGGTACTAATAGATATGGTATGAATAAAACTGCCCAAGAATATTTATGTAAAACATATCCTAATATGGCTAAAAAGAAATTTAGACCTGACGGCACACCCGAAGTTAGATTAATTGCTAATCCGGAATTATAAAAAAAAGTTGTTATTTTTTTATTTTTTTTTTTTTATTTTTTTTTTGTTTATTTATGCGCATTCACTGTCCATATAGTCCCCCGGTTACTTGCATATAACCCGCTTATAATTTCTTCGTGGGGGACGTTCCCATGTTTGTACCTAAAGTAAAACACCTTACCAGTGGGTGCTCTATATACACACTGGAAATCATTTTGAATAGCATATTCACATGCTTTTTCGGGTGTTTCGAATCGACCGGAGTCTTGGTGACCTCTGTGTGGTCCATACCACATATTGGTATGACATGTGTAAGGTAGTGTTGGACGCGGCAGTTCTTCAGCATCATCAAATGTTCCAGGTGGAACATTCTCAACCATTTCTTCAGTTGTTGGGGAGAACTTCTGGAACTTTTTCGTATCATTCCAGAACTGATTCATGCGTTCATTGCGGATATTGGAGATAAATTCTCCCATATTGGTTGTGACAACCATTGTTGATTGAAGGTTTGAGTTGTTGTAAGTGTTTTGAGGTCTTTTAAGTATTGTTTATTGCTTTAATCAATTGATTATTTGCTTTGAATATGAATATTTATTAAATTAAAAAATCAAATTTATTCAAAGAATATAAAAAAAGTTATTCTTTTTTGTCTATATATTTTATATTGTTTTTGTTTATTTATTTTATATTGTTTTTATGTTTTTATAATTTAGATTGTGGCAATTCTGGGTATTGTTTTAACAAGTTGCTGTATTACACATCATAACACTTTTCACAAGATCCACAACGAGGAAATCCATCGTGGGTCTTTGAATTGGGACAGAATCGGAAATCCTTGAATGAAGCACCGCAATCCATACACGCTCCTTTCCGCCTGTCATGAAATGCTCGCCAACAACGTTGGATGCAGTAGACGCTAGAAAGGTGGTTATTTTCGAGATCAACCATGAATATATCGTTCGGTCGTGAGAGGTGGGACAAGACTGGATTGGACGCGTCAAGTCTTAAGATATCACACCAAGGAACACCGTTGGACCGCTTCTCAAGACGCTGATTCCTTATGTGACACACAATACAAGAGCATTCGTCGCAATGATGGGTCAGCATGCTGGGCATATTTGAAAACTTTTTTATTATTTATCCAACAATTACTGCTGAACGTTACGCATTTTGTTGAAACTAATATTTCAAATTTATTCTCAGAATATAAAAAAAGTTGTTATTTGTTGTTTTTTCATATTGTTTTTGTATTTTATATTTTTTGTTCTTTACAGACTCAGGCGTATGATTATCATATCAGCCATGTCTGTCGCTTCAAAGTACATGAATTTGTGTGGGTCGTGAGTTATAGAGACACGTGTCATATTGTCATCAATAGGATCGATATTAATGCTGGGATAATCAGCTGGTGATGTGAATGGGAAGAATTCACGCACCATTGAAGTAAGGTTCTGACCTCCACGACCAATCACCTTCCCAACTATACTGCGAGGACACGGAACAGTATAAGTAACCGTATGAAAATCACGAATATTAGGATACACCGAATACCCTTCTATTACTGACTCCATCATAGAATTAGGTGATGCACTTTCATACACTTTTAGTGCTCTCCACATATTCCGCCCGACTGGGTTGTATATTATGTCCATCATATATATACTATATTCAATCATCTTCCAGTTGGTCCCTTCCCGTGGAGGGAGATTTTCTAGAATATTTTTGGGAATACAAACTGAAATATTGTCATCAGTAGTTCCGAAATAGTAATGTCCCCTCTCAGATGTAATACGTACACCCTGTTGACGTCTCACAGGACAAAATCCCAACTCGCATTGGACTGATGTTAGCAATATTTCCTCTTTTTCGGTCCAGAAAATCCAATCATTCATTTCCTTGTCTTCGGATTCAATCCGCTCCTGCATAATCAAGAAGTCGATTTCATCCACAAGAGAGGGTCCATTTGGTAGATCCTTGTCAGATACTGAAGTACTTGTAGGTGTAAGAACACCTATCTCACGCGCCTTCTCAATATCTTCAGGTTGAATGAACTGTTCTTGGGTATGCGGTCCAATCATTGAACGGAGTACAAGAGCCATTAAGTATTTCTTTTGAAAGACTTGGTTGTTCTTTGGTTTTGAAAACTTGTTTGTTCTTGGTTTAAAAGTTGTTTTGTTCTTTGTTCTACTATTTTAAGTAGGTTGTTTTGATGTTTAAAACTCTAAATACTTGTTTCAAATTTATTCCACGATTACAAAATGTAATATTGCTGTATGTACATTAGGAAAAGCGTAATCTACATAATATGGTTTTCTATTAAAATCAATATTTACCCAAATAGTTATCCATCCTCGACTCTTAGCCATTTGTAAGTTATCTAATCTATCATCAAAAAAGTAATATTTATTATGATTATTATAACGTTTTCTAATATTATGTTCCACATATTTAAATGAATCTATATGTGGTTTCATTTGTGGCATAGTATCTCTAGCATATATTAATTCAAACTTATTTGTTATATTCATTTTATCTAAAACTTCTTTAACATGTCCATATGTTCCATTTGAATATATTATTTTTGGATACTTTAAATTATTTAATAATGTCGATAAAGTGTCATCTATTTTAATATTTTCATATTTGACTATTCCAAACGGATGGTAAATTATAGTGTCGTCCAAATCAAAAATAAATATTTTCATATAAATTATTAATATATATATTTTTAAATCATACTTAAAAATATATTGTTATATATTATTGAATATGGATCAAAACAACAATGCTAAAGAATTTTTATTATCCGAAGAAGAAAAAAGATATGTTATATTCCCTATAAAGCATGATAAGTTTTGGGAAATGTATAAAAAAGCAGAAGCAAATTTCTGGACGACAGAAGAACTAGATCTATCTAAAGATATGAATGACTATAATAAATTATCTGATAATGAACAATATTTTTTAAATAATATATTGGCATTTTTCGCTGCATCCGACGGTATTGTTAATGAAAATTTAGTAGAAAGATTTTGTAATGAAGTTACTATACTTGAAGCTAAATTTTTTTATGGATTTCAAGTTGCTATGGAAAATATTCATTCAGAAACTTATTCATTATTGATAGATACTTATATTAAAGATATCACTTTAAAAAGTAAATTATTAAATGCTATAGAAACTATACCCAGTGTTACTAAAAAGGCAGAATGGGCACTAAAATGGATCAGTGACAAATCTGACTTTAGTAAACGTGTTATTGCTTTTGCATGTGTTGAGGGTATATTCTTTTCAGGAGCATTTTGCTCTATATTTTGGTTAAAGAAAAGAGGTTTAATGCCTGGATTATGTCATAGTAATGAATTAATTAGTAGAGATGAAGGATTACATACAGAATTTGCTGTATTAATGCATCATAATTTATCTAATAAATGTTCTAAAGAAGATATATTAGAAATTGTAACCGACGCAGTGGCTATAGAAAAAGAATTTATTACTGAATCATTACCTTGTAAATTGATTGGTATGAATAATGATTTAATGAGTCAATATATTGAATATATTGCTGATAGATTGCTATTAACTCTAAATGTAGATAAAATATATAACAGTTCTAATCCATTTGATTGGATGGAAATGATATCTATTCAAGGTAAAACAAATTTTTTTGAAAAAAGAGTGGGTGAATATTCAAATAATGCTAATCCTAATTGTAACGCAGAAGATAATAAGTTTGAATTAGATGATGATTTTTAATAATTATTTATTGGTTGTTGGTGAGCCATAGAACATATAATAATAATACCATATTTTCAACATCGGCGTTCATGTATAAGCATACAAATACTAAAAATAGGACGACCTGACCAACGCTTGAAGTTAAAGCATTATTAACATGACTCATTACTCTTTTTTGGATATTATGTTGAGTTACTAATTTTAGCGGAAGCATTGAAAATGCAATAACTAAAAACAATACTGTAGTTAATAGCCCGCTATTGGATTTGACAACATTACAAAGAGGTTTAAGAGGCGAAAGAACACTTTTAACTTGAGGAGACATTTTATACTATAACATAGATTTTTTTTCAGATTAATTAAATAATAATTTTTAGTTTCAGCTGCAAAATTAAATTTCGTATATATTAAAATACATTCTATATATTTAAGGATTATTTAATATAATATACTATATGGATTTAAAAGCAGTTTTAAATTCTAATGAACAATCTGAAAATATAAAAGTTCATAAAAAACCAGACAAACCAGTTTATCCTAATATTAATAAATCAAATACAAATAATAATTATTCAAATAAAAATGAGATAGATGAACTATTAGAAAAAGAAAAACAAAATATTTATCACAAATCATGGAATAAATTAGATAATTCTTGTAAAAATAATTTATTTAAAAAATATGTTTCTTTAGAAAAAGAAAAATATAATTTAGATGAAAAAGAAACTCTACTTCTAACAAATTTACTTATTAAAAATATTAAAAAATTAAATAAATCATCAGAAGTTAATTATAATAATGAAATATGTGAAATTATTAAAATAAATAATCTCATATACAACGAAGTAGATAAATCATATTCACTTAATATTATTGAAAAAACTAAAACTACTACACCAAACCGATCTAAATCAAGATTAGATAAATTTTTTAAATAATTAATATATACTATTAATCAGATAATCTTTCTAAATATTTTTCTATACCTTTTTCTTGTTCTTTAACCTGGAAAACTGTATCAGATTTTTTAACTTCTTTCTTCTTATTCATTGAAAAATTATTCATCTTTGAAGCTATTTCTGTGACTTTATCTATAATATTTTTATAATATATTAAATGTTTCTTTATTAAATTTAAGATCAAAGAATAATTTAAAAATATATTATGAATATTTTCCGATATTTTATCATCATTATTTACATCATTAAATTGTAAATATAATGATTTATCTTTCATGCTTAAATCTAATAATAAGCTAATATTTATTTTATTTAACTCATTACTATATTCATTTAAATCTTTAGTTATTTCTTCAACACTTTTATTAAATTCTTCAACACTTCCTGTAAATTTAGATATATCATCCATTAATTCATCTTCTACTAAAGTATCCGTGACATCATTTGACTCTAATTTTTTAGTCAATTGTTTAAATTCTTTGCACAATTTATTTATATTTTCTAATACATTTTCAATTAATACAACTTTCTCTTGGGATATTTCATATTTAAATAATATATCAGAAGTATCTCTCCATTCTTTTTTAACATTATCTATAAATTTTTGTGCATTCGGATCTCTCATTAATTTTAATATTTGATTATTAAATATTTCCAATGTTTCATTTAAAAATATAAATATTGTTTGCTTAGTCACACCATTATATTTTAATATATGCGATAAAAAAGATACTTGTTCCGAACCAGTTCTATCTTTACTCGTTAAGGTGATTGGTTTATTTAATTGTATTTCACCTTCTATCATTTTTCGAACTAATGATCGTATATCTATATAATCTGTATCACTCATTATAATAATATATTATATTAAAAATTTTATCAGTTAAACATATTTTATAATTAGTCAATTATTTAAAAAGATAACTGCAATATTAAATATATAAAATGGTAGCTATTGGAATTGACCTTGGAACTACATATTCATGTTGTGCTGTATGGAAAGATAATAGATGTGAAATCATAGCAAATGATCAAGGTAATAGAACTACACCTAGTTATGTAGCATTTAATGATACTGAACGAATGATTGGTGATTCTGCTAAAAATCAATGCAGCATGAACCCTGAAAATACAGTATATGATGCGAAGAGACTTATTGGCCGTGATTATAATGACCCGGTAGTCCAACAGGAACTTAAATTATTTCCATTTAAATTATCCAATAAAGATAATAGAATTAATATTAATGTACAATACAAAAAAGAGGATAAATCTTATAAACCAGAAGAAATTTCGTCAATGGTGTTAGTATATATGAAGGAAATTGCTGAAGCATATTTAGGAGAGAAAGTTACTGATGCTGTAATTACTGTTCCCGCTTACTTTAATGATTCACAGCGTAATTCAACTAAGGACGCTGGGGCTATAGCAGGTCTTAATGTATTACGTATTATTAATGAACCAACTGCTGCAGCCATAGCATATGGATTGGATAATAAAGGGACACAAGAACAAAATGTACTCATTTTTGATATGGGAGGCGGGACATTCGACGTTAGTATTCTATCTATAGATGACGGTATCTTCGAAGTTAAGGCCACAGCAGGGGACACACATCTAGGCGGAGAAGACTTTGATAATCTACTAGTACAACATTTTGTACAAGAATTTAAACGAAAAAATAAACTAGATATCACGGAATCTAAGAAGGCTGTTCGGCGACTTAAAACAGCGTGTGAAAGAGCAAAAAGAACACTGTCTTCTGCAGCCACATCATCTATTGAATTAGATTCTCTTTATGAAGGAATTGACTTCTTTAGCAATATAACTCGTGCCAAATTCGAATCACTTTGTATGCATCTATTTAATAAATCTATGGATCCGGTACAAAAATGTTTAAGAGATTCTAAAATATCAAAATCAGATATTCATGAAATTGTATTAGTTGGTGGTTCCACACGTATTCCAAAAGTACAACAATTATTATCTGAATTCTTCAATAATAAAGAATTATGTAAATCTATTAACCCGGATGAAGCGGTCGCTTATGGTGCTTCGGTACAAGCACATATTTTAACACGCACCAGCGGAGACGACAGTGACGATAAAACAAAAGATTTATTATTACTCGATGTTGCTCCATTATCATTAGGAATTGAAACAGCTGGAGGAGTAATGACTAAATTAATTGAACGAAATACAACTATCCCTACTAAGAAATCACAAACCTTCTCCACATACGAAGACAACCAACCAGGTGTTAATATCCAAGTATTTGAAGGTGAACGCGTACGAACTAAAGATAATAATTTACTAGGAAACTTCTTATTAGACGGTATTCCTCCGGCACAGAGAGGTGTTCCACAAATTGAAGTAAATTTTGATATTGATTCTAATGGTATTATGAATGTATCTGCTGTAGAAAAAGGTACTGGTAAATCACAAGATATTACTATTAAAAACGATTCAAACAGACTATCTAAAGAAGATATCGAAAGAATGGTCAAAGAAGGTGAACAATTCAAAGAAGAAGACGAAAAATTAAAAGAAAAACTTGACTCGATGAATTTATTCGAAGCATTACTATATCAGACTAAAAATACATTAGATAATAAAGATTTCACTGATAAACTTAGTGACGAAGATAAAGAAACTATTCAAACAACATATGAGGAAGCCGATACATGGTTTACAATTAATAGAGATTCTTGTAATAAAGAAGAAATCGATGAAAAACATAAACATCTCCAAGATACATTACAACCAATCATGACTAAATTAATGCCACAAGGAGAAGGTATGCCTGATATGAGTGGTGGAATGCCAGATATGCCCGAAGAAACAACTGACCCAGGACCGACAATTGATGAAGTTGATTAATTTTTTAAATTTGAATAATTAAAATATTTTATATTTAAAATATAATGGCAGACAAATATTTAGATCAATTGAATCATCAAGATTGGAATACAATTATTATTAAAAAAGATAATAAAACACCTACAACTAATAATAAAAAAATTAGTAATGAATCATTAAAGAATATATCTATTGAGAAAAAAGCAGAATCAGGCGACCTTTCTGCAAAAAAAATATCTTTAGAATTACGTCAAACCATTCAAAAAGCAAGATGTGCCAAATCACTCACCCAAAAACAATTATCTAATAATATTAATTTAAATGTTCAAATCATTTCTGATATTGAATCAGGTAAAGCACTATACAATGCAAGAGATATTAATAAAATTGTCAGATATCTTAAAATTAAAATGCCCAATTAATTCAACTGAACAAACTAGATACCAATACAACCAAAAATAACGAATCAGTATAAGTTAATTTATAAACATCTTCTTTTTTCATAATTTTAGGAATAACCGTATTATATGTTATTTTCACGACCACTATTTTAATTAATAATAATGATAATACAGCAAACATTATATATATTACTGTCTTATTATCCGTTCCTTTCATACTTTTTACAGCACCTCCAATTAAACCCATATTTATATTATAATATACATTTTAATTTATAATAAATATTTCTCTATCTTTACTAACTATTATAATTTTAAAAAAATATATTAGTCATTATTTAAATAATTATTTAATAGATTATCTAATACATTATCGAATATATTTTTCAAATATTTTCTTTGAATCTTCTGAACTCATTGTAATATCTAATACTTGTTTTACAGGATTCATTATTTGATTTGATATATAATATTTATAATCTAATTTCATATTATTTTGTTTTATATAATCCGGATGTTCTATTCTATCACCTTGTAGAATAATCTTCTTTTTATATTTTGGTTCACCTTCTGCTACTTTCTCATTTTTATATATAAATTCACCTTCAGGTACTCGTTCATTTTTAAATATTGGTTCACCTTCTGGTACTCTTGTTTTTTTAGTTTTAGGTTCTCCACTTTTAGTAAATCCATTGGGTATATCTTTAGTGATCATTTTTCGTTCACCTGTATCAACTTTCTTTGTAATCATTTTCCTTTCACCAGTATTTACCTTTTTTGTAATCATTTTATTCCCCATGAATATTGGTTTATCATCTACTTCAATAAACGCATAAGGTATTCTATCATTTGCTTTTGGTTTATTGCCTGGATCTCTTTCACCAATTCTATCTGCTAATACTTTATGAGCCATGGAGTCTGGATTTTTATAATAACTATTTAATGTTTTGGATAATATAAACATACTCATATCTTCAGTTCCTTCACATATTTTATTTAATATATATTTCAACCATTCTAAAGTGGTATATAAATTTCTATCATATATTAATTTGTTAATTAAATTACCGAACACATATTTAACAATAGGAGCATTATCTCTTCTTTTAGTTACTAATCCCATTGAAGTTCTTTTGGGTGTTTCATCTGCTGAAAACTCATATTTATCTCCTGTATATCTTTTTTTAGATATTAATATGAATGGCCAGAATGTTTTCTCATATTCTAAATCTTGTGGTTTTTTATCTTCTAAATGTAAATGTTCTGTGATATATTTACCAGAATCAATTCCACATTTAATACAATATGCCAATGCATCTTTATCTTTTAATGTTTCACCGTTAACATTCCTTGAGAACTTTACAAATATGGAATCTGTATCTCCATAAATTACTTCTGGTGGTAATTTACCATTATCTTCTGCCCAATTCATAACTAAACGACTTGCATCATAAATTCTTTCTCTACCAATTGCTGTAGTACATGCTGCAACCTTTTTAAAACATATTGAAGATGTTTTGGCACCTAATTGACCATATACAGAATTAGCTGTTAATTTATATGCCATTTGATAACCATCTAATACTTTCTTTTTATCTTCATTTTTTTCCTGTGCTAGTAATTTCTTAGTTGCGGATCGAGCAGCTAATAATTCACTTACAACTTTTGGTATAATACCTTTCTTTCTCTTATCAGTTAAGAATACACAATCTATTTCAACATGGACATCGTTTTTCATTACAGGTTTTTTCTCTATAACAGATGTTCCTAGTTTAGTTTCATAAACATAATCTTTATATTTGACACGGTTATAATCTTCTTTTTCGTTCCATCCTAATTTATCTAGTTTATCTTTTACTTCTTCATATTCACCATAATATGTATCATGTGATAAATTCTTTTCTTTTATTGATGTGGGATATAGAGAAGCATAATCCAATACAGCAATTGGATCATCTAAATATATTCCGGTTTCAGGTTCTAATACAATAGCTCCTTCAAAACCCGAATTATCACTTTCTTCTTCTTTAAATTGCTTAAGAGTTGGCACACGAATATTATTTTCACTACAAATTTTAGTGACAATTGATTGAACTTTTATTCCTTGTCCTCTAAGAAATATAAATGGTTGAGGAACATAACAAACAGTACCCATACCCATATTATTTGGTATAAAATCTAATAATAATAATAATTGAATACATAATTCACAATCCATAATACAATATTTAGCAACTTTAGCACGACCATCTGGACCACCTTCTTTATGTAATCTAAATAATTCTTGTGGTGATACATCATCCTTATTTAGACACCATTCTGCTTTCACAAAATTGTCACCATACGTATTTTCATAATTTAATACTCCTTTTATTTGAATATTTGTACCACCTATACTTGTTATAATAAATTTTTCACCATTATTATATTTCATCTCACCGTATTTTGTTGTTATAGATATAGAAATATAATCTCCTACTTTCAAGTTACCTGTATTATTCGTATTAAACCGTGTAGTTAAGTTTTTAAATCGTTGTTTATCCATAATTTTACCGCGCACAAAATGAGCTGCAACATTATCTAATTTATATGAATCTAATGAAGTATTCTTTTTAACTTCGTTTTGAACATCAAATATAATTCTCCCATCCATGTGAATATATTTTAATGTATTTTGTGCAAAATCATTATCATCTTCATTTTGATTACCCAATCTTTTAATTACAGTATTACACTTTTTTCCCTTATATTTAAAATATTCAGACCCATTTACTTTTTTAGAAGTAATAGTTTCATTATCTAAATTAATATTTTCAAAATAATCATTCGCTTTATTTTTCATTAACCTTCCTAACCTGAAAAATGCGTGCGATTCACAATTTATATGATGTGTAATTTCAGGTTGTTTTGTGAACCAATTGAATTTTGATTTACAATTCACACATTTGAATAATACAGATACTCTTTTAATAATATAATCAAAATCAAAACCAAATATATTATATCCTGTAATATAATCTGGGTTATGTTTCAATATTAAATCTTTCCATTTTAATAATAATTCTTTTTCATCTCGACATCGATATACATTTATATTTTCTAAATCATCACATATTTCAGATTTATCCATATCATTTCTTGGTCCCATTACAACAATACTTCTATCATATGGTTCTATGTCACCATATCTGTGAAATACTACACCGATTTGTATTACAGGATCACCTGTTACTACTACCTTCTTATCGCATTCATTTTTAAGTTCACATAATAGTTTATTTAAATCTTTCACACATTTTTCTCTTAGTATCGAAGATTTATTACTATTTTTCAATAATTCACATATTTTATCTGTATTTTTATTTAATATATCATCGATTGATTTATCTGAGATAGGTCCATTTTCTAAATATAATTTATTTATATATTCGTCATTATCATTCATCGAATTAGTTATACAATCTTTTACATGTTTGATGATTAAATTATTATCGTCACAATCAATTATATAATCATTCGACTTAAAATAATCAACAATATCAATACATAATTTCCTTAAATCTTTTATAGGATTTGGAAAATCACCGTGTGAACTATCACATTCTATATCAAACGATGCAATAATAAATTTGTTAATATCTTTAATATCAGTTGATTTGATTTTACTTTTTATAATATTTAAATATTCATATTCCAAATCTACATTAAATCTTTTATCATCAGGATTAATTTCTTTTTCATTTTCAATTTGTATCCAACCACAAGTTTTAATATTATATTCATGAATGAATCTTAAAATAGGATGAATATTTGATTCATATAAATTACTATCAAATCTATAACATTCATTCTCTTTACATAAATTAATAAATTCGGTCACTTTTTCTTTTTCATCATCATTTTTGATATTAACATTTTCATAATATTTTTTACAATATTCTTTAATTATTTTGATACATTTTTTCATATTTTCATGATTTATAAATTCCAATTTTATAAATTTATATTGTTTTTCTTTATCATTTTCTTGATGATAACCGTAAAATTCATAGCTATCGCATATTTGCGAATTTTTTTTATCATAAATTAAATGCTCAATATTTAAATATCTTTCACCAAGGAATGAAGATTTTATGAATTTACCCCAATCAGGTATTTTTAAATAAAAATACGGTCGAAAATCTTCTATATGACATACTATATTTTTATTAAATCCATCATTATTATCTAGAGCAGTTTTTCCATATAATGTTATGATAAATTTAGGAACACCATCTATTTCTATATCATCAGACGATATATCTAATAATTGGAATTGTATCATATAATATAATTATATTTTATATCTTTATATAAAATCAAATTTACAACTTATATATTTATTCTACTTTATATTAGTCATATTATTTAATTTTTTTATATATTTAATTTTATATGACTTGCTTCTGGGATGGTTTATTAAGAAATTTGAATCAAGACGATTTTAATTTATTAAATTTAAATAAAAATATTAATAATAAAGATTTTATTTCATTATTAAAAAAAAATAATAAAATTTGTGAAAATGTAAAATGGCAAGAAGAAAATTTAAACGAACAATTATTAAAAGAAAACTATGAAATGATAAAAGATTTCAATGAAAATAATATTAATCAAGGATATGATTGTTCATCATGTGAACCTTTTATGATACTAATATCTGAATTATTTAAAATAAATATTCACCACAATTTTAATGGGAATATTATTAAATATATTCATACTGAACCACGCAAAACTGTTAATTATAAATCTACTCAGTCTCATTTTTGTTAGTAATATTTGTTAATAAATTAGTTATTTTTTGTATTGTTACAATACTTATACCAGTATTATCAGATATTTTTCTTTTAGCTATATTTAATTCATTCAAAAGTGAATAATAATATATAAAACTTGCAGATAAACTTGACGGAGTACAAGAAGATAAATCACTTTTATAATGGCGAAGTAAATTGTCAGATAATTCATGAATACTGTCAATTTGTATTTGATTTAATGGTAAATTATTACAGAATCTTGATATTAAATCTGAATATTCGACTCGTTCCTTATTAATTCGTCCATCTAATTTATGAATTCTTAATATATCATTAACAGATTTAATACCTTTTGTTATAACTTTGGGATCACATTCAAATATTTTACTAATTTCTTTACTAGATCTAGCGTGACCTGTGTTTTTTGCAGCCATAAATACACAGGCTGCAATTATACCTAATCTATTTTTTCCTCTTGATATTTTTTTGGATGAAATATGTTTATAAATACCATGTGATTCATTAATAATTTTATTATTTATATCATTTCTTTTACAACAATCAGATATTTTTTGAAATACTTGTAATAAAGAACGATCCTTGTAACTGATTGAAATATAATTGTTCATTTGTTTAACCAACCTCATATTATAATTTGTATAATGTATTCCTCCTACAACTGAACCCAAATTTGTATTTGGTAATAATTCATTCACAGGCATTCCATGGTGAGAACTATTTTTATTATCATAATATTTTTCAGGTAAGAAACTGATATTTTCTATATTTAGCCCGCACTCTCTACATAATATTTTTTCCTCTGATATACTATGATTGTTGTAATCTTCACAACATTTATTTAAATTTACAACAGGTTTTTCAATATTTGAATATTCATTTAAACTATTTAAATAATAATCCATTTTCAATATAATATTATTAAATAACCTTTAAATAATTTTCAAATTCAAAAAAAATGTCCGCCAAATGATAGGACCTAATTGTACTGGTATAAATTTAATTCTTATTTTAGTATTAATATAAATTTACAATATATTATTAAATTTACAACATATTATTTAATTTTATCGATTTTTAATTTATTTATTATTTAATTTTACCGATTTTTTATTTTTTATATTTTATTATCTTATTATCCATTCACAC
>Ga0307998_1000712_pt1 | contig 18641 bp, 16 predicted proteins | sample Davwhametageno37_FD_203147 | JGI IMG/M metagenome (GOLD analysis project Ga0307998, IMG submission 203147) | Marine microbial communities from Davis Island wharf, Antarctic Ocean - #37 | ecosystem: Environmental > Aquatic > Marine > Unclassified | place: Antarctic Ocean: Davis Island wharf... | reverse complement strand
GTTTCGAATTTTTTTCCGAAGAATGAAGAAAAATGTATCGAGAACTTTTAAGAATTAAAACTTACTTTTACTTCAAATTCAGTTTATGACCACAACAAGACAAAACGGAAGTTTATATACCAATATCCAAAATAATGTAGCCACTATAGAGTTTGGTCACCCAGCTAGTAATTCTTTTCCAGGTGCGCTATTAGAAAGACTAACTAAAGAATTAATTTCTATTGGAAATAAAGACGAAGTTTCTATTATTATCTTAAAATCAGAAGGAGAAAAAGCATTTTGTGCAGGCGCCTCTTTTGAGGAGCTAGTAGCTATTTCAAATTTAGAGGAAGGAAAACAATTTTTTTCTGGCTTTGCAAGTGTAATTAATGCCATGAGAACATGTGGAAAATTAATTATAGGCAGAGTTCAAGGAAAAGCTGTGGGTGGCGGTGTCGGTTTAGCGGCAGCATGCGATTATGTCTTGGCAACAGAAAATGCAGCTGTAAAATTATCGGAACTTACCATAGGTATTGGGCCGTTTGTCATTGAACCCGCAGTTTCAAGAAAGATTGGAATTTCAGGAATGGCAGCACTTACCTTAGATGCAACGAATTGGAAAAATGCCTATTGGGCAAAAGAGAAAGGCTTGTATGCACAGGTATTTGAAAACCTTCATGAATTAGACAAAGAAGTTGAAAACCTGTCTCAAAAATTAGCATCTTATAATCCGATTGCTTTAGCAGAAATGAAAAAAGTACTGTGGAAAGGAACTGAGGATTGGACCAATTTATTAGCAGAAAGAGCCGCAGTTTCTGGTGCATTGGTATTGTCTGAATTTACAAAAAAAGCATTATTAAAATTTCAAAAGTAGCTCTGTGAAAATCATCTCAACAAATATTGGAGACCGGAAAGTAATCGACTGGAAAGGAACAGCCGTAACTACTGGTATTTTTAAATTTCCCGTTCACACTCCTATTTTTTTAGACACGGAAGACGTGCAAGGTGATGAGATTTCAGACAGAGAAAATCATGGTGGAATATTACAGGCTATTTACGGATACTCAGCAAAGCATTATGATTTTTTCAAACCATCATTTCCAAATTTAGAGTGGCAATTCGGGATGTTCGGTGAGAACTTAACTATTGACGATTTAGAGGAGACTACCATTCATTCTGGAGATGTTTTTAAAGTAGGTGATGCTATTTTAGAAGCAACTGTTCAGCGAGATCCTTGTTATAAATTAGGGGTTCGTTTTAATGATATGAAAATTGTAAAACAATTTTGGAATACTACTTTCTGCGGTGTTTATTTTAAAGTTTTAAAAACAGGAAATGTAGAGGTTGGTGACGTTTTTATTCAAATAAAAAGTTGTCCAGAAAATCCAACAATTGCAGATTTGTACGCCGCTAGAAGAGTTGATAAGGGCGTGTAGTTTGGTGTTCTTCTTTTGAAAATATCAAACGGGCCGTGCGATGTCAGTCCGATTGATTTTTGATGAAATAGTATCGATATCCTTACAGGATAAATAACCATCATTTAACGGACTAGTGCTCGATACAAATGTGTTCGTTCCTCACGAATTCAATCGAAGCGACACAAAGGTTAAAAAGGCTAAATACGCTCCTCTTTTTTATGCAAAAACCGGGTTAGTTTCATAGAGAGATCTAATAAAATAATTTTTGCGTTTCCATTTCTTTCGATGTGATACATTGCATCATTCAGTTCTTTTTCTATGTCTAAAATATTTCCTGCATGCACAAAAGGTGCAAATTTAGAAAGATCAAAGCCCGTTTGCGTTTCCATGAAAACCAATTGGTCACTTTTGTAATTTAGTAATAGAGCTTGTCTGAAAAATTGCAAACAATAATTTAAAAATTGTTTTTGAGTTTCTCTTCCAGTTCTTGCAATGTTTTCAGACCATTCTATTAATTGTTGCACAACGGCAGCATTTCCTTTTGCTTTGAATGCAGTTCTAATCCAGGTAACAAACCATTCTTCAAAAACCAAGTCTGAAGAGTCATTTTGTAACAAATGAATTGCTTTGTTATAGTTTCCCTCCGCTTGTTGGGCAATTTTAGTAGCTTCATTTTCAGAACAGCTTTCTCCTTCAATCAGCGAATTTGCGATATCATTTTCACTTAAAACAGGAAAATGCAATGCTTGGCAACGAGATTTTATGGTGTTAATAATTTGCTCTTCATTTTCTGTAATTAAAATAAAAACCGTCTTATTCGGTGGTTCTTCAATCAGTTTTAATAATTTGTTGGCAGCAGCAATATTCATTTTTTCTGCCATCCAAATAAGCATCACTTTGAAGCCACCTTCATATGATTTTAATTGCAATTTTTTAACAACAGCCTCCGCTTCATCAACTCCAATGTTTCCTTGTTTATTTTCAACCCCAATAAACTGCAGCCAATTAAACAAGCTTCCATAAGGCTGATTTTTAATAAAATCTCGCCAATCTTTTAAAAATAAATTGCTAACTGGATGTTTCTTTACGGCATCATTTGTGGTTACTGGAAAAGCAAAATGTAAATCCGGGTGTTGCAGTTTTTCACACTTAATAGCACAGGCAGCCGCATCCGTAGAAGAGCTACATAACAAAAATTGTGCATATGCAATTGCCATTGGTAGGGTGCCACTTCCCTCTTTGCCAACGAACAATTGAGCATGAGGAATCCGGCCATTTTTAGCAGAAACTTGCAAATGGTTTTTTATATGTTCTTGACCTATAATTTGGTTGAAAAGCATATACAAATATAAAATTAGTTCCCCATAAAAGCATCAATTTTAGTCAGCAATCTTAGTTTTAGTTCTTGGTTTAATTCATTGCAGTTTAAAGGTGCTTTATAAATTGACCAATTTTAACGCAAACGTTATCTTACTTTTTTAAGTTTCAATTTTAGTAAAACGAAACAATTGGGTATTTTTGCCCAAAATAACTAACAATGAAGACACTAAAAGACTTTAATTTTAAAAATAAAAAAGCGATTATTCGTGTAGATTTCAATGTTCCTTTAAACGAGCAGTTTGAAGTAACTGATACCACTAGGATTGAAGCGGCAAAAGCTACTATTATTGATATTTTAGAACAAGGAGGAAGTTGTGTATTAATGTCGCATTTAGGTCGTCCAAAAGGATTTCAAGAAGAATTTTCTTTACAGCACATTGTAAAATCTGTAGTAAATGTTATTGGGTGCAATGTAAAGTTTGTCTCAGATTGTATTGGAGACAAAGCGGAAGAGGCAGTGACTAATTTAGAAGCTGGTGAAATTTTATTGTTAGAAAATCTTCGTTTTTATGAAGAGGAGAAAAAAGGAGATGCTGCATTCGCAGAAAAGCTATCAAAATTTGGAGATATCTATGTAAATGATGCCTTTGGAACTGCACACAGAGCGCATGCATCTACCACTATTATTGCACAATTTTTTGAAGAGAATAAATGCTTTGGAAATTTATTAGCAAGAGAAATAAAAAGCATAGATAAAGTCTTAAACACTTCTGAAAAACCGGTATTGGCAATTTTGGGAGGTGCAAAAGTGTCTTCAAAAATTACGGTTATTGAAAATATATTGGACAAAGTAGACCATTTAATTATTGGTGGAGGTATGAGTTTTACTTTTATTAAAGCACAAGGAGGAAAAGTGGGAGATTCTATCTGCGAAGACGATAAAATGGATTTGGCACTAGCGATTTTAAAACAAGCTAAAGCTAAAAACGTACAAATTCATATCCCTGTAGATGTGATTGCTGCAGACGATTTTTCGAACACTGCAAACACACAGATTTGCGATATCAATTCAATTCCAGAGGGTTGGCAAGGTTTAGATGCAGGTCCAAAATCTAGAGAAATTTTCGATACGGTTGTAAACCAATGCAAGACTATTTTGTGGAACGGACCTTTGGGTGTTTTTGAAATGGAGTCTTTTTCTGGTGGAACAATCGCGCTAGGACATGCTATTGACAAAGCAACAAAAAACGGTGCATTTTCTTTAGTTGGAGGTGGCGATTCTGTTGCTGCAGTGAAGCAGTTTGGTTTTGCAGAAAAAGTAAGTTATGTTTCTACGGGCGGTGGCGCAATGCTAGAAATGTTAGAAGGAAAAACATTACCAGGAATTGAAGCAATATTGAAATAATCGTTTGACTGTTTCGTTTTTATCCAGATTACGGTCAAATGCGAGGCTATACTTTTAATTTGTATTCCGAATCAATGAACACTGCAGGTGTTTTATGGAGTCTTTCGAAATTCATATAAATAAGCGTGTAATTTTTAAAATTACACGCTTATTGTTTTAATAGAATATAAGGTTTAATTTTGTTGTTCGTTTTTCAACATTTACTCGATTAAACAAACACCTAATTACAAGAATACACATCAAAATGAAATACACAAAATTACCAAATACAGACATTGAAGTTTCTAAAATTTGTTTGGGTACCATGACTTGGGGAAATCAAAACACAGAAGAAGATGCTTTTGAGCAAATGGACTATGCTTTAGAACAAGGTGTCAATTTTTTTGATACTGCAGAATTATATCCGGTTCCGGCAACGCCAAAAACATATGCGGACACAGAACGAATTATTGGGAATTGGTTTGAAAAAACAGGAAACAGGGAAAAAGTAGTTTTAGCAAGTAAAATTGCGGGTGGTGGTGACTACACAAAACACATTAGAAAAGGTAAATTTAGTAAAGAAAATATTACAGAAGCGGTGGAGGCAAGTTTAAAACGTTTGCAAACAGATTATTTAGATTTATATCAATTGCATTGGCCAGATCGTGGCGTAAATGCATTTGGAGTGAGGGATTACCCTTTTAAGGTTTCTACGAAAGCGGCAGAAAATCATCTAGAAATTTTAGAAACCTTAAATGCGTTCGTGAAAGATGGAACCATAAAAGCAATCGGACTTTCAAATGAAACACCTTGGGGTACCATGCAGTATTTAGAAACTGCAAAAGCACACAATTTAGCAAGACCTATAACAATTCAGAATTCGTACTCTATGATTCATAGAGCCTATGAATATGGCATGTCTGAGGTTTCTCTAAGAGAAGACATTGGTTTGCTGGCATATTCGCCTTTAGCCCAAGGTGTGCTGTCTGGTAAGTATTTAGATGGAAATAGTCCTGAAGGTTCAAGGGGAAGTTTATTTCCAAGATTTATTGCTCGGTATATGGGTGATGGTTCTTTGGAAGCTGTAAAAAGATACGAAGCGATTGCAAAGAAAAACGGAATTACATTAACCGAATTGTCTTTGGCTTTTGTAAATCAATTACCTTTTGTAACCAGTAATATTATTGGCGCAACAAAAATGAGTCAGTTAAAAGAGAATATTGGGAGTATTCATATCAATTTATCTGAAGAAACTTTAAAAGAAATTGAAGCAGTGCATGCAGCGATTCCGAATCCTGCACCTTAGGTAGTTGGCAGTTTTTAGTGTTCCGTTTAAAGTAAAAAAAAGCCAAAGTAAAATATTTTACTTTGGCTTTTTTAAAATCTATAGCTTTGTTTCTAAGCGTTATTTTAAATTATCGACTAACTTCACAGAACTTGCTTTAAAACGACCATTTTCAACAACACCAGAAACTTCTGCTTTTCTAATGACTTCGCAAAAACCTGTGTGCTCGTCATGAGCATCGCCAAAAGCATCAATATCAAAACCATCTACAAAATAGGCTTTGTCATCAATACGAACAGCTAAATCGCAACCATTCTCAGTATCTAACCCAAACTGACATTGTCCGCAAGAAATTTCTGCAAGCTTTACTTCTTTCTTGTTCGAGCAAGAAATAGAAATACTAAAGAGTGCTAATAAAAGTATTTTTTTCATAAGTATAAAATTTTAAATTCGTAGTTATTAACTTTTCTGTTTTCGGTTTGCAATTAGCTAAAAAACGTAAGATTGTGCACTAAAAACTTATTTCCCACCCCAACTATCACGCAAACCAACAATTTTATTGAATACTAAATTTTCAGAAGTCGAATCATCATCTACATTAAAATAACCCAAACGTTGAAACTGAAAACGTTCGCCAATTGAAGCAACTTGTAAACTTGGTTCTAAAAAAGCATGAATTATTTCTAAAGAATTAGGATTTACAAACTCCATATAATCTTTGTCTTTATGAGAATCTGGCGCTTCGTCTAAAAACAGTCTATCATAGGCTCTCACTTCAGCTTTTACCGCGTGTTTTGCAGAAACCCAGTGTAAGGTTCCTTTTACTTTACGCAAGCTCTCTTCAGACCCACTCCCAGATTTACTCAATTCGTCGTAGCTGCATTGTATCTCGATTACGTTTCCGTTTTCATCCTTTGTACAGCTTTCTGCTTTGATAATATATGCGCTTTTTAAACGGACTTCTTTTCCTAATTTTAAACGAAAAAATTTCTTATTTGCTTCTTCTCTAAAATCTTCTTTTTCGATATAAATTTCTCTCGAAAAAGGAACTTCTCTAAAACCAGCAGCTTCGTCTTCTTGATTGTTTTCTGCGGTTAAAAACTCTTCTTTTCCTTCAGGATAATTTGTAATAACCACTTTTACTGGGTCTAAAACAGCCATAACTCTGTTGGCAGTTTTATTTAAATCTTCACGAATCTTAAATTCTAAAAGCGCTACATCAATACTGTTTTCACGTTTAGAAACCCCCACTGTTTCCACAAAACTCTTTATAGAATTTGGCGTATAACCACGTCTTCTTAAACCAGAAATTGTAGGCATTCTTGGATCGTCCCAACCAGAAACAATCCCGTTTTCAACTAAAGTTAACAACTTCCGTTTACTCATAATTGTATAACTCAAATTCAAGCGAGAAAATTCGCGCTGTTTTGGCGGGTTTGGATATTCAGTTTTACTGAAACCATACACATTATCTCTAAACCAATCGTATAAGTCTCTGTGAGGTTTGAACTCTAAAGAACATAAAGAATGCGAAACTTGCTCAATGTAATCACTTTCACCGTGTGTCCAATCGTACATTGGGTAAATGCACCAATCGTTGCCAGTTCGGTGATGTTCTTTGAACATAATTCTGTACATTAAAGGGTCACGCAACAACATATTCGGATTTTCCATATCAATCTTTGCGCGCAAAGTGTGTTCCCCTTCTTTAAATTTTCCATCTTTCATTCCACGGAATAATTCCAAGTTTTCTTCCACAGAGCGCGCTCTAAAAGAACTATTTGTTCCCACAGAAGTTGGTGTACCCTTTTGCGCTCTCATTTCTTCTGAAGACTGAGAATCTACATAAGCTTTACCCTCTTTAATCAACAAAATTGCCCAATCAAACAATTGCTGAAAATAATCTGAAGAATAACATTCATTTGCCCAAGAATAGCCTAACCAAGAGATATCTTTCTTTATTGCATCTACATATTCTTGCTCTTCTTTTGCAGGGTTTGTATCGTCAAACCGCAAATTTACAGGAGCATTGTAGGTTTCACCTAAACCAAAACTAATTCCGATTGCTTTTGTATGGCCAATGTGTAAATACCCGTTTGGCTCTGGTGGAAAACGAAAGCGTAAATTTTCTTTCGGCATTCCATTGGTCAAATCTTCTTCAATAATATGCTCTAAAAAATTGAGCGTTTTTTTCTCTTCAGACATCATTTTCTACGAAAAATTAAGAAACAAAATTACATAAAATACTTCATTGGTATTGAGAGTTTGTAACAAAATTGTGAATTGAACTTCTAATAGATAAACACGATTTATTATGAGCGACCAAATTAGAAATTATACCTGTTTAAAATGCAATTCGAAAACGTACAAATTAGGAGAAATGCGAGCAACTGGTGGAACATTATCAAAGATTTTCGATATTCAGAATCAGAAATTTACCAGCGTAACTTGCGAACGTTGCACGTACACAGAATTTTATAAAACTAAAACGAGCGCAATTAGCAATGTTTTTGACTTTTTCACGAGTTAATGGCACTCAATTTAATGAAGTAAAAGGTAAACTTTAAATCATAAGTAGAACTAATTTCTGTTTTTAGTAGAATCTACTGTGTTATTCCCTGTTTTTTTAGATTATTATTGACTTCTTTTCAGTTTTAATTGAAGGAGTTTTTTCTTTAAATTGTTTCTTTCCTTAAATTTTAGACTTCAGAAAATTACTCAAACTAGTATGAAAAAAGGATGTTTGTTTAAATCTGCTGCGTTCACGATTTCAGAGGAAATAGTAAAGTATGAGTGCTCTTTAATTCGCAGATTTTTGCCAGTTAAAGTTTTCTAAAAGCTTTTTTAATGTTTCTTTTTTGTCGTAATTTTGCAGGTATGAAGAAAGACGGAGAAAAAAAACCAGATTTAGTAGTTTTTAACGAAGAAACACAGGCCTACGACGCTGCCTTAAAACCATACGGGACTTCGGCAAGTTCGCCAGTAATTAAACCATTAAACACGGCAACCTGGCGTAACGATGGAGTGCAACGCGTTAATAAACAATTTAAATCTAAGTTTGACGAGGTTCGAAAAGAATACGAAGAGTTGATTGAAAAATTTCAATACAACGATTTAGTCTATAATTCTAAATTTAATTTTGAACCTAATATTGGTGAAATTTATCATTTGTATAACAATAGAAAAGAGGAGTCATTTTTATCTATAATTGCACCAGAACAGTGCAGTTTTCACCATTTAGGATCTTTTAGGTTAAATACAGATAAAATGTGGGAAAAGTTAGCATCAGCGTCTGTAACATCAGCACAATAAACTTAAATTAAATAAGTAAATATTATTGAGATCTCAAAGGTTTTTAAAACTCGTGAAGTCTGTAAAACAAACTATAAGTGGGGATAATACAAGTAAATAACATCAAGCTATACGCTTTTCATGGATGTTTAGATGAAGAAGCAAAAATTGGTTCCGAATATCGGGTTGATGTAGAGGTGAAAGCAGATTTAAAGAAATCAGCAAAAACAGATAAACTAGCCGATACGGTAGATTACGTGCATTTAAACCATATTGTAAAAGAAGAAATGGCAGTTCGTTCTCAGTTGTTAGAAGAGGTTGCGCAGCGGATTTTAAATCGTTTTTTTAAAGAGCTTAGAAAGATTAAAAGTGCGAAAGTTTCGGTTTCAAAAATAAACCCACCAATTGGAGGAAACGTAGCCGAAGTGGTTATAATTCTCACAAAAAAGCGATAAGGTTAAAAAATACTTGCAGTACTTGTAAATTTGCTTAAATTTGCAATCCTTAAAACAGAGAGTCAATTTATTGAGATTGTGTTTTAAAATTTAAAAAAGGTGTCTTGGCCGAGTGGCTAGGCAATGGTTTGCAAAACCATGTACAGCGGTTCGAATCCGCTAGACACCTCCAAAAAACCTTAATCGAAAGATTGAGGTTTTTTTTATGGAAGAAATAGGTAACCATGGTTTTTTATAAAGGTTTCAAATGCCTAGCGTTTTTTTAAAGATGCAATTTTGTTTAATCTTTTTAAAGTTTAATGCATTTTTTTAATAGAGAAATACAGCTTTCTATTTCAATAAACCACAGTACCAGCTTTCTACTTAACAAAGGCTGTTTATTTTAAAACAAACATCTGTCTACGTTTAATGATATAAATATAAACAAAAGCTTGTATATAAGTGAAATTAATTTTAATTTTACATTATTAAGGTAATTATATTGAAAACAGAAAAAATAGAGAATAATTATTTTCTAAAAACAGTGTTTTTTAGAAACTCGATATAAACTATTAATACAGAGGAAGTCACCAAATATTTTCATATAGACTTTTATATGATGTTTGTTTGTATTAGGGGTAGTATAACCAAACAGGCTTCCTCTTCTATTTTTAATAGATTTTAGCAAAAACAAATACATTTACTATTTATTTTTAAGCTTCTCTAGCCAATAAAATTTTTGTCTAGAATTATCAACCTAAGCTCTTTAAACTTTAAATGATCCTTAGAGTTGTTATTCTTTAAAAAAAGAGGTCACAAAGTTTGTATCCAAGTATTTTGTTTTGCCAATTTAAAAAACCCATTTATTCTTTTTAAGAATTAAATTTTTCTTAACAGAAATTCCTAGATTTTTCTTCATATTTGTAAATGCAATAAATAGTTTTGTAATTTACAGCTTAACAAATCATTAAATTTTTATCATAGAGGTAATTTTTAATGATTTTTTAATTTTTTAAATAATGAAAATTTATCCAATAGAGACAGGAAATTTTAAGTTAGACGGTGGTGCAATGTTTGGAGTTGTTCCTAAAACTATTTGGCAAAGAACCAATCCTGCAGATAAAAATAATTTAATTGATATGAGCATGCGTTGTATGCTTATTGAAGACGGGGATCGTCTCCTTTTAATAGATACTGGTTTAGGCGCTAAACAGACAGACAAATTTTTTAATTATTACTATTTGTTCGGAGACTTTTCTTTAGATAGTTCTCTTGCAAAATTAGGCTTTCATAGAGATGATGTTACAGATGTCTTCTTAACGCATCTTCACTTTGACCATTGTGGTGGTGTAATTGAGTGGAACTCTCAAAAAACATTACTACAGCCTGCTTTTAAAAATGCAAAATTTTGGTCTAATAACGATCATTGGAAATGGGCAACTGAACCAAATCCAAGAGAAAAAGCATCCTTTTTAAAAGAAAACATCAATCCTATTAAAGAAAGTGGGCAGTTAAATTTTATTCACGAAAATGCTCTAGAACAAATTGGTTTTGATGTGTTGTTTATGGACGGTCATACAGAAAAACAAATGTTACCGAAGTTGAAGTATCAAGGAAAAACAATTGTTTTTATGGCAGATTTATTACCTACTATTGGTCATATTCCTTTGCCATACGTAATGGGCTATGATACTAGACCTTTGTTGACTATAACAGAAAAAGCAACTTTTTTAAGTGAAGCTGCAGATAACAATTATTACCTATTTTTAGAACACGATGCTTACAATGAAATTTGTACAGTTCAGCATACAGAAAAAGGAGTTCGATTAAAAAACACACATAAATTTACAGACATATTTAATTAAGAGATTACCAATGAGTACATTAAAATCGATTATATACACAGCAGTTGTTGCAGTTTCTTTTGCAAGTTGTAAAACAGTAATACACACAATCCCTGTTCCTAATGGAACAGATACTGTGCTTCATATTCCTGCTAAAAAAGGAGTACTATCTGAAACCGAATTGCACGTTTGGAGTCATATGGATTTGCAAGCAGACTCGATTCCTGGAATGAGTATCGCAAAAGCATATCAATTTTTAGAGGGAAAACAAGGGACTACAGTTATTGTTGCAATTGCAGATTCTGGAATAGATGTAGAGCATGAAGATTTAATAAGTGTTGCTTGGATAAATCCAAAGGAAATTGCTGGTAACAATAAAGACGATGATAATAATGGATATGTAGACGATATTCATGGTTGGAATTTCTTAGGAGGTAAGGACGGGAAAATTGTGAATTCTGATCAGTTAGAAATGACAAGAATTGTTAAAAAAGGAATGGACCTTTTTGGCAACAAAAAAGCTTCGGAAATTTCAGCTGTAAATAAAATTGAATTTGAACAATATCGAGAGTTAAAAGAAAAATACACAAAATCTTTTGCCGCTCACAAACAAGAATTAGTCAACTTGCAACAAACTGAAGACAGAATTCATCAAATTGAGCAAAATTTTAAAGAAGTAAAAACGTTTCTTGGTGCCGCTGATTTTACTGTAGAGGATTTAAAAAAGGCAAGGCCAGAAAGTGCACAACTAGCAGCTAAAATTGCAGATGTTTCTAATATGTTAGATAGAGGAATGTCTGAAGATAGTTTGCTAGATTATAAAAAGCAGTTAAAAGCATACAAAAAAGCAAAAGATGCCTCCAAAAGTTACGATTTAGATTTTAATGGGCGTCAATCTTTAGAAGACGATTTATATGATATCACAGACACAGATTATGGAAATAATAATGTGATTGGTTCTAAAGACTTAGAAAGTCATGGAACTCATGTTGCTGGTATTGTTGCTGCTTCAAGAAATAATGATAAAGGGGTTAATGGTGTTGCCCATAATGTAAAAATTATGGCAATACGAATGGTTCCTGACGGAGACGAACACGACAAAGATGTAGCTCTAGGAATACGGTATGCAGCAGATAATGGAGCTAAAGTGATCAATACAAGTTTTGGTAAAGGATATTCACCGAATAAAAAATGGGTATACGATGCCATTAAGTATGCAGCTAAGAAAGATGTTTTAATTGTGAATGCAGCAGGTAATGACGGTAAAAATATAGATGTGGTAAGTATATTTCCAAACGATTCTGAAGATTTAATAAATGAAGTTTCTGATAATGTTTTAACGATTGGTGCAATGAGTTTGCATTATGACGAAAAATTACCAGCAAATTTCTCGAATTATGGGAAAAAGAATGTGGATGTATTTGCGCCGGGTGTTGATATTTACGCAACAACTCCAAAAGATGAATACGCACCAAACAGCGGAACGTCTATGGCGGCACCCTCTGCTGCAGGTGTTGCAGCTTTGGTTCGTTCTTACTATCCGCAACTATCTGCAAGCCAGGTAAAACATATTTTAATGAATTCTGGAATTAAAATTAATTTTGAAGTCATTAAACCAGGTACAACAGACGAAAAAGTATCCTTCTCAGATTTATCAGTTTCTGGAAGAGTGGTAAATGGATACAATGCTTTAAAAATGGCGGACAGAATTGTAAACGGAAAAAAATAATTTTACAAAAAACAGCAACTACTTTATTGCTATTTTACTTTAATATTTAAAAATTAATCAACTTATAAGATGCAAAAAAACCTATTTTTAATTTTCACAATTGTACTCATAACTTCCTGCACTCAGATAAAAGAGGTTGCATACCAGCAAAAAAATGACCTTCCCCAAACTACCTATTGGCAACAGCATGTAGATTATACAATGGCAATCGATGTAGATGCAAAAAATCATCAATACAAAGGAACACAAAAGGTAATTTACACAAATAATTCACCAGACGAATTAACAAAAGTATACTATCATTTATACTTTAATGCGTTTCAGCCAGGTTCTCAAATGGACGTTCGTTCTTTAAATATTAAAGATCCAGATAGAAGAGTTAGAGATAGAATCAGTAAATTAAATGCAGATGAAATTGGGTATATAAAAGTAAACTCTTTAAAACAAAATGGCACCCCTATATCTTTTGAAACTGTGGGTACTATTTTAGAAGTTACTTTAAATGCACCTATTAAAGTTGGTGAAAGTATCACTTTAGACATGGTTTTTGATGCACAAATTCCGCTACAAGTTAGAAGAACGGGTAGAGATAATAAAGAAGGTGTTGCTTTATCTATGGCGCAATGGTATCCAAAAATGGCAGAGTATGATTTTGAGGGTTGGCACACGCCACCTTATATTGCTCGAGAATTCCATGGAGTTTGGGGTGATTTTGACGTAAAAATTTCAATAGATAAAGCGTACATTCTCGGGGGTACAGGATATTTGCAAAACGCACAAGAAATAGGCTACGGTTATGAAGATGTATCACAGCCTTTAAATATTCAAAATTCAGAGAAGTTGACCTGGCATTTTAAAGCACCAAATGTGCACGACTTTGTGTGGGCAGCAGATCCTGATTATAAACACGATGTTTTAAAAACGGAAAACGGAATTGATTTACACTTTTTATACAAGAAAAATTTAGCTCCAAAATTTTTACAGAACTGGAAAGATTTACAGTTAAAAACTGCTGAATTAATGACATATTACAACAAGCATGTTGGTGAATACCCGTACCAACAATATTCTGTAATACAAGGAGGAGACGGAGGAATGGAGTATGCAATGGCAACCTTAATTACTGGCGAGCGAAAATTCGGAAGTCTTTTTGGAGTAACTGCTCATGAAATGGCACATACTTGGTTTCAGTTTTTGTTGGCCTCTAATGAGAGCAAACATCCTTGGATGGATGAAGGTTTTACTTCTTATATTTCTAACAAGGCGTCAAATTTAATATTGAAGGAAGAAAAAGAGAATCCACATGCAGGTTCTTACAAAGGATACAATTATGTGGTGAATAATAATATCGAAGAGCCTCTTTCTACACATGCAGATAGGTATAATACCAATACAGCTTACGGTGTTGCTAGTTACTCCAAAGGGAATATTTTCTTATCTCAATTAGAATATGTTATTGGAGCAAAAAATGTTGCAGACGGGCTTAAAAAGTATTTCGTAGACTTTAGTTTTAAGCACCCAACACCAAATGATGTGAAACGTTCTATGGAAAAGGTTTCTGGGATACATTTAGATTGGTATTTGAATGAATGGACACAGACTATTCATACCATAGATTATGGTATTAAAGCTGTGGATGGAAAAAATATTACCTTAGAAAGAATTGGTCAAATGCCAATGCCAATAGATGTAGAAGTTACCTATACAGATGGATCTATAGAAAACTTTAATATTCCGTTAAGAATGATGAGAGGTAACAAACCAACGTCTGCAACTATTTTAGAAGATTGGGCCTGGGCAAATCCAGTGTATTCTTTTGAGGTGTCTAAAAATGTAAAATTTGTTGTACTTGATAAAAGTAAATTAATGGCAGATATAGATCATGATAACAATACTTTTGAAGTAAAGTAAAACTTTAAAATCAGCATAAAAAAGACCCTATTTATCTACATAAATAGGGTCTTTTTATGAATATAAATGTGCCTTTTACTGTATCAGTTCTTCTATTCTTTCATTGGGAATAAAACCTTTTAGCATTAAAAAAACACCACAGACTATTAAAATAATTCCCATAATCTTCTTAATTCGAAAAATTACTTGGGGTGTCATTTTATTTTTGAGTTGTTTTGCCAAAAATATTTTCCCCAGATCTGTTATAAAATAACTTAATAAAACCGTCCCAAAATACCAGAAAATAGCACTTTGATTCATCTTTAAAGTAGGCCCAATTACGAGGACCGTTCCTAACCAAAAAGCCAAAACACCAACGTTTATAAAGTTTAAAAAGAATCCTTTAAAAAAGAGTTTTAAATAATTGTTTTTAATAGGAACCTCTATGATTTTTGCGGCTTCTAAGGCTTCTTTTTTATTTTCTTTTTCTAAATAAGTGATCAATCCGTAGACAATCAAAACCAATCCGCCTAAAAAGAACAATCTTGGGTCATCTTTTATTTCTTCTAGTAAAGATCTACTTCCATAATACGCAATTAAAATAAAAGATAAATCTCCTAAAAGAACTCCTAAATCAAATACAATTGCCGCTCTTGCTCCTTTTAAAATACTGGTTTGTATCAGCATAAAAAAAACTGGTCCAATCATGAAAGCCATGAAAAACCCAATTAGAAAAGCATTCTTAAAGTCGTAAATATCCATTTTTTAAAAATAGTGCTTTTTAATTGAAGCATAAGAAATTTTCTTAAAAAGCAGCAAACGAATGAGATGTCTCTTTGAGTGCGGTCGAAATATCTTTATTCTTAAAGAACTTTAACAGCCTTCGACGGCACTCGAAAAGACATAATTTATTTTTTAGAGTAAAAAAAAAGCAAGTATTTTTTACTATTGGTGTAGTGTTTAAACATCATCAAAATCAATTGTAATCGTTGAGGTTGTAGGATGCGCTTGACAGGTTAAAATAAGGCCCTCCTCTAATTCACCATCGGTTAAAATAGAGTTTTTCACCATTACCGCTTTTCCTTCGGTGACTCTTGCCAAACAAGAGCTACAAACACCACCTTGACAAGAATAGGGTGCATCGATGTTGTTGCGTAAATTTGCAGCTAAAATATCATCCGTTTGAGACATGATAAAAGTAGTCTCCTCATCGTCTAAAAGTACAGTTATTTCAGTACTTCCTTCTTTTACCTGTGCTACCTTTTCTTCATCTACGCTGGCTGTAAACAATTCAAAATGAATATTTTCCTTTGCTATTTTGTTTTTTTCTAAAGTCTTAGTAACCTCTTTTATCATTTCTTCTGGACCACATAAATAAGCGGCATTAAAAGAGGTTTCTTTGTACATATTCTTTACAAAGTAGTTGGTTACGTTTCCATCAATTCTGCCACGCAAGCTGTTTTTTACGTTTTCTCTACTGTAAATATAGTGCAGTTTAAATCTGTCTGGATGCGTTTCTTTTAGGCTATTTAACTCCTCAAAAAAGATGGCATCTGCAACCGATTTGTTACCATAAACCAATGTAAAACTAGATGCTGTTTCTGTTTCTAAAACTGTTTTTAACATTGATAAAACTGGCGTAATTCCAGATCCTGCCGCAAAACCAATATAGTTGTTGTCTATTTCTGAAGCTAGTAAAAAACGTCCTTCTGGAGCAGCAGCTTCTATCTCATCACCTACTTTTAAATGTGTGGTTGCATAGGTAGAAAAAACACCTTTTTCCACTTTTTTAATAGCAACTCTTATTTCGCCACTTTCGGGAGTAGAGCAAATAGAATAAGCTCTTCTAACGTTTTCATTATTTATTGTTGTTTGAAGTGTAATATACTGCCCTGATTTAAAACTAAAATCAGCTTTTAAATGCTCAGGTATCTTGAATACTACAGAAACCGCGTCTGCGGTTTCTTGTTTTATTTCTTGTATTTGTACTTTGTAAAATTCTGCCATAAAGTGATTAAACTAAGTTGTTTTCAATTAAATATTCAGCGATTTGTACTGTGTTTGTAGCAGCACCTTTTCTTAAGTTGTCAGCTACAATCCACAAATTTAAGGTATTTTTTTGAGATTCATCTCTTCTAATTCGACCAACAAAGACTTCATCTTTTTGATGGGCATTAATGGGCATTGGATATACATTATTTGCCAAATCATCTTGCACAATAATTCCAGGAGTATCTGTTAAAATTTGACGCACTTCGGTGAGGTCAAAATCATTTTCAAATTGCACATTTACAGCTTCAGAATGGCCTCCAGCGGTTGGTATTCTTACAGCAGTTGCAGTCACAGAAAAAGAGGTATCACCTAAAATTTTCTTTGGTTCTCTGACCAATTTCATTTCCTCTTTTGTGTATCCATTTTCTAAGAAAACATCGCAATGAGGCAGTGCATTTCTTCCAATTTTATGAGGATATGCCATTTCTCCTTCAATACCAGCTTCCTCGTTATTTAGTTGTTGTATTGCCTTTACACCGCTTCCAGATACAGATTGGTAGGTGGAAATTACCAAACGTTTCATCTTGTATTTTTTATGTAGGGGCGCCAAAGCCATTACGAGTTGTATGGTAGAACAATTCGGATTTGCAATTATTTTATCATCAGCAGTCAAAACATTGCCATTAATTTCGGGAACTACCAATTTCTTTGTGGGATCCATTCTCCAAGCAGAAGAATTATCAATTACGGTAGCACCAGCTTCTGCAAATTTTGGAGCCCATTCTAAAGAAGTTTCTCCACCGGCAGAAAATAAGGCAATATCTGGTTTCATTTTTAAGGCATCTTCTAAAGTTACAACAGTATATTCCTTTCCTTTATAAGATAATTTTTTGCCAGCAGATCTTACAGATGCAACAGGAATTAATGCTGTTATTGGTAAATTACGTTCTTCTAAAACCTGCAACATTACTGCACCAACCATGCCTGTGGCGCCAACTATAGCTACTTTCATTTTTTCATTTTTTAGACTGCAAAGATGCTAAAAAAAAGAAAGATTTAAATTACTTAAAACGTTATAAATCAGCCAAAGTTTAAAAATGAAGCAAATAAATTGCTGATGTTTAAAATTAAACTTTTAAGCGCTCGTCATAAAAATAGTTGAAGCAATTTTTTTTATTGAGCGCGAACTATTTTAAGAAGTTATTTACCATTTTTACGATTCGCTTTTTTGTTTTTTGAGTTTAATTCATATCTCAAATGCACCCGCATATTGTAAATTAGAGGGCTTCTATTTTTAGGTAGCATTTTATGGTGGCGTCATTTTTCGAAGCAGTACTCACTTTTAAGATAAAATGTGTAGGTTTGTGCCAGATTTACGGTTTTAGCTGCAAATCAACCAAAAAACAATTTTCAACATAATTAGTATAGCATGCAACTGTACAATAAGTTAAGCGCCATAGAACGCGCTGCATTAATAGATGAGGCCGGTAAAGACAGGCTTACAATTTCCTTCTATCAATATTTCAAGATAGAAGATCCACAATTATTTAGAGATAAATTATTTTTAGAATGGAACGCCTTAGATGTTTTAGGAAGAATCTATGTTTCTTTTGAAGGGATAAATGCGCAGTTATCTGTCGCTTCCGAAAATTTCTATGCCTTAAAAGATCAATTAGATAGCATTTCTTTTTTAAAAGGCATTCGATTAAATGTCGCTTTAGAACACCATAACAAATCGTTTTTAAAGCTGAAAGTAAAAGTTAGAGATAAAATTGTTGCAGATGGTTTAAAAGATGAAACCTTTGATGTCACAGATAGGGGAGTTCATTTAAACGCAGAGGAATTTAACGAAATGTTAATAAATCCCGATACGATTTGTGTCGACATGCGAAATCATTATGAGAGTGAAATTGGTTATTTTGAGGGAGCTGTAACACCAGATGTAGACACATTTAGAGATTCTTTAGATATTATTGAAGAAGATTTAAAAGACAACAAGGAAGATAAAAATTTATTGATGTATTGTACAGGCGGAATTCGTTGTGAAAAAGCTTCTGCATATTATAAGCACAAAG
>Ga0307998_1000711_pt1 | contig 18673 bp, 8 predicted proteins | sample Davwhametageno37_FD_203147 | JGI IMG/M metagenome (GOLD analysis project Ga0307998, IMG submission 203147) | Marine microbial communities from Davis Island wharf, Antarctic Ocean - #37 | ecosystem: Environmental > Aquatic > Marine > Unclassified | place: Antarctic Ocean: Davis Island wharf... | reverse complement strand
GCCCTTTTGATTTTAAAGGAGTTTCTGTTCAAACCAGGGTAGGCGAAAGAAATTTAAAAGAAGTAATGCTTCGTGTTGCAGATGGAATAGAAGATGAAAACGGAAGAGGAATAGCATTTAAAGTCAATCTAGCTTACTTAACAGCAGATGACTGGGAAGCTGATAATTATGAACCTACAGAGCAATCGCAGGTGAGCAGAGACAATGCCGGAGGGTATGATGCTATCAATATTTATGGTGATGAAAATATTTCTGACGGCGCAAATAATTTTAGTGGAGATTATGGACAAAGAAACTTTCCTGGATTAGGAATTTATCACCGATCTGGTTACAAAGAATCTGATTTGGTTGATTACAATACTGAAAATTTAAAATTTAGCTCTGCTCTTCATTACAAATTCAATAAAAAAGTTGAAGCCATTTATGCCTTTAATTTTGGAACCGGTACTACTGTTTATCAAGGCGATAATAGATACAGTTTGAAAGACATTCGTTTTCAGCAGCACCGTTTTGAGATTAGACAAAAAGATAAATTCTTCATAAGAGCTTATCGTACTTCCGAAGATGCGGGAAATTCATATGACGCTGTTTTTACAGCTTTACTTTTGCAGGATTCATCGCAATCCAACTCTAGTTGGTCGAACAACTACAATTCATATTGGATTCAACAGGTTAGGCCAAAAGTTTGGAATTTACCTGGCTTCCCTAACCCGCAAGTAAATCCTTCTGTTTGGTTTGGAGATAGTAAAGATTCAACTTATGGTGTGTCAAATAACGTTTATGCAACTTTCTCTGATTCGATTAATTCTTGGCATTCTGAAGCAAGAAGTTACGCCGATTCATTGGCTAATAAACCTGGCACTTTACCGTACTTCATTCCTGGTACTGCAAAGTTTGATTCTGCATTTGCTCACATCACAACACAAAATACTTTTCAGCAAGGAGGTTCGAGGTTTTACGATAAATCATCGTTAAGCCATGTTCAAGCTGAATACAAATTCGAACCATCGTTTATGGATATTTTAGTGGGAGGTAGCTACCGTGTATATAATCCGAGTTCGCAAGGAACCATATTTTCTGATACAGGTGGAGTAGTAATCAGTAATTACGAATATGGTGGATACCTTAACTTGAAAAGAAAATTTTTAGATGAAAAGTTGATTTTAACGGCAACTGCTAGGGTTGATAAAAATCAAAATTTTAATTATGTCGCTTCACCTGCCGCATCAGCAGTTTACTTTTTAAATCCAGACAATGTTGCAAGATTATCGTTTTCATCAGCTATAAGAAACCCTACATTACAAGATCAGTTTCTATATTACAATGTAGGTAGAGCTATTCTTGTTGGTAACGTAAATGGATTTGATAGTCTTGTTACAATTGAGTCATTAAGAAGCTACATAAGTACCTTAAACCACGATACGTTAGACTTTTATAACGTTGCTCCTGTAAAACCTGAACAAGTTAAAACACTTGAGTTAGGTTACAAAGGCACTGTGTTCGAAAAGATTTTTATCGACGCTAGCTATTATTTTAGTTGGTACAAGGATTTTCTCGGTTTTAATTTAGGGGCAGCTACCGTTTTCGATTCTACAACTGGGATTTTAACAAGCAATCAAGTCTACCGAGTTGCAGCTAACTCAACTGATATTGTTACAACCCAAGGTTTTAGTATTGGCTTAAATTATTTTTTCAAAAAATACTATGCTCTATCAGGGAATTATTCTTGGAATGCCATTGATCGACGTGACTCTGAAGATCCAATAATACCTGCGTTTAACACGCCAGAACACAAATACAACCTTGGAATATCTGGAAGAAAAATAACGTATAGAATCGGTTTACTTGAACGACTAAATGAAAATTGGCCTACTATTTATTTGAAAAATTTAGGCTTTAACGTAAATTACAAATGGATACAAGGTTTTGTGTTTGAGGGCTCACCTCAGTTTACCGGCTTTATACCTACTTATGGTTTAGTTGATGCTCAAATAAATGTATTTATACCCAAAATTAGATCAACCTTTAAAATAGGTGCTAGCAATTTGCTGAACAATAAAGTTTATCAAGTTTATGGAGGTCCAAGAATAGGTCGTATGGCTTACTTTAGTTTGCTTATTGAGTTGAACGATCTTTAAAAGAATACCTCAACAACAAACACAAACGGAATTGCGAATAAAAGCGCATCAAAACGGTCTAAAACGCCACCATGGCCAGGTAAGATAGTTCCTGAATCTTTGGCGCCTACTAGTCTTTTCATTTGCGATTCTACTAAATCGCCAATGGTTCCAAAAACAGAAATACAGAAACCAAACAATACCCATTTCGTGGTGTCTTCAAAATAAATTCCTATGCCATAGCCCATAGCTATGGTAAATGCCAAACCGCCAAAAAATCCTTCCCAGCTTTTACCTGGAGATATTCTTTCAAATAGTTTTTTCTTTCCGAATAAGGAACCTGTGAAGTAGGCAAAAGAATCATTCGTCCAAATCAGCCAAATAAGTCCAAGAACTTGGTAAGGCTTAAAGGCGTAGTTATCAAACACCAAATAGCTTAGTAACCCCATTGGAATGGCAACATAAAGAGCACCAAGGATATTAATGAAGGGCGCATATTTTTTTCTGTTTGTATCTGCATAAAGATTGAAGAAAAACATCAAGAAAAAGAGAGGAATTAGTAACGTAAAAACCTTAGGCTGTAGCCCATTCATGGCATCAAGAAAAAACATAGAATAAATTATTATTCCGAGTATTATGCCAAATGCTTTGGTGCTTTTGTGGCTAGGGTTTTCAAACAATTGGTAAAATTCCCAAATGCCAATAATAAGAATTGTTAAAAAGACAATGAAGAATGATACCGGTGAGTAAATAATGCCGAAAATCATTGCGGAGCCAAACAAAAGGGCCGTTGGAAGTCTCTCCTTAAAGCTGCTCACTATTCTTTATTAATTGAACCGCTTGTAGTGCAAAATCATCAGGTACTAACAACTCAACGTACGTATTGCTGTTTAGGGATATATATACGGAATCTTGCTTATTTAGTACTTCAGAGGGGATTTTGTTTTCATCGAGTAACGCCTTAAAAAGCGCTACTTGGTGTATGTTAGTCGACTCAAATATTTTAACCCACTTTGCTTTCATAACAATAAAGTTGAAGACGATTTTATTAAATCATCACATTACAAATCTAATGTTACTCCTTTGATGCAGCCTCATTTGTTTCAGAAACTACTTCAACTTCTTTATTCTCATCATTAGTGGTTTCATTATTGGCCGCTTCAGCTTCCGCTTTTTCAGTAGCTTCTTTTTCCGCTTTTTCTTTTTCGACTAATTTTTTTGCAGCTCTATTCTCTTCATCAACTCTATCTTCTTCCTCACGTTGAATATCAAGAGCGAAAGTTCTTTTGCCGAAAATTTCAATTAAGTTGTCTCTAAAAATAACTTCTTTTTCAAGCAATAAATTCGCTAATGTGTCAAGTTTATCCCTATTGGCAATTAGCAGGTCTTTAGTTTCTTTATAAGCAACTTCAATCATTCTATGAGCTTCCTCGTCAATTAATTGAGCTGTTTTTTCGCTGTATGGGTTTTTAAATCCATAATCCTCCTGCCCTGAAGAATCGTAGAAACTAATGTTACCAATTTTTTCATTTAGCCCATACACTTTAATCATAGCGTACACCTGTTTTGTTACTTTTTCTAAATCGCTTAAAGCGCCGGTAGAAATCTCACCAAAAACAATTTCTTCTGCAGCTCTACCACCAAGTGCAGATTTTATTTCATCCATCATCTGATCCGTAGTGGTAATAGATCTTTCTTCTGGTAAATACCAAGCAGCTCCAAGACTTTGACCTCTAGGAACTATAGTGACTTTAACCAATGGTGAAGCATGCTCCAACAACCAACTTACGGTTGCATGGCCTGACTCATGGAAGGCGATTTTTTTCTTTTCAGAAGGTGTGATTATTTTACTCTTTTTTTCTAACCCTGCTATTACACGGTCTACTGCATCAAGAAAATCTTGTTTTTGCACAAATTTCTTCTTTTTACGAGCAGCAATTAATGCCGCTTCATTACAAATGTTCGCAATATCGGCACCTGAAAAACCTGGAGTCTGTTTTGCTAAAAACTGAATGTCCATATCTTTTTCAAGCTTTAATGGCTTAAGGTGAACTTTAAATATTGCTTCTCTGCCTTTAATGTCTGGCATGTCAACATAAATCTGACGATCAAAACGACCTGGACGCAATAGCGCTTTATCAAGTACATCTGCTCTGTTCGTTGCAGCTAATATAATTACTCCGCTATTTGTACCAAAACCATCCATTTCGGTAAGTAATTGATTCAGCGTGTTTTCTCTTTCGTCGTTAGCACCTTGCTGCATGCTTTTACCACGGGCTCTACCAATGGCATCAATCTCATCAATAAAAACAATTGAAGGTGATTTTTCTTTGGCTTGCTTAAATAAATCACGAACTCTTGAAGCTCCAACTCCAACAAACATCTCTACAAAATCAGAACCTGATAGAGAGTAGAAAGGTACTTTTGCTTCGCCGGCAACAGCTTTTGCAAGAAGCGTTTTACCAGTACCAGGATTACCAACCAACAAGGCTCCTTTCGGTATTTTTGCACCTAATTCAGTGTATTTTTTAGGGTTTTTTAGAAAGTCTACAATTTCAAGAATTTCTTCTTTAGCTTCATCCAGTCCTGCTACATCATTAAATGTAGTTTTTACTGCACTATTTTGATCGAACAATTGCGCTTTTGATTTTCCGATGTTGAATATTTGACCTCCTGCGCCACCGCCGCCGCCCATTCGTTTCATTAAAAATACCCACAAACCAATCATGATGGCTAAGGGTAATATCCAGCTTAGTACATCACGTCCCCAGTTTTCTCGCGTTTTAAATACATAAGTAAATTCATACTCTTTTTGCCATTTTTTTAAATCCTTGGTGAATTCTTCCGACGGTCCAATTTCGAGTATATAATGAGGTCCTACATTTGAATTTCCACTAGAAAAAGAGGGTTTTTTAACCTTTTTGTCGTGTGGAGGTTCTTTTAAAGCATCGGCGGTAAGGTAAATTTCAGCAATTTTTTCGTTGTAAACGATTACTTTTTTTACCTCCTTGTTTTTAACAAACTCCTCAAAGTCTATTAAATTGATGTCGTTCATTGCTGTATTGAACGAGAATAAATTCATCGAGATAATAATAACGCCGATGATTGCGTAAATCCAATAAAGATTAAAACCTTTTTTTGGATCCTTCGATGGATTACCACCTAATTTGTTTTTCATTCTGTCAAACTGTGATTTGTTGTCAGTTGAACCTTTATCACTCATAATTCTTCGCTTCTATTCAAATTTAACTACTTCTGCGTCGGCCCATAAACCATCCAGATTGTAAAATTCTCTGGCTTCCGGTTTAAAAATATGAACCACTACATTGAAGTAGTCGATTAACACCCACTCCAGATTTTCTTTTCCTTCAATATGAGATGTTTTTTCTTTAAGTTTTAGTCTAACATGATCTACAACAGCATCACTAATTGCGTTAACTTGCCTTTCAGTATTACCAGTTGCAATTACAAAGTACTCGGATACAGCATGCGGTAAACCTTGTAATTTGTAGCAAATAATATCAGTACCTTTTTTATCATCAATGGCCTCAACTGCCGCTTTGGCTAGTTGTAGCGCATTATCAATTTTTTTCTTTGTCATTCATTAAAAATGGGATGCGAAACTAGGTAAATTTCAAGTACTTTTCGGATATTAAAATATAGAACAACAATTGAAATGATCAGCGACATTATAGGAAACAGTCAATTTTATTTTTCATCGCTTTATTCAACCAACAATTGGCTGTTGGATATGCTTAAAACCGCTGAATTACCTAATGGTTTAATTGTTTCTGCTGGTTTTCAAGAATCGGGTAGAGGTATGGTAAATACGGTTTGGGAGAGCGAAAGAAATCAAAATGTCCTTCTTTCGCTATTATTAAAAAATTTACCGGTTGATGTTTCTGACCAATTTGTATTGAACAAAGCGGTTGCAATTGGCGTTTTGAATTATTTAAAGTCGGTAGGAATTGCCGCAGAAATTAAATGGCCTAATGATATTGTGGTAAATCATAAAAAAATTGCGGGTACATTAATCCAAAACACGCTGATTGGGAAAAGAATTAAAAATACAGTTATAGGTATTGGACTAAATGTTAATCAAACCTTTTTTTCTGATTTTAAGAGAAAAGCGACTTCAATTGGATTGGAAAAAGAGAACACATCCAATTTACAACTGACCATAAATAATATGTTGCCTTTTATAGCGTACCAATTTGATCATTTAAGAGTCGGAAGAAAGAATCTTGATAAAGGTTACCTAGATAATTTATATTTAAGTAACCTGAAAAGCCCTTATTTATTTAATGGAGAAAAGATTGAAGCTATAATTAAAGGAGTAACACCAGAAGGTAAGCTGAAATTACTTAGCCATACTAATCGTTTAATACTTGCTGATCTAAAGGAAATAGAGTTTTTATAAAGCTTGTTTTTCCAACTCGGAAACTAAAGAGTTGAAAAAATTGGTTAATGGCGTTTCTACCATCATTTTTAGAAATGAATTCACCTCGCCATCAAACTCTAAATAAGCTTCTGACCCTAAATCAGTTTCCGTTACAAATATTGAAAGTTTAAAAGGAAATGGATTTTTGCCAGAAGATTCGGCTACAACTAATTTGTCGTTTTGTCTTTCAATTACGGTCATGCCAATGGTTGCCATTCCTTTGATTTCAAAAACAATGTTTTCTGAAGAAATATCTTTTACAATAACCCTTTCTTTAGGAAGCAGTTTTTCGAAATTGGAAAAATTGCTGATAAAAGAGTAGGTGTTTGATTGCTTAGCGGTTAAAGTTGCCTTATTGCTTGTAATTATCATATTCAATGGTTATGCTTTCCAGCCTTCAGGGTTATTTTTCCATTCTTTCAAGCTTTTAATGTCTGATTTGGAAATATAATGGGTATCAGCTGCCTTTTGTATTAATATATCGTAATCAGTTAAAGTAACCAATTGACATTTTGCCTCCTTAAAATTGTCGGAAGCTTCTTTTAAATTATAAGTAAAAACAGCGATCATGCCTTTTACAGTGCAGCCAGCAGCGCGTAAAGCTTTTACTGCATTTAGGCTGCTTTTACCAGTTGACACCAAATCTTCAATAACTAAAACCGATTGGCCTGACTCTATTGATCCTTCAATTTTGTTTTCAAGACCATGCCCTTTGGAACTTGGTCGAACATACACGAAAGGAACTCCAAGTTCTTGAGCCACCAAAGCTCCTAAAGCAATGCCACCAGTTGCTACACCAGCAACAACATCAGGTTTTCCGAAATTATCTGAAAGAACTTTTGTTAATTCTTGACGAATGAAAGTTCTGATTCTTGGAAAGGACAGTATTTTTCTATTATCACAATAAATAGGAGATTTAATGCCCGATGCCCATGTGAAAGGGTCGTTTGGTTGAAGTTTAATTGCCTTAATTTGTAGAAGGAAATCAGTTACTTGTAAAGCTGAATCGTTTAAAGGATGCATAAATTAACGGCTAAAAATTAATGGTACAAAAGTATAAAGTTTTCAATAACGACAGGGAATTTACTCTTCTTGAAAAGAACAAAGAAACATCTGATGAAACCGTTTTAAACTGGACCGCAATTTTTGAGAAATTTAAGTCTGAATCAGAGCAATCAGATTTCTCGATTGAAGTTTATGGGTTAGAAGAGGCATGGAAAAATTTTACAGCAAAATTTAAACTGATTGATGCGGCTGGAGGTATCGTTAGAAATGAGTTTAATGAAACCTTATTAATTAGAAGACATGGCAAGTGGGATTTGCCAAAAGGTAAGGTTGAGGTAGGGGAATCGGTAGAGTCTGCAGCAGTGCGTGAAGTTGAAGAAGAATGTGGTATTTCAGATATAAAACGTGGTAAACTTGTTTTGAAAACATACCATATATATAAGGGTAAAAAAAAATGGATTTTGAAAACTACCTATTGGTATGAAATGGTTGCACCAAAACAAGACGTTAAACCTCAAGTTGAAGAGGGGATTACCAAAGTTATTTGGTACTCAAAAAATGCAAGTAAAAAAGTAGACTTAAAAAATACCTACAGATCACTGATAGAAGTATTAAGTCGACTATAGAGTAAATGAGCGTGATTTAGGACGAAAAATAATTCGTTTTTCGGTTTGTTATGTGTTTTTTAATCCTAATTTTACCAGTTACTGAAAAATATAAAAAAATCATTGTAGACAACCGCAATTTGAGTAGAGTGTTTAGTGTTTTCATTTTAGCAATGGCGTTACTTTTAATGCCTACTGCTAGCGTGGCCCAAAGTGGAAATGCTTCATTGGTTTTTACAAATGCAAGTGCAACAGGAAGAACAGGACCAACCCAATCGCAACTAAATACAGCCTATTCAGGAACCGATTTAGCAGGAAACGTAACTATTAATACTCAAGGTTTCCAGGAATGGACAGTACCTTATACAGGCACTTATTCTATTCAAGCCTTTGGTGCACAAGGAGGAGATGCAGCATATTTTGGAGGGAAAGGAGCTTCCATTTCAGGTGAGTTCCAATTGGAATCTGGTGATGTATTGAAAATAGTTGTTGGTCAAAAAGGAGTTATTTCTAGTAATTCATCTATCAGAGGGTATGCAGCTGGAGGTGGAGGAGGTACTTATGTTGCTCAATCTCCTTATACTAATAACTCATCTATACTTGTTATTGCTGGAGGTGGAGGCGGGAGTGGTTCAGGCCCATCAGGTAATAGTACTGATCAAAATGGACTGGATGGCTCTATTTCAATAAACGGTAATAATGGACTTGGGCCTATAGGATCAACAGGAGGTGTTAATGGGAATGGTGGTTCCGCGGGTTCCAATTCTGGTAGTTCAAGTGGTGCAGGTTTTATTGGAAACTCCCCGTCTTATATCGGCTGGGCAGAGGGTGCTATATCCTTTGTAAATGGAGCTAATGGTTCACTCAACAATCAAACGAATAGATCTAATGGAGGTTTCGGTGGTGGTGGTGGTGCAGGTTATGGCGGTGGTGGTGGTGGTGGCTATTCTGGCGGTGGCGCAGGTCATTATAACACTACATATGATTATGGCGGCGGTGGCGGTGGTTCCTATAATTCAGGAACCAACCAAAACAACATTGCTGGTTTTAATACGGGTCATGGGAAAGTAGTAATAACACCTGTGATTAATTTAAATAGAATTCAAAATGATACTACTATTAGTTGTGGTGAGGTAGTAACTATTGGTTATAGTTCCATAAGTGTTACCGATCAATTAAAACTGCATTACCCTATGAATGGAAACGCAGTCGACTACTCCTCAAATAAAGTGGATGGTGTAATTACAGGTAGTATTAGTGGGGTGTTAGATAGGTTTGGTAATACCGCTGGGGCTTTAAATTTCCCAAATAGCACTACCTCTAGAACTTTAATAATAGATAGTGTTGCTCTCTTTAATGGTACACAAGATTTCACATACTCTTTTTGGATAAGACCAGTTACTTTCACAAGATATCCAATGTGGTTTCGAAATGGACAATGGGGCTCTGGTCATAATTTTGGGGTTAGAAGTAACACCACTCTAATGATGAATGGCAATACAGTTGGTTCAGGCACTGTAAGCTTTGTGCCTACTTTAAATAACTGGACCCATATGGTTATAATAAGAAAAGGAGATTCAATTTCTCAATGGTCTAATGGGGTATTTAGAGGTAATTATACAGCAAACAATAGTAATTGGGGAAATCCATTTTCGCCATCTAAGCCGATGTATATTGGTTCGGGCGACGCCACATCTGATAGGTATTTTAGGGGAGATATGGATGAGTTTGCTTATTACGATAAGGCATTAACTCAAGCAGAAATAACAGCGCTGTATCAAGCTCCTGACCTTACAAAAAACACCTACTTATGGTCTACAGGCGAAACAACACTTACCATTGATGTTTCACCAATTGTTACAACTACTTATTACGTAACAATTACTGATGGTATAGCAAGTTGTACTGATAGTGTTACGGTTAGCATTGGCCTTGTTAAGCAAACGATAACAGCAACAAATGCATCTGTTTGCGATGGCGCTGCAACAACTATTACCACTGCTTCTTCTGAAAGTGGAATGAACTATTCTTTATATGAAGCGGCGGGTAATACCTTAGTTGACGGCCCAACAGCGGGAACAGGTTCTCCACTATCTTTTGCTACAGGTAATTTAACTGCTGCCACTAATTTTTATGTTGATGGAGCAACTTCTCAAAACTTATCTCCAACAGGAGGAACAGCTTTAGATTTTGATGGAAGTAATGATTATGTGGTATTACCAAGTTCTATAAACAGTCAAATTTCTAATACTATTACAATTGAAGGGTGGTTTAATATATCTTCCTTGGGCGAAGCGGCAATGCTTGTTGGTGAATCATTTTTAGGTGATGGAAATATCGAGTTTATGATATACAAACATAATGGGAAACTTAATGCAGGGTTTTTTAATGGGGGGTTCCAAAATAATTCAGCAGCTATGCCAACATTAAATACTTGGGTACATATAGCTGCTACTTACAATCAACAAAATATAATAACATATTACAATGGAATTGAGGTGGCGAACACAGCAAAAACACTTTCGCTTCCTGTTGGAACTGAAGAGTGGCGATTAGGTAGAAGGTGGGATTACAACGAACGACTAGATGGCACAATGGACGAAGTCCGTATTTGGAATGTTGCAAGAACTCAGGCTGAAATTTCGGCTAATATGTATGCTGCTCTAACGGGTTCAGAAGCAGGTTTGGTTGCATACTTCAATTTTGAAGATGGCACAGGAAGCTCCACGCTTACCGATAAAACATCAAATAACTATAACGGTACCTTATCTGGTATGGATGTGAATACGGATTGGGTAAATGGGTTTGGTACATCTGGTTTAGGATCATGTTCAGTTAATTCTGATACTGTTACGGTTAGTACTACGGCCCTTGTTAAACAAACTATAACAGCAACAAATGCATCTGTTTGTTCTGACTCTTCAACAACGGTTACAACAGCGTCTTCAGAAACTGGAGTAAATTACTCATTATACAATGCTTCAGCAACATTAATAGATGGCCCAACTTCGGGTAATGGTTCAAGCTTGTCTTTTAATACAGGTAACTTAAGTGCTGCAACTGATTTTTATGTTAAAGCTGCAGCTTCTCAAAATTTATCTCCCACAGGAGGAACAGCTCTTGATTTTGATGGGGTAAATGATCATATTATTACTCCTTTAGATGCTGACTTAGATGTTATGCCTGTTACTACTTGGGAAGCTTGGATTTATCCGACAATTGACGATGCGTCTTACAATATGATTATGTCACAAGAAGATGGAGGTTGGGATCGATTTATTGCAATTAATAGTGGGAAATTTAGACTTGGGCGTACTATTAATGGATGGGCCCCTCCTGCACCAATTATTTTGAATACATGGCAACACATAGCTGTAGTTTATAGTGGTGCAAATATTAAATTTTACCTAAATGGTGTTGAATTTGTATCAGGTACTACAGAAGGCTCTCATTTATCACTCGGTAAATTTACTATTGGCTCCAACCAAGTTGGTACGCAAAATTTTAAAGGAAAAATGGATGAAGTTCGAGTTTGGAATGTAGCAAGAACTCAGGCCGAAATTTCGGCTAATATGTCTGCCTCTCTCACAGGTGCAGAAGCTGGGTTGGTTGCATACTTCAATTTTGAAGATGGCTCTGGTACAACATTAACAGATCAAACTTCAAATGGAAATAATGGTACGTTAACCTATATGAATAATGCAGATTGGGTGCAAGGATTTGGGGCTTATGGTTCAGGATCCTGTTCAGTTAATTCGGATACGGTTTCGGTTAACGTAAACCATATAGCTGCCCCAAGTACTACCGGAGCAAATATTTGTGAGGGAACATCAGCACTTATTAACGCTTTCGGTGGAACTGGATCACAGGTTTATAAATGGTACGGTGATGCTTACGGTAATAATATCATAGGTAATGGGTCAGGATTTACCTCTCCACCTTTAACAACCAATACCACTTACTACGCCGGTTTATCTAATTCGGGGGGAGTCGATACTGTAGCCCCGGTTCCACACAGTACTAGTTATTCCGGTAGCACAAGAGGGTATTATTTTGTAGCGCCTACAGATTTCACCATTACCAGTTTATATGTACCTACTGACGCAGGAGGTATAAATCAAAATATTGCAGTAGTACGATTTAATGCTGCACCTCCTAGTTATTCATCGACTACCAATAATTTCAGTACATTATTTCTGGCTCAAAACAATGCGACAACAGGTTATATTTCTGTTAGCATTAAAATATCTGCAGGAGACATTATAGGTGTCTTGGGGGGAAGGTCTGCGGCAAACAATGCTTCTTACGGTGTGTTTTCGAATATAGATATTAACGGAATTTCGGCAACTACCTACCGATTGGGCATGCAGTTTAATTTATCAACGACTGCACCTCAAAGTTTATGGACTGAATTATCATCATCATCCAAATCAAGAATTAATTTTACCTATTCTTCATCATTTAAAAACACCAATTGCAATTCTTCTTTGACAGCAACTTTGGTAACTGTAAACTCACCATCATTCAGCTTTGCGCAAGATACAATTACTGCATGCGGTGCTGACTCTGTAAATGTTGACGCAGGTGCAGGATGGGCAAGCTATGCTTGGAGTAATGGTGATGTTACTCAAATTTCTACTATAACATCTTCAGGAACATATAATGTTACCGTAACAGATGCGAATGGATGTACTGCTGAAGATAGTTTAGTGGTAGGTGTGATTGGTGCAGCCATCATTCAAGGAGATACTACGATTTGTAGTAGGGAGTTAGTAACTATTGGTTATAGCTCTATAAGTGTTACCAATCAATTAAAACTGCATTACCCTATGAATGGAAATGCAGACGATTACTCCCCAAGCAAAGTTGATGGTTTAATTTCAGGAGGTATTAGCGGGGTATCAGATAGATTTGGTAATACTGCGGGGGCTTTAAATTTCCCAAATAGCACTGCCACTAGAACTTTAATAATAGATAGTGTAGCTCTCTTTAGTGGTACACAAGATTTTACATACTCCTTTTGGATTAGACCGGTAACTTTTGGCGGATATCCAAAATGGTTCCAAAATGGAGAGTGGAACAAAGGTAATAATTTTGGGATTAGAAATAATAAGCTTCTAATGATGAATAATGTCACGGTAGGTTCTGGTTCGGTGTCTTTTATCCCTACTTTAAACCAATGGACACATATTGTAATCAGAAGGTCTGGGAGTACTGTTTCTGAATGGGCAAATGGTGGTTATCAAGGAGATTTCACCACATCTAAAGGTAATGTGTTTTCTCCGTCTCAACCCCTTTTTATCGGGTCTGCTACTATTGGTTCTGGCACATATTACAAAGGTGATATGGATGATTTTGCATATTACAATAAAGCATTATCACAAGCAGAAATTACGGCACTTTATCAAAGTCCTGACTATATGAGCTATACTTATTCTTGGTCAACAGGAGAGACGACCGCGACCATCAATGTAATTCCTGCCCAAACGACTACTTATTATGTAACAACTACTGATGGGATTAGCTCTTGTACCAATTCTATTAATATAAGAGTGCTAGATACGCTAGGATTAGACGCAATTGCACAGAATGTTTCGGCATATGCAGACTCAACAGGCCGAGTTTATGTAAATCCTACTGATGTAAACAATGGTTCAAGTGCAGTTTGTGGAATTGATAGTATATGGATTGGAGACACCGCCATTTATTGTGCAGATGCAGGTGATTTTTGGTTTTTTGCTGAAGATGTAAACGAAAATATTGACAGCGCTCAATTTACCCTTACCGTATTAGATTCAATTAAACCAACTTTAGCCTCTGTAAACGATACAATAATTTACCTTGATGCTAATGGCGAGGCAACTGTTTCAATCAACTCAATTGTTGCTTCATCAAACGATAATTGCACCTCAATGTTGACTTTTACAGCTAGCGATACAACGTTCGATTGTACTGATGATACAGTATTGGTTACATTATCTGCAACAGATGAAAGTGGAAACGTAAGTTACGATTCACTACTTATTACTATTTTAGATACAATTGCCCCAACGCCTTCTGTTCAAGGGGCTATAGTCTATTTAGATGCTTCGGGATCTGGAAACTTCAGCGCATTAAATCTTATCTCTGATACAGGTGAAGTTTGCGGCGATGTAACGATGAGTTTTTTGGATACTGCAATTTCTTGTAGTAAAACGATTACAATAGCAAACTGTACAGCAACTGTTATAAGCACAAATCAGGTATCTAATGGTACTTCTGGTACTAATAAAGGTCAAAGTTTTACGTCTATTGAATTTGGCGCAATAGATAAGATTGAATTGCAAGTTTGGCCAACAGGTGCTCCATACCTAGTTATCCGCGAGTGGGTTTCAGATACGTATGCAAGCGCTTTCAATGGAGCTGTTTTGGCCACTTCAAACACAGCGACCAATATGCCTGCAAACACAAATTGGTCAGATATGTCAACATTTATATTCGATATACCAGTAATTATAGATTCGAATAAAAAATATGTGATTCAAGTTATGAATGGATCTCCATACGTAAAAATACCAGGCACATATGCTGGCGGAGAAGCTTACGAAACAGCAAATCCTACTTTTGTTAGGGATATGAAATTCAAAGTATATTCTTGTGGAGTAGGAACTAACTCAGTAACAATAACTGATGCCTCTGGAAACAGTGTTACTCAAAAATTTGGATTTGCCGTTCTCGATACAATAGTTCCAATAATATTTGCGGGTAACCAAACTGTTTATCTTGACAATTCAGGATTTGCTTACCTAGATGCTTTAAATGTTGATAGCGCTTCTTTTGATAATTGTGCTCTTGATTCAATTTGGCTTTCTGCCGATACCTTTACTTGTGGTACATCAGGAAATTACACACTATTCGGAACTGATGGCGTAGGCAATCAATCATCAGATCAATTCTACGTTGCTGTTTTAGATACAATATCGCCAACATTGATTGTTCGAGATACTACAATCTATTTAGATATGGCAACAGGAACTTCCTCTTTAACTTGGAATGATATAGTGTTAGATACTTTAGATAATTGCTCAATTGATTCAGTAAGTTCTTTACAGCTGAGCTCAAGTGTTAACCTGAAATATGCTTGTGTCGATACCGGAACACATCAAGTATCATTTAGAACTGTTGATAATTCAGGTAATTCTACTACTGTGGTTTCAAACGTTACTGTTTTAAATACAACTTGTACACCGCCGGTTGCAATTGCTGATACTTTTAGTTTCGATGAAACAACAACTTCAATTTCACTAACCGCAATCGGTTATGATGTTGATTCCGTAAATGGAGATTCAATTTATTTCAATGCGTATTCAGGAAACGGATTATCCATTTTAGATTTTAATGCTGAAACAGGTCACATTGAGTTTAGTGCAAACAACCGTTTTGATTTTGAGGTTGATTCACAATTGGTAATTAAATATGAGGTTGTTGACCGAATGGGGAACGTAGATTCAGCAAATGTTGTTATCAACGTAATTAACCTAGCAGAACAAGTTTATGCAGGTTATGGTAACGCTTTATCGTTTGATAATATTGATGATCAAGTTACCTTACCAATTGATTTATCATTCAATACTACTGAATTTTCAATAGAGGCATGGGTATATTGGACGGGATCAACAAATGATATTGATTACATTTCAGGAAAAGGTTTTGGCCAATATGAACTTCATACCGGAGGTACTTCAGGTAACAACAGCATAAGGTTTATTCCTACAGATCAGGTTTGGATTGATGCTCCTACAGGAAGCTTTTTGCCAAACAAATGGAACCATTTAGTTGGAGTATACAATCCTTCAGTTTCATTAGGCAAGGTTTATATAAATGGATTAGATGTTGGAGCTATTAGTAATGGCGTTAATGGACTTTCAACCGCAGTTGTAAATACAACTAGTGATGTAATTATTGGTAGAAGGGCGAATGGCGACTTCCCTTTTAATGGGAACATTGATGAGTTTAAACTGTGGAATAAGGCATTAACAGCAAAAGAAGTTTCTCAATCCTACTTATTAAGATCAAATCAAAACGAAATCAATTTAGTTGCTTATTTGAATTTTGACAACCAGTGGGAAGATTTTGATAACATTGCTTCATTAGATTATGGGCAAGGCATATTCTCTCAAGGATCACCAACTTTTGTTGAATCTTACAATCCATTTAATTATGAAATTGGCGAAAGATTACCAATCGGCGATACGGTTTCATTTGGTTTGGCTTGGGATGCAGATTCGAACAACATTACGTTTAGCAAATTTGCTGGAGACACAAGTCAGTTTGATATTGATTCACAAACAGGTGCAATTACAGTAGGTATTAATTCTAATCTTGATTACGAAAATGACCCCTTGTTAATTTTTACCTATCAGGTTCATGAGGATGGCGATAATCAAACCGATACTGCTTCAATAAAAGTTAGCTTGTTAGATGAAAATGACCGACCAGTCTTTAGCGATGTTACAAACATTATAAGTCAAACAATTTGTGCTTCAGATTTTAACCCAACCTTTAATTTCGAAGTTCATGATGACGATCCAGGTGATACAAGTTTTTTGTCGGTTTGGGCTATAACAAGCAACCAATTATTAATAGATTCGAATACCATTTTCATTCAAGGTTCGAACACAGCAAGAAGCATTTCATTTAATCCAACATATGTTGACTCAGGATTAGTTGATATTAAAATATATGTTCAAGATCCATCTGGTGCAATAGACAGTGCAGTCTTTAATGTTTACGTTCAACCAACTTATTATACCTACGACACGGTAAGCGTTTGTTTGTGGGACAACATTACTGTAAACGGAAACAGTTATTCTTATTCTACAGGCACTGTAGTTGATTCTTTAAACACAAACTTTGGTTGCGATAGTGTTGTTCAAACGTTTATTCACATTGATAGTTTATTGAATCCTTCGGTAACTGCCAATGTATTTATGTGTGAAGATTCAGTTGCAACTTTAACCATTGCTTCTGCTGAGTTTGGAGTGAGGTATCAATTGATTGATGTTAATACATCTGCAAACATTGATACTGCTTACCTTGGAACCGGGGCAGACATTAATGTACTTATTCCAATTACCGATACAACTACCATAGCAGTTTCCGCGACAGGTAGTTATTCAGCAGGTGTTTGTGGAAGAATATTATCAGATACAGTTACCATTAATTACGTACCGAATGTGTTGCCAACAATTACATTATCATCTTCAGATACCATTTGTTTTTATGATTCTTTGGTATTGAGTAGCAATTATTCTAGTAATAATTTATGGTCTAATGGAGCAATAGCTCAATCAATTACAGTAAGCGATTCAGGAATTTATTCACTTTCCGTAACAACTGATGGAATTTGTCCGGTCACCATTTACGATACTATCTATCATCATGTATTACCAGTCGATGCAACAGCAACCACACCAACCGAAGTTTGTTGGGGAGATACTTCAAATATTTCAATTGCAAACTCTGAAATAGGCACTGATTATTACTTGTATTTTGAACAAGGCAGCACAGTAATAGATGGCCCAATTTCAGGAAATGGTTCAACCATTGATTTTAGTTTTGGACCATTTACTCAAGACACAACATTCCAACTTCATGCGCAAAACAGAAACTGTGGAATTATTTTAACCGACAAACCTACGGTCCAAGTTAATCCTTTACCTGTGGTTACAGTTCACAACGATACCAACATGAGTCCGGTTGATACCATCCAAATTTGGGCTGATGGAGGTTCCACTTATTTATGGAGTGATGGCCAAACAGGAGATATAATTTCAATAACTCCTGATACAAACATTACGTATTACGTAACAGTAACAAGCGCCAAAGGGTGTAATCAATACGACTCGGTTTATATTCTATTAAACACGTTTCCAATCTTTAATGATACCTTAATTTCAATTAATGAAAATCCGGTTAATGGTTCTTTTATTGGAAACTTATTAGGGTTTGACAGTGACGCAAACGATACGCTTAGTTATCAAATTATTAGTGGAAATGTTGCGAATTACACTTTATTAGATGACGGAAAACTTTACGTTGCTACTCCGTTGGCTATTGATGTAGAAACCAATCCATTTGATACTATTTATGTTCGAGTAACAGACGATGGTGATCCTATGTTATCTGATTCAGGAAGAGTGGTAATCAGAATACTTGACCTTAACGAGAAGCCGGTCATTGTAACTGACACCTTCTTAATTGATGAAAATTCGGTTAATGGATTATTCGTAGGAACTGCAAATAGCATCGATGTAGATACGTTGACTAGTTTTAGTTACACAGTAATTGGTGGAGCAAATACAACGTTTGAAATAAATCCAACAACCGGAGCGATCACGGTAAAAGATTCAACTTACTTGGATGTAGAAACAACGGAAACATTTGAATTAGTAGTAGAAGTATCAGATGGCGGATTGGTTGTAGATTTATATGACACAACTGCCTATGTAATCAACTTAAACGAT
>Ga0307998_1000710_pt1 | contig 18675 bp, 19 predicted proteins | sample Davwhametageno37_FD_203147 | JGI IMG/M metagenome (GOLD analysis project Ga0307998, IMG submission 203147) | Marine microbial communities from Davis Island wharf, Antarctic Ocean - #37 | ecosystem: Environmental > Aquatic > Marine > Unclassified | place: Antarctic Ocean: Davis Island wharf... | reverse complement strand
TAAAAACCATATATTGAATGGGCCGTTTTTCAACATCTGACACGTAAATGACCGGGGATGGTTCGTCCAGTACGGATTCTGATTTGAGCGCCGCTTCAAGTAATAGGCGTCGAACGAGTGCCGGAGGGACGATTCGCGCTACAGATACATAGAACCAAAACCCGTATCCCCCGTCTAGCCTGTCATAATTGTGGATCGACGAGCCGGCAAGTTTGCTATTGGGGACAACGAGAACTGTATTATTCCATGTTTTAATCTCAGTCGCTCGCCAGTCCATGTTGATGACTTCGCCCATAGAGCCGTCTTCTAATACAACCCAATCACCGGTGCTAAAAGGGCGCTCAAGAGCCAGTCCAATTCCTGCAAGGACATCACCTAGAATAGGTTGAAATGCGAGGCCGACAATGCCAATCACGACGCCGGACGAAACAACGAAACCGGTCATCGGTTGATTATACACGAACGCAAGAATGGCATAAGTGGCTAAAACATAAGCGAGAATGTCTAGAACGTTCCAGACGATCCGAGGCACAACGACACCCCCTTGAGCAAACATACCCTGCCACAAGAATAATCGCATTGCCCGATTAAACATATAGGCTGCAACCAGTATCGGCGGCACACTAAAGATAGGAGATGTGTCAGTTCCTTGATTGGGCATCCCCATGGCCTTCATAGCTGACATTATGATAGCAGCTAACAGATACGCAATCGTAGGTGTAATAATTGCCTCTGCGAACCAGTAAGCAGTGGAATTACGGAGGGCCACAGGAGCGCGTTTTGCCGCTATAATAACCGCAAAAAAAACGAGGCCGCCCAGCAACCCGTGGAAACCTCGGTCATTTGTAAAGACAGTGGCAACACTAGATATTTGCCCAAACATTACATCAAACATTGTCAAATTTACCTATCCTTAAAAGTTAAAACACAATCATATATGCTCTTAATAAAGTCGAGTAAAAATGTTTTAATGACAGATAAAAGATGCAGATAAATTTCTTATGAATCTGTAAGGGCTTCCTAGGGACTTCTAAGCGCAGCTTCGTCGAAGATTGGAATTTGAACGCCAGCAGAGAGGTTCGACGCATGTGTTGCGTTGACCCGTTGAGAAGGCTGCGCAGGAGTGGACAGTATTTGACCTTTCTGAAAGAGTCTGGAAAGTGCCATTAAGCTTAGGGGGGCGAACCCTTAGTAGGCTTTTTGAGACTTTCTGGTGATGGGGTGGCGTACGCGCGAACTCACGGAAATCCTTAATCAGGAGATCAGGTTGTTCCATGCTGGCGAAGTGGCCACTTCAGGACATTTCTGTTCAGCGCTAGATGTTGTAAATTCGTTCGGCATAGGAGAGGGGCGGCCAATTCAGCCTCTCGGCGGGAAACACGACACAGCCAGTAGGTACTTCGACCCGTTTATTGTGGCGTCTTGTTGACAGTGAATATGATCAAGAAAATACGTCAAATTTACTTATCAACCTAAAACCAGTCGAACTTTCCTGCCTGACCTGAGCCGCGCGAGGTAAAACCTCCAAAAAGATCGGAGACATTGTCTCTCCAAATTTATGTAACGGATGCCAGAATGACAGCAGGAGAGCCAACGATAGCCAGGGCTTTACCCAACTGTCAAATCGTCGCCGCTTTTTTTTCGTCACGCTTGTGTCGCCACTCCTGGGCCTGCGCGAACGTTTTGCGCCGGTAGTTCATTTGTTCGTTGATCGATTTTTCCGCCGCGACCAGGTCCTCGGCACGAATGGCGCGAAGAATCTTCTCGTGTTGCTTGATGACCGTTTTGCGGTCCCGGAAATGGAAGATCACCATGTTCTCCACCGGCTGCAGGGCTTCGATGACCGTAAACATTTGGAACTGCAGGACAGGGCTACGGGTCGCGTCAACGAGCGCACGATGAAAGCGGACGTCCGATGCGCAGAATTCCTCATCGATCAGCGTCTCGTCTTTCTGCAATTGGATTTCCGCCGCCATGCGGTCCAGCTCGGCATCGGTTCGCCGCTCGACTGCCAGTCGGACGCAGACAAGCTCAAGCTCGTGCCGAGCTTCGGCAATTTCGGAAAGTTCAAAGACGCCGAGGGTAACCATCAAAGCAACGGATGTCTTGAGATCTTCAGCCATTTCTTCGGCGCTGGGTGCGGTGACGAACGTGCCGCCGCTGGGGCCGCGCCGGGAACGGATTAGACTTTTCGCGGCAAGGCGCTTCAATGCTTCCCGAATAGTCGGGCGGGACACACTGAACTGCCTCGCCAGCTCTTCTTCCGTCGGCAGTTTGTCGTCAACCTTCAAAGTGCCGTCGGTTATGGACTCCCGAATTTGTTCTGAAATCTGGTCTGCGACGCTTTGCGTTACAACGGGTTCATATTTTATAGCCATTTTTCTTTTCCTGGATATTTCATCAAATCGATTATCCCGTCGCTCAAAATATTTGGCAGCGACGTTGTTAGAGCGCGCGTTGGCTAAGAGCCGTTTCAAATCATTTATAAACCATCTCCTTGATATTGCTAGGCAAACCAGTAAATATTTATTTATTATTATATTTGTTTGACAAATATAACAATATTGATTTATACTTATTTTTACGAAAATCTGACCCGGAATATTTACTGGAAAGATCGGTAAACAGCCGTTTGTTAACTAAATCTTCGATGTGCCAAAATGGAGAGCAAATAAAAAATGGGCAGTTTTGATGCATCACGTCTGGAAATTTGTGAATTGGGAGAGCGTCCTGAGCTGGGCGTGGTACCCGAGAACATGCATGTTTTTTGTTTCTATCAGAATCGATTCGGCGAGCCGAGAGATGCCTAGCACTGCGAGGCCCTGCCGGTGCCGGAGATCGGGCCAACGACGAGCAGGCGGTCGCGGTCAATGAACTGGTCATTGCGGGCAAGGTCGATCCCTGTCTGTTGGGCACGTTTGGCTTCAATGAAATCGGTTAAGCCCACCAGCTCATGCACGAGAACAAACACCCGTAAGGAAACATGGCCTGTCTGGTCAATGCGATCGAACAGGCCAAGGGGTAAGTTGACTGAAATGTAAGACGATTTCTTCTCTCTGAAAATCTACGTACCTCGAGTGGCTCAAGAATTTAAGGCCATCCGAGGGCGTAGTGATCACGACGGTGGGAAGACGACACGAACGGCGCCGACGGCGCCCGACCACAAAATAATGAACGAGCCATAAATTGGCCGGAAACACGACAGGTAACAACATGTATGGAGAAATCACATGAGACGTTCAAGATTGTCAATAAGTTTGCTGGCCGGAGCTGCCGTCGTTATCGGTACTCTGGTTGTCGCCAAATCCGCCATTGCAAGTGAGCGGGTAGTTCATCTCGCTGGCTGGGGGGCTAAGTCCGGCCCGCTGCGGTCGTTCGGTGTCAATTCCGAGGCCGTTCTGAAGGCTGCTATCAAGTCCGTTAACGATGCCGGCGGCATCAAGATGGGCGATGGTGCTATGGCCAAAATTTCCCTCGACTACTACGATTCCGCCTGTAACGCTGAACAAGGTATTGCAGTGGCGCGGAAAGTCGCGTCCGAAACCGGTGCCTTAGTCGGCATGGGACCGACCTGCTCCGGCGTCGCAGCGGCCATGTTCGGTATCTTTCAGAAAAAAGTCGGTGACGCGGGTGATTCCGGTCTGCAGTTTCCTATATTGACCGACACCGCAGTTCGCAACGGTTTGGCCAAGATATCCCAGTGGACGTTCCGCAATACGCCCAACGAACCAGACATGTACGACAAGCTGTTCGCTTGGCTGCGCAAGACCCATCCGGATGCCAAAACCATGTATGGCGGTACGGAAACGGATCAAGGCCATTCGAAAGGTACTTATGCCAAAGTCATTCTCCAAGCTGCAAAGCGCCATGGGTTTACATGGGTTGGAGACGGCATACCCGAGTTGGGCACTAAGATCGCCGTCGGATGGAAAGAAGCACTCGATAAATCATCCAACTGGTTGTTGGCTGACACCAATTTCAGTGTTCAGGCGCGCGCGTTCAAGCGCGCCAAGGCCGACATGTTGGTCGTATCTGCTCACCCCTTCACGACCTGTGGCATGTTAAAAGAGCTTAAGCGCCAACGTATCAAGCCGAAGATCCTTGTCGGTCTGACCAGCTCGTCAAGCGATGAAACCCTGAAAGGTTGCGCCAAACAGGCGGAAGGAATGATCATTCCGACCAGTTTCGCGCCGATCAACGACACGGCGATGATGGTCGCCAAACTGGCGCAGAAAGAAGGCGGCAGTGCCGACCTGCATTCTGCGGCGGCATGGGAGAATATCATCATTATAAAACAGGTAATCGAGGAGCAGGGCATCATGGGCAAGCCTGAAACTTTGAAGACGGACCGTGAAAAGATGCGGGCTGGCCTGGCGAATTTGGAAACCACCGCTGGCCTGCTGGGCCAGGTCAAGCGAGTCCAGGAAGAAGGCGAGGCGTTGAAGCCGTTCGTCTTTGTCCAAGCCATGGCTGGCGAGTGGAAGGTCGTTCACGACCCACGTTGACCGGCGTCTGACTATCTGAGGGACCGGACACGCGCGTCGGCCCCTCAGACACCTCCCCGCGAATGCTATCAAGGAGATTGAACGATGGACGACATCGTCTTCTATACAGTCGAAATCACCCAATCCATCATAGACGGTGTGCTCTTCGGCTCTACCTACTCACTGATTGGTATTGGCTTCACCCTAATTTTCGGTGCCATGCACAAGCTCAACATGACCTACGCCGCGGCTTCTTTGGCTGGGGCTTATATAGGGCTAGTTTTTTTTACGCTATTCGATGCCCCTGCAATGCTGGTGTTCTTGGCAGCAATTGTCGGATCGGCTGGCATCGGGCTAATCGTCTATTACATATGTTTTCGCTACATCCCGGTGGAGAACCATCTGGCCGCCCTTATGGCGTCGGTCGGCGCGCTATTCTTCATCGACGAAATCGTTATCCATGCCACCAATGCCTCGCCATTGACTTTCCCGGCCCTGTTCGACGATGTGATGTTAGAGCTTGGCCCGTTCGGCATTCGCGGTGACCTGCTATTCGTCTTCGCTGTTTCCCTAATCAGCATGGCGGCGCTTTGGTACTTGCTTTATCGGACCCGCCTCGGTCTGGCGACGCGAGCTGTCTCGCAACAAGGCATCGCGGCTCAGCTTTGCGGAATCGATGTCCATCGTACCAATGGTGCGACCTTCGTTGTCGCCGGCATGCTCGGTGGTGTCGCCGGTTCCATGATCGGCGCCTCGGTCGGAATCTTGTCGCCGCTGCTAACTCTCCCGATCACCATCAAAGGGCTGATCGTTACCGTAATTGGCGGACTTGGTAGCATTCCGGGAGCTATTGTCGCTGGTTTCTTAGTCGGTGCGCTGGAGAATATCTTCTTGTTCGTGCGCGGTGTTAACGAGCGCGACATGTACATAATGCTGTTGTTGTTCGTGTTTCTGGTTTTCCGTCCACACGGCATCTTCAGCCGCAGAGCTGAGAGGGATTAAGCCATGGAATATTATCTTGGAATCGCCCAAACGATCGGTATCCACGCCTTGCTTGGTTGGTCGGCATATGTCTTGTTGTTGACCGGACAGCTCAGCCTGGCCCAGGTCGGATTTTTTGCCATTGGTGCCTACGTGTCAGCCATTCTGACCACCATGTTCGGGTTCCATATTGTCCCGGCGCTGATGGTCGGCGCCTTGCTCGGTGGTTTCTTCGCCATGCTGGTGGGGTTCCCGGCACTTCGGGTCAAGGGCCTGATGTTGGTCGTTGCGACCATTGCATTCACCCAGTTCGTCAGCTTATTCTTCTTCAACGTTCATTGGCGCAGGGACGTCGATGGTGTGATGGCCGGGCCTGACAGCACACAGGGCTTCCGGGAAATCCGGTTCTACGCCGCCAACGGCTGGGACACTTTGGACGTCACGTTGTTTATCTGGTTGTTCGTATTGCTGGTCATGTCTGGGTTATGGTGGCTCGACCGGTCGCGGGCCGGTACCGTGTTGCGGGCCGTCGGCGCGGATGATCTGGCGGCGCAGAGTTCCGGTATCAATCTGACCGTGGCGAAGGTGACGGCAATGACTGCGGGCGGTGTGATCGCCGGGCTGGCTGGCGGCCTTTACGCCCACAGCGCCACCTATGTGGACCACCTGACCTTTAGCGTCCTGTTGGCGACCTTCGCGATTGCCTATCCCATCATTGGCGGAATCCACAGCGTGCTCGGCACTTTGGCTGCCGTCATTTTCATACAGGGAATACTGATCGAAGGTCTGCGCTTTCTCGGCGACTGGCGGAATATCCTGTTTGGTCTGCTGATCATCCTTATCATGAATCTGAAGCCGAACGGGATCATGGACGCCCGGACAATGCGGACGATAAAACGGATGTTTGCTGGCGGCAAATCTGCTGATGCAAAATGACCGGAGAATGACCATGCTGAAACTCGAAAATTTAAGTAAACATTTTGGCGGCGTGCGTGCGGTCGACGACCTGAGCATCGAAGTTAATAGAGGCGAGGTTTTCGGTCTGATCGGCCCCAATGGATCCGGTAAGAGTACAACTGTCAACCTGATCTGCGGGGTCTATACGCCCACCGCCGGTAGCATACGTCTGCTCGGAAATGAGATTTCTGGGTTAACCCCAAATCGCCGCCTGGTGGCTGGCGTCGCTCGGACCTTCCAGAACATCCGCCTGTTCGACGACATGCCGGTCTGGAAGAACCTCTGGGTGGCTCAGAATTCTACCGAAGACGCCAACAAACACAACTTGCTCCGCCGTTGGTTCGGCGGCGCTGGATCGGACCGAGACGAGATCGACGCATTGCTGGAATTCTCCGGGTTGGGTGGTCGTGGCGGCGAGCTGGCTGGTAGCCTTGCTTTCGGCGAACAGCGCCGTCTCGAACTGGCCCGGGCTGTCGCCGCCAAACCACAACTCCTGTTGCTCGACGAGCCGGCGGCTGGCATGAACTTGGATGAAATCAAGGACCTAGCCAAACGCATCAAAGGTCTTCGAGAACAGGGCATGAGCATCATCCTAGTGGAACACATCATGGAATTGGTAATGGGCGTGACTGATCGTATCGCTGTGCTCAACTTCGGCGGCAAGATCGCCGAGGGCACGCCTGACGAGATACAGAAAAATTCGGTGGTTCAAGAAGCTTACCTGGGCAAACCCCAGGATGTGGCATAGGAGGCGGTAATGTTGATAGTCGAAGACGTTTTCACATCTTACGGTATGATTAAGGCGCTCAACGGCGTCAACCTGTCGGCGTTGGAGGGCGAGATAACCTGCCTGCTTGGGCCCAACGGCGCTGGTAAGACCACCCTGATGTTTACGATCGCCGGAATCCTGCGCGCCCAGGCTGGCGCTATAAAATTCGACGGTCAATCCATTGAGCGCCTCTCGGCAGCAAAGGTTGTTGAGGCCGGCATTGCCCTGGTGCCGGAAAATCGATTGGTCTTCCCAACGATGAGTGTTGAGGAAAACCTGGTGGCTGGCGCTTTCATCCGCGTCGCGAAGGACCGGGCAGGTGTTGATGACGATATCGAGCGTATGTACACGCGATTTCCAGTGTTGAAGGAACGGAGCGAACAGATGGCTGGCACTCTTTCCGGCGGTGAGCAACAGATGCTGGCGTTAGCGCGCGCACTTATGTCGCGGCCGCGCATTTTGTTGATGGATGAGCCTTCGGTCGGTTTGGCACCGCTAATCGTCGAGGAAATCTTCCAAATTATCAGAGACGTCAACGCTGACGGCATGACTATTATGCTGGTCGAGCAGAACGCCAACATGGCGCTTAGCGTGGCCGATAAATTTTACTTGCTGGAGCACGGCCGGGTGACCTTTGAGGGTGCACCGGGCGAGTTGGAGCAGGATGACGTGATCCGTCGTGCTTACTTAGGCACGGAGTAACTTTAGCAATAGAAAGAGAGCCGTTCGCGAAGATGGTGGATTTCATCCAAAACTGTATTGACGGCGTCATGATTGGTGCAGCTTACGGCCTTTTGGCTATCGGGTTCACAATTGTCTTCGGTGTCATGCGGCGGCTCAATCTGTCCTTCGGGCCATCCATCATGCTCGGAGCGTTCTTTGGTACGTGGGCTTTCTTGACGTTAAACGCAGCGCCCTGGATGGTCGTAATCATTACGATTACCGGCACCGTGATCACTGGTATCTATGTCGAGCGGCTTTGCTTTTGGGCCATACGGCGCGATGCAACCATCGCCTCGATGGTTTCCAGTTTTGCCGTTTGGATGCAACTGGAAGAGGTTGCCATTCTTATGTTGCCCGGGCGCACCTATCCGTTCCCTGAGATGTTCGTCTCTGGCGGGCTCAATTTCGGCCCGTTCTTTTTCCGGGCTGAACATCTGACAACACTTTTAATCGCAGTTTTGATGGTTGTCGGTATTCGTCTTCTGCTTTACCGTACCGCCTTTGGACTGGCTCTTCGTGCCGTCTCCGAGAGCCCTGACGCCGCCAAGTACATGGGCGTAAATCCGAGCCGGATCATATTTTGGGCCTTCATATTGGTGTCGCTAATCGGTGGCGTGGCTGGGTACCTGCTATTGGCGACCGATCAGCAGGTGACGCCGTATTTTGGGCTCTGGGTAACCTTTAAGGGACTGATCGCCATGATGTTGGGTGGCATGGGATCAATTTCCGGCGCCGTAATCGGTGGACTCGTTCTGGGCATCATCGAAACCCAGACCCAATGGTATCTCGGTAACGCTTTCAAGGATATGAGCGCCTACTTTGTGATGTTTTTGGTCCTCGTCCTGCGGCCCGGTGGCCTTCTCGGACAGGGGATCGTTGAACGCCATGATCTCGCGTTCAGGCGTGTTTGACTGATGAGCGATTACGCCGTCAGCATAGTCTCCAACATGGGCATGATCGCCTTCATTGCGTTGTCGGCCTACGTACTCTTGGTCGTCGGTAATATATCCTTCGGCCAGCAGGCCTACTTCGGGATTGGTGCCTATATATCAGGTGTTGTCACGGCCATGTGGGGCTGGCCGCTTTGGCTAGCCATTGTCTTGGGCTGCGCTGTCGCCGGGTCAGCGGCCTTGGTCATCGGCACCTTGACCTTGCGCCTGAGCGGTATTTACTTCGCCATTGCGACCCTGTCGTTCGCCGAAATGATACGGCTTGGGCTGCTATCCGTGCATGTCCAAGTGGAGATTGATGGCGAGCTCGTCGGTCCCGACGGCGCCGAAGGGTTTGGGGACATCCGTTGGATATTCGAGAACGATGTAACGCCCTTTGAGTTCATGACCATCATCTATGTGCTCCTAATTGGGGTTCTGATGGTTTTGGTCTGGGTTGAGCGCTCCCGTCTCGGGGCTGTTATACGCATGGTCGGTGGCGATCCCCTGTTGGCCCAGGCGCAGGGCATCGACGTCGTCTTCTATAGGTTGCTGGCGACGGTGTTTGCCGGCATCATCGCCGGGTTGGGTGGTTGCCTTTATGCCCATTTCACGACTTACATCGAACCCAATGTCTTTAACGTGATGCTCGGGGTACATAGTCTTGCCTATGGTCTGATCGGCGGGTTGGGCACCGCCTTCGGCCCTTTGATCGGTGTCGGGCTCGATATCGGATTTCTAGAGGGTATCCGGGTTTTCCAAGGCTATCGGATGATTGTCTTCGGCGGCCTTGTGGCGGTTCTGCTCATTTTCATGCCACGCGGTATCCTAGACGAAGAGCGTGTCCACCGCATCAAACGCTGGCTGGAGCGGTCGTAATATGTTGAGCCTGGAGGCCATCTGCAAACGGTTTGGTGATGTCGAGGTGTTGTCTGGCATCAGCATCGATATCAAAAAAGGCGACATTGTCGGATTAGTCGGCCCCAACGGATCTGGCAAGACGACGTTGATCAACGTTGTGACAGGCATGCACGATGCGGACGCAGGTCGAGTGCTGTATGGCGGTCGGGATATCATCGGTCTCGGTTCCCATCATATTTCTCGGTCTGGAATTGCGCGCACGTTCCAGAACCTCCGGCTATTCCCTCGCATGACTGTTCTTGAAAATGTCGACGCCGCACAGCACGGGTTGCCGAGCTACAATCTCTATCAGCTCATGTTCGGTGACCGCGAGGTCGATAAAAACCACCGTCAGAAGTCCGAATGGGCCTTGGAACAAGTCGGGTTGGTAGACGAACGGGACCGATTGGCAAAAACGCTCCCGCTTCCCCAGTTGCGGCGGCTGGAGATTGCAAGGATATTGGCCCGTGACCCGGAACTGGTTTTCCTTGACGAGCCGGCCGGCGGCATGACACCAGCGGAATCCGAAGCCATGGCAATGCTGATTGCTGATCGGGTGACGCCGGGAAGAACAAGTATTGTCATCGAACACAAGATAAACCTGATCGCCCAGGTATGTCGACGAGTTTGCGTTCTGAATGCTGGGATCCTGATCGCTGACGAAAAACCCGACGTTGTTTTCTCTCTGCCACAAGTCATTGAGGCTTATCTTGGTAGGAGAAAAGTCAATGCTTGAGGTTCATGATCTTCACGTGAGGTACGGTGAAATCGCCGCCACCAACGGCATATCACTTAACGTCGGTCATGGCGAGATCGTCGCCGTTACCGGTGCCAATGGTGCTGGCAAGAGCTCGACCCTCAACGCTGTGGCCGGAATTGTTCAGCCTACTTCAGGATCGATACGCTTCGACGGACAAGAAATCACCGCCTGTCCGTCCCACGAATGTATTAGGCGGGGCATCGTTCAGGTGCCCGAAGGACGAAAGATTTTTGGTACCCTGACAGTTTTGGAAAACCTCCAGCTGGGTTCCTACCGGCTCGGCTCATTCCTGATCGACAGCGCAGGAGTTGATGAGGTCCTTGAACAATTTCCGATCCTTGCAGACAGATTGCACGAACCGGCATCGTGCCTGAGCGGTGGCCAGGCACAAATGCTGGCTCTGGCGCGGGGCTTGATGGCACAGCCTAAATTACTGTTGTTGGACGAGCCGACTCTGGGACTTTCACCGATTGCCGCAGATGATGTCTTCGATCTTATCCGGGGCCTTCGGGAAATTGGTCTCACCATTCTAATTGTGGAGCAGAACGTCCACCAGACGCTCGCCCTTGCCGACCGCGCCTACGTCATCGAAGGCGGTTGCGTCGTGTTGAAGGGGGATGCCCGTGACGTCGCGTGCGCCAGCGGATTGACCAGTGCTTATCTGGGAATGGCGGATCAAAGCGAGCGAATTTCGCCATCAGAGCGAATCTCGCCGGATGAACAGGAAATTATCAAAATTCGAACGTCCGAAAACCAAGGCATATTTCAGAACGGAAATAGAATATGAAACGCGGATTTATTGTAATCGTCTTGATAATAACATCGCTAATCTCCGCAAATGCATGGGCCGGCGAACGCAAGGATGCTGATATCACCTGCAAATCAACTGACACAAAGCTTGTCTATATTTGCATGATTAGCTTGACGGGCAAGAAAACCGGTATGCCCATCGAAGGTGCCGTGTTCATGGTCGGCGCTGAAATGCCGTCTATGGCGGGTGCACACAACGTCAAACCCGTACACGCCAAACCCCAAGACACGCCTGGTATGTACAACGCCAACGTTCACTTGAAAATGTTTGGGGAATGGGCGATGACGCTCCACTTCAAGAGGCCGGACCGCGATCGCGTCATCAAGAAATTACGCTTTGAGAGCGAGGAGAGCCATGCAGAACAGAAACATTCGTTCAGCATGGATGACACCGCTAATGATCAAATGAAGAAGATGAATTTATCGAAGGATTAACTGCAAAACCAAATTTTTTTAGCAATGTATGGACGATTAGTCTAATTGAAAAGGATAAGCTATGTTTGACGAACCTAACGGGGTAGACGTCTCCTCGATTGAAAATTACGTGAACGGTCAACGTGTCACTCCATCGAGTGACCGGACCCAAAACGTATATAATCCGGCAACCGGTAAAAACACATCTATCGTCACTATGTCCACCGTAGCCGATGTAAATGCTGCGGTTGAGGCGGCAAGCGCAGCGTTTCCGGCATGGTCAAATGTGCCGCCAATCCGACGCGCCCGGTTAATGAATAAATTTTTATTCTTGATGAACGAACATAAAAAAATCCTTGCCCGTGCGATCACGAGCGAGCACGGCAAAGTCCTCTCAGATGCCATGGGTGAGGTTGATCGCGGCATTGATATTGTGGAGTTTGCTTGCGGTATTCCGCAACTTTTGAGAGGGAATTTTACCGACCAAGTTTCGACCGGCATGGACAACTGGACGCTCCGTCAACCCCTCGGCGTTGTCGCTGGCATTACGCCATTTAATTTCCCGGTAATGGTACCAGCATGGATGTTTCCGGTCGCTATTGCCGCGGGCAATACGTTCATTTTGAAGCCAAGCCCAACGGACCCTACGCCTTCCCTACTGATGGCGGATCTCATGAAAGAGGCCGGCTTTCCGGATGGAGTTTTCAATGTCATACAAGGTGACAAAGAAGCAGTAGATGCCATTCTTAATCATCCAGATATCGCCGCGGCGTCGTTTGTCGGCAGTACGCCAATTGCAAACTATGTTTACGTGACTGACGCCCATCATGGAAAACGTATTCAGGCACTTGGTGGCGCTAAAAACCATCTCGTCGTGATGCCCGATTCTGACATTGATAAGGCCGTCGATGCGCTTATTGGAGCGGCGTATGGTCCGGCCGGTGAGCGCTGCATGGCAATTTCTGTTGCCGTTCTGGTGGGCGATACGGCAGATAAAATCATGCCAAAGCTCAAGGTCCGTGCAGAGAGACTAATAATTGGCTCAGGCTTGGATGACACCAGCGAAATGGGACCGATTGCTACTGCCACCGCACGCGACCGTATATCGGGATACATTGATAAGGGTGTCGAGGAAGGCGCGGACATGTTGCTCGATGGTCGTGGATACAGCGTCGTTGAGCACGAAGACGGATTTTTCCTTGGCGCGACATTGTTCGACAATGTCACCACGGACATGACGATTTACCGTGAAGAAATTTTTGGACCCGTACTCGTTTGCGTTCGCGTCGGTGATTTCGAAGCGGCATTAAAACTGATCAATAACCACGAGTTCGGTAACGGCACCAGCTGTTTTACGCAAGATGGCAATGTGGCGCGAGAATTTGGCCGCCGGGCCCAGGTCGGTATGATTGGTATCAACGTGCCGATCCCCGTGCCAATGGCATGGCATGGTTTTGGCGGCTGGAAAAAGAGCCTTTTCGGCGACACGCATGCGTATGGTGAAGAAGGCGTCCGGTTCTATACAAAACAAAAATCAATCATGCAGCGGTGGCCGGCTGGCATGTCAAAAGGCGCCGAATTTGCGATGCCGGTGTCAAAATGAACGTAGTTTCATTCGATTACATAATCGTTGGAGCAGGAACTGCGGGGGCATTGCTTGCTAATCGGCTGAGCGCGGACCCGACTAAAAAAGTGCTGCTGTTGGAGGCGGGCGGTAAAGACAACTACCACTGGATTCACATACCAGTGGGGTATCTTTATTGCATCGACAATCCGAGAACAGATTGGCGTTTCAAAACGGAGAAAGAGAAGGGTTTGAACGGTCGCTCTCTGCTATACCCACGCGGCAAGACCTTGGGTGGGTGTTCCTCGATCAATGGTATGATCTATATGCGTGGACAGGCTCGGGATTATGATCAATGGGCCAACATAACCGCTGAAAACGAATGGTCCTGGGATGCGTGTCTTTCAGATTTCAAGGCGCATGAAGATAGCTATCGTCTGGATGATGTGACCCGCCTAAATGGTGAGAAAGTCGAAACTCCCGATGGTAAACATGCAGCAGGCGGCGAATGGCGCGTTGAAAAACAACGCCTGCAGTGGGAAATTCTGGATGCCTACGCAAAAGCTGCGAACGAGGCTGGTATTCCAAAAACTGACGATTTCAACGGTGGCGACAATACTGGGACAGCTTATTTTGATGTGAACCAACGCAACGGTTGGCGATGGAACACATCAAAAGCATTTCTTCGTTCGGTCAAAGGCCGAGAAAACCTCGAAATTTGGACTGATGCGATGGTCACAAAATTGGGCCTTGAAGAAGGATTGGATGGACAGAAACGTTGTACATCGGTCAATCTGCGTTTGGAGGGCCAAGAAGTTACAGTACGTGGCAAACAGGAGATCATTCTCTGTGCTGGTGCCATTGGCAGCCCGCATATATTACAATTATCAGGCATTGGCTCAGGCTATCATTTGTCCACACATGGCATTGAGGTTCGTCACGAACTTCCCGGAGTTGGCCAGAATCTGCAAGACCATTTGCAAATTAGAACGGTCTATCAGGTAGAAAACGTCAAGACCTTGAACGAACTGGCTTCTACGCTGTGGGGGAAGGCATCATTCGCGCTGGAGTATGCATTTAAACGCTCTGGCCCGATGAGCATGGCTCCATCGCAACTGGGGATATTCACCAAGAGTGACTCATCCCGCGAATATTCGAATATTGAGTTTCACGTTCAGCCGCTCAGCCTAGAGGCCTTCGGTAAGCCGCTGGATGATTTCCCAGCGATTACAGCGAGTGTTTGCAATCTGAATCCGACAAGCCGGGGGACAGTATTATTGAATTCACCCCGCGCTGAAGATGCTCCAGCGATTGCCCCCAATTATCTAGACACAGAAGAGGACCGGAAAGTAGCGGTCGACAGCATACGTGTCGCGCGAAAATTTTCCATGCAACCTGCTTTGGCAGCCTACAATCCGAAAGAGATCAAACCTGGGCCGCAATATCAAACTGATGCGGATTTGGCAAAAGCAGCCGGGGATATTGGCTCAACAATATTCCACCCGGTTGGCACGACTAAAATGGGACGGCTAGATGACCCAACTGCGGTCGTAGACAGCAAAATGCGGGTCCGTGGCATTAAGGGGCTTCGCGTCGTTGACGCTGGCATTATGCCGACTATTACAAGTGGAAATACAAACAGTCCGACATTGATGATTGCCGAAAAGGCTGCCCGTTGGATAGTAACAGACGCCTTAAGGAGTATATAATGGCAAGTTCTAATGAAATACCGCTAAAACAAGGCCCATTAAACGGAATTACAGTGCTCGATTTCTCACGTGTGTTAGCGGGGCCTTATTGCACGATGGTTCTGGCTGATCTTGGTGCAAGGGTAATCAAGGTGGAAAAGATCGGAACGGGGGATGACACCCGTGCATTCGGTCCGTTCGTCGAAGAAGAATCGGCCTATTTCAGCTGCTTTAACCGACGAAAAGAAAGCATCGTTCTTGACATTAAATCACCGCGTGATCGTGAATTGTTGGAACGGCTGCTAGATACATCAGATGTGTTGGTCGAAAATTTCCGCCCTGGCGTGATGGATCGATTGGGATATGGCCCGGATCGGTTAGCTAAAACCCACCCGCATCTTATTTACGCCTCAATATCGGGGTTTGGTCATTCTGGTCCCTACGGCGATTTACCGGGTTATGACATGGTCGTTCAGGCAATGGGCGGGATCATGAGCTTGACCGGATGGCCGGATGGCGAACCCGCTCGCGTTGGCACCAGTTTTGGTGATTTGGGCGCGGCGCTATTTGCTGCGGTCGGGATCGTCTCCTCACTTTACAGCCGCACAAAGGATGCCCAAGGCACGAGGGTTGATATCGGAATGCTTGATTGTCAGGCTGCTTTGATGGAAACGGCTTTGGCACGATATGACGTTGAAGGCATTGTTCCGGGACGTACAGGCGATTCTCACCCTTCACTAGCCCCGTTTGAGAGCTTTCGTGCCAAAGATGAAAAAATCGTCATTGCGACCGGGAATGACACGTTATTTATGCTCATGGCGGACGCACTTGGCGCTCCAGGATTAGCGCTGGACCCGCGCTTCATAACCAACAATCTGCGGTGCCAGAACCGTCCGGAAATGGTCGTAGAGATTGAAACAATCTTATCGCAGCACTCGGTTGAGCACTGGATCAATGCTCTCAATGACGTGGGCGTGCCGTGCTCCCCCATCAACACAATCGACAAACTGCTTGATCATCCACAACTCCTATCCCGTAACATGATCGTTCAGGTGCAAGGGCAAAAAGGCAAGCCGTTCAAGACCGCTGGAAATCCAATCAAGTTAACAGGACATGAAGAAATAGACGTCAATGTTCCGATGACTGCCCCAGGTCTTGGCCAACATCGCGAGGCATTGTTGGCGGAACTTATGGCAAACAGTGGATCCTACGATCTACCTGCCTGCAAAGACTCAGTATCCGAAAAAGAATCATTAAGCGGAGACGCACGCGCCGAACCGCGCGTAGTTCCAGTATCACTAGATAGGAAAAAAACATGAACAAGATTACCCAAAAAGTTGAAAAGTCAAAAGTGACGGTAGCTCCAACATCAGCCACAATCTCACCTAGTCCAGAAATGATCCTCGTTGAACGCCGCGAGCGAGTCGGTATGATCACTTTAAATCGACCTAAACAACTGAACGCTTTGAACAGGCAATTGGCTGTGGAAACTCTAGCAACATTGAAAGAGTTTGACGCCGATCCCGATATTGGCGCGATTGTAATCACTGGCAGTATGCGGGCCTTTGCCGCTGGAGCTGACATTGAAGAAATGGCGGAAAAGTCGTTTACCGATTTTTATATGGACGATTTTTTATCTCCATGGGATTCTGTTAGGACAATATCTAAACCCATCATCGCAGCGGTCAGTGGTTTCGCTTTGGGTGGCGGATGTGAACTGGCACTGCTTTGTGATTTTATCATCGCCTCCGAAGATGCCCAATTTGGCCAACCTGAAATCAAACTAGGCATTCTTCCAGGTATCGGTGGCTCTCAACGTCTGACACGTTCTGTGGGTAAGGCACTGGCAATGGATCTGGTTCTCACTGGCCGCAACATCAGCGCTCAGGAAGCAAAAGAAGCTGGCTTGGTAGCACGTGTTGTGGCGAGTGAAGAACTCATGCAGATAACGTTGGAAGCCGCACACACGATCGCCAGTTATAATTCACCTGCCGTAAAAATGGCCAAGAACGCGGTCAACGCGGCACTTGAAACACCGTTGTCGGAAGGATTGAAGCAGGAGCGTCTGTATTTTCAAGCCGCTTTTGCAACTGAAGGACAAAAAGAAGGCATGAATGCCTTTATACATAAACGTGCGCCCGTTTTCAGAAACAAGTAACACTTCGACAAAGGCTAATTTTACATTTCGGGAAAAATTGCAAAGTGATTGATTTGAAATGTTATGGCGACAAAGGAAAAGATGAATGAGCTTTAATGCATTGGTCGTTGAAAAAGACGACAAAGGAAAAACCACTGCCAGTATTCAGCAGTTAGATGACGCAAAGTTACCTGACGGCGACGTGACGGTTAGTGTTGAATATTCGACCGTTAATTATAAGGACGGATTGTGTATTGGTTCAGGCGGTGGCTTGGTTCGGAATTACCCGCATGTGCCGGGGATCGATTTCTCCGGGATCGTCGAGTCATCAAGCGATGCCCGCTACAAACCGGGCGACAAAGTCGTGCTGACTGGCTGGCGCGTGGGTGAGGCGTGGTGGGGTGGTTATGCACAAAAGGCTCGGGTTAAAGCCGATTGGTTGGTGCCGTTACCGGATGGTTTGAGCACTCGGAACGCTATGGCGGTTGGCACAGCAGGCTTTACGGCGATGTTGTCCGTAATCGCGCTTGAAAATCACGGGCTGGTGCCCGGTGATGGCCCGGTGTTAGTAACCGGGGCGGCAGGCGGTGTCGGGTCCGTGGCTACGGCAATTCTGGCATATCTGGGTTACGAAGTAGCTGGCGTTACCGGACGGCCGGAAACCACTGATTATTTGAAATCACTCGGGGCGACGCAGATAGTTGCACGCGACGAAATCAATGAAAGCGTCAAACGCCCTCTTGAAGCAGAAACCTGGTCGGGCTGCGTTGATGCAGTTGGCGGGGCGATGTTGGCCCGTGTGTTGGGGCAGATGAAATATGGTGCATCGGTCGCTTCTGTCGGTCTAGCCGGTGGTTCGGACCTACCCGCAACTGTCATCCCGTTCTTGCTGCGTGGTGTGAATCTGTTGGGGATCGACTCGGTGATGCAGCCGTACGACGCACGGTTGCGGGCATGGCAACGAATATCATCTGATCTGCCGATGGATAAAATCGAAAAGATGATCGCTCCTGCAACGCTAGGTGATCTGCCAAGTTTGGGAAAGTCGATCTTAAACGGTCAGGTGCGCGGTCGCGTGGTGGTGGACGTTAACGCGTAGAAATTTCATATGACTGAACCGCAGCGCTTGTCGGACTTTCCAGACTGGGGATACCTCTTGGTGGAATATTATGCTGCCTATCGTCATTGTTCTGCCGGTGGAAGTAAGGTGATCCGAAGCCATATGAAGTTGCTTCGCAAACGTCTCTCACGCTGTATTTCCGGTGGTCCAACGCTAACCTTATCTCTACCAGAGCGGAAGCCGGTGTGCGCTTATTTAGGCCGAGCTTTGGGCAACGGCGAGCAGGATGCTATGAGGTCAATGATCAAGGCTATAGACAAGATCAAGTACGACCTTACGTGGCGATATGGATATGAAAAGCTGCCTCGCCACCTGGCTAATTGCTACGCTTACGCTGATATACTGTCACCCCACATGGCCCGGTGATATGTGAGAACCTAACGCTAGGCATTGTTTTGTTTGCTCCGCGCACCACGTATCCCGCCCACGCTCACTATGG
>Ga0307998_1000708_pt1 | contig 18701 bp, 16 predicted proteins | sample Davwhametageno37_FD_203147 | JGI IMG/M metagenome (GOLD analysis project Ga0307998, IMG submission 203147) | Marine microbial communities from Davis Island wharf, Antarctic Ocean - #37 | ecosystem: Environmental > Aquatic > Marine > Unclassified | place: Antarctic Ocean: Davis Island wharf... | reverse complement strand
ATAATTCGTAGTAGTCACATTACTAACATCCCATTCTCCAATAGGTTAAGTATAATAGAGTAAGTGCTCATATAGTTTTATTTGTACTTTATAATAGAAGATATAAACTAATTACATCTGTCAAGTAATAACAGTTATTTCTCTCTTGTTTTAAGTTTATTACTTGTAAATGTCTAAAAGTGCATATTGCTCTTCAATAACAGTCTTGAACTCTGTCTTTAAATCTGAAACTAAATCGCTTACACTTGGAGAATCTGTAATAGTTGTTACACCTTGGCCCGCAGACCAAATAGTAGCCCAAGCTTTTGCTTCGTCTTTATGTGCGGTTAGTTCTTCTCCAAAATCAACCTTCTCTTTTCTAGCTAGCATTTCTGCAGTAACTCCCATAGCGTTTAAACTAGGAGCTAAGAAGTTCGCAGAAACTCCAGAAACTGCTGCTGTATAGACAATATCTGTTGCGCCACAATCGATAATCATATCTTGATATTCTTTTGGAGCTTTACTCTCTTTTGTATTTATAAAGCGAGTTCCCATATATGCTAAATCAGCCCCCATTTGCATCGCAGAAGCAATATCTCTACCTGTACTAATGCACCCAGCAAGTAGGATTGTCTTTTTAAAGAACTTTTTAATTTCTGTAATCAATGGCATCGGATTAATTGTTCCTGCATGGCCACCGGCTCCGGCAGCTACCAGAATTAAACCGTCTACGCCAGCTTCTGCTGCTTTTTCTGCATGTCGTTTTTTAATAACGTCATGAAAAACCAAACCACCATAGCTATGTACCGTGTCTACTAATTCTGAAACTGCACCTAATGAAGTAATAATTAAAGGAACTTCATGTTTTACACAAAGAGCTAAATCTGCCGCTACTCTTGGGTTTGTATTGTGTACAATTAGATTAACGCCAAAAGGTGCTGCTTTTTTTCCTGTTTCTTTTTCAAAAGCAGAAAGCACAGTTTTTATTTCGATAAGCCATTCTTCGAAACCTTCAGATGTTCTTTGGTTTAAAGCAGGAAAAGTACCCACAATTCCGTTTTTACAACACTCGATTACCAGTTGAGGACCCGATATTAAAAACATTGGAGCTGCTATTGCAGGAAGAGATAATTCTTTAATAAATGATGCTTTATTCATTCTTAGATATTTTTGTTGATTGTTTTTTTGCGTTAGGGATTGTTGTGAAAATCTTTTTTTGAAATTTTTCCCTCAAAAAAGATTGTAACAAAAAGCCTGCCCTTTATGGCAATGCCCAAATAATACTATTTATTTTTATTAGATTACTTCAAATAAAGTATGTGCTATCACACGAGAACCAATCATTCTGTAGGGATGGCCAACAGAATTTGTACCTCCGTTTACGTTTAAGATGTTGTTTTCAATTCCTAATTTTTCTCTGCAAGATAACACTTGTGTAGTAAATGCTTTGTTTAATTCGTAAAGATCGATATCGTTAATTGTCAATCTGTGTTGTTTTAGTAATTTTGGAATTGCGAAAATTGGTCCAATTCCTATTTCATCTAGCTCACAACCTGCTACTGCAATTCCTATATAGATTCCTAAAGGAGTTATATTTTGTTTTGCTGCCTTTGATATTTCCATAAGTATGCAAACAAAAGCACCATCTGATAATTGCCTTGCATTATATGAATCTATTTGAGTTCACAGATAATTGATATTAATAAGTATTTGTGCTACCAGTCGCCCGGTTCTGAAGGAGTTGAAGATGCTTGTGCTTTTTTTGGGTTCAATATCATAAAAGTACCCAATGCAGTAAGCGCTGCATATTTTCCCATTTTTTTTATTGCAGCTTTTCTAGTAATATATTCAGAAGACTGCTTGTTTTCTTTTGTTTTCATATTAGTCTATCTGTATTTTTTTAGTAAGTAACTGGTTGTTAGATTTTAGCTGTATGATATAAATGCCACTACTTAGTCCATTTGTAGAAAGTGTTTCAGTAGAGGTGGTAAGTGTTTTTACGCGCACCTCTTTCCCTAAAATACTGTACAATTTAATAGTAGCTTCACTTCGTAAACCCGCTATGGTTACAAAATTATTTCCTTTTCCTTTATATATATTTACCAACGTTTTGTTTAAGCTATCTTCATTGCTAAGTGCGTTTGTGGTTAAATGGATGTAAAACCTACCAGCTCCGCTTAGGGCGTTTTGTGCAGTTAATTCAAATTCTTTTTCTTGTAGTAAAGTTATTGTGCCGTTTAAAGTATCTTCCAAATAAATATTTACTTCTTCTGAAAGGCTATTGTTTGCGATACTTACTTTAAAGGTTTGCCCCTCTTGTTGGTTTATTATTATTGGTATTGTTACACTATTCATATGTGCAACGTCCATTGCGTTTATAGATAAATTAATTCCTTGATCTCCTTCTAACAACCTTGAAGTAATGGCTGCTGCTTGATTAAAAGCACCAGCGTCATAACCAGGGTCTAAGCCTAAAGTTAAGCCTTCTTCAAAGTAAAATTTAGTTTCGGCTATTTCTGTGGTGTCGTGGTATAATTTTAATACCGCCTCATAACTAATTGTTGCCGTTTTACCCGCTATAAAGTCGTCACCTCCCATAACTGTTTGCATTGCTGGTGTAAAAAGAACAGTATCTTCTGTAGTGTTATCTGCAGCAATAAAAAATGCTTGTCCGGGGGCAACATAGAGAGGTGTGTTAGAGATTTGGTTGTAAATTGTATAACCAGTGCCATCTGCATTATAGCCATAGATTGCCTCAAACGAGTCGTCTAATTTTAATGTATTTACGGTTATAAAGTTATGCGTAGCATCTGCATTACCGTTTCCATTAATGTAGGAAGGATATGGGTTTGAAACCAAGTTCCAACGTCTACCAGCACCTGAATTCGCTGCATTGTTATTTTGAATAGCTACTGTTTGGTTTCCAGTTGCAATTATTCCTGTAAATGCTAGTGTAGCGCCACCTAATGTTGCCATTTGGTAGCCTTGTCCTAAATTTAAATTCCCTACAGTTGCTGCAGTTGCGTTTGTCCAGGTATCTGAAGTATTATCATATGAGCCTACTGCGTATAAACTCCCATTTGTAGCGATAGCTGCAGCATTATTCGTTTCCGTTATAAAAGAATTAATAGTCAAACCAGATACAGGAGACCCTATTAAATCCCACTCACCAGCACCTACTATGTTCACATATCTATTGTAAATAATATTTCCTGTAGCGGTACCGCCAACAATTATAGAAGAAAACTCATCTGAATCTGAATTTAAAGTAACTGTGCCGTTGGCGGTATTGGAAAAGTTACCGGGAACTTTTATATAACTTGTTTTTTTTACGATAATGTTAATACCAGACTTTATAGTTAAGTCTTGACCTTTAACTGAAATGGATAGGAGTAAAAAAATTATAAATAGGTTTCTCATTTTTATTATTGATTTGAAATGAATCTTTCAGCTAATTTTTACAATCTTGAAATTTTGGTATCCTGTTCTTTCATTTTAGCATCTTGTTCTTTAATATTATTATAAGGGTAGGAACTAGTTCTATTGGGTTAATATATTTAATACCCTGGTCTTGCACTTATATAAATTTTTTTGTTTGGTAGCTCATCATAAAAACTCATTATTAAATTCATAAAACAAGTAATAGTAGTTTTTGACGCGATAGGTTTATAGCTGAAATATACTTCGTAAAACAAGTGAAATTATTAATATTCGTCGAAATACATTTAACAATAGACTAAAGGTGTGTTTGTTAAGATGAAATGTTAAAGTAAGGTGAAAGGTTTATTAATTATAGGTATTTTGATGCACCTCTTTTCATTAAGCTACTTTTAAACCTCTTAAATAACTTAAAATTACGCTTATATATGAGTATACCGGTGCTTTATGTATCTTGGTTGTAGAACCTCTTCTTTTAATTTTTTTTATAGCATTAGTGGCTAAATGAATTTAATTGCACCTTTTATTAAGTGGGTTAGATTGTTTCTTAAACCTACTCCAAAGGGTTTTAAAATAGTTTTGGTTTTAGGGTTTCGATTTAATTGAAAGATATGATAATTAGATTCTCCATTTGCAAGGAGATCTTTCACTTAAGAGGGTGCAGGTTCAACTCTACTTCTTAGATACTTGTTTTTATTTTCTTATAAATAAATGTAATTAAAATCTTCAGAAACGTTTCTCCATGTTTGTTTTCTAAAAGGAATGAATTATAGTTGTTTACAGAGCTGATATAACTTCCCTTGCAGGCTCGATACATTTATTTTTAATAAAGAATGAGAAGAATACTTTTTGATTTGAATGGGTGTTCACCTTTGGATAGTTTCACTCGGTAGATTAAACATTGTTAATCTTTAAAAAGAGAATGTAGTAGGAGGGTTCTAGCCTAAGTGGGAGCACTTTTAAAAGAAAAAGCCTTACATTTCCGTAAGGCTTTTTCTTTTAAACTTCAAATGATAGACACACCTTCTTTTGTTAACTAAACTAGATGCACAATAAAAGGTACTCTAACTAAAAGCACTTACTTTTTTTTGAACTTCTTATCAATCATTTTTCTTTTCCATTCTTCTCCAAAGAAGTCAAAAACATTAAGAGAATAGATTGCTACTATTACTCCCCAAGATAGAAGTATCCACAAAAAAACATTCCAATTAGATGCATCATTAACTGCGATAATTAATGGAACTACTAAACTTAAAATCGCAATAGCAAGAAGCTTATAAAAACCTTTAATACTTTGAAGATATTCTTCTTCTTTTCTTACCTGTTCTATTTCTTGTGTCTTATCTGAATCAGTAATATTGGTTTCAAAAACTGCTGCTAAAGATTTTAAAGATTCTAAACCCGCATTCTCTCCATTTTCAATTCTCTGTATAGTTCTTATACTTAATCCACTCATATCTGCTAATTGGTCTTGTGACCAATGACGCTCTAATCTCATTTTTTTAAGATCTCTTAAATTAGCTGTATTCGGAATCATTTTTTTCTATGTCTTTAATATTAAACTTTATGCAAAGATAAGTATTACCTTTTCTCTAATGATGAATTTAATAAGACGCTGCCATGACAGGTATATGACAGCTGTGTGACACTAATTCTTGTAAATAATTATATTTTAACTTGAACAGCATATTCTAGGGATATCTTTTAGTTTTTTTTTGTAAAAACTTTTTCATAGGTTGCTCAGTCCAAGTCAGATTAGGGATATTGAAACCTAGATCTTATGGAAATACAATGGGTTAACTTTTTGATCTTTTTTTAAAGACATACCATTTTTTATTTTCTATTGTATTTGTGCTATAACCGTGACCGTAACCATAAGAATAACTACTTTTTTGCATACCATTAATTACATATGCCATATTCTTTAGTTTGCGCTCTTTTGCTAATTTTGTAGAAAAATTAATTAGCTTCTTATCTGTATATTTAAAGCGCGTTATAAATAGTGTTATATCTGTATTTTCTGCAAAGACTAAAGTATCTGATACTAAATGTGTGGGTGCAGAATCTATGACGATATAATCATACTTATTTTTAAGTTTAGAGATTAACTCTTCAAAACGTAGGTTTGCTAAAATGGTCGGGGGAATTGATGAAGCTTTTCCACTAAATATAATATCAAATGACGAGACATTCTCAGAAAAAGAAGTTGTTATTTCATTAATATTTAATTGTGAATCGAGCACATAGTTAACAATTCCTTTTCCTGTTTTTTCTAGGTTTAAGAATTTATGGATTTTTGGATTTCTAAGATCTCCTTCTAGAAGAACTACCTTTTCACCTTTTTCAGCCAAGGATTTTGCTAAATTTATAGCTATGAATGTCTTTCCTTCTCCTGAAATAGAGGACGTTACTAATATGGAAGTTCCACTATCTTCGGTTCCTTTTGGTTTTATAAATAAGGTATTATACATTAAAGTTCTAAAAACTTCTTGTTGGTGCGCTTTTTCGGTTAAGTTCTTTAGTTGTTCGTTTTTAAATAAAGGAATTTCAAATAGTATTGGAATTTCTTTTGTAACGGCTGTGATATCCTTGCTTTCAAAAATCTTTGAATTTAATAAAAATAGCAAATATATAATTACAAAAGGGATAAGGAGTCCAATGACTAAGGCAATCAAATAAATTTCTTTATTTGATGTAGCCGGGAGAGGATCGGTGATGCCGAAGTCTATCACTTTTACATTGGATGTTGTAATTCCAAATTTTATGGCTGCTTCCTCTCGTTTACGCAGCAGCATCATATATAAATTTTCTTTTAATTCTTGTTTACGCTCTATTTTTCGCAAAATATTTTCTTTCTTTGGTATCTCTGCAAAAGTACTATTTGTAATAATTTGTGCTTTCTTGATTTGTTTTAATGAAGTTTTTAATTGTTTTGCATATCCGTCTGTAGAATTAATAATATTGCGTTTAACTTCGAGAATAGTTGCTTTTAATAGTTTTAATTTTGGATTGTTTTCTCCTGCGCTTTGTTTGTACTCATAAACTTCGAGTACAGAATTATTAAAGTTATCAATTAGAGAATTTATGTTTGAATTTGTTAACCCAATATTTGACGGTAAAAGCTCAAATTCTGAACTTTTATTGCTAAAAATTAAATTTTTTATATCCTCTAAGAGCAGTAACTGACTTTCTATTTCAAATAAAGTGTTATCTTTAGATAGTCGCTCATTACTAGCAATGCTTGCGTCATTTCTTCTGTAACTAATTTTATTAGATATTTTGTATTCTTTTTTATTTTTCTCAATAATTTCTAGTTCTGAGAGTAAGTATTCTAAGCGTTCATCTATAAAAGAAAATGTGCTTTTTGAGATTTCTTTTCGATCTCTAATTCCATCATTATCATAGACTGTAATCAGCTTATTTAATATTAATTCGTTTTGTAGACTATTGTAACCATCTAAACTTAATATTATAATATTAGCTTTTTCATTATCTGAGATGATTTTAATTTTATTTATATATTTATTTGTGGCAGTTTTTATGGGGTTGATACTTACAAAATAATTTTCCTTTTTTAATTCAGTAATATTGAAGTTATTTTTGGGACTGATTTGAATTGGAAAATTTTCATTATCACTATCAAACCAAAAATTATTGGTATAAATTACTTCTTCTGTGTCCTCTTTTTTAATTGTATAACCCGCCTCTTCAATAGTTATTTTAAAATTTAAAGCTGTCTTAATACTGTCTTTATTAAACTTGTACTCAACCTTAAAAGGGGTATTTTTTATTGTATTCCTATTTATAAGACCTTCATGTGAATAATTAATATTTAAATCTAACGCTCTTACTACCTCTTCCGTTAGTCGGTAAGACTTTAAAACTGCAATTTCATTTTCTATATTTATTTTAGGTTTATCAAATACTATCGATACTTCCATAAATGATTCTGGAATCGATTTTTCATTAATAATTTTTATTCTAGCGTTTGTTGTATAAATTACAGCGGCACTATTAATGTAAAAATAAGAGCTGACTAATGCTATAGAAAGTCCTAAAACAAACCAAGGCCAGAAGTAAAAGTATTTTAAAAATAATTCTTTAAAATCTTTAGGAGGTCCTATGTCTTGTGCTTTACTAAAAGATACGGGTTCTAGCATGGTCTGTATTTATCTTCTTATTAAATAAGTAGCAGTTATAATAATACTCACAATAGAAATTAGGCTTGTGAAGCTCCCAATGAGGCCCGATGATTTTACTTTTGCTACATTGGGTCGCACTACAATTACATCATTGGGTTTCACATAGTACGTTGCACCATTCATCCAATCGGTTTTGGTCAAGTCTATGTGTTTCATTATTCTTTTTCCTGCAATTTCTCGAATTAACAAAACGTCAGTACGTTTACCGTTTATAGTCAAATCACCTGCATACCCCAGCGCTTGTGGTATACTTATAATCTGTTCAAGAAACGTATATGTTCCTGGTTTATTTACCTCTCCCAAAAGGGTTACTTTTGCATTTATCAAGCGAATATTTACAAAAGCTTTTAGAAGATGGCCACCTTCTTCTAAAAGCTTTATCAAAGACAATTCCAGTTCACGGGTAGTTTTGTTAGCTACCTTAATAACGCCTAGAATGGGTAATTTTATTGTACCATCAATTGTTACGAGGTATCCGCTTAGCTTCCTCAACTCTATACTACTAGATCTAACATTCATGTTTTGATAGGGGTTGTAAGGAAGTGCAGACTCCGCAACAGAAGCACCAACCTTAACAGATAAAATATCATTTGGCTGAATGGTAGTACTTTCATACTGAATTACTTTACTGGTAGATAAAATTTTTAATGGGCCAGAGGTATCAGCACCTTGAAAATAATAAAGATTTCTCTTGGTTGCACAAGCACTTAATAAGATGCTGATGAAAAAGAGGAGTAAAAAATCTGTTATTTTATAAGGCATATGGGCTATTTAAATCAAAGTCGGAAGTACAAAACTAAATATTTAAAGCTCAATTTTATTTAGCTATCTTATTTTTGTAATAGATGACAATTTTTAATAATATGTGATTAAAAATTGTAATTATTTATAAGTTAAAATGTCTTTTTTGGAGGAACTATTGGTTCCCATATTATGAAAACAGTAATCTTTATGAGTTTTCTAGGAACATTTTTTTATAAGAGATTATTTACAAGTGCTTCGCTATAAACCTTCTTTTTAATTTTTTTTGTTTCTACTGATTTGTCTAATTTCTCATAGATCGAATTCTTAGAGTGGTATTCTGGAACTAACATTTTTAGTAGACCCACAGAGTATCGGTTATCTATACATGTATTGTGTATGCATAACATATTAATGTTTTTCAGGGTTTTCGAAACCAGTAGCGGCTCTGTTTGTGCTATCATAATTTTTTTATGATAAGTAGGTAAGGTGTTTTCTTCACAAGCCAATAGTTCTTCAAAAAGTTTTTCTCCTGGGCGTAAACCTATAATTTTAATATCAATATCCTGCGGATAGGCATAGCCAGATAATTGAATCATTTTTTTTGCAAGCTCAAAAATTTTTATAGATTTTCCCATATCAAAAATATAAATTTCTCCTCCTTTTCCCATTACTCCAGCTTCTAAAACTAAAGAGCATGCTTCGGGGATAGTCATAAAATAGCGGGTAATATCTCTGTGTGTTACTAATAAAGGGCCCCCTTTTTTTATTTGTTTTTTAAACATAGGAACTACAGAACCATTAGAGCCTAGTACGTTACCAAAACGGGTAATCGTAAATTTGGTAGTGGTGCTAAGTTCACCCAAACAGGTAATATATTTTTCCGCCACCCGCTTTGTTGCGCCCATTACATTTGTAGGGTTCACAGCCTTATCTGAGGATATCAATACAAAACGTTCTACACCAAATTTTAAGGAAATATCTGCAATGTTTTTGGTTCCTAGAATGTTAGTTTTTACAGCTTCGTAGGGGTGTTCCTCCATTAACGGTACATGTTTGTAAGCAGATGCATGAAATACCCTTTGTGGTAAAAATTCTTGAAAGAGCGTCTTCATTCTTTGTCGATCTCGCACATCCGCAACGATAGGGGTAAAATCAGTGATGCCATTTTGCAATAATTCCTGCTGTAGTTCAAATAATGGAGATTCTGCTTGGTCCACTAAGATTAAGTGTTTGTAATTGTATGTTGACAATTGACGCGATATTTCAGACCCGATAGAGCCCGCAGCTCCCGTAACTAAAATTACCTTATTATTTAAACCCTTTTGAACAAGTGAATTTTTGATGCAAATAACAGGCCTACCTAATAAATCTTCAATATTTATATCCTTAATTTGGTTTACTTTAAAAGTACCATCAATCCAATCACTTAAGGCAGGAACTTTTTTTACACGTATACTAAAATCCGAAAAATAATTTGTAATCTCTAAGAGGCGCTCTGGACTTATATTTTGTATTGATACAATCACCTCATGAAGATCTTCTTGCTTTTTAAAATCTTGTGTAATTTGATTGAGACTAAAAATAGGAGTTCGGTTTATTTTTTTATCGATTTTATTTCTATCGTCATCAATAAAACCAAGTATTTTAAAATTGCGTTTTGCATCTTTATTTAAAGCATCGAAAGTCATTATTCCAGAATAACCTGCGCCATAAAGTAATACATTGGTACTCATATCGATGTCTGAGTTGATAAATTCAAAAATAGATTTGAAAAAAAAACGAGAAATAATTAAAATAAAAGCGGTAACGAAATAGTGGATTATAATGACGGATATTGGAATAGTAAAACTAGGGATAAACTCCAAAAATTGGTTTGCAAAAACAAAAACCAGAGTTACACCGCTTAATAAAGATATCGCTAAGACTACGTTATAAACATCACGAATACCTGTATGTCTAATAATACCTTTATGAGAACCAATAGTTAAAAAGCTAAGAAATGCTAATATAAGTATTGCCGGAATTTGGTATACTAATATGTAGATATCAAATTGAAAACTATCACTAAAACGAATGAAGTAAGCAAGAAGATAGGAAATACCAACGAGCACAAGGTCAGTAACTAATACTAGCCAGTGGGAAGCATATTTACTTAAATTTTTAAAGATATATTTTTCAACCATTTCTTGTTACACATTCTAAAGCTACATTCTTGTTTTACCGACTCCAAATTTGTTAGAATATTTTATATGAAATATGATAAAGTATTTTTGCTTGTGGAAAAACAGAAAAAGAATTTATTAATAGTGATGTAAAGGAACTGATAAAAGATAATGGTTGTTTACCATATGTAATAGATGTATTAAAAATGAAATAAATGATTTAAATATGCATTTTACTGAATTTAGAACTGTCTTTAAAATAATAAATATTGATTTTTAATTAAAGTAGTTTCCGGATTGAGTTTTCAATTCGTACACAATCTTTTTCGGTTAAATTTGAACCCGATGGTAAGCAGAGTCCATTTTTAAATAATGTTTCTGCCACATGGTTGCCATAATATTGACAAGCATTAAAAACTGGTTGCAAGTGTAGTGGTTTCCACAAGGGTCTAGATTCAATAATATCTTTCTGTAAACTTAAACGCAAATCTTCTTTTGAGAAACCAGTTTTGACTTTATCTATGCTAATAGAACTCAACCAATGGTTAGAAAAATAGGCTTTTGTAGGTTCTTCAAATACCGTAATTCCGGGAACTTTTGAAAATAATTTTTTATAAAACTGTTGGTTTGCTCTTCGCAAGCCTACGTGTTTATCTAATACCTCTATTTGACCTCTTCCGATTCCTGCTAGCAGATTACTCATGCGGTAATTGTAGCCTATTTCTGAATGCTGAAAATGTGCTGCAACATCTCTCGCTTGGGTAGCTAGATAGACAGCTCTAATCTTGCTCTCCTTGCTTTTACAAACAAGTGCACCTCCACCAGAGGTGGTAATAATTTTATTTCCATTAAAAGAAAGCACACCAAAATCTCCAAATGTTCCGCATTTCTGACCCTCATAGGTAGAACCTAATGCCTCGGCGGCGTCCTCTATAAGGATGATATTATATTTGCTAGCAATGGTAGAGATTTCTTTTATTTTTGCCGGCATGCCATATAAATGGACTACAATAATCGCTTTTGGTTTTTTTCCTTGCGCTATTTGATCTTTTACCGCTTCTTCTAGTGTAATTGGACACATATTCCATGTTGTTATTTCACTATCAATAAACACTGGTTCTGCTCCTTGGTATCGAATAGGGTTTGCAGAAGCTGAAAAGGTGAAACTTTGACAAAGTACAGTATCTCCTGAAGTGACACCTGCCATAATTAAAGCGAGATGTAAAGCTGAAGTTCCAGAATTTAGGCTGGCAACATTGGCGCCTTCTTTTAAATAGTTCTCTAATGCAGCTTCAAAAGCAGATACATTTGGTCCTAAAGGGGCTATCCAGTTAGTGTCGTAGGCCTCCTGTACATAAGACATTTCTGTACCTCCCATGTGTGGGGAGGAGAGCCAAATTTTATTCATTTTTTTTGCTTTTATAATTAAGTACGCGTGCAGGGTTGCCAACAACAGTGGCAAAGTCTGGCACGTCTTTTAGCACCACGGCAGCAGCACCAACCGTTACCGATTTACCAATTTTAATATTTGGAAGTACAATGGCACCGGCACCTATATGTGTTCCTTCTCCGATGGTTACACTACCTGTAATAGTAGTATTTGGTGAAATATGAACAAAATCTTCTAAGATGCAATCGTGCTCAATAACGGCAGCGGTATTTACAATACAATGCTTTCCAATAGTAGCCCCTGCATTTATAACTGCGTTAGGCATTACCACAACACCTTTTCCAATTGTAGCATATTTAGACACTATCGCAGATGGGTGTATTAAAGAAATAAAATTAGCAGTAATGGTTTCTGAAATTTTCTTACGAATCTTGTTATTTCCGATACTTATAAGTATATTTTTATGTTGCGTTTGATATTCAATTTTCCACTGAGATACAGGTATATTTAAGATGCTTGAAATGTTTATATTATCGTCAAAAACAGCATCTACTCTCTTTTCTAAAGAATCAATAATATCAATAATAACCTTACAATGTCCGCCAGCTCCGTATAAATTCATGCTTCTAATTTCCTTTAAATTTCTCCATACTTACAGAAGTTACGGAGGTTATCCCTACGCACAGTAAAACTTTTTTTATTGTCAAGAAAATTACTTTTAAGTCTATTGCAAAGGAAAAATTATTTACGTAGTAAACATCCAATAAAAATTTATCCTCCCAACCAATCGAGTTCCTCCCATTTACCTGTGCCCAACCTGTAATACCAGGGCGCACCTGGTGTCTTTTTTTCTGAATATTGGTGTACATTGGTAGGTATTCTAATAATAATGGCCTTGGCCCAATTAAACTCATTTCTCCCTTTAGTACGTTAAATAATTGTGGGATTTCGTCTAAAGAAGTTTTGCGAACAAAAGCACCTACTTTAGTTAAACGCTTTGCATCTGGTAATAAATTTCCATGCCTATCTTTTGCGTCTGTCATAGTTTTAAACTTTATGATTTTAAATAATTTTTCATTCCATCCAGGGCGTAGTTGAAAAAAGAATGGTTTTCCTTTGTTTGAGATAGTTAAAAAAAAGGTTATTATTATCAAAACAGGAAACAGCATAGCTAAGCCTATTATTGAAACAATTAAGTCTATGATTCTTTTAAAATACTTGTTATACATGAAATTTTGATGCGTAAAATTCTAACCATTTTTCAGTAATAATTTTAGCTGAAAAATTTTCTAAAACATAAGCTCTGCCTATTTTGCCTAATTTTTGACGTAAATTTTTATCTTTAACTAATTTTTCCATTGCAATATAAAGGGATGCAACGTCTGCGACTTTATGTCTTAATCCAGTTTTATTTTCAATGATTGTTTCCATAAGTCCATAGGTATCGCTGCATATAATAGGTTTTTCTAGCAAAGATGCCTCAATAATACTTGTTCCAAATCCTTCTCGGTAACTGGGCATACAGAATACATCAGAAGCCTGTAGTATTTTTTCAGGCTGCAGCGTTAGTCCATAAAAAATTACAGATTTAATATCTTTTATTTTTTGTTGAATTATGGGTTTTATGTTTTCTTCATCAGTACCAACGAGTAGTAAACGAACATTTAAATATTTAATTTGTAATGTATTAAATGCTTCCGCTAACTCAATAATACCTTTGTCTGTATTCATTCTACCTAAAAACATATAAACAATTTCATTTGCTCTGATACCGAGCTCATCTCTGACGTTACTCTTTACTTTTGCATTTGGAATAAATCGTTGAGTATTTGCACCACTGATAGATCCTTTTCCTAAAACAAAAGAATTTGCTGGTGTAACGATTTTATTTTTTATTAAAAATTGCCTCTGTGCTTCTCCATCCACTATAATGTCAGTAGCATTCCAAACAATAAATTTATCTATAATTTTTAATAATTTTCTAAAAGCACCAGTTTTAGTATGCCAAACCTGGCCAGTAAAAACATGAACCCTATTATTAGTATTCGCTAATCTAGCTGCAAAAACTCCTAGTAAACCAGCCTTTGGTGTAACCGTATGCACTGCATCAAACTTCATACGACTAAAATAGTTCCAAAATAAAAATAAAGTTTTTATATCTTTCATCAGATCTATTTCTCTTGAAATAGGAATATGTTTAATTTCTTTTAATTTTAATTCCCTAATTTTTTTTTTGTCACTGGAATCAAAATTTGCCACCAAAAAAATATCGTAAAAAAGCGCTAACTCTTGTATGTGATTTTTTAAAAAAACTTGCGCAGTAAAAGGTGAAGAAACAACAAAACATATTTTTGGTTTTTTCATAATACAATTTTGATTCCTTTTAATTTAATCTGTATTATTTTATAAAATCTAAATAATTGAAAAAATAGAAACTCATTGTTTACGACCCATCTAAATAAATTTTTATTTTTATTTCTAAGAGTTGTTCTTACAGGGTATAATTTCTTTAACTTTAAGTTTTCGATAATTAATTTGCATTGTTTTTTATCAATAGACAACTTTATTAAATTAAATAATAATGTAGTGGTTAAAAATGCAATTCGCTCTTTAAAAACTTTATGAACCTTTGAACTAAAGTTTGATTCCTCTTGCTGAAATTTAATGGTTAAATCTATAACCTCTTCAATATCACTAAGCATTTTGGAATTCTTTTCAATACTTATATTTCGTGTAATTGAATTTGATGTTTGCACAAAACATCCTAAAATATCCTCAACTGCTTTAACCCGTTTTGCATAATAAAAAGCTCTTGTATTAAATTCAAAATCTTCAATAAAAATACGTTCCTCAAACCTTAACCCATAATTATTTAAAAAAGAAACTGCATACAACTTGTTACAAGCTGAATTCATATAATTTGTATTGTCTAAGTATTCAAAGCCAGATAGTATTATGTCAGTCGACTTTGAATACCTATAAACTTCATCATATTTTTCAGTTACACCAATAGCTCCATATTCTAAAATATCTAATTTATTTTCACTTGCAAAAGTTATTACATTTTTTAATGCATTTTTTTTTAAATAATCGTCGGCATCTAAAAACAATACATAATCTCCAGAAGCATTTAAAACGCCAGTATTTCTAGCCCCTCCTAAACCTTTATTTTTTTGAGATATCAATTTGATTTTAGCGTAACTTCTTATCATATTTTTCACAATAGAAACAGTATTGTCAGGTGATTCATCATCCACTAAAATAATTTCAAGATCCCTAAGGTCTAGGTCATTATTAATTACTGAAAGAATACATTTTTCTATATATTTTTCTACATTAAAACAAGGTATAATTACAGATAATAACATTTTTTTAATTTATTAAAAACATGAAATAGCTAAATCCAAAATACCCAATTATAGTAAGGGCTAACACTTTTTGTTGGTCTTTAAAAAACACCGCTTTAAAGAAAGGGTAGAAGATAACTAGCGCCATTAAAAACCAGGATAAGTATGCAAAACGATTCGAAAAACTAGCACGTATCAATAAAACCCAAAATGCATTTGCTGTAACATAAATATTAAATAATTGAATGTATAGTTTGTCTTCAAATTTTTTTACAACTATAAAATAATACCCGGCAAATACAGCTATTGCGCTATATACTAAGAAATCCCAACGAAAGCCTACAGATGAAAATTGATCTGCAAAACGAGTATCTGTTAAATAACTTGTTCTATCGTCTCCAAAACCTAAGGACATAAATAAACTTTCCCAAAAGCCTCCTAATGCAATTGAAAGAGGGATAGCTAATAACCAACCCAATAGGTAATGTTTAGAATTTTTATAAAGTAAACTTAAAATAAACGCAGCACCCGGAATTATGATACTTGAATGAACAAAATAAGAGAGTATAATAATACTAAATGATAGATGTTTTTTGTTTGAGTAAGAAAGTCCTAAAATAAATAAGGAGGTAGCAATACCATTTCGAATTCCATTGGTGCCATAAGCCCAAAAAGAAAAGGACGCAATAAGCATTAGAAAAAGGAAATAACGGTCTTGAGAAAGCCAGTTTTTGGCAGCAATGTATAAAGGCGTTATGTATAAAAATGCGCAAAGTAAAAAGAACATTTTAACTGAAATAACACTGCTACAAAATTTCATAAAAAGATGCCATACTATATCGTTAGATACTCTTATTTCACCGCCTAATTGGTACCGTTCAAAATCATTGCTATAAGTACCCATATCTCCAAAATACCCCCCACTTATTGGGCGCAAACCCATATATAATATAACAAATAATAATAAACTTATGGAGAGCGCATCTTTCTTTTTTAGATTGCCTATGTCATAACCATTATTAAATAAGTGTACTGCTGCTAAAATTACCAAAACCAAAATAAAATTGTAAAATATAGCGGTATAAAATGGTAATGGAATGATGGAGATAAAAATCATATCATTTGTTTTTAAACAGTTGCAGCCATTTTGGCATTATATTTTCTTCATTAAAATGAGATATATTTTTCAAACCATTTTTTCTCATTTTATCTCTTAATGGAGTATTGTCTATAAGTTTTGATAATTCCTTTGCAAATGCTGTTATATTATTATGCGTTATTAAAATTCCGTCTTTATTATTTGTTATAATATTTCTTGGACCATGAGGACAATCATATGAAATTATGGGTAATCCACAATTCAAGGCTTCGAGTAATACCATAGGAAAACATTCAGTAGCAGAGGTCAGGGCATATAAAGAAGCTTCGTGCATTTTAGTTTCTAAAATATTTGTTACTCCTTTTAAATAAATATTAGGAACATTCAGAGACATTATTAATACCGCTAAGCTTTTAGAGATAGTTTTATCTCCTTCCCCATAAATATGTACCTCCCAAGTTGGATATTTTTTTGCAATTAATGCCCAACTTTTTATTAAATGATCAAATTGTTTAACAGTAGCAATTCTGCCAGCTGCAATAATAATATTCTTTCGTTTTATTATTTCTTTCTTAGGGTTTTGTGCAATAGCATTTGGTATAACTACTAAATTATCTGAATGATAATATTTTCTTTCATCTTCATTCAGCAATACTAAATGATTATACTTTGTTTCTACCCAATTATTTATTTGATGTATTTTTTTATTAAAAAGGCTAGTATTAGGAAGCCCTTTTGCATAGTAATAGCGTGAAGAATGAAATTCTTTAACGGTTTTTACGCCTCTACAGATAAATGGAATAAAATAAAAATCGAATGCATAATTACATACAATTAATACATCTGGATTAATTTCTTTTAGTTTTTTTCTTAACCGGTATATGTGCTTTGGAACTTTTTCTAGATTACTAAGGCTAAAGTAGCTTTTAGATCTTATGTAGTTGACTCCTAAATCATGATGTTTGATATTGTCTGTAATATGATAACAATGATTCTTTCCCTTTTGCTCAGTGGTAATTAAATAAACTTCATAATCAGTATTTAATGCCAAATAATTCAATTTTTGAGCTAATACTTTTTCAATTCCCCCATGTAAATAAATTTGATCTGTATAATAAGCAATCCTCATTCTGGTAGTGTCAATTTTTTAAACAAATCATCCCATAAAGGTACTATTACATCGGGAGCATAACGTTTTATATTTTCTTTAGCATTTGCTCCCATTTTAATTCTTTTCTCTTTTTTCTCAATTAACTCAATAATTGCTTTTGAAAAATGGTGGATATTTCCGTTTTTAACTAGGAATCCATCTTCTCCATTTTTTATAATATCTGCCGGACCATGAGGGCAATCAAAAGAAACGCATGGCACACCAAAACTCATGGCTTCAATTAATACCATACCAAAACCTTCTGACCTCGATGGCAAAACAAAAATAGAGGTTGTATTATAAATCTCTTCAATTTTTTTAATTGGCTTCTCTAAAAAAATGCTTTTTTGTAAGTTTAATTTATTAATTTCTTTTTGTAATTTTAAAGCTAAATTTTCTTTTCCATAAATTTTAAGTTGCCAATGTGGATGCTGTTTTTGTATAATTTTCCAACTTAAGAACAATCTGTCATACCCTTTATTATAACTTTGAGAACCAACTGCTAAGACTACATTTTCTTTACTCTCTATTATACTTGTGTTTTTACTGCTAAAAGGAGATGGATTGGGAATTACAGTGCAACAAACACTTTTCCAGTCTTTTTTATTTCCCTCAGTTAATATTATAAACGCACTAAATTTTTTTGCACTAAAAACCATTAACTTTTTTGAGCAATATTTTTTTATTTTATTAATACGAATGAAATTAAGATTTAAAGTAGCGTGACGCTCATAAATTACTGGTATTTTCTTTCCAAATAAGGTAGGGAACAACATCCCTTTTAAGCCGTCATCACAAACAGAAATAACGTCTGGTTTTATCTTCTTAATAGTGTTTTTAATACCTCTTCTATACTCTACAAAATAAGCAACTGGGTTCCCATTGACTTGAATGTCGTGAAACGTTATATTAGGACTAAATTCATAAAATTGTTCATTATTGCCGTCATTCAATGTAAGTATATGTACTTTATAATTAAATTTATCAGCTAAATAACTAGCCTTTACTGCCAATACGCGCTCTAAACCTCCAGAACCTTTGATGCCGTTGGTTATATAAAGTAGTTTCATTTTATAAATTTCAATTTTAAAATTGGATGATATATTTTATTTATGAAGTAGGAACTAAGCAAACTACAACCAATAAGTAATAAAAAAATTAGTAATACATATTTAGCACTATAAATAAAG
>Ga0307998_1000707_pt1 | contig 18751 bp, 22 predicted proteins | sample Davwhametageno37_FD_203147 | JGI IMG/M metagenome (GOLD analysis project Ga0307998, IMG submission 203147) | Marine microbial communities from Davis Island wharf, Antarctic Ocean - #37 | ecosystem: Environmental > Aquatic > Marine > Unclassified | place: Antarctic Ocean: Davis Island wharf... | reverse complement strand
AAAGGACTGCTAGAATAGCTCATGTAGCTGTTCTCCTGTTTAGATTTAGTACTCTTACAGTGTAGAACAGCTACTTTTTGTGTTGCAAAGGTGGTGAGTTAGTACGCGATACTTGACAAATAAGCAAATATTTGCTATTATAGAAATATTATCAAATAAAAACATAAAAAATAAAACAGTATTTTCCAATAAGGAGAACCATCGCAATGAGTGAAAAATTTAACCCACTAGCAGAAGCAGATTCTAACGCTTCACACGATCGACGTCGTTTTTACGACTGGACGGGCGATAATGCAGACCACCAAACAAACGAAGAGTTTAGGGCGGCAAATGAAGATATGGCGAACTTCCTACGATCACGAGACTTTGAGGATGATAATGGCAGTCTTCATGATGCAGAGAGTAGCAAGTTTATGAAGAACCCAAATAGCGAGACTGACGATGAGTACTATAGCCGTATGCAGCCTGAAGGAGAAGCGGAAGGTCCATTTTCTGGCAAAAGTCTGAAGGAAATTGCCGAAATGGTAGGTGAAGCAAAACAGTCAAATGATAAAACATTTGAGCTTGATGCACGTGCTGCATTTGATGATGCCTTCATGGAAATGGCAGAAAAGTATGAGTGGCAAGGCGTCGTAAAGAATGCTGACGGCACAACGACTGATCGCAATGTAATTGCTGATAGTAAGCTCGCTTATTTTGAATCGCTTATGGGTAAAGACTCCGAAGCGAAGCAAACAACTGATGACGAGAAAGAAGCTGAAGAAGAATTTGTATTTGGACGGAAAGTATCTGTTCAGCGCACCTCTGGTGATATCGAAGATGACTGGACAGTACGTAGCGCGAGCGGAGATACTGTGGAGGTCGTAAAGGATGATCCAGAAAGTGGTGATGTGTTTGTAAAATCAGTACCACGAGATGAATTGATGAAGCTAAATAATGAAGAAGAAGATTCTGATTCTTCTGAGACTCAAGAAGGCGAAAGTCTAGCAGAGTATGAAGCACGCCAGCTAGGTGGAGACAATACGGAAACAGGCGCAGATGATCTGGAGATTATCGGTGATACAAAACCATCCCCAAGTGCAGATGACTTAGAGATGATTGAAGATGATGAAGAAGATCAGGATCAACCTAAGAATCGACGTACACTACGTGATCGAGCTAGACGGGTTCGTAATATGGCAACTCCTGCGGGGCTTGCTGCAGAAATGAGTGCTCGAGCATATACTCGAAATGAGCGAGGACCACGTAGCCGATTTAATAAAATCACTCGAGGACTTGGAGGAGCGGCATTGCTAATAGGCGGCGGAATACTTCTTATGAAAGGTCATAATGTGTTTGACGGCGGTGGAAACGGTGCAGATGTTGCAAATAACCTTCCGGATATTCCAAAAGGAAGCGGTGGTCCGGCAATCGACACGATACCATTTGATACATCGACAGGCGGCAATGGTCCAAATGTAGATCCAACTGAAACGCTCAAGTTTGCTGATGGCTCAGGCGGCGAACAACTCATGAAAACGCTTGGAACTGATCCTTCGCATTATTATCAAGACCAAGAAGAATTCATGAAAGAATTCCCGAAGTACACGTACCGTATGAATGATGGTAACGTAGGACTTCTCGACCAAAATACTCAAACAAGCGCTAGTGCTATACCGCAGCGAATGCAAGAGTGGTGGGCTAAAAGAAGCTAGTGCAGACTCGTAGCGCACAAAAGCTCCACATAGTTGGAGCTTTTGTTATAATGTAAGTAAGACGATAAATAAAGGATGTTTACATGTTTCGATTAGACGACCAATTCTTAAAAGATATAGGGCTCGACCAGCTTCCAGAAGACCAAAAGAAGCCGTTTTTACAGCATATTTATAGTGAACTAGAGCTTCGCGTAGGGACTCGACTTTCAGACGGGCTTTCTGACGCACAGCTTGAAGAGTTTGAGCAGATAATCGACCGCAAGGAAGACAAGATCCAGGAATGGCTTGCAAATCACGCACCAGCGTATTCTCAAGAAGAAGCGTTTGGAAAGCTGATGGAAGCAACAAAGCTACCGGCAAACGATCCTCGACTTGTCGCGGAATACACAGCTACAAAATGGCTCGAAGTAAATCGCCCTGATTACCGCGATGTCGTAGCGGCGGTGCTTGATGAGCTAAAAAAAGAGATTATGGGCAATAAAGATGCGATTCTAGGCAGTATGCAGGCTGAACAGTCACAAGCTGCTCCTTCACAAGATTCTGCTGATCAGTAACCGCCTCGGGCTGTGTAGCCACGAAGGAAATCTTCGGAGCTGACGGTTTTGCCGCTGGGGGCAAGTAATTCATCGATAGATAAGAATGCTCCGTCTCTGAACGCCACATCGAGTGGCGTTTTTTGATTGTCAGAAACGTGCGCCTTGGTAACGATTCGCTGTTCACCGAGTATCTCGAGCTTTGTTTTGGGATAACCGAGATACGCGCGTATCTTTCTTTCAGCTTCTTTGGCGGTCAGTACGGTGGGGTCGAGGATGCCATCTGATTTGGCAAGGAGTTTCGAGAAACTGGCTTGTTCGTGGTCTTGTTCTCGTGGTACGAGTGAGCCATCTAAAATCGAATCGAGATTGCTGAACAAAAGAGTTGTACTTAGCGCTTGTGCTTTTTTGTATACATCGAACTTTGTATCGGTATCGGCAATAGCAAAGGTGTCTTGTGCAAAGACTGGTCCGTCGTCCATGCCTGCGCTAAGCTGCATAATTGATACGCCACTAATCGTATCGCCCTGTGCAATCGGGGATTCTATGGGGGTGGGTCCGCGGTAATGCGGCAGCAGCGACGGGTGGATGTTGATGATGCCAAGCGGAAAAAGATCGATGATAGACTGCGAGATGATCCGCCCATAGGCAACAAGGATTGCAGCGTCGGCCTGAAATGCAGCAAGTTCATCATGGATGTCAGCAGGCTTATCCGGCAAGAAAATAGGAATATTATGCTCTTTCGCGATCTCAGCGACTTCAAGTGGTCGAGGCTTGCGAGAGTTAGCGTCTGTATGGTGCGATACGATCGCTTTTATATCGTAACCACGCTCTATGAGCCCACGAAGTACTGGCGCATTGGTTTTTGGCAGTCCGCTCACTAAGCGCTCATTGCCAAAAAATACGAGGGATTTAGCCCCAGAGGTCGGCATTATCTTTGATCTCTTTCTCGTAGTCCAATGGTTGCAGCTCGCCTTTGTCATCGAGGGTATAAAAAGCGTCTGTTTTGTCTTGGATATGGTCGATAAAGCAGATACCATTTGTGTGGTCAATCTCGTGCTGAATCACTCGTGCCAAAAACCCGTCGGCTTTAAATCGTACTTCATTACCATCTTGGTCGAGTGCCTTTACGCGTACGCGCGTCCAGCGGGGGACTTTGCCATAGACGTGACTGACAGACAAGCAGCCTTCGTAATCGGCAATTTCAGTACCCTCGTATTTAACGATTTTAGGGTTAACTAGCGCGGTGAACTCTTTGTCACCCTTATCATCAAAGTTCGCTCTGACAATCACGACTTTTTCGAGTCGATCAACTTGCACCGCAGCGAGCGCGGCACTGATCTCGTGCGGTCGGGAGTCTTCCCAGTCGAGGGCGGCAGCGGTCATCTCAAGAATCAGCTGCCGCGTCGCTTCTTCAACAAACGGAACTTTCGCCGATTTTTGGCGTAGGTGCGGGTTCGGCAAGGTTATTATGTCTTCTTTTTTCATTATGTATGATTATAACAGATGAAAGCTAGGTTTGAGAGGCTAGTTGCCTGTCCATGCTTGCCAAGAATCATTGTAATATCCAAGAGTAGTGTAGGTATACCCGATGATTGCACCGTCACACACTGTTTGCGCGGCAGTGCTAGCGGTCCATGTGCTAGGATATGGCTTGATCGCACCGCCATTCGCGCTCGATATGAAAAAGTGCGCATCTGATTTAGAAGTAGCAGACAAGGTGTACTGAGCTGACGTGTTATTGCAGTAAGCTAGATTTCTATAGGTTCCGCCTGCATATGGTCCGCTAGAAACCTTCAGGTTTAAGGTATTAAGATTAGATGCACTCGTAGGGTATCCGCCATTATCAATTTTGTATATCTCTAACTTTTTAGCTATAGCCGATAGATCAGACTGAACAGCAGTGTCATTCGCTCGATTTTGAATGCCATTGTAGGCTACGATCGAAATCGCCGCGAGTATTGCAATCACCACAATGACGATAAGTAGTTCGACGATCGTGAATCCACGGGAATCTTTGTTCATAGTTTCGATTGTAACATAAGCGCTATTGGTTAGGTAGCATTGAGTAAGCAGAGGCGCGTATCTGGTACTGTAGATGCCAATATATCGGGTTATCTAAGGTTTTGGGAGGGAGTAGGCGCAGTAAAATCCAGTCGTTCCTGCCGTAGAGGATAGCACCTTGCTGCCGCCAGCGTCACATGTGCCAGTGGTGCCTTGCAGTATGTAGTACACGACACCATAGGTTCCTACGTTTGGAGCAAAATACCCGCCCGCTCGAACTTGAGAGGTGCTAATCCATATATTTGTCGTGTCGAGACTAGGTTTTGAGCCGCCAAGATATTTTGCCAAGTCCGCGTCCAAAGCAGGACTTGGATAGACTGAAGCATTGCCGCCACACCTGTTAACGTTGCCATTATATGAGTAGCCTTCGCCCATGCATCCTTGCGCTGTTGGGTACGCATTGTTATCGACTGCAAACAACGTCAGTGCTTTAATGTACTCTTTTGTCCCAGTGACCGTTTTTAAATTCATACTTCGCTCTTGGACACCGTTGTATGCCACGATCGAAATAGCTGCAAGAATAGCAATTACTACAATCACGATGAGCAGTTCAACAATAGTGAAACCGCTTCTGCTTTTAACCATGTCTCGAATATACCACAGCGGTTGTAGCCTCTACAATAAAGAGATAGGGTCTAGCTCGTATTGCCAGTGGGTTGGAGGCAGAAGGTCGAGGAGGTTGAGGAGGTCCTGCCTGCGGGGGCTTTTAACAATGAGCTGCCATCGGTAGGTGTCGCGTGATCGTTCGTAAAATGCCGGGCTTGGACCCATAATCTCGACATCTGGCTGTATTAATTGTTTCATCTTTTTGGCGAGAGTTTGTGCATTTTTTATGGCAGCTGCTTCACTTTTGTATATACAAGTTAATTTGAGCAAAAAGGTAAATGGAGGGAAGGCAGTATGCTTGCGGAGTGCAAGCGTACGGTCATAAAACGAATCATAATTTTGCGATATACCGTCGACCACCGCTGGGTGAGTTGGCTGGTAGCTTTGAACAATGACGGTAGTCTCGTGGTGAGAGCGTCCAACGCGACCAATGACTTGTGAGAGCAACTGGAAGGTGCGTTCGGTTGCGGTGTAATCTGGCAGGCTGAGCCCAGCATCTGCTTGGATGATGCCAACTGTTCGCAGCTCTGGTAGATCGAGCCCTTTCGCGACAACTTGCGTGCCGATAACTATGTCTATCTCGCCACTATGGATTTTTGCATATTGTTTTGCGAGTGTTTCGTCTGCATCGCTATCTCCATCAAAACGCATGATAGTTGCTTTTGGAAAAAGTCTGCGAAGTTCGGATTCGACAAGCTTGGTGCCAATGCCTTTATGTACAATGTCTACCTCCGAACATTCCGGACAGTGAGTAGGCACACGGTCTTTATATCCGCAGATGTGACAACGAAGCTCATGATTGTCGGCATGAAGTGTTAGTACAGTGTAGCAACGCGGGCAGCCGGCTTGCCAGCCACAGTGTTCGCACAGTGTCGTAGAAGCACTGCCTCGGCGGTTGTGGAATACTAGGGTTTGTTTGCTGGCTACGAGATTCTTTTCGATCTGTGCGATAAGTGCGTCGGATATGAAACGATGTTTTTTGAAGTTTGGACGCTTCGTCATATCGATCACCTGAACAGTTGGTTTTACTGTATCGGTCCGCGCAGACGACGTCATCTCGATGATAGGTCTACCCGATGTTTCGGCTAGGTATTTGTCACTGACGTTTGGCGTGGCACTCCCGAGAAGTGTCTTTGCTCCGTGGTGATGGGCTAGGGTGCTCGCTACGCGCAGGGCAGAGTAGCGCGGCGCTTTTTCCTGAAGAAACGTAGGCTCGTGACATTCGTCTATCACGATGAGCCCCAGATTTTGGCACGGCATGAAAAGTGCCGATCGCGGACCGATGATGACTAGCGGTGTGTCGCTCGTGAGTATCTTTTTCCATACTTCGTGCCGCTCTGCTTCTGTTTGATGCGAGTGAGTCAGTACTATGTTGTCAAAGTGTTTCGAAAACTCAATGACGAGCTGAGAGGTAAGGGCAATTTCGGGTACGAGCAATATAACTGACCTATTGGCCTCTAGTGTTTTCCGTGCTGCTTCGATATAGACGTGCGTCTTACCCGAGCCGGTAATCCCATGTACGAGTGCCGTTCCGGGTGACATGTGGTCGATAGTATCGATAGCATTCTGCTGATCTTTGGTGTATACAATTTGTGTTCGTTCTGAGATTTCTGAAGAGTTAGCACCATCTATCTTACGACGATTTTTCTGCACTCCAGTTGGCAATATAGTACGGAGCACATGTGCCAAGGGTGTTTTGTAGTAGGTGGCCATCCACTGTGCTGTTTTAATAAGTTGTACGGGTATTGGCTGTGTTTCGATGACGCGCGACACCAGCTTTGTCTCGTAGGACGGCTTCTTGCTCGTCGCGACGATAACGCCAACGAGCTGCTTCTTACCAATCGATACTTCAACGACCTGGCCGATAGATAGTGCGTCTTCTGAACTGTACGTAAACGAATCCGAACCGCTTCGAACAATCTGATTTGGTGCGACCTCATAGTAGTGCATACCTCTTATTATACTGATACACTAGGAATATGTATTTCGAATCACGACAAGCTGCGGGAAAATTGCTCGCAGAACGACTAGAACCGGGCTGTCGCTACGAAGATTGTGCGGTTGTGGCGCTTTCGGATGGAGCAGTACTCGTGGGCGAAGAAATCGCAACCACGCTCCACTGTGTGTTAACGATGCTACTGATCGAAGATATAGAAGTCCCCGGCGAGAGTATGAGCTTTGGTGGTATATCGCAAAGCGGCGGGTTTACCTATAACGGTATGTTTTCTGCTGGCGAGATAGAAGAGTACACCAGTGAGTTTCACGGGTACCTCGATGAAAAAAAGCGTGAAGCATTCCAGAAGATCAATAGGCTACTCGGTGATGGTGGGCTTATTTCCGAAGATCTACTTCGGGACAGGACGATAATATTGGTATCAGACGGTATCGACAACGGCGCATCGATAGACGTCGCCATGGACTTCCTGAAGCCTATCCGTACAAAAAAGATCATAGTGGCGACACCTACTGCGACCATTCCCGCAGTCGACAAATTACACTTGGCAGCCGACGAGCTACATATTCTTGATGTAAAACAAAATTTCATGGGAGTTGACCATTACTTTGAAGACAATGCTATCCCTAGTCACGAGGATACAATCGCCAAAATAAACGAAATTATTCTACATTGGCGCTAAATTGGTGTTGCTGCGTGTTGTAAGATTGTGCTAAGCTAATAGGAACAAGAAACAAAATCTTACGAAAAATAAACTGTGGAAAAGGGAGAGTAATGTTAGACGTTTTTATCACTAGTCGAGTGCGCCGAAAAATAGTTGTGGTGTACGCAAAGTATCCAGATTTTCATACGCATGTGCGTGGGCTTGCAAAGCTTATCAAAGAAGATCCGGGCAATATTCAGCGAGAGCTTAAAAAACTCGAAAAAGTAGGGTTCCTGACTAGTGAAAAGCAGGGTAATACAAAGATCTACTCGACTAATAAGCAATTTCCAATCTTTAAAGAACTCCAAAGTATCGTGATTAAATCGCAACAGCATCAGTCAGCTCGCAGTAAGCGAACGACTGATGTGTCGCCGATGTAATAGCGTGTGAATAGCACTCTTTTCGAACAAATTTTAGCAGCTCGAGGCTTGGATGATGAAGCCAATCGAGCTGCTTTTTTGAATCCAAAGTACGAAGAAGGGCATGACCCCTTCCTGCTACCAGACATGCAGACGGCTGTTGAGCGGCTTTTGGAGGCATACAAAAACCAAGAGCATATAACGATATACGGTGACTACGACATCGATGGGTTGACGGCTACAACGGTGCTGCTCGATGCATTTGAAAGCTTCGGATTTGAACATGTCGACGCGTTTATACCCAATAGGTTTGTCGAAGGGTACGGGTTGACGATAGGCGCAGTCGAGAAGATCGCTAATCCGCCATCTGGTGGAGGAGCAACACTAATCGTCACAGTAGACTGTGGAAGTTTGAGCACAAAAGAAATCGTGAGAGCCAAAGAGCTAGGCATGGATGTGATCGTGACCGACCACCACAACGTACTAAAAGTGCAGCCGCCAGCGGTTGCAGTGATAAATCCCAAGAGATTACTACAAGATTTACCTGATGAATATGAAAATTTTATACTAAAAAAAGAATCTTCACATCAAGGAAAAGTATATCCATTCCTCGATATTCCTGGCGTTGGCGTAGCCTTTAAACTAGTGCAAGCATTGCAGACGAAGCTCGAAGGCTTAGAAAAAGGCCACGAAAAGTGGTTACTCGATCTTGTGGCGCTCGGTACTGTCTGCGACGTCGTGACACTGCGTGACGAGAATAGAATGCACGTATTTTGGGGGCTAAAAGTCCTCTCGCAAACCCGGCGTCCTGGGCTTAAGGCGCTGATGGCTGTCTCTAAAGTAGAGCCGGCTAAAGTGAATGCCAGGAGTTTGGGCTTTGGCCTGGGACCACGAATGAATGCAGCCGGACGACTTGAAACGGCGCAAATTGCGCTTGATATGCTGCGAGCAAAAGACGGTATGGAGGCATACGAGCTAGCCGAACAGCTCGATGCAATGAATCTTGCACGCCGGACCGACCAAGACGCGATTTTTAAAGAAGCAATTGTTCAGGCGGAAACATACAAAAACGACAATGTGCTCGTGGTGAGCGCACCAGGGTGGAATCACGGTATCATCGGGATTGTAGCGGCAAAATTGCTTGAGAAATACAAAAAACCGACATACGTATTACAAGAAATGGGCGAAGAAAGCAAAGGTTCAGCCAGAAGCTATGGTGACTTCTCGGCGGCAGACGCGATACGAGCTAGCGATGACATTATCACCAAGGGCGGTGGGCACGTGTTTGCTGCTGGCGTGACGATGCCGACAGAAAATATCGCGGCGTTTCGGACGCGAGTAAATGAATATTACAGAAGCCTAAAGCTCGGCGACCAGGAGTCGTTGCTGCTTCCTAGCGCAGATGTTACTGTACAGTTCGAAGACGTCCACGAAGCACTGATAGACGAGCTGGTAGCGCTCGAGCCATTTGGTAGTGCAAACCCTCAGCCGGTATTGAAATCTGAAAATCTGACTGTAGTGAACGTTCGGAAAATGGGTGCAGATAATCAGCATGTGAAACTAGAAGTTGTGTCGACGAGTAAAAAAAAGATGCAGCTTTTGGCGTTTAACGCACCGTCGCACTTCTTTGCAGAGCGTGGAGAAGTAATCAATGCGTGGTATCAGCCGGATGTGAATGAATGGCAGGGGAGGCGGACGGTTGAGGGACGGTTGCTGCGGGTTGAACGTAGGGAATAGTCGAATGTTCTTTTCAGCTAAAAAGAACGCTGAAGCTATTGCGTATAATTTGTAAACTTGAATCATCGAGAAGCAGAAGGTACTATTAAAAGCATGAGCTTCATGCAGTACAAACAACCACGTGGTTTTACTATTGTTGAGCTACTTATTGTTATTGTGGTGATTGCAATCTTAGCTGCTATTTCTATTGTGGCTTATAACGGGATACAAAAAAGATCTCGGGACGCCAGCCGTCAGAGTGACATATCCACCATTCAGAAAAGTCTTACAATGTATAAAACTTTAAACGGTCGATACCCCTCGGGTACCGGTACGCAACCAGCGCTTGGTGGTTGGGAAAATAGTAGTGATACGGCAGGTACGTTTATGGAACAGCTTGTTCCTTCCGTAGTCTCAAAAATACCCCTAGATCCCATCAATACAAGCCCAAATACCTACTGGTATTATCGATACAATGCTGGTGGCTTCTCTTGCGATGCTTCACGTGGTGCATTTTACGTTTTCAGGGTTCAGTTTGAAAATCCAGTGAGCGCACCCGTTAGCCAGACTCCAGTATGTCTAAATGGCGTGTGGGGTGAGAACTACGTTTATGCTGACTTCGAGAACTAAATAGTAGCTTGCTTGTAACAATCTCATCTGTTACAATACCTTCTATATGGTACAAGTAACACGTAAAGACGAACGAGAAGCAAACGAAAACGTTATTCGACGTTTTAATCGTAAAGTATTGCAGAGCGGTAAACTAAGCATAGCGAAAGCTGGCCAACGTTTCCAAAAGCCAATTAGCAAAACTGAGCGACGTTCTAAAGCTATTATTCGAAAAGCACGAAAAGCCGACAAAATGGCTAAAATGCGCCTCGGAGTTAAATAACTTATGGCTCTTAAGGAGCTGATTCAAAACGATACAAAAACCGCTCTTTTGGGCGGTGATCGTTTTGTAGGCAATATTTTACGTAATCTAAAAGCAGCTATTCTTGACGAAGAAGTTGCACAGGGCAAGCGAGATACTGGACTAACAGAGGAAGACACTGAAAAAGTTATTGCACGCGAAGTCAAGAAGCGCCGCGAGAGCATCCGGCTATACGAAGAAAATGGCCGACCAGAGCTAGCTGATGAAGAGAAAAAAGAAATTGCAGTCATAGAGAAATATCTGCCAGCGCAATGTTCCGAAGAAGAGATTCAAAAAACAGTCGATGAAGTCATTGCTGGCATGGATGATGTCAGCATGCAGAAAATGGGGCAAGTGATTGGTGCAGTCAAAGCAAAACTTGGCAATAGTGCAGATGGTTCGATCGTTGCGCAACTCGTTAAACGTGCGTTGTCTGCGTAGCTCGTGACCGAAAGAGGTCGAAATAGCCGAGAAACGCCACGACGAACTGCGGCTGGGCTCGCACTGGTATGTGCAGCTTTTAACCTACAAGGGTGTGCCTCTACCGACGAAGAACCTCGGGCTAGTCGTGCTACGCCCGAATCTTCTAGCCCTGAACCTCAACCTACTGAGGTCGTAGTTCCTAATATAACCCCCGAAAAGGATGCGGCGGTTATCTCATGTATAGGGTTTACAGCTACGAGAATTACAAATAGCGAGCCAAAGGATACGGAAACGGTAACTGCTGGATCTTCGCGATACTTACTTGCTTTCGACGCAGTTATCGAAACAAATGGTATTGCGGATGAAGATATGCAATACGCTATTATATTGAATACTAACACCGACGGGAAGGTAATGCCAAGTGGCGACGTTGAAAAAATAGGGACAACGACGACGTTCCCTGTAGATGTTATAGATGGCATAGTTACGATATCACCGATTGTAGTCACCGACGAACCAGGTAGAGGATCTTGGGATGCATGCGAGCCAAAAACAGTAGAGGGGAAATAGTTACAGATTACTCTTAATTTCGGACTCTGTAACTGATATACTAAACCAATGATTATATTTTTTGGACCGGCAGGGGCTGGTAAAAGTGTGCAAGGCCAAATGCTGGCTGCGCGAGAAGAGTGGAAATGGCTAAGCACGGGGCAAATGTTTCGTGATAGCTCTGACCCAGAAGTGCAAGAGATACTAAAAACTGGTGAGCTCATCAGCGACGAGACAACATACGACGTCGTGCGAGACTCGCTGGCTAATGCCCGCGAATTTGACCACCTCATCGTCGACGGATTTCCTCGTACGATGAACCAGGCTGAATGGCTCATGCGCGAGCAAGGTGACTTTGCTCATGAAGTGAAGATGGTGATAGTGCTTGAGGTGCCTGAAAGTATGATCCAGGACCGACTGCAGCTGCGAGGTCGGGCACAAGACAAGCCTGCCATCGTTGCTCGCAGAATGAGTATTTATCGTAAAGAGATGTATCCAGTACTCGGCTATTTTGCCGACAAGAATATTAAAGTGGCGCATATCGACGGAACTGGATCGGTAGGGGCTGTTCACGATAAAATTCACGCAGAACTTGAACAAAGCGGACTAATATAGCTATATGACACAGCCGAGAAAAACCGATACGCAGATACAAGCGATGCGCGAAGGTGGGAAAATATTGGCTGGCATATTAAATGATTTGAAGCCACGCGTACAACCAGGAGTCACTGGTATCGAGCTTGATAGTTGGGTTGCTAGCGAGATAAAAAAACACGGCGCCGAGGCGACGTATCGCACAAAAGAAGTCGGTTTTCCGAACTCTATCTGCATCAGTATAAACGATACGATTGTACATGGTGTACCGACGGACGTGCCGCTTGAAACTGGAGATCTTGTCGGATTTGACCTTGTGATTGCCTATAAAGGTATGAAAACCGATAGCGCATTTTCGATGGTTGTCGGCGAGGAGCCAAATGGCGTCATGAAACACTTACTTCGCTACACCGAACGGAGTTTGATGGCGGGAATCAAAAGCATCAAAGGTGAAGGCACTCCAATTGGCGATATCGGTGCTGCCGTAGAAAAAGTGTTGAACGAAGGTAAACTGGGTATCATCCGCGATTTAGTCGGGCACGGCGTTGGCCTCGAGATGCATATGCCGCCTGAAGTCCCGAACTGGGGCAAAGCTGGCAAAGGTCTGAAGCTACAAGAGGGCGATACGATAGCGATAGAGCCAATGGCGACACTAGGGGGCGAACGAACGAATACCGGCCATGCAGATGGTTGGACGATTGCGACAAAAGACGGCAGCGTGTCTGCACACTTTGAACATACAGTACTAATTACGAAAACAGGCGCTGAAATCTTAACTCAACTGTAGCGGCTGTTCAAAAATCTACCTAAGCGCTATAATAAAGCTCATGCAAGAAAATTCTCGATATGCCGTAGGTATAGATATTGGCACAAAAACTGTTCGATGTGTTGTCGGTCATCTCGACGCAACAACCGGCACTCCTACTATTGTGGGCGTCGGCAAAGCCGTAAATAGTGGTATGCGAAAAGGAGTTGTGTCGAACCTCAACGGTCCAGCTGGTGCGATAGACGACGCATTAGGCGAAGCTGAGCGTATGAGCGGCTACCAAGTCGATGCAGCCTCTGTATCTATCAACGGCCAGCACATTTTAAGTACGAAAGCGGACGGCATGATCGCAGTCGGCGCTATGGATCACGAAATCAATTCGGACGATCTTGGACGTATCGAAGAAGTCGCTACCACTGGTAAAGTGCCGGCAAACAGGGAGATCATAGAAGTAGTGCCACATAGCTACCGACTCGACGGCCAGGACAATATAAAAGATCCATTAGGGATGACGGGCACTCGGTTAGAAATTAACGCAAACGTTGTATCAGTACTAGCGCCGTATCTGCAAAATCTTCAAAAAGCAGCTGAACTCGCTAAGGTCGACGCGCACACTATCGTGCCAGCAGTGCTTGCCAGTGCAAAATCTGTACTAAATGAATCTCAACTTGAAAACGGCGTAGCGGTTATCGACATGGGTGCCTCTACGACAAGCGTAGCCGTGTTCGAAGAAGGCGACCTACAATACATAGGTGTCGTGCCAATGGGCGGTGCAAATATCACGAACGACCTTGCGATAGGGCTCAAAACTGACCCGGAGGTTGCCGAAAAAGTGAAACTGACACATGGCTTTGCGATGAAACGTGATGCCGACATACATTGTTCGATAAAAGAAGAAAAAGAAACATTCACGTTTTCGAGCGAAGAAATCGACGAAATTGTAGAAGCTCGACTTGAAGAAATATTTGATGCAGTTACCAAAGAGCTCAAAAAAGCCGGACGAGCCGGACGCTTGCCAAGTGGTGTAGTGTTGGTTGGTGGCGGAGCTAATATGAACAAAATGACCGAGTATGCCAAACAAGCCCTCGGGCTTGCAGCCAAGAAGGGTACACCAGGTGGCTACGGGGGTGTATCAGAAGATGCCGAAACGCCAGAATTCGCCGCAGCAGTAGGGCTGATGATGATCGACGCTGATGGATTTGGCCGAACACAAAAGAAGTCCAAGTTGGGCAAGCCCGGGTTCCAAAGTGCAAAAGGCGGTGTCAAAAAAGCCGGTGGCGCACTCTCGAATTTTCTTGGCCGGTTCAAAGTTTAAATTTATAGTTCATCAGTGATATACTGAAATGAGTAAAACTTTTATAATGTACGTCTATGGGTAGTCGGGGGAGAAAAGCAGTCAATGCCTGAAGTAAAACCAAGTGAAATTCAGACTTTTGCCAGCATCAAGGTGGTTGGAGTTGGTGGCGCAGGTGGATCTGCAGTAAATCGTATGAAAGATGCCGGTCTTACCGGTGTGCAATTCATTGCTATGAATACTGACGCGCAGGCGCTCCACAATTCAAGAGCAGATCTAAAAATCAACCTCGGAAAAGATACAACAGGCGGCCTCGGTGCCGGCGCTGACCCGACGAAGGGCGAAGAAGCTGCTCGTGAATCAAGTGACGAGATCCGCAGTGCGCTCGAAGGCGCCGACATGGTGTTTGTCACTATCGGTGCCGGTGGCGGTACAGGATCGGGTGCAGGACACGTAGTTGCAGAGATTGCCCGCGAACTCAACATCCTCGTCGTCGGTGTCGCGACAAAGCCATTCAGCTTTGAAGGCGAAAAGCGACGAACCAATGCTGACTGGGCTATCAATCAGCTGGGGCGACAAGTCGACACACTCATTACTATCCCAAACGATCGTCTACTCCAGACGATAGACCGCCGTACTCCACTACTCGAAACATTTAAGATCGCCGATGATGTACTTCGCCAAGGAGTCCAGGGCATCTCAGAACTGATTACCGAGCACGGCCTCATCAACCTCGACTTTGCCGACGTCAAAGCAATTATGAGCAACGCTGGCTCTGCGCTTATGGGTATCGGGCGTGCAAGCGGTGAAGACCGAGCATCACAAGCAGCGCAACAAGCGATTGAATCACCGCTCATCGAAGTATCGATCGACGGTGCAAAGGGCGTACTCTTCAATGTTACTGGTGGCTACGACATGAGCATGGCAGAAATCCAAGAAGCAGCTGAGATTATCACTAGCGCTGTCTCTCCGGACGCAAACATCATCTTTGGTGCGACACTAAAGCCAGAAATCGAAGATGAACTAGTTATCACCGTCATCGCTACAGGGTTCGATAGCGAATTCTTCCATGAGGAAGCAAACGAAGCTCAGATTTCGTCAGCTCCTTCACAAGTCGCTGACGAAGAAATCGCTAGCGTAAACATGGACCTCGATACTACCGACTCGGCTGAGCACTTCGCCGACGAAACACCGACTGACATCTGGAAAGAACCCGACACAAATAGCGACGACGATGACGACACGCCAGCATTCTTACGCCGACGCAAAAAAAATAAATCTGAAGATTAGGACTACAAATATAGTGTCACAACAATTGAACATTGGTGATAGTAGAGTTTTAGAATCGAGAGAGGTTGGTGATGGGAAGACTATTCGCCGCCGACGTGAGTCGCCAGATGGAACTCGGTTTACTACCTACGAACGTATCGAAAAGCCAAACATTGCCGTTATCAAAAAAGACGGTGGTCGTGAGCTATTCGACCGTGACAAGCTAGCTGGTGCAATCAAACAATCTGTCGGGAAGTTCTTTTCGTCAGAACTCGAAGTAGAAGAAATCGTCACTCAAGTTGAAGATTCTATCTACAACGCAGGTGGTAGCGAAGTATTCTCAAAGCAAATTGGCGCATTCGTACTCGAAAACCTAGAAGACAAGAGCCAAGTTGCCTATGTTCGTTTCGCGAGCGTGTTTCACGACTTTAAGACCCTCGATGATTTTGTAAAAATATTGGCAACTCGTCAGCATGGAGATGTAAAATAATGCGCGTACTCGTGATATATAAAGAACAAAGCGAGCATCGCCGCGAGGTAGAGGGCTACATGCGTGATTTTCAGGCTCAAACAGGCCGCACTATTGAGACTATGAATCCTGACTCTAGAGATGGAGCTAATTTCTGTCGAACCTACGATATTGTCGAATACCCGACAATGCTCGCACTGTCGGACGATGGGCGAGTACAACACAACTGGCGCGGCCGACCACTCCCAACCATTAGTGAGGTGAGTTACTATGCATAAGCTATTTGGTGCGAAAAAAGACCAGCATCAGACGTTGTTTTTGACAATGCTTCTGTCTGCTGTTGCAGGATTAATCGCTGCGTTTGTATTAACACTGGAAAAAATCAAGCTCCTTGAAAACCCCGATGCAGTACTGAGTTGTAGCGTAAATATCGTACTCAACTGCGCCTCGGTGATCAAAACGCCCCAATCAGCTGTCTTTGGATTCCCGAACTCACTGATTGGGCTCATGGGGTACGCAGTGATCATCACGGTGGTCGTTGCGTATTTTGCCGGTGCTAGACCAAATAAACTATTTTGGCAGGTCGCTAACGTCTTTTATGGACTTGGTGCACTATTTTCGTACTGGTTGTTTTTCACTAGCCTATACACTATCCAGGTATTATGCCCGTGGTGTTTAATTGTTACATTCGTGACGACTATTTTGCTGGCAACGATTACTCATTATAATATCCGTGAGAATAATTTTGGCGGCTCAAAATCGTTGAAAAAGCAGCTCAATGCACTACTTGATAAAGGATATTTACATCTACTGACCGCAAGTTGGATTGTACTGTTGATAGCATTAGTATTTGTGAAATTTGGTGATGGACTTTTTACGTAAATCACCACAGATGAGCTACCCAGCAGCATTCATGGCCGTATTCGTACCAACGTACCTAGCGGCTACTATTACTGCCAAATATTATCTAGACACGACAGAAAATGTCATGACCAAGCTAGGTCTTGTACTGCTAGCCGTATTGGTGTTCATGACGATTGTGTTTACGCTGTCGCGGATAGTGAAGCGGATGGATGTTGTCGACGCGGCATGGGGCGGAGGCTTCATCGTAGCAGCGCTTGCTAGTTTTTCATTAAATGACACAGGGCTTGCGATCGGATGGAATGCTCAGACTGTAGTGACCGCACTAGTTGTCGTATGGGGTGGTCGACTGGCGTACTACATCATCAAGCGACTACTCAAGCACCCAGAAGATAAACGATACGTAGACCTACGAAAAGAGTGGAAGGGGAATGCCGCCGTAAACAGCTATTTGCGTATTTTCCTGACGCAGGGACTTCTAGCGACCGTTATATCCATCGCGGTTATTCACATAAATTTCTCGCCTGAACAAGCGGTTGGTCCGATCGTGTACGCAGGTATAGTCATATGGGTCGTAGGATTTATCTTTGAATCAGTTGGCGATGCACAGCTCAAAAAGCACTTATCGGATCCAAAAAACAAAGGTAAGCTCATGACGGGCGGACTTTGGAAATATACTCGCCACCCAAATTACTTTGGTGAATCGACTATGTGGTGGGGGATCTTTGTGATTTCACTGTCGACACCGCTTGGGTGGATTGGTATTATAACCCCCGTGCTTATTACGTATCTGTTGCTCTTTGTGTCTGGTGTCAAAATGAGCGAAAAGCGGTTTGAAGGTCGTAAAGGCTGGGCTGCATACAAAAAGAAAACCAGTATTTTCTTGCCATTACCTCCAAAAGAGTAGTATTATAGAGGTATAACGTTTGAGTGGCTATCACCCACGAGTTTTATGGGAAGAACAGTGAATACTTAGTAGAACCCAGCGCGAACGCGGCGCTTGCAGCGAACAACAAAGTGCTAAGATTGAATTTTCATAAATTCCTGATTAGAAACTGGATGGTACCTCCCGCGAGATGTGGGATCCAGTAACTAAGCAGGAATTTTTTAATTGGAGAAAAATATATGAAATTTCAACATGGTACACGACGACGAGCGCTTGAGTATGAAAAAGATTGGGTGCAGAAATGGAAGCTTGATAAAACGTTTGAAAAATCGGTAGAAAACCGATCAAAAGATGATGCCTACGTGTTTTACGATGGGCCACCGTTTATTTCTGGTGATCCGCACCACGGAACGCTCCTCAGCTCTATCGTGAAAGATGCTGTGCCACGCTACCAAACGATGAAAGGCAAGCGAGTCGAACGCGTATGGGGCTGGGACTGCCACGGACTACCAGCAGAGCGATATACCGAGAAGAAGCTCGGCATCCATAGCCGTGAAGAAGTGTTGGAATACGGCATCGAAAAATATATCGTTGCTTGCCGTGCAAATATGGTGCAAACCAGTGGCGAATGGGAAGACGTTGTGGACAGGATTGGCCGCTGGGTTGATTTTAAGGGCGCTTACAAAACCATGGACAAAGAATATATGGAAAGTGTATGGTGGGCGTTTAAAACCTTATACGACAAGCAAAAAATCTACGAAGGCGAAAAAGTACTTATGTACTGTACGCTCGACGCGACGCCACTCTCGAAAGCGGAAGTGACGATGGACGCTGGGGCATATCAGGATGTGACTGACCCGAGTGTGTATGTAAAGTTCAAACTTACTGATGGTCGTGTGATGCTCGCGTGGACAACGACTCCGTGGACGCTACCCGCCAACACGGCACTTGCCGTCAATGCAGATGTCGATTACGCCGAAGTAGAAGTAGACGGTGAAACATTGATTTTGGCTAAAGAATTGATAGAAAAGGTACTAACAGACGAAAAGCACAATGTATTGGAACATACAGTAGTCCGTGAGTTTAAGGGTAGTGAGCTAG
>Ga0307998_1000706_pt1 | contig 18767 bp, 16 predicted proteins | sample Davwhametageno37_FD_203147 | JGI IMG/M metagenome (GOLD analysis project Ga0307998, IMG submission 203147) | Marine microbial communities from Davis Island wharf, Antarctic Ocean - #37 | ecosystem: Environmental > Aquatic > Marine > Unclassified | place: Antarctic Ocean: Davis Island wharf... | reverse complement strand
AACAGAGATGAAAAAAGTAGTAAATGTCCTATCTGTAACAGGATTCATGTTTTTTGGAGCTATTCAATCAACTTTTGCACAGGAAGCAGCAGCAGAGTCAAAAACTTTTCACCAAGTATTAAAGGAAAACTTTATTGATGGTGGCCCAGGTTTTATGGGAATTGTATTGGTAGCCTTAATTTTAGGTTTAGCAATATCAATTGAAAGAATTATTTATTTAAATTTAGCAACAACCAATACTAAGAAATTAGTAGCAAATGTAGATGATGCCTTAAGTTCAGGTGGAGTTGAAGCTGCAAAGGAGATTTGTAGAAATACAAAAGGACCTGTTGCCTCAATTTTTTACCAAGGTTTAGATAGAGTGGATGAAGGTGTAGATGCAGCTGAAAAAGCAGTTGTTTCATACGGTGGAGTTCAAATGGGACTTTTAGAGAAAAACGTTTCTTGGATCTCTTTATTTATCGCTTTAGCACCAATGTTAGGTTTCATGGGTACTGTAATTGGTATGATTGGAGCTTTTAATGACATTGCAGTAGCAAATGATATCTCTCCAGCAGTAGTTGCAGGTGGTATTAAAATTGCCTTATTAACAACTGTATTTGGTTTAGTTGTAGCGATTATTCTTCAAATTTTTTATAATTATATCGTCTCTAAAATTGACGGAATTGTAAACAATATGGAAGATGCATCTATTCAATTAGTAGATTTATTAGTGAAATATAAAAAATAAAAATCAGCACAATGAAAAGCAATAAAATATTAAGTATTATTATAGCTGTTGTTGCGTTAGTTGGTGCTTTCCTTTTCATAAGAATATTTATGGAAGATGCGGAAGCAATTGAAACTAATGTTGATTTGCAAAACAAAGTAATTAGTCCTATTATTTACTATTCGACTTTCTTACTTATAGCAACGGTTGTAATTACGTTGGTACTTTCTCTATGGAGTCTCGTTAGAAACCCAGAGAATTTAAAGAAGACATTAATGGGACTTGGCGTTTTAGCTGTGCTATTAATAGTATCTTACTTTTTATCTGACTCTGAAGCTGTAATTAATGCAGCTGGCGGAATTAGTGAAGGTGGTGAAGCTGGTTCCTCTGTTAATAAGTGGGTAGGAACAGGTATTTGGTACAGTTTAATTTTAGGAGCAGTTGCTTCTTTATTTTTCGTGTACGATTTAGTTAAAGGTCTAATAAAATCATAAAATTATGGCAAGAAGAGAGAATCCAGAAATTAATGCAGGTTCTATGGCAGATATTGCCTTCTTGTTATTAATCTTCTTTTTAGTAACAACAACCATGAATGTAGATTCTGGTGTTTCTAAGAAGTTATCTGAAAAACCACCAGAAGATTACGTACCACCAATTATAAAAGAGAAAAATATCTTTGAGGTAAACATTAATAGAAATAATGATCTTCTTGTAGAGGATGAAAGAATGGATATTAAAGACCTTAAAGCTGCAGCAATTTCTTTTATAGATAATGGTGGAGGTGATGGTACAATTGTAGATGGTGTTCCAAGTGGACCTTGTACTTATTGTTTAGGCGAAAAAAGTATAAGTTCATCAGATCATCCTAACAAAGCAATTATTTCTGTTCAAAGTGATAGAGGTACAGAATATGGAACGTATTTAAAAGTTCAAAATGAGCTGATAAGCGCATATTCTGAATTGCGTAACAGACTCTCAAAAGAACGTTACGGGATACCTTTTCCTCAATTAGAAGAGTCTTATAAAGACAACAGGAACAATTTAGAGCTAAAGAAAAAAGTGGAGGATATCAAGAAAAGTTATCCCGAAATTATTTCTGACGCAGAACCAACATCAAATTAATTTTTAAAATACAACAATATGTCTAAATTCGGAAAAAAGAAAAAAGGAATGCCAGCAGTTAATACTGCAGCTTTGCCAGACATCGTTTTTATGTTGTTGTTTTTCTTTATGGTAACAACTACCATGAGAGAAACAGATTTAAAATTAGAGAATCCTAGATTACCAAGTGCTACAGAAGTAAAAAAGTTGGAGCATAAAAGTTTAGTGAGTACTATATATGTTGGTAAATCTAAAGATGTTTCAAGACATGGTTCTGGTTACAATAGAATTCAATTAAATGATAAAATAGCTACCGCAGAAGATGTGCCAGCGTTTATTATTAATGAAAGATCTAAAGTATCTGAAGCAGAAGTGCCGTTTATGACTACTTCTATTAAAGCTGATAAAGAATCTAATGTAGGTACAATCATAGATATTAGGTTGAAACTAAGAGATGTAAATGCACTTAAGATTAGTTATTCTGCTTCTAAAAGCGCGGGTAATTAATTTTATATATTATAATATATAAAGGCAATTCGTTTGAATTGTCTTTTTTTTTGCTTTAAATTTAAGTTCTTTAAAAAAATGTAATATGGTGTCTTTAAAGAATGTTAGTTGTATGATGAAAATCAGGATTTTATTTTTTTATTCTTTCGTATTTCCAATGGTCATTTTCTCACAGAAAGATTCATTAAGTTTAGGAGATGCGTATGCAGATGATCAAATTTATTTGTCTGTCTCTTACAGTCAATTTAATGACCAACCATCAACAATAACAAAAAGTAATTTTTCATATTCCCTATCTTTTGGTTTTATGAAAGATATCATTCTAAATAAAACAGGGACTCTTGCAATTGCTGGAGGGTTTGGATATGGTTTTGATTTTTTTAATCATAAATTAAAGATTGATGAACTGAACAATGAAATCGTTTTTAACAGGGGCAATTCAATATCAGATAACGTCTTTAAAGCCCACAATTTAGAGTTTCCATTCGAAATTAGATGGCGAACATCAACTGCAAAGAAATATAATTTCTGGAGGATATATTCGGGTGTAAAATTCTTATACAACTTGAACAATCAATTTCAACATACAAATACCAATAGCAATCAAATTAAATATTCGAACATTTCTTCTTACAATAAACTGCAATATGGCCTCACCATTTCTGCAGGTTACGATGCCTTTAGCATAAACGTTTTTTATGGTTTGACACCTATCTATGAAAATGCTTCAATTAACGGAGAATCTATAGAGACTAAAATTTTAAAATTTGGTTTGACCTTTTACTTTTTATAAAAAGTAATAAACGCCAAGTGGAGCTACAAAACCTAAGAAAAACCCCAAGTAAACTTCTTTTGGAGTGTGTGCTTTTAAGTAGATTCTGGCATTTGCGACAAGGCCTGCTAAAAGGATATGTACCATAATTACAACGGCAAAACTGTTTGAATATATAATGCTTAAAACAATGAAAAAGCTTGTTGAAATTCCTAAAGAAAGTAAATGAAGACTTGTTTTTAAGCGAAATGCAAAACAAATATATATTAAAGAGAGTGCTAAACTCGTTGCATAAAATAATAAACTGATCTCTTTTATGTCAGTAATATTTGCGATTGTATTTGCAAGAAGATAGAATAATATAATCATCATTGCAACGGGTAGTTTCCTTTCTTTTATGCTGTCAGCATTAAAAGTTCTTATTAGTTTTAATCTTTTGAATAGTATCAACATCAAAAGCGGAATTAAATAAGTAGTTACAAATATCAGACTTAAAAGTGCTAATTTTACGTGGCTCGTGTAGTTCCTCGGAATTACTATGAAATACAAAAGGACGCCTATTGTAGGAATCACAATAGGATGTAGAATTACAGATATGATTTTATAACATCTTTTCACTAAATTTCTTTTCGCAATCGGGCAACAGGCAAGTCTAGTTGCTCTCTGTATTTGGCAACAGTCCTTCTAGCAATAGGATATCCCTTATCTTTTAAGATAGCTGCTAATTTCTCATCTGTAAGTGGTTTCTTTTTATTTTCCTCTGTAATTACGGTTTCTAAAATTTTCTTAATTTCTTTGGTAGAAACATCCTCTCCTTGATCATTTTTCATGGATTCAGAAAAGAACTCCTTTATAAGTTTTGTGCCATAAGGTGTAGAAACATATTTGCTATTTGCAACTCTAGAAACTGTTGAAACATCCATGTTAATTTGGTCTGCAATATCTTTTAGAATCATTGGCTTTAACTTGCGTTCATCGCCAGTTAAAAAATAATCGTATTGATACTGCATTATCGTATTCATGGTTATCAAAAGCGTTTGTTGACGCTGTCTAATTGCATCTATAAACCATTTTGCAGCATCTAATTTCTGCTTAATAAAAAAAACGGCATCCTTTTGTGACCTAGATTTTACAGTAGCTTCTTGATAGCCTTTTAACATGTTGTTATATTCCCTAGAAATATGCAGCTCTGGTGCATTTCTGGAGTTTAAAACTAAATCCAACTCTCCGTCTGAAAGATTTATTGAAAAATCGGGAACAATTTGTTCTGCAATTTTATTATTTCCAGCATAGGAACTTCCTGGTTTTGGATTTAATTTAGAAATTTCTCTATTGACCTCCTTTAACTCTTCTTCAGAAATATGAAACTTTTCTTGAAGCTTTTTGTAGTGTTTTTTTACAAAATGATCAAAAGCATCTTCTAAAATTGCTATAGATAAACTGCGGTATTTTGTTTTCTCTTTTGCATGCAGTTGGATGATTAAACATTCTTTTAAATTTCTGGCGCCAACTCCTAATGGGTCTAAATTATGGACTACTTTCTTCAGGACAGCAACTACTTTTTCTTCAGTGGTGAAAACATTTTCAGTAAAAGCTAAATCATCCACTAAGTCTATAATTTCTCTTCTTATATAACCACTATCATCTACACTACCTAATAAAAATTCTGCAATTGCATGCTCTTCTTCGTTTAAGCTAAATGTATTTAATTGATTTTTTAAAGATTGATGAAAACTTGTTCCTGCGGCATAAGGCACATTTTTTTCTTCATCATCTGCAGAATAATTATTGGCCTGTGTTTTATAATTTGGAACTTCATCATCACTCAAGTAGTCAGTTATATTAATATCTTCAGTATCCGTTTTCTCTGTTGTATCCTCTTCAAATTCATTCGATAAATCGTCATCTATATCTTCAGATTCTTCTTTACCAGTATCCAATGCAGGGTTTTCTTCAATTTCTTGTTTCAAACGTTCTTCAAATGCTTGCGTTGGCAGTTGAATCAACTTCATTAACTGAATTTGCTGAGGAGATAACTTTTGTAATAGTCTAAATTGTAATCCTTGTTTTAGCATATTTTTGGTGTTACAAAAATGGGATTAAAAATCTGCATTTTGTGGCGTCCTTGGAAACGGAATTACGTCTCTTATGTTGCCCATACCTGTTGTAAACTGTACTAATCTCTCAAAACCTAAGCCGAATCCAGAGTGCACTGCTGTACCAAATTTTCTCAAATCTAAATACCACCAAAGTTCTTTTTCATCAATATTCATAGCTTTCATTTTTTCCACTAAAACATCATAACGCTCCTCACGCTGAGCACCACCAACCATTTCTCCAATTCCTGGAAATAAAACGTCCATGGCTCTTACTGTTTTTCCATCTTCATTTAAACGCATATAAAATGCTTTAATATCTGCTGGGTAGTCAAATAAAATAACAGGACATTTAAAATGCTTTTCAACTAAAAAGCGCTCATGTTCAGATTGTAAATCTGCTCCCCATTCATTTATAGGATATTGAAACTTCTTCTTTTTATTAGGTTTAGAATTTCTAAGAATATCTATCGCTTCCGTATAGGAAACTCTCTTAAAACTATTGTCTGCAACAAACTTAAGTTTTTCTAACAAACTCATATCGCTTCTCTGCAATTGAGGTTTTGACTTCTCCTCTTGTGTAAAGCGTTCATCTAAAAAAGCTAAATCATCTTTACAGTGCTCTAAAACATAGGTTAAAACAGATTTTATAAAATCTTCTGCCAAATCCATATTGCCATCTAAATCCATAAAGGCAACTTCAGGTTCAATCATCCAAAATTCTGCTAAGTGACGCGTTGTATTTGAGTTTTCTGCTCTAAATGTTGGTCCAAAAGTATATACTTTACCCAAAGCCATTGCATAGGCTTCTGCTTCTAACTGACCCGAAACAGTTAGGTTGGTTTCTTTCCCGAAGAAATCTTTACTATAATCTATTTTTCCATTTTCTGTAACTGGCGCTTTGTTATCTTCAAATGAAGTAACTCTAAACATCTCTCCGGCACCTTCTGCATCAGAACCTGTTACAATTGGAGTGTTTACATAGTTAAAACCATTTTCTTGAAAATACTTATGAACGGCAAAAGACAGCTTAGAACGAACTCTCATTACTGCGCTAAACGTATTTGTTCTTACACGTAAATGTGCATTTTCTCTTAAAAATTCAAAACTGTGCTTTTTAGGTTGAATAGGGTATTCATCTGGATTTGAGTCTCCCAAAATTTCTATTTTAGAAACCTGAATTTCTACAGCTTGTCCTTTTCCTTGACTTTCAGCGATCACTCCTTTTATAGCAATTGCTGCACCTGTTGTTATTCTTTTTAAAGTATCTTCTGCTGTGTTTTCAAAATCGATAACACATTGTATATTGTGAATGGTAGATCCATCATTTAAAGCAATAAAGCGATTACTTCTAAAAGTTCTAACCCAACCTTTTATTTCTACTTCTTGTAAAATAGAACCTGACTTTAAGATTTCTGCTACGTTAATTTTCATCATCATTTTAAATATATTGTTTTCGAAAATTGTCTTTAATTAAAAGAGTAAAGATACTTTATTGTTATAAATTAAACAACGAATGGCAGGGCAATAATAAGTGAGCGTCCGTTGTTCATAATTTATTAGCTAATGCGCTCTAAAGGATATATTAAAGAAACTATAAACCCCACAATTAGATAATTCAATTGTATAATTGCGGGTTTAGCCTGTAGTTTTTTCTTACTCTGAAGGGAAAATTTCCATTTTTGGTTCTTTAAACACTTTTTTATTTGCGATTTTCTTTTCGAAAGTTAGCAACAAAGAAGGTAGTAATAACAAGTTAGAAACCATTGCTAATAATAAGGTTACAGAGACCAAACCTCCCAAAGCTATGGTACCACCAAAACTAGAAAGTGTAAAGACTAAAAATCCGAAGAATAACACAATAGAAGTATAAAACATACTTACGCCAGTTTCTCTTAACGCGGCATAAACAGAAGGCTTTATCTTCCATTTATTGGCAATAAGCTCTTGCCTATACTTCGCTAAAAAGTGAATGGTGTCATCTACAGAAATTCCAAATGCAATACTAAAGACTAATATGGTTGATGGTTTTATAGGAATATTTAAAAAGCCCATTAAACCTGCTGTAATTAATAACGGGAGCATGTTAGGAATCAGGGAAATTAAAATCATTTGTGGTGATCTAAACATCCAGGCCATAAAAATGGCAATTAATAAAATGGCTAATGATAAAGAAATTACTAAATTTTTAATCAAATAATTTGTGCCTTTTATAAAAACCAACGCTTTTCCTGTTACGGAAACAGTGTATTTGTCTGTTGGGAATTCTTTGGCAATAACTGCTTTTAATCGTTCTTGAATAACATCCATCCTTTCTGTACCAATATCTTTCATAAAGGTTGTAATTCGAGCATAACGTCCTGTAGAATCTACAAATGTTTTTAGCATGCCAGCATCATTATTTGAATTTTTGGTATATGAAAAAATATAACTTTGTTCTTGATTTGTCGGTAGCTGATAATATTTAGGATTTCCTTTATAATAAGCTTGTTTCGAGTATTTTACAAGGTTTACTATGGATATTGGTTTTGATAGTTCTGGAAAAGTTTCTATGGCATCATTTAATTTTTCCATCTTTTTTAGAGTGGAAAGCTTCATTACACCTTTGTCTTTTTTTGTATCAATTAAAATCTCTAACGGCATAATACCTCCAAACTCTTTTTCAAAGAATTTAATATCTTTATAAAATTCTGTATTTTTAGGCATGTCTTCAATTAAACTGCCAGAAACTTTGATTTTATAGACACCAATAATACTTAAAACGATGACTATAACAGTCGTAAAGTATATGGTAATTCTTTGGTTTTTTACCATTTTTTCCATCCAGTTTACTACATTTTCTATCCATTTTGTTTCTAAATGACTTAAATGCTTTTTCTTTGGAAGTGGCATGAAACTGTAAATAATCGGAACGATTAATAATGCTAAAATAAAAATACTTATAATATTTACAGACGCTAAAATTCCGAATTCACGGAGTAAATTACTTTTTACAAATACAAAAGTTGCAAAACCAGATGCAGTTGTAATATTAGTCATTAATGTCGCATTTCCAATCTTAGAAATTACACGTTGCAATGCTTTTGCTTGCTGGCCATGTTTTTTTATTTCTTGTTGATATTTATTGATAAGAAAGACTGCATTTGGCACACCTATTACAATAATTAGTGGGGGTATTAGTGCAGATAAAACGGTAATTTCGTACCGGAATAATCCGATAAATCCAAATGCCCAAATTACACCAATGATCACCACTAAGAGTGTAATAAATGTTGCTCTAAAAGATCTGAAAAAGAAAAAGAAGATCAAAGCAGTAATACCCAAAGCACCCAGCACAAAAAGCAGCATTTCATCTTGAATATTTTGCGCATTTAGTGTTCTAATGTAGGGCATCCCTGAGACACGAACATCGAGGTTGTTCTCCTTCTCAAATTTGTCTATTTCAGGAATGAGTACATCGTAAATAAAATCTCTGCGTTTTGGCGTGTTTACAATTTCTTTTTTAATATAAATAGCAGTTTGTAGAGTGCCAGTTTCTTTGTTATACAGTAAGTTATCATAAAAAGGAAGCTTCTCAAATAGCTGCTTTTTAATTGCGTTTACTTCTTCTTTTGTTGTGGGGTCTTTTTCATATAAGGGTTCTAAAACAAACTTTCTGTTTTTTCTGTCTGCTTTTAGTTTCTTAACATCAGCAATCGAAATGGTAAAATCAACTTCATCTCTCTCATCAAACTGCGCTACCAATTGGTTCCAAGCATTAAATTTTTTAGGTGTAAAAACAGTAGAGTCTTTCACTCCAAGAATAACTAGGTTGCCCTCTTCCCCAAAAATTTTTAAAAATTTGTCGTATTCTAGGTTTGCTACATGGTCTTCTGGGAGCAAGTTAGCCTCTGTATATGAAAATTTCATATACTTCATCTGAGAGGCTAAAAAAGCCGTTATTAGTGCAATAATTAATAAAACCAAGTACCGGTTTCTTAGAATGATGCCGGCTACTTTTGTCCAAAAATTCATATGAAAAATAATTTACGCAAAGGTAACCAAATTGCAGGCGAGTTTTAGGCAAAAAAAAAGGTGTTTTACAAAACACCTTTTTTTTATTTTTCAGTTGTTAAACTGTCATAATTTCTTTTTCTTTTATAGAAAGTTTATCATCAATATCTTTGACAAAAGTATCTGTTAGCTTTTGGATATCCGCTTCAGAGTCTTTCTTTAAATCGTCGGAAATGTCTGTTTTTTTGATTTCGTTATTCGCTTCTTTTCGAGCATTTCGAACACCAATTTTTGCATGCTCTGCTTCCGACTTTGCTTGCTTTGCTAAACCGATTCTTCTTTCTTCAGTTAATGGCGGTACATTAATCATAATAATATCACCGTTATTCATGGGATTAAATCCAAGATTTGCGATCATAATTGCTTTTTCAATTGGCTGTAGCATGTTTTTTTCCCAGGGTTGTACTGCAATAGTTCTTGGATCTGGAGTGGTCACATTTGCAACTTGACTTAAAGGCGTTTGAGATCCATAATAATCTACTTTTACATTTCCCAGCATACCAGGAGTTGCTTTGCCAGCTCTAATAGCTCTTAACTCTTTTTCTAAATGAGCCATAGCACTATCCATAGCCTCTTTAGTGCTATCTAATATAAATTCAATTTCTTCGTTCATCTTGTAATCTGAGTTTTAATATATCGCTGTCTGTCTGTGTAAAATATGTAACGAAAATAAGATTTTAAATTTGTTCTCAACACGATTTTTCTTTCGAATTTTCTGAGTGTTCAAAATTACTCGAACTGCGATTTAAAAATTAGTTACTACCAACAATAGTTCCAATTTTTTCTCCTGAAACCAATCTTAATAAGTTTCCGTTGGTGTTCATATTAAACACGATTATTGGTAGGTTATTTTCTTCACTTAATGTAAAAGCAGTCATATCCATTACTTTTAAACCTTTTGCGATAACTTCTTTGAAAGTAATTGTTTCAAATTTAACAGCATCTTTATTTTCTTCTGGGTCTATATTATATATTCCGTCCACGCGGGTTCCTTTTAGAATGGCATCTGCATCTATTTCTATGGCTCTTAAAACGGCGGCAGTATCTGTTGTAAAATATGGGTTCCCTGTTCCTGCGCCAAAAATAACAACACGTCCTTTTTCTAAATGGCGAATTGCTTTTCTTTTAATATAGGGTTCTGCAACTTCTTTTATTTCTAATGCCGTTTGTAAACGCGTTTTTACGTCTTGGTCTTCTAAAGCACTTTGAAGCGCTAAACCGTTTATACAAGTGGCCAACATTCCCATGTGATCTCCTTGCACACGATCCATGCCGTTAGCAGCACCAGCGACACCTCTAAATATATTTCCACCACCAATTACAATAGCAACTTCTATTCCTTTTTCTACGACTTCTTTAATTTCTTTTGCGTATTCAGCTAAACGTTTTGGATCAATTCCGTATTGTCTCTCGCCCATTAAGGCTTCACCACTTAATTTTAAAAGAATTCTTTTGTACTGCATAGTTTATTTTTGATAGTTGCGCAAAATTACGTTTTTTTTTTGAGTTTCCTTTTTTTGAACAAAAAAAAACCTTGTTTTCAAATAAGATGAAAACAAGGTTTAAAATATAATTTTTAGAATGCTAATTATCCTAAAACTACTCGTTTAAAGTTACTAACGTCAACATCACCATACGTTTTCACGTATTGGGCAACATTTTTCTTTTCATCTTTAATAAAAGCTTGATCTAAAAGACATTGCTCCATATCTAAAGTTGTATTGTCAGCAATAAAACGCTCCATTTTTCCGGGTAAGATTCTATCCCAAATTTGCTCTGGTTTCCCTTCAGCTTTTAATTCGGTTTTAGCAGCTTCTTCAGCTTTTGCTAAAATAGCGTCAGATAATTGAGATCTAGAAATAAATTCTGGAACATTTTTCAACGTTTTACCCAATCTTCCTAATTCAATATTATCTTTTTCTATCACCGCAATTCTTGCTTCCGTCTCTGCAGTAACAAATGCAGGGTCAAAATCTTTATAAGACAAAATAGATGCTCCCATAGATGCAACTTGCATTGCAAGATCTTTTGCTAAAGTTTCGGCATTTTCTACGACAGCAGATAAACCAACAATAGCTGCAATCTTACCGATGTGCGTATAGGCACCAACATAAGCCGCTTCTATTTTTTGAAAAGCTGTTATCTCTAACTTCTCTCCAATAACTCCAGTTTGTTCAACTAGTTTGTCCGCAACCGTCATTCCTCCAAAATCTGCAGCCAAGAAAGCTTCTTTGTCTGCTGAATTTAAAGCGATGTCTGCGAATTGACCACCCAAAGCTACAAAAGATTCGTTTTTACCAACAAAGTCAGTTTCACAAGCTAAAACGATAGCTACACCAGCTGTTTTTGAGTCATTAATTCTTGTTGAAGCAACTCCTTCTGTAGAATCTCTATCAGCTCTTTTTGCAGCAATTTTTTGACCTTTTTTACGTAAAACACTTATCGCTTCCTCAAAGTTATTTTCTGCCTCTACCAATGCCTTTTTACAGTCCATCATCCCAGCACCAGTTGCTTCTCTTAATTTTTTAACATCAGCAGCACTTACTTTTACCATGTCACTTATTTTTTTTTAAGAAACCTAAGTTTCTCAATTGTTATTAAATTATTTTTTTTCTTCAGTAGGAGTTTCAGTAACTTCCGCTTTGGTTTCTTCAACTTTTGCTTCTTCAGCTTTAGGAGCCTTCGCTTCTTTAGCTTTTACTTCTTCTACTTTAGGAGTTGCCGCTTTTACCTCTTCAACTTTGGGAGTTGCTTTCTCTGCTTTTGTAGCAGCTGCAACTTCTTTGGTTTCTTTTACTTTTTCTTTGTCTGCTTTTCTTTCAGATAAACCTTCTGCAATTGCATCAGTTACAAAAGATAATACAACGTTAATAGATTTAGAAGCATCATCATTTGCAGGAATTACGTAGTCTACTTGTCTTGGATCAGAGTTTGTATCTACCATTGCAAAAATTGGAATACTTAATTTTTGAGCTTCTGCTACAGCAATGTGTTCCTTTTTGATATCAACTATAAATAATGCACCAGGTAAACGAGTCATATCTGAAATAGAACCTAAATTCTTTTCTAATTTCTCTCTCTGACGATTGATTTGTAATTTTTCTCTTTTAGATAAAGCTTCAAAAGAACCATCTGTCTTCATTCTATCAATTAAAGCCATTTTTTTAACTGCTTTTCTAATAGTAATAAAGTTTGTCAACATTCCACCAGGCCATCTTTCAGTAATGAAAGGCATATCTACTGCTTTCGACTTTTCTGCAACAATATCTTTTGCTTGCTTTTTTGTTGCAACAAATAAAATTTTACGTCCAGAGTTTGCAATCTTTTTTAAAGCTTCTGAAGTTTCTTCTATTTTTGCAGCCGTTTTATACAAATCGATGATGTGAACACCATTTCTTTCTGTATAAATATATGGAGCCATATTCGGATTCCATTTTCTAGTAAGGTGTCCGAAATGTACACCGTTATCTAATAATTCTTGTATGTTTACGTTTGCCATTTTTAAATGTGTTTACTTTCTGTTTTGAAATCAATAATTAAGTAGTCTTTTGAGTCTTAACTATTTAGATGCTAAACTGTTTGATATTAATTAAATGTAATAATAACAGTTCTCGGTATAATATACTGCAGAATAAATTCTGTACAAATATTAACGTTTCGAGAATTGGAATTTCTTACGTGCTTTTTTCTGACCAAATTTCTTACGTTCAACCATTCTTGGATCACGCGTTAATAATCCTTCTGGTTTCAGAATAATTCTATGCTCTGGATCAATATGAACTAATGCTCTTGTGATTGCTAGACGAATCGCTTCTGCTTGTCCTGTAACTCCACCACCGTAAACATTTACTTTGATATCATAAGATTCTAAGTTTTCTGTTAACATTAAAGCTTGTTGCACTTTGTATTGTAAAGTACCGGTTGTAAAATAACTTTTAAAGTCTTTTTTATTCACAGTAATGTTTCCTTTACCTTCTGAAAGATAAATACGCGCAACTGCTGTTTTTCTTCTACCTATTTTGTGTACTATATCCATTATAAAAGATCGTTAAGGTTAATAGCTTTAGGTTCTTGACCTGCTTGTTTGTGCTCAGTTCCTGCATAAACATACAAGTTTCTGAATAGCGCTGCTCCCAAAATATTTTTCGGTAACATTCCTTTTACTGCTTTTTCGATTAATCTTGTAGGATCTTTCTCAAACATTTCTGTTGCAGTTAATGATCTTTGTCCTCCTGGATAACCTGTGTGACGGATGTAAGATTTCTCTGTCCATTTTTTACCAGATAAAACAATTTTTTCTGCGTTGATAACAACCACGTTGTCTCCACAATCTACGTGAGGAGTAAAGTTTGGTTTGTACTTCCCTCTAATTAGCTTTGCTATTATAGAAGAAATACGACCCAACGTTTGCCCGTCCGCATCAACTAAAACCCACTCCTTGTTTACGGTAGCGCTGTTTGCTGATACTGTTTTGTAACTTAATGTGTTCATAATTACACTATTAGTTTTTGTAAATTAATATATTTCATTTTCCTTAAAAAAGGAGTGCAAATGTAGTGCTATTTATTTGATTGACAAATAGTGTTTTAGGATATTTTTGCAGTTTTTATTCTTGAAAATTTCCTTTTTAAAATTAACAGAACCTTAAGAAAACTGTACTCTTATAGAAAGGTACTTTTGTAGGATCATTTAAACGCATTTATGTGGCCGTTTTTATGAACTAAATTAACCCAAATATCAATGAAATTTTTCACACTTATAGTGCTATTTACTTTTTTTTGTTTTGTCCATGCATCAGCACAAGAAGCATTACTAAATAAAATTCCAAAGAGAATTTACACCACTGTGAAGTTGGTAAAAACACCTGTTATAGATGGTAAAATCACTGAAGATGCTTGGGATGTTGTGGATTGGTCTACAGATTTTGTAGAAAAAGAGCCAAATGAAGGAGTGGCGCCAACCTTTCAAACTAAGTTTAAAGTAATGTACGATGCAAAGTATTTATATATTGCGTTAAGGGCTTTAGATGACAAGCCAGCGTTGATAGAACAAAGGTTGAGTAGGAGAGATGGTTTTGCGGGTGATAGAATAAATGTAGTGATCGATAGTTACCATGATAAAAGAACCGCTTTTGTCTTTACAACAACTGCTGCAGGAGTAAAGGGTGAAGAAATAGCGACTGCTAATGGGGATAATTTTGATGCAAGTTGGAATCCGGTTTGGTATACAGCGGCAAATGTAGATGATAAAGGTTGGACAGCAGAAATGAAAATTCCTTTCAGCCAATTGCGTTTTGGAAATTTAAAAGAACAAATTTGGGGTTTTAATGTACATCGAACGCTATTCAGAGAAAATGAACGTTCTCTCTGGCAAAGAATACCAAATTCCCAAGCTGGTCTTATTAGCGAAGCAGGAGAACTACATGGTTTGGTGAATTTAAAAGCACAAAAACAATTAGAAATTCAGCCTTTCACAGTTTTACAGTACGATTCTTATCCTAAGGAAGGCGATAATCCATATCGAGATGGAAGTGATTTTAAAGTGAATGCTGGTTTGGATGCAAAAATTGGAATTACTAATGATTTGACGCTAGATTTAACAATAAATCCAGATTTCGGACAAGTAGAAGCAGATCCAGGAACCATTGCATTAGACGGATTTCAAATTTTCTTCGCAGAGCAAAGACCGTTTTTTGTGGAAAATAAAAATATTTTTGATTTTGAGTTTGCAAACGGAAGAGACAATCTTTTTTACAGCAGAAGAATTGGCAGAAATCCGCATAGAAATCCAAATTTATCAACTGGAGAGTTTGCAGATGTTCCGCAAAACTCAACAATCTTAGGAGCTGCAAAATTCTCTGGGAAAACAAAAAATGGCTGGTCTATAGGTGTTTTGGAGAGCGTTACTTCAAATGAGTTCGCAGAAATAAAACAAACAGATGGCAAGACAAGAGAAGAGATTGTAGAACCTTTAACAAATTATTTTGTTGCCAGAGCTCAGAAAGATTTTAATGAACGGAATTCTTTTATCGGTGGAATTTTTACAGCCACTAACAGAAATTTAGATGGTAACTTTACTGAACTGCACAAAGCGGCCTACACAGGTGGAGTCGATTTTAGACATACCTGGCGTAAAAGAGATTTTTATGTAGAAGGAAATACCATTATGAGTTATGTTACAGGAAGTGCAAAAGCTATTGAAAATACCCAGCGTTCTATTACAAGATTGTTTCAAAGAACAGATGCAGATCATGTGAATGTGGATGCAAGTAGAACTTCTTTAACAGGAACAGGAGGTAAAATTAATTTAGGAAAGCAAGGCGGTGGAAATTGGAGGTATAATGGCGGTCTTGTTTGGCGTTCTCCGGAATTAGAGTTGAATGATGTAGGTTTTTTGCGCCAAACAGATGAAGTGATTCAGTTTGCAGAACTAAACTATTTATGGCAAGTTCCTACAGAAATATACAGAGATATCCGAGTAAGTTTAGAGCAGTTTTCAAATTTTGATTTTCAAGGAAATCAAAATAAAATGGAGTATAAGATAAACGGAAGAATAAATTGGATAAATAATTGGTCAACAAACTTGGGTATTGGTCACAATCCCTTATCCTATGAAAATGCGTACTTAAGAGGCGGACCACGTTGGCGTTTTGCCGGCAAAGATTATATGTACTTTTTCCTTAATTCTGATAGTACTAAAAAGGTAAGTTTCACACTCGGCTATATAAATCGTAAAACAGAAGAAAACGTAAATAATTTAAGTAAATATGTTTTCAGAATGAATTACCAACCTTTTGATGCATTTAGTATGTCTTTAAACACAGAATTACAGCAAACAATAGATAAAACACAATACGTTACCACAACAGATTTTAATACTGAAAAAAGATATATTTTAGGACAAATTAATAACCAAAATTGGTCTACAACCCTCCGATTAAACTATAGTTTAAACCCTAATTTTTCTGTGCAGTTTTACGGGCAACCTTTTATCTCTAGAGGAAGGTATTCTGATTTTAATTTTGTGAATAATCCTACCGCAAATTCTTTTAGTGAGCGCGTGAATTTATACAATCAAGATCAGATTTCTTTCGGTCTAGACGCGAGCGGTAATGATGCTTATTTAGTGGATGAAAATTTAGACAATACAACGGATTACTCTTTTGAAAAGCCAGATTTTTCTTTTGTGCAATTGCAAACAAATTTAGTGGTAAGATGGGAATATATTCCGGGTTCAGAACTGTTTTTTGTTTGGGCAAGAGGTTCTAATGGTTTGCAGGATTTTAATAATTCTCTAACAGATAGTGTGCGTACTCAGGTTTTTGACGTTCCGGCAAATGATACTTTTTTAATAAAAGCAACGTATCGTTTTGTACGATAGTTTATTTGAAGGTTGCCCGCTGCAATCGATCATTTATAGAATTTCCTAAACCAAATGCTGGGAATCTTTCTGCAATAATAATATCTAAGTTTTTATGGTCTAACTCATGCATCGCGGCGTATAGCTTTGAGGCGGCCTCTTGCATAGAACCTTCTTTTGATAAAATTATTTCTGTAATATTTTTCTCGTTTAAAGAAGATTTAAAAACTAAAACTCCAATTTTTTTTCCTGAATGTTTTTTAACTTCAGATAACACATTGGCAACCAAAAAAGTACTTGTATTAGGCGCATAATGTCTTGCTAACATTCCCGGGGCTTCTGGGTTTTCTTCTTCTTTATTTTTGATAGCAACGTTGCCAACAACAGCTTCAATAGCTTCTAAAGGCAAAGCACCTAATCTATAGATTATCGGTTCATCATTCTCAAAACCGATGATGGTAGATTCAATTCCGTTTGCACAAGAACCGCCATCTAAAACCATCTGAATTTCATTTTTAAAATAACGTTCTACATGTGCCGGTTTTGTAGGACTAATGCTTCCAAAAGGATTTGCACTCGGAGCAGCCAAAGGAAAAGGCAATTGTTTTAACAAGGCTAAAGTTACTGGATGATTTGGTATGCGAACAGCAACGGTATCTTTTCCTGCGGTAATTAAATCAGGAATTTTATTGCTTTTTTTCAAAACCAATGTCAGAGACCCAGGCCAAAAAGCAGCGGCTAATAATGTTGCTTTTTTAGGAATATGGGTTACTATATTCTCTAAAGAATCGATAGAAGGAATGTGTACAATTAACGGATTAAAAAACGGACGCTTCTTTGTAGAAAAGATGCTTTTTATCGCTTTTTCACTAAATATATTTCCTGCTAAACCATATACTGTTTCTGTTGGTATTGCTACCAACTCTTCGTCAGTTAATAGTTGCACTGCTTTTTGTATGTTTTTAGATATAATGCTCATAATGAATCTGTAAAATTACATATAAAAATGAACTTATAGCGAATTGTTTTTAGAACTAAAAAAGTCAAAACCGCTAATTTTTTTCACAGCTCTTATAAAATTCGAAATTAGGTGTTATTCATAAATCCTAAAAGGAATAGGTCTTTTCTGTTGAGCTCTTATATTCTTTATACCTTTGATTCTTTAGAGTAAAAAAGCGTTTTATATTATGAAAATAACCAATGCCCACCAAAATAACCTGAAAAACATCGACTTAAGTATTCCTGAAAATCGTTTGATTGTGATTACTGGGTTGTCAGGTTCCGGAAAATCTTCCTTGGCTATGGGCGTGATTGCCAATGAAGGCTATCGCTATTTTCTAGAAAGTTTGCCAGCCTATAATCAACAAAATGGGCAGATGATTCCGACGGCTGAGGTTGATGATATTCAAGATTTGCCACCTGTAATTAAGGTCGAGCAGACGAAACGCTTTCAGTCTATCAACGCTACGTTTGGAACGCTCTCTGAACTAGCTGCAGTATTCAGAATTATATTTGCACGCTATTCCGCAGATGAAACCATGAGCAAGTCACTTTTTTCTTTCAACCATCCAAAAGGCGCTTGTGAGGTATGCCGAGGGATTGGAGAAGCGGAATATATTGATTTGAATAAACTGGTAGGTGATCCAGAAAAAACATTAAGAGAAGGCGCCATCACCACTACCTTGCCGAATGGTTACATTGTCTATTCACAGGTTACCGTTGAGGAATTAAATAAGGTCTGTAAAGCCCATGGTTTTACTGTGGATATTCCATGGAAAGAGCTTTCAGTTGAACAAAAAGAGGTTGTTTTAAATGGAAGCGATCGTCTCAAAGTATTTTATGGGAAACACGGTTTGGAATCTCGATTAAGATGGCAAGGCATTAAAGCCAAACCCCGAGAAGAAGGCTATTATAAAGGTATGCTTCCGATTATGCAAGACATTTTAAGACGGGACAGAAATCCGAACATTCTAAAATTTTCTAGCTCTAAAGTTTGCCCAAGTTGCAATGGTGGCCGCATCAAAAAGCAGCAGCTGACCTACCGATGGAAAGGTTTGAATTTCCAAGCTTGGATGGAGTTGTCTTTACACGATTTATACGAGCAACTGAATCAGCTAGACTTAAATGCTGGAGAAAAATTATTAGTTGCTAAAATTTCCATTCAATTGTC
>Ga0307998_1000705_pt1 | contig 18767 bp, 17 predicted proteins | sample Davwhametageno37_FD_203147 | JGI IMG/M metagenome (GOLD analysis project Ga0307998, IMG submission 203147) | Marine microbial communities from Davis Island wharf, Antarctic Ocean - #37 | ecosystem: Environmental > Aquatic > Marine > Unclassified | place: Antarctic Ocean: Davis Island wharf... | reverse complement strand
AAAGCAGGCTCTTGCGGTCCGCGTGATACCACAGCCCATCTAGCCGCACCCATTCATCTTTCAAAACCACCTCCTGGCTGTTCAGGCGCAGCAGCGGCACCGAGTAGGTGACCTTGACGTTGACAATGGCTCGATCGCCTTCCAGCGAGTGCACGTCCTGCACCTGCACGGTTTCATAAAGAATGCCTTCACGCTTAAGGTAAGCCTGCAGAGTCCAGCCGGGCTTCTTAGACACCTCTTCAAACTTCCAAGAGGTGATTGAGTCGTTGTCTTGCACCGACTTCCAGAACTCCTGGGCTCGCTGCAACAGAACCTCGCGGTCTTTGGCGGGCGACGGGCCGCTGGCGCAACCCACCAGCCCGGCCGCCAGAACTGCAATGGCAGGCGCTGCCAAGTAGCTCAGCACGCGACGGCGTTGAAACATAGGCAATTTCATGCATATTCTCCTAGAAAATTGGGGCAAACAAAGCACTCGCCCCCTGTACGTAGTGGCTATCTACTAGATTGTGGTCGCTGCAGCGCTGGGCTCAGCGTTGCAGGGGGGTTTGCGCTGGCAGTGCCGCGGGCACGGGTACCCCACGGTCCAGGGACGGCGCCGACTGCAAGGACATGCTGCGCATGCGCTGACGCATCTCGGCGCTGGCGCTGCGCAGAGCATCATCGTCTTCTAGCGCGCGGGGCGTCATCAACACCAGCAGTTCGGTGCGGTTGTTGTTGTTGGTGGTGTTGCCAAACAGGGCACCCACCACTGGGATGCTGGAGAGCAGGGGCACCCCACTACGGCCGGTGGTGTCGTTTTCACGGATCAAGCCCCCTAACACGATGGGCTCGCCGGAGCGCACGGCCACTCGGGTCTGGATCTGGCGCGTGAGGAACGCCCGCTGGCCCGTGGCGGTATCCAGGTCGCCCACATCGGTCACCTGCTGTGAAATGTCCAGGGTGATCAAGCCTCCCGCATTGACCGAGGGCGTGACGGACAGCATCACGCCCGTGTCTTTGTAGACAATGGATTCAGTCACCAGATTGCCAGTGGTGACTGAAGTGGAGCTCTTGATAGGCTGTTGTTGACCCACCTGGATGGTGGCGTTGTGGTTGTTCAACACCAGCACCGAGGGGCTGGACAGCAGGCGCACCTGGGATTTTTCGGCCAGGGCATTGAGCGTGGCGCGCACGACCCCCGCCTTGTTGAGAATGGTGTAGGAGAAGCCAGGCTGCTTGGGTCCAATGTCCCCCGTTTTGTTGAGGTTTAGCAGCGCCTGCCCCTCCCGGCCGCCCGAGAGGCTGTTTTGTACAAACCATTCCACCCCATATTGGAGGTTGCCCGTGAGGCTGACTTCCACAATGCTGGCTTCGATCAGCACCTGGGACGGCGCCTTGTCCAGCTCGCGCAGCGCCTGCTCGATGCGGCGGTACTCGGTGCGAGGGGCTCGGATGAGCAGGGCATTGCGCTTTTCATCGGCCACCACACGCACATTGCCGTCCAGCTGGCTGGCGGACGTGAGCGAGGTGTTGTTGGGCGAGGCCTTGTTAATGTTGTTTGCCATGGCCTGGAAGCTTGAGCCACCCGCAGAGCCCGTACCGGTGCTGGAGCCCCCCCCTACGCTGCCGCCCCCAAAGGGGTTGGTGCTGCCTGTGCTGCCAGAGCCAAAACCGCCGCTACCCGCGCCCGCACCCTGGGTGAATTGCGTCGGAGCGGAGCCGCCCGCTACGCCGCCGCCCGACTTGGCCTGCGAGGACTGACCGCCAAACAGACCGTTGAGCATTTCTGCCAGTTGCAAGGCCGAGCCGTTTTGCACGGGGTAGACAAACAGGCTGGCCTCCAGCGTGTCGGTGGGGCGGTCTAGACGCCGCACCCAGGTTTCGACCTGGGTCAGCAGGTGAGCGCGGGGGGTGACCACCACCAGGGCGTTGAGCCGTTCAACCGGAAATACACGGATGAGCCCGCCCAGAGGGCCGGTCGCCTGCGCCGATGCAGCACCCGCCGCAGCGCTACCGCTGGCACCAGGGGCCGCGCCCGCGGGCGCTGCAGGGCTGGCGCCGCCATAGGGGTCAGCGGATTTATCCGATCCCAGCATGGCCTGCAATGCGTCACGCACGACATTGACGTTGGCGTTTTCCAGTACGAACACCCCCAGCGACATGCCGGAGAGGAAGTCCACGTCAAAGGCTTCCACCATCTCCAGCCATCCGCCCAATTGGGCCTTGCTGCCCTGCAGCACGAGCAGGTTGCGCATGCTGTCCACGTAGACGATGGCTTCCTTCGGAGAGATGGGAGCCAGGATCTTGGCCATTTCGGCGGCCGCGATGTGATTCAGCGGCACAATGACCGTGCCCGAGCCCGACAGATCCTTTAAATTGGAAGCGCCGACTACCGGCCGCGCACCCAGGGTGACCGTGCGCTTGGTGACGTGATACACACCCGCGTTATCACGGACGATAGCCAGATCGTGGGGCAAGAGGACTGCGTCCAGCACATCAAGCACCTGGCTGCGCAGCAGCGGCTGGCGAGTGTGCAAGCTCACCACCGCGTCACCACCAGCGTCAATGGTGTAGTTGAGCTTGAGCAGATCGCCCAGCAATGCTGTAGCCAGATTGGCCACAGTAACATTCTCGAAGTTCAAGGCGACCTTGTCGCCCTGAGCCAAAACGGGGTCTACGCGTGGCGCAATGCTGCGCTTGAAGAGCCCGTCGTCTCCAGGGAACAACCTGGAGCCTGTTTCTTTCCGTTTGGTATCAGGCTCTTTTGGCGCCCCTATGGCAGTCGCGGGCTGGGTTTCGGCCACAGCGGACACCGGCGCTGGCGCTTCGCCCTTGCCGGCTGGGGCCATGCCAGTTGTTGCAGCATCCTGCACCGCTGAAGAAGGCACGTGCAGGGGTGCCGCACCTGAAGCGGGACCATTCTGTGTGTTGGCACAGCCTGCGGCTAGCAACGCCAGCAAAAGAATGGAAGGCCGAATGTTCATAAGATGTAACTCCACAATGTTGGGGGGCACTACGGTGGCTGATCTACTGGCTTGCCGCAGGGTTGCGCGCACGATCAGCCACGGGGCCCAGTTTTACGGGCGCTGCTGCCAGGCTTCCCGCCTCCAGTGGCCGCTCCACCTGCCCCTCGTCCGCCGAGGCAAAAACAGCCTTGCGGCCGTCAAACGACACAATGCGCCAGGGCTGCGTAACCGCCGTGATCTTGAGGGTGCTGCCATCCGCACGCTGCAAAATGGCCACACGCTCCCCGCCCGACTCCAGCACCGCCGTCAGCCGCGACTGGGTCAACTCACGCGCCACACTGCCCTTCTTGTCGTCCACATCCAGAGGTCGACGCGACACCCAGAACACCGGGCGCTCCAACGCCTGCCTGGCACGCATAGAAGCAGTCTGCGGGATGGGCTCCACCTTGGGCAGGTCGGGCCGACGCGCCTCCGGAGGTGCCCAGCGGTCTTTTTCGGCCTGCCACCAATAGGCGCTGGCAACCAGGGCAACAGCGGTCAGGACAGGACCAAGATACCAAGGCTTGAGCATCATGGGGTGGCCTTTTCTGGCGCAAGGGGCGCCTCCAACTGCAAGGCCAGACGCCCAGCTTGCGGCCCAGCGCCCGAGCTGCCGCCTTCGCGAGTGATGCTAGCCGTGCGCACCCAAAACGGCGGACGGTGCATTTGCAGGTTCTCCATGAAAACTACTAGCTTGGACCAGTCACCCGTAACTGTGGCCGTGAGGCGTATGCGCGCCAGCTTACCGTCCACACCCGGCTCCAGGGCAATCTGGGAGGACACCAGGGTACTGCCTGAGGCCACGATCATCTGGCGCAACTTCTGCTGCACATCGTTCTGTGCGGTCTCTCCCGCGGGATGAAGCCATGGAGCCACTGTGCCGCTTGCTGTGCTTAGCAGGGTTTCTATGTCTGCTCCCGCGTTCACCACGCCCTCCAGCCTCTCACTGCGAGGTTCCAGCTGTTGCAATGCGTTGTCATAGCGTGTCCACATAGCCTGGTACACCAACGCAGCACAAACAAGTCCGCCAAAGAACAACAACATCACAACGACCACCGAGTGGCGCAACCACGGATTCATCGGTTTCATGGCTTTGCTCCTTCGCCGCGCCAGCGCATCTCGAAGGTGAAACGCTCCTTGTTCGACTGGCCATCACGCACATTGGCTCCCGTGGCTCGCACGTCAGCCAGCGAGGCATGGCGCCCCAACTGCCCAATGAGCTCAGGCGCATTGGACGTCAAACCCGTGATGCGGATCTCGGAGCCATTGATTTCAATACGATCGAGCCAGGCATCCGCCGGCAAGGCCGCCGAAAGGACGTCGACCACACTGGCGAGCGGCAAATCCGTGCCAGCGCTCTTACGCAACTCCTCGGCAATGTCGGCCTGGCGGCGTAGCTCATCCATCTTCTGGCGAAGGGGCGCTGCCTTGGGCACCAGCATGTTGACATGCTCGACCGCCCTCACCACCGCCTGGCGCTTCAACACCAGAGGCATCACTGCAGAAAGGGATAGCGCCACCAGTAGCAGCAAGAGCAGCACCCAGGCGCCACCATCCATCCACCGCTGGCGGCCGCTCTGCTTCCGCCAAGCCACATTGCGCACCGGTACAGCGCACCCCTGACGCACCAGAAACATTGGGGCGCCTTCGCCCAGTCGGTGCTTGGTCAGCAGTTGGTCGCGCTCGCTGCGCCTGCACACTCCCCACTGAACGGACCAACCCCCATTGTTATTCGGCTCGGCCTTCCAAGCAGCGACAATCTGGTCCGGCGGGAGAGGGGATACACGCCAGAGCGCCTCATCCACAGCGTCGCTCAAAGCTTTGCGTGGCATCGTGGGAAGTTGCACCGTGCCCCAGAGGCATTCAGATTCGGGCACCAACAACCCCACAGCCTTACGGCTGCCGCGAAGCTTGCGTAAGCGCCCTCCGAGCACCGACCAACACTCCCCGTCGGGTGCTACAACAACGCTCGCGCTGGCGGGCCAGGCACCATGTTCCAGCAACAACCGCTTAAGGTCACCAAAGCCCCAAACAAGGCGGTCAAGCGTGGCTTGCACACGAAGAGATAGCTGCCCCTGACTTGTCATGGCTTGAATTCCTGTTCCGGCTTGGTAAAGCGGCGTGTTGGCTCAACCGAGCGCGTTGTCCAAGGTGTCAGTGCGTCCGGACGTTCGCTGAGGTCAATCCACACCTCGCGCTGCCACCAGCGGTCGCCCTCGGCCTGAGCAAATGCCCGCAAACGCACGGTCTGCCCCCCTGATGAGCGAGCAGGCGTGAAGAACTCGGCAGCTGCTCCCGAAAGAAGCACACCAGCCCGCATTTCCGGTGGAGATTTGTGAATACGCGCACCAAGACCCTGCTGGCCCGTCAGGGCGTCGATCAGCGCAGGGGGAGCGGAATCGATTTCGATGCGTTGCTGCCCGTTGGTACCCAAATGGGGCGCGATTATCTCATAGAGCCCCGCAGTCATTCCCAGCACCGACTTCAGGTCGGACAGGTCTTCCAGCGCCGCATTGCGGGGCATGGAGGGCCAACCAGCTGCGCGGTACTGCGCCGCTTCAGCCCCCCCCACACCGCCGGGGGTATCGTCGGGGTCGATGTAGTCCCTCACACGCGAGACAAGGATAGCCGCCTCACCCGGCGAGAGTCCTCCCGCCCTTTGGAAAAGCGCCTGGAGCAGAGCCTCACTGGCGACGTTCACGTCCACCAGCCCCCCAGATGGAGTGATCTCCACCCATGTGTCGGTTTGACCCAAAGACAAGCGCTTAATCTGGTATTGACTGTCCTTGCCCCTGTCCAACAGCAGGCGCTGGGCGGTCAACTGTATCGCTGCATCCAGAACGGATTCCGCTCGCAGGCGCTCTAGATCAAGCGCTGTCCGCTGGATTTGTTGCCGCACCCCTTGCGCACCCGCCAGCACCACCAACGACAGCGCCGCCACCAACCAGAGCACCATGATGAGCGCCGCTCCCCGAGCATTGCGTAACGACCAGACCATCACCGGGCCCTCGCCAAAGTAAACACCAGGGGCGGCCAGACGCCGCGTTCGTCGGCGATTTCGACCCGAACCCTGGCGGGATACCCCGATCTGGACGCGTCCCACTGCTGCGCCCATTCGCCCGTGCGGCCATCTTGGTAGTACCACTGCAAAGCACGCACATCCCGCAGCAGCGTCTCACGGAGGGCCTTGCTCCAATCTAGGGCCATGAGCGCGCCGTCGTAGGGAACGGCCTCTACGGAAAGATCGACACGGCCACTGTCATGGCGCAGAGGGTTCATGCGAAACACATAAAGCCCACCCGCATCACCGCGCTCCGGCAAGGGCGCCACCCAAATGACGCCCGCAGCGTTGCCACTGAAGAAATTGACAAAAGTATTCCCATCACGCCGGCTGAGCAGCCGCAATGTATCGAATTTGCGCCCAAGCCACTGACTGACCACCAGCATGTGCTCGGAACGATCCATCACGCGCTGATTGCGCTCCTCAGAACGGCCGATTACGCCGAAGCCCGCAAACATCAGAGCAACCACCGCCGCAGTGACAGCCAGTGCAATCAGTAACTCCAGCAGAGTGAAGCCGTGCGACCGGCTTTGGAGAACACGACTCATGGCTCGGACCGGTAAGGCTTCCAGGTGGTCCAGGTCATGACCATCGGACCGTCTTTGCCACGCGTGACTTCGACAGTGAACTTGGCGGCACGCAACGGTGCACCTGGCGCGGGCCGCCCATCCTCTTCACGCAAGGGGATCTGCTCCGCCTGCATCTGGACATGCCAGTGCCAAACCCCTGCAACGCCGCTTGGTTGGCGCTCCGCCTCTTCGGCAAACGTGCTGCTGGCCAGCACCGAGCGGGCCACCAGTGCCGCCTCGATCCGTGACTCGACATCCACCACGCCTTTGGAGCTTTGCCCCACCGTTCGATAGAGGCTGGCGAGCGCAATGGAGGCAATGGACATGGCGACGAGCGCCTCCAGCAGGCTGAAACCCTGCTGGCGCTGCCCATGGAAAGCCTGTCTGCAACTGCCGAAATGAGGGGCCAGGCAGCGCAGCAGGCGACGCAGCCCCATCATGATGGGGCCACGGCGGCGTCTTGCTCGACCGTGCCTAGCAGCCAGTTCACCCGAAATGCCACGCCCTGCCCTCCCCGCAACACCGCCAAACGCCCTCCCTGCGCTCCGCCATCGGCAGTGAACACAAAGACCGGAACACCCGGCCCGGACGCCACCCCGGCACTGCGCGCAATGGCGTCCCATTGGACCAACAACGCAGCGGGGATGTCGAGGTATAGCCGCCCATCGATCAGGAGCTTGCGAATTTCGGGCTGGTAAGTGACAACCACAGACCGCCCCTCCCGCACGCTGAGTGCCCGCGCCTGCTGAAGCTGGCTGGCAACATCGCGCACGGTCTGGTGATAGCGGGATCGCTCCATGAACGATTGCCCCCCCACCCCGACCACCGACACCGCAATAGCAGCCACAACCAGTACTACCAGCAGCTCCAACAAGGTGAACCCTTGACTCGCGGGGCCTGTAGGGTGCGCCCGAAAACGCCCCATCATGCGATGCTTGTCACTGAATAGCCATCCTGTGCTGCAAATGCTCTTCAGTTGTAGACATCGGCGTTCTCGCCGTCGCCGCCAGGCTTTCCGTCCGCCCCTAGGGAAAACACATCTGGCCCCCCATGACGGCCGGGGTTCTTGTACAGGTAGGCAGCACCCCAGGGGTCGGTAGGCAGTCCCTTTTTCAGATAGGGTGCCGTCCACCCCTGGGCAGCGGCAGGCCGCTCAACCAAAGCCCGCAAGCCTTCCGCATCGGTGGGATAGCGCCCGACATCCAGCTTAAAGAGATCCAGGCTTTGTTCGATCTCGGAAATCTGGACCCGGGCCGTCTTGGACTTGGCACCACCGAGCTGGTCGAGCACCTTGGGGCCAACCAAACCAGCGAGCAGCGTCAGGATCACCAGCACCACCAACAATTCGATCAGGGTGAACCCCGAGGAACCACGGATTTTCAAAGCACTTCCATTACTGCAAATTTTTGTAATATTCATGACGAACTTTCTCAGACAATCAAATATTCAATATCAAATAGTGTCATTGATGGATAACACACCACCCAGAATGGCAATAATAATGAAAGCCACCAGCGCCCCCAACACGATGATAATCAATGGTTCCATGGCCGCCAGCACGCGCCCCATGGTCCGCCGACCTTCATCTTCATAACGGTCTGCCAAGCCAAGCAAGGTAATATCAAGCTGCCCGGTTTCTTCAGCAACACGAATCAGCTGCGGCGTGCTGGATTTGCCCAGATAGGGAGAAACAAAACCTGTGGACAGCCGTTTGCCAGCCTTCACCAATCCCACCAGCGGCTCAATGTCCTTGCGCAAAGCGGTATTGGTCAACGTATCTATCGCGATTCGCAGGGCGTCGACCATGGGCACGCCGCGCTGCAACAGGATGCCAAAGGTTCGAAAGTAGACCGCGAGCTGCAGGTTGCGCAGGACCTTCCCAAACAGGGGGATGTCCAGCAGCAGGCTGTCAAGACGCAACCGCCCGTCCGCAGACGCAGTCCAGCGCGAGCCCAGAAACAGCATCACCGTCACGCCAGAAAGAAGAGCCATCCAGTGCGAACGGATCATGTCGCTCAGGTCCACAACGAGGCGCGTCGAATACGGCAATTTGTCGCCCATCGAGTCGAAAATCTCCCGGAACTGTGGCACGACGAACGCCAACAGCAGTATCACGGAGAGCACCGCCACCACTAGCAGGATGACGGGATATGTCATGGAAGAGATGACGTAATTGCGTAGCTTATCGTCAGCCTCCAGTTGAACCGTCAGCTCCTTGAGCACCACGTGCAGCGAGCCCGATGTTTCCCCGGCACGGATCAGCACCAGGTACTGGCGGCCAAGGTCGCTCTCGAACGGAAGCAGGGACTGGTAGAGCGACTTGCCGCCCCGCACGCCTTCTTCCACCTTGGAGATAAAGACCTGCAAACGGGCCGTGTCGGCCGTCTCCTTGAGCATGGCCAGCGCCTTGTCGAGCGGCATGTTCGCCTGCTTCAAGTGCGCCATTTCACGGCTGAACAGCAGGATGTCGGCTCGCTTGAGTCGGACGCGGCCGCGGCCCCGTGGCACATCCTGGGACGACTCTCCGCCTGCGCCAGCGATGCGCACGGGCGTCACGCCCTGGCCGATCAGGCGCAACCTCGCAGTTTCTTCATTCGGCGCGCGGATGGACCCCTGGCAGGCCTTGCCGTCTGCCATCACACCATCGTATTGAAAATCAATCATTTTGACGAGCGACGCGCAACACTTCCTCTGCAGTTGTCAAACCCTTGAAGACCTTGGTGGCTCCATCGTTCAACAAGTTCCCCCCGGCGTAGGCGCCAACGTCGCCGCCAAGGGAAGAGCCTCGCTCCAGCACGACCTTCTTGACCTCGTCGGTCAGGACCAGCAGCTCATGGATGGCCACCCGCCCCCGATAGCCCGTACCACGGCATGCGGAGCACCCCACGGCTCTGTACAGCGTCTGCCCTTCGGGCGCTGCCATGCCGAGGGAGGCTGCAGCGGCTTGCGCCTGGTCGGGCGTCAGCGGCACCTTGCACTCGCCGCACAGCTTCCGCACCAGGCGCTGCGCCAGCACACCCACGACAGAGGCGGTGATGAGGTAGGGCTCCACGCCCATGTTGATGAGGCGAACAATAGCGCCCAGGGCGCTGTTGGTGTGCAGCGTGGAGAGGACCAGGTGACCTGTCAGTGCGGCCTGCACGGCGATTTCGGCGGTTTCCCCGTCGCGCATTTCACCAATCATGATGACGTCTGGATCCTGGCGCAGGAAGGAGCGCAGCACTTTGGCGAAGGTAAGGCCAATTTGTGGCTGCACCTGCACCTGGTTGAGCCACTGGAGGCGGTATTCCACCGGGTCTTCTACGGTCAGGATCTTGAGGCTCTCTCCCTCCAGCTCCTGCATCGACGCATACAGTGTGGTGGATTTTCCGGACCCCGTCGGACCCGTCACCAGAAAGATGCCGTGCGGCACGCTCAGCATCTGGCGCATGGCCCTGAGCGTGGGCGGCGTGAAGTTCAGGCTCTCCAGCGAGAGCAGATCGAAGTTCTTCTCCAACAGCCGCATAACCACCGATTCGCCGAACATGGTAGGAATGGTGGAGACCCGTGCATCCATCTCCTTGCCGTGCACCCGCAGCTTCGTGCGGCCGTCCTGAGGCATACGGCGCTCGGCGATGTCCAGCTGCGACAGAATCTTGATGCGTGACACGACCGCAGGCGCGTCCTTGTTGTCGATCTCGTCGATGGGAAAAATCTCCCCGTCAACGCGGATGCGCACCACCGACTTTTCTTCGTAAGTCTCGATGTGGATGTCCGATGCCTGCGCTGCCACGGCCTGCGCCAGGATATGGCTCACTCGCTGGATGATGGGCGCCTCGGACGCCATGTCGCGCAGGTGCTCGATGAACTCCGACGCCTCCGGCCGGTCGCCACTGCCTTCGTCATCCTGCGACGCATCCTGCAAATACCACTCGCTCAACTGGCTAGATATTTCCGATTCGAGTCCGAAAACGATGCGCGGTACGTCACCGAATACCAGCCGAAGCGCGCTCTGGAGCTGAGGGTCTCGGGGATCCACCGACGCGAAGTCGGGTGGCGAGCCCTCGTCCTCGGCGTCGCCTAGTGGCAACAGGTTGTGGGCCAGCAGGAAGCTGGTGTTCAGACGCGATGTCGTCGGCTTGTCCTTGGGAAACGCCTCCTGGCGCACCAAAGGGAGCCCCGCCTGGCGGGAAAGGGCGGAATACACATCAGCCTCGGACACCAACCCGAGGCTGATGATTAGCCGGCCAAGGCGCCCACCCATGGAGCGCTGGACCTCCAGCGCCCGGTCAAGGTCGTTGCGGGTGAGCTTCTGGTCGGCCAGCAGCATTTCCCCCAGCTTAGGCGCGGCGGCTTCAACGCTTTCCATATCGATTGTTTCAGCCGAAGATTTCATTACCAACGCCTTTGCACGTTTGCGAACCAGATACACTGGAATTTTTAATATCCACCCGGCAGAGTGTTGCTAAAACCAAAGCAAACAGCGGCTCAGCCGGTCCAGCTCGGGACCGAAATAATAATGGCGGTAGCGTGCGAGCCTCGCCCACAAAGGCCGGGATCTCCAAGACAGATATTCTGACACGTAGCCCTCGTCGCCCCCTTGCAGGTGCAGCCGCTGCCGCAAGGCCTCCGCCTGCAGCCGGGTGGCACGCCCCAGCATTCGAACCCTCTGCACCACGCCGCGGCCATCGGTGAGCATGCGCAGCAACCGGGTCTTCAGTCCACGGTCCTTGGCGCCAAGTTGGTTTGCGCCATGCTGGCGGTACAGGATCAGGGGTTGGTCGATGAAAGACCTGCGCCCGCTGCCACTGATCAAGGCGCACCACCAGTCGTGCATGATGGTTTCGGCGGGCAGCGGCAGGGCCTGCGCCAGCAGTGCCCGGTTGACCATCATTGTGCAGCCCGTTACCTGGTTCACGCTCAGCAGCGACAGCTGCGAGCAACCGGCAGGGTCCATCCTCTGATACCGGGCGAAGGACGGGGACAGCACCGACAGGAATTCATCTACGACCGTGAGATCCGAATGGACCAGGCAGGGCACCGCGTGTGCGTCGCCGCCTTCGATACGCGCCATCTCGCGCAGCTGCGAGGCCATCTTTTCAGGCAGCCAGACATCGTCCTGGTCAGCAAAGACCGCCCACCGTGCAAGGCCGTCGTTCAGGCTGGCCTGCATGAGGTTTTCGAAGTTGCGGACCACCCCCCTCCCGGCATCGGGGTTGGGCACCAGAACCAGCCGCTCGCCCAGCCGGGCTTCATACCGCCGCAGGATCGCAAGGGTTTCGTCCGATGACCCATCATCGCTCACGAGGATGCGCCACGAGGTGTGGGTCTGGGCCAGTATCGAGTCGAGCTGCTGCGCGAGGTACCGGGACCCGTTGTAGGTGGCCAGCAGCACATCAACCAGCACCGACTCCATGGAGGACGCCAGCGAAGTCACGGGCGCGGCGCCCCTAGGCCCTGCAAGCGTGGACGCATCGGAATCGGCACTCACGGTGTGGCCGCTCCGGCAGGACGGCGGGGCTGGCACTCGGCACGCATAAGGGCTTCATAGGCATCTGTGATGCCCTCCCACGTGTAGTGTTTCGCGACGATGTCACGTGCACGCCGGGCACGCTGGGGCTGCAAGGCCGCTCCCCCCCTCACCACGCGGTCAAGGCTCTGGGCCAGCTGCTGCGGGGTGCTGAAATACTCGGCCGCATCGCGCGCCACCTCGCGGTTATAGGGGTTGTCATGCGCAACCACCCAGTTGCCGCAGGCCAGCGCCTCCAGCAGCGATGGGTTGGTGCCGCCTACCGAGTGCCCGTGCAGGTAGCACGCGGCATGCACGCGCAGACTGTTGAGCTGCGCCGCGTCGTAAATGCCGCCCACGAAGCGCACCCTGTCGCTGGCCATCGCCTTCAGTTGCTGCTGGTAGGCCGTGCCACCCGACACATCGCCCACCACCACCAAAGGCCAGTCGCCACCATGCAGCACATGGCCCTGCACGATCTCCAGGATATGGTTCTCCGGCTCGGGCCGCGCCACGACCAGCATATAGCGATGGGCCAGCAGCCCCCAAGCCGCCAACAGCGAAGGATCTGTCTGGTCCGCGTGGACCAGCTCCGCGCCATAGGCAATGAAGCTGCTCGGCGCGCCACTGGGGTACGTCTGCCGGAACCTCAGCGCTATGGCATCGGCATCCGCGATGAGGCGGGTGGCCACCTTGGACGCAACCCACTCCATGCAGCGCAGATACGTGCGCGCGCCCCAGCCCCATTTGCTGCGGGCCCACTCGAGGCCATCCACGTTGATCCAGACCGGCACGCCGAAGACGCGCGGCCACCAGCAGGCCCACGCCGCCCCGTAGCCCAGCATGTAGACCAGGTCATACCCGCGGCGCGCGTCCCACAGGCACGCGCTGTCGTAGGCCAGCACCGAAGCCGCCCCCCAACGGGGCCGGCGCCGGGAACGGACCCGCACGCCCTGGTACACAGTGTCTGCAACCGGCTGGTCGCCACACTCTGCATAGACCGTGACCTCGTGCCCACGCGCGGCCAGACGGGTGGCGAGCTGCTCGGCAAAGGTCTCGAAGCCTCCGTAGCTCGCGGGAATGCCCCGCGCGCCCAGCAAGGCTACTCGTAATGCAGTCCTGGGGGCCTCAGGCACCAGCGCATCGGGCGCATGCGCCGCCAGGGGGATCAAAGGTCCGCCTCGGCCAGCCAGCGCCCCGCCTGGTCCTTGGCCGACAGCTGGATGGCCACATCCAGGGATGGCCAGGCGATCGCCACCTGGGGATCGTCCCAGCGGATGCATCGCTCGTACTCGGGGCTGTAGTAGTCGGTGGTCTTGTAGAGAAAATCTGCCGATTCAGACAACACCAGAAAACCATGAGCGAGACCGGGCGGTACCCACAGCTGCCGGTGGTTGTCTTCCGTCAGCAATACGCCCACCCACTGCCCAAACGTGGGGGAGTCCTTGCGGATGTCCACGGCCACGTCGAACACGGCGCCCCGCACCACCCGCACCAGCTTGCCCTGGGCCCGGGGCGGCAACTGATAGTGCAGGCCGCGCAGCACGCCCTGGGTGCTACGGCTATGGTTGTCCTGCACGAACGCGGTCTGCACGCCAGTGGCCTCCCGAAAGGCCTTCTCGTTGAAACTCTCGTAGAAAAAGCCGCGGCTGTCACCGAACACCTTGGGTTCGACCAGCACCACGTCTGAAATAGCTTGCCGTATTGCTTGCATGGAAGATCAATAAACTTTGTCGTTCAGCAGGCGCTGCAGGTATTGCCCGTAGCCATTTTTGGCCAAGGGCTGTGCCAGCCGCTCCAGTTGGGCGCTGTCGATCCATTGGGAACGCCAGGCGATTTCCTCCGGGCACGCGATCTTCAGGCCCTGGCGATGTTCCAGGGTGGCAATGAACTGACTGGCTTCCAGAAGGCTCTCGTGTGTTCCTGTATCAAGCCATGCGTAGCCACGCCCCATGATTTCCACACTGAGTTGCCCTTGATCCAGATACAACCGGTTCAGATCGGTGATTTCGAGCTCTCCGCGCGGCGATGGTTTGAGACTCTTGGCAAGGTCCACCACTTGTCCATCATAAAAATACAAGCCAGTCACCGCATAACTGCTCTTGGGCTGCGCAGGTTTTTCCTCCAGAGAAAGCACTTTGCCCTGGGCATCGAACTCGGCTACGCCATAACGTTCGGGGTCCTGCACATGGTAAGCAAAAACGCTGGCGCCCTCAGCGCGCTGCTGGGCATTGCCCAGCAGTTCGTGGAAATCGTGGCCATAAAAAATGTTGTCACCCAGCACCAGCGCGCTAGGCGCCCCGTCCAAAAAGGACTCGCCGATTAAGAACGCCTGCGCGAGACCGTCGGGGCTTGGCTGAATCGCGTACTGCAGGTTCAACCCCCACTGGCTGCCGTCGCCAAGCAGTTGCTCGAAACGTGGCGTGTCCTGCGGCGTGCTGATGACCAGGATGTCGCGGATACCCGCAAGCATCAATGTGCTCAGCGGGTAATAAATCATGGGCTTGTCGTATACCGGCAGTAGCTGTTTACTGATAGCCAGTGTGGCCGGGTGCAACCGGGTGCCGGAGCCTCCCGCGAGGATGATGCCTTTGCGTTGTGTCATGGTCTGGGGCCCGTTCAGAGAATTTCCGTGAGCATGCGCGCCACCCCGGCCTGCCAGTGGGGCATCTGCAAGCCAAAAGTGGACTGCAGCTTGTCGGTGTTCAGGCGCGAATTGCGAGGGCGCACGGCAGGTGTCGGGAATGCGCTCGTGGGAACAGGCGCCACCTCTTTTGCTTTTATTTCGATAGCATTCTGCACTTTCTGTGCCTGCGCCAGCACGTATTTCGCGTACTCATTCCAGTTGGTCTCGCCAGCGGCTACGCAGTGGTACAACCCGGCATCCTGCGGGCGCTGCTGCAGGTGGCGCAGCGCGTGGGCGGTCACATCCGCCAGCAGGTCGGCGCCGGTAGGTGCTCCCCATTGGTCATCGATCACCGTCAGCCGTTCACGCTCTTGCGCCAGCCGCAGCATGGTCTTGGCAAAGTTGCCGCCGCGTGCTGCATAGACCCAGCTGGTGCGCAGGATGAGGTGTTTCGCGCCGGATCGCGCGATCAACTGCTCGCCCTCGAGCTTGGTACGCCCGTAAACGCTCAACGGTGCAGGCGTATCAGTCTCCACCCAGGGGCGGCTACCACTGCCATCGAAGACATAGTCGGTGCTGTAGTGCACCAGCCAAGCACCCAGCTTCGCGGCCTCCTGCGCAAGGGCTCCGGGCGTGGTGGCGTTGAGGGTGCGGGCAAACTCGGCTTCGCTCTCAGCTTTGTCCACGGCCGTGTGGGCGGCGGCATTGACGATGACATCGGGGTGCAGGGCGCGCACCGTTTCGGCCACGCCGGCGGGGTTGGAAAAGTCACCGCAGTGCTCGGTGCTATCGAAGTCCAACGCCGTTACAGTGCCCAGTATCGACAGGCTGCGCTGCAGCTCCCAGCCGACCTGGCCACCCTTGCCAAACAGCAGGATGTTCATGCAGTGGCGCCCGTCACAGCCGCAGCGGAGGCCTCCTGCGCATACTGGGTCTGCACCCAGTCGCGGTAAGCCCCCGTCTGAACGCCGGCCACCCAGTCGGCATTCTCCAGATACCACTGCACGGTCTTGCGGATGCCGGTATCGAAGGTCTCGGCGGGCTTCCAGCCCAGCTCGCGTTCGATCTTGCGCGCATCGATGGCATAGCGGCGATCATGGCCCGGACGGTCCTTCACGTAGGTGATCTGGGTTCGGTAGCTCTGGCCGTCGGCGCGCGGGCGCAGCTCATCGAGCAGGCTGCAGACCATGTTCACGATATCGATGTTGGGCTTCTCGTTCCAGCCGCCCACGTTGTAGGTCTCGCCAGGGACGCCCGCATCCAGCACGCGGCGAATGGCGCTGCAATGGTCCTTCACGTAAAGCCAGTCGCGCACCTGCATGCCATCTCCGTACACGGGCAGGTTCTTGCCGGCCAGCGCGTTGACGATCATCAGCGGGATGAGCTTTTCGGGGAAGTGGTAGGGCCCGTAGTTGTTGCTGCAGTTGGTGGTGAGCACCGGCAGGCCGTACGTGTGGTGCCAGGCGCGCACCAGATGGTCGCTGGCGGCCTTGCTGGCGCTATAGGGACTGTTGGGCTCGAAACCACGGGTCTCGGCGAAGGCCGGGTCGGTAGGGGCGAGCGAGCCGTACACCTCGTCGGTGGACACGTGCAGGAAGCGAAACGCCGCACGTTCTCCCTCGGGCTGGGCACTCCAGTAGGCGCGCACTGCCTCCAGCAGGCGGAACGACCCGACGATATTGGTCTGGATGAAATCCTCGGGGCCGTGGATGGAACGGTCCACATGCGATTCGGCCGCAAAGTTGACCACGGCGCGCGGCTTGTGCTCCGCCAGCAGGCGGGCCACCAGCGCGGTGTCGCCGATATCGCCCTGCACAAAGATATGGCGCGCGTCGCCCTGCACGCTGTCCAGGTTATGCAGGTTGCCCGCGTAGGTGAGCTTATCGAGGTTGACGACGGGCTCGCTGGAGGCAGCAAGCCAGTCAAGAACGAAGTTGGCGCCGATGAAACCCGCGCCGCCAGTAACCAGAATCATAGGGAGGGCCGTGTGAAATGCCAGCTCGGCAGAGCCCACGATTATCCCACCCCGCCCGGCCCCCGGGTAACAGAGTTCAACGCGGGTATTTCTGCCCGGGCCAGAGGGTCATCAAAAATGGATGCCACGCATCATCTGCTGCAGGGCCACCGCCTCGGCCGACAGCTGCGGCTTGGCGTCCTTGCTGCCCTTGGCGGCGGTGGAGTCCGGGAACATGCGAAAGCTCGTGTTCATGGTGATCTGCGCCACGCGTGGCACCAGCGCGTGCAGCAACTGGCCGGTGATGCCCAGGCGCGTGGCAATACGCACCGGCTTGAAGATGCACGCCTGGGCGATCATGTCCGCCGCCTCTTCAGGACTCAGCGTGGGCACGTTGTTGTAGATCTTGGTGGGCGCGATCATGGGTGTGCGCACCAGCGGCATGTTGATGGTGGTGAAGGTGATGCCCTGGTCGGCGAACTCGCTGGAGGCGCAGCGCGTCCAGGCGTCGAGAGCCGCTTTGCTGGCCACATAGGCTGAAAAGCGCGGCGCGTTGGTGAGCACACCAATGGAGCTGATGTTGACCACATGGCCCTTGCGCTTTTCGACCATGCCGGGCAAGAAGCCCATGGTCACACGCAGGCAGCCGAAGTAGTTCAGCTGCATGGTTCGCTCGTAATCGTGGAAGCGGTCGTAGCTCGACTCGATGGCGCGGCGGATGGAGCGGCCTGCGTTGTTGATCAGGAAGTCCACACCGCCATGCTTGTCGATCAGAAGCTGCACGAAGCGATCGCAGTCGTTCATGTCGGCAATGTCGGCCGAGTACGCGATGAAGCTGTAGCCTTTCGCCTTGGCTTCGGCACAGGCCTCGTCCAGCTTGTCCTGGTCGCGCCCGCAAATGATGGTGGTGGCACCCGCCTCGGCAAACTTGTGCGCCGCCGCCAGCCCGATGCCAGACGATCCACCGGTGATCAGCACCACCTTGCCCGCCACCGTGCCCTTGAGGGTGCGATCAATGAACAGCTCAGGGTCCAGATTGCGCTCCCAGTAGTCCCACAGCCGCCAGGCGTAGTCCTTGAGATTGGGGCAGGTGACGCCGGAGCCCTTGAGCGCGGCCAACGTTTCGCGGCAATCAAAGCGCGTGGGGTAATTCACGAAGGTGAGCATGTCCTCGGGCAAGCCCAGGTCCCTCATCACCGCGTTGCGTACGCGGCGCACGGGCGCCAGCGCCATCAGGCTCTTCTTCACGCTCTTGGGGATGAAGCCCAGCAGCGCGGCGTTGACAAACAGGTTCATGCGCGGCGCATGGGCGGCGCGGCTGAAGATGTCGAGCACATCGCCCACGCGGTAGCCCACTGGGTCCACCAGGTGGTAGCACTTCTTGGAGATGTCCTTCTGGTGGCTGATGACGTAGAGTGCGTTGACCACGAAGTCCACCGGCACGATGTTCACGCGCCCCCCTTCCAGGCCCACGGTGGGCATCCAGGGCGGCAGCAGCTGGCGCAGGCGCTGGATCACCTTGAAGAAGTAGTAGGGGCCATCGATCTTGTCCATCTCGCCCGTGGTGCTGTCGCCCACCACCATCGCGGGGCGGTACACCGTCCAGGGCACCTTGCAGTCCTGGCGCACGATCTTTTCGCTCTCGTGTTTGGTCTGGAAGTACGGGTGGTCCAGGCCCTCGGCTTCCTCGAACATGTCTTCACGGAACACGCCTTCGTATAGACCTGCGGCCGCGATGGAGGAAACATGGTGAAAATGCCCGGCATCAATGGCCTTGGCCAGGTCCACCGTGTTGCGCGTGCCCTCGATGTTCACGGCCACCTGGGTTTCTTCGTCAGCAGAAAGGTCGTACACCGCAGCCAGGTGGTAGAAATGGTCGATCTGGCCTTTGAGCTTCTTCACGTCGTCTGCCGCCACGCCCAGCTTCTTCGTGGTGAGATCGCCAAAGACAGGGACCGCACGCGTGGGCCCGACACCCCAGAAGCTGCGCAGGTCGGCCACCTTGTCCGCACTTTCCTTGCGGATCAGGAAATGCACCACCGCCCCCTTGCGCTCCAGCAGCTTCTTGACCAGCCGCTTGCCAAT
>Ga0307998_1000703_pt1 | contig 18778 bp, 17 predicted proteins | sample Davwhametageno37_FD_203147 | JGI IMG/M metagenome (GOLD analysis project Ga0307998, IMG submission 203147) | Marine microbial communities from Davis Island wharf, Antarctic Ocean - #37 | ecosystem: Environmental > Aquatic > Marine > Unclassified | place: Antarctic Ocean: Davis Island wharf... | reverse complement strand
GGGCTTTTTTATTAGGAGTAATAAGTAAGCCACTATCCAGAACAACAAAATCTAACTCTATATTCTCTAGATTAGCTAGTTCAACTATAGGTTTAGGAATTCTGATTCCTTGTGAATTGCCTATTTTAATTATTTTTGCCATAATGTAATTATATTGTAATTACATTACAAAAACAAGTTGAATTAATTTAAAAAATCAATACTACCGGCGCCCTCTCTTAAAATTACAACTCCATCACCTGTCAAGTCAATTACAGTAGTAGGCTCTGGTGGGCAATGGCCTGCATCAATTATAAGATCCGTCGAACCATTAAGCGCAACCTTAACATCATTACAATTATAAAATTCAAAACCTTTAATTATTAAAGAAACGCTCATCATTGGTTCTATCAAATCTGCAAGTATCGACTGAACTATAGGGTTATTTGAAACTCGTATTCCAATAGTCTTGCTTTTTCCATTTAATAAACGATTTGGGATATCTTTTGAGCCTTCTAAAATAAATGTATATGCACCTGGTAATAATTTTTTCATTAGCCTAAAACTTGAATTATTTAATTTTGCATATTCACCAACATGTGATAAATCTTTAAGCATTAAAGTGAAGTGATGATTCTTACTTAGCTTTCTAATGTCAATAATTTGGTCCATGGCTTTTTTATTACCCAGGGAGCAGCCCAAAGCATATCCTGAATCTGTTGGGTAAGCGATAACTCCCCCCTTTTCCATAATGTCTATGACCTGTTTAATAAGTCGAGGCTGTGGATTTTCAGGATGAATATTAACTATTGCCGACATTATAAGTATCTCCAAATAGCCTTTTCAGGGTCAGGTAAATCTCTTAAATTACCTATTCGAACCCTTTGATTTGGCCATCCATGAAAGTCAGATCCACAAGATGCTAGCAAATTATAGTCTTTTGCCCATTGATTGCTTAATTTAACCTCTACTTCAGTACTTGTTCCAGTTACAACCTCTATACCATCGCCCAGCTCCCCTTCGAAGTCAATTAGCAACTTTTTAATCTTAGTATTTGTCATTCTATATCTTAAGGGATGAGCAATAAGGGCTTTACCGCCAGCAGCATGAATCCAATGAACAACCTCATCAAAACCTTTCCACTCAACGCTGACTCCTCCAGGCTTTTTACCCGTTAAATAGCGCCTAAATACAGCCTTCATATCCTTGCAGTAACCTTCACTTATTAGCATTTGTGCGAAATGAGTTCGGGTCAACATATCAGTTTTACTAAAGCTTTGCGTTTTCTCTAGTGCGTCTTTAATTCCAGAGCGCCAAAGACTAAGGGCAATTTTTTCTGCTCTTTCTTTTCGTAATTTTTGATTATGCTCTAAGCCAGTTTGCAAGACATCATTATTAATATCTATACCTAAGCCTAGTATATGAATAGCCATATTTCGCCAAAATGCAGATATTTCAACGCCATTAACAAGATTTAAGTTCAATTTATTCGCCTCTAATTGAGCTTCAGCGATTCCGTCAGTAGTATCATGATCAGTTAATGAAAATAAATCACACTTAGCTTGACTAGCTAATTGAACAACCTCAGTTGGTGATAGTACTCCATCTGAGTAATAAGAATGATTATGGAGGTCTGCTTTCATTATGCGCTTTATTATAATCTAAAAGTTGATTTGGCTCAGAAGCCCTTTAATTTGATAAGACATAACAAAAATATTGAAAGAACTTTGCATTTAATTACTTATTACTCAAAGTCTATTATCTATAATACTAATCATTACTGAAATAGTTATTACTTATGTGTGGAATTATTGGTGGTGTTACAAATAATGATATTACAACACTATTATTAGAAGGATTAGATCGCTTAGAATATAGGGGTTATGATTCATCTGGGCTAATAGTCTTGTCTAAAAACAATACTTTTGACCGAGTTAGGTCAGTTGGTAAGGTTAAAAATCTTAAAAAAAATTTAAAAGTAAGCGATAAGAAAATTAGTGGAAATATTGGAATTGCCCATACTCGATGGGCAACTCATGGTGAACCTACTATTAATAATGCGCACCCGCATATATCTATGAATTCAGTAAGCTTAGTTCATAATGGCATTATTGAAAACTACGTTGAACTTAAAAATGAACAATTAATCAAGGGTTACACATTTACTTCTGAAACTGATACTGAAGTTATTGCTCATGCAATTGATTTTGCCATGAAATCATGTACTAGTTTAATTTCATCAGTCCAGTTAGCAATACAATCTTTTTCTGGGTCTTTTGGACTAGGGATTATTTCATCTAAATACCCAGATCAAATTATTGCTGCAAGAAAGGGCTCACCTCTCATAATTGGTATTGGAGAGAATGGCAATTATATTGCTTCAGACCAAATGGCACTGTTATCTGTAACTAAAAAATTTATTTTTCTGGAAGAAGGAGATGTCGCTGAAATTAAAATAGATAAAGTTACAATTTATGACATAGATGGTAATTTAGTTGAACGTCCAATTAAATCTTCAAAGCTAAAAATAGGGCAAGTAAATTTAGGTAATTATGATCACTTTATGCAAAAAGAAATTTTTGAACAACCTCAAGCTGTAAGGGATACTTTAGAGTCACGAATTTCAAATGATTCAGTTCTAATTTCGTCTTTTGGGCATAAAGCTAAAGAAAATTTTAATAAAGTTAAACAAGTTCAAATTGTAGCTTGTGGAACAAGTTATAACGCCGGTCTAGTTGCTAAATACTGGCTAGAAGATATTGCTAAAATCTCGTGTAACGTAGAAGTAGCGAGTGAATATCGCTATCGTCATCCAATACTTTTGAATGATACTCTCTTTATCACACTATCACAAAGTGGAGAGACTGCAGATACAGTTGAAGCTCTTAAAACTGCCAAGAAAATTAATAGTAATATTTCTACTCTTTGTATAACAAATTCTGCGGAATCTAGTTTAACGAGGCTCTCTGATTTAATCTTTCTAACTCATGCTGGACCCGAAATTGGCGTGGCAAGTACAAAAGCGTTTACCACTCAACTTGTTTCTCTTGCTCTATTAACTTGTTCTATTGGTAAGTTAAAGAATACAATTAACAAGAACCAAGAAAAAGAAATAGTTGATGGATTAAAAAGGTTACCAGGATTAATTAATGATGCCCTACTTCAAGAAATACAGATCAAAAAACTAGCAAAACTTTTTAAAGATAAAAGTAGTGCATTATTCTTAGGAAGAGGGACAATGCATGCTATTGCAATGGAAGGGGCGCTAAAACTTAAAGAAATTAGCTACATTCATGCTGAAGCCTATCCAGCAGGAGAATTAAAACATGGGCCAATTGCTTTAATTGATAAAAATATGCCAGTAATTGCAATTGCTCCCAATGATGAACTTTTAGGAAAATTAAAGTCTAATTTGCAAGAAGTTAAATCTCGAGGCTCGCAAATGATAGTCTTTGAAGATGAAAACTCAAAGGTAAAATCTATGGAGGCTATGGAGGTAGTCCCAATTACGTCAAATCTGGGAAGAATTACAGCTCCTATTATATTCACAATACCATTACAGCTTCTTAGCTATCATGTAGCCATTATTAAAGGTACAGATATAGACAAACCTAGAAATTTAGCAAAATCAGTCACTGTCGAGTGATTCTATATAAACCTTTTTAGGTCAACTTTTTTTAGGAATCCTACCGTTATTTAAAAATAACTTTGTTGTCGAAGTTGACTTCTTTTGTTCGTTGTTGTATTCAATTGAATCCTTTACAATTGGTAACTTGAATTTAAAGTTAAATATTCTTTCCTTTAGAGTTAAAAATAACCCTTGTTGACAAAGATTTTTCGAGTAATTCTCTAGGTGTAAAGAATCTATCACCTGGTTTAATTTTATCAATGATATTTATACCATTTGAATCCAAAACTTCTTCAATCAAAAGTGAATATTTACCTGAAGTAGAGACAACTATCCATTTTCTATCATGTCTTGAAACCAATCCTGACATATATGGGTGATTCGAAGAATCCCCTCCATGAAGGTGAACTGACTTAAGGTGAATAGTTCCAAAATCACCACGATTTAATAAACACATACTTCCAGAGTAGGGTTCATCAAATGAATTAATAAAATTATATAATTCTAAAGGATCCCAGTCCCAATTAATATAGCCATTGTCTATTGTTGAAAGTCTCGGATTGTATCTTCCTATATAATTTAATTGATGTTTAAGGTGGAACCGAGTTCCAGTAAGGTTTTTTGAAATAAAATTTCTATAAAAATCTAGAAATTTTTTTAATCGATGTTTCTCAAAATCTATTGGGATAATACATTTTTTTGGAAAAATTGATAATTCATTGTCAATGATTGGTCCTGTATCAATTCCCTCATCAATTAAATGAACAAGTTGATTATCAATTCTATCTTGTCTCATGATTCTCCAAGAGAATCCACCACCACCTGAATCATAGGGTAATCTTGATCCATGAAAATTTATAAGGTTACCATTTAAAAAGGAGATAACCTTTGAATTAAAAATTAAACGAGAACCCAGCGAGATAAAGAGAGTATTTTTTATGTTAAAGTTATTTTGGATATAATCATAAAAATTTGAATCTATATTATCAAAAACAATATGGTCTAATTTTAAATCCGTTGACTGATCAGTTGAAGAAATAATCTTTGTAGGAATATTTAGTTTTGTGTTTATAGTTAAAAGATCTTCAAAAACATCACTATATCCAATAAAAACAATACATTCAATTTTTTCAATATAAAAGTTGTTATTCTCTACCATTATTTGTAATAATTATTTCTAAAGATTCAATTGGGTTATTATTTTTTGATTCTACCTAATATTTAAAACCCTATCAATAAAATGTATAGTAATTATCAAAAACATAGTAAATTAACTTAAACTTTGATGTCTTATTTTGTGTTAGAATTTATTTTTTTTAGTTCAGAATGGATTATATATGGAGCCTAACGAGCGTCTCAATGAATATTCTAAGCAAATTGATGTTAATAACGGAAATTCTTCAAAAATTTGGGACAGCCTAAGAAAAGAGTTTCAATTGAAGGAGTCCAATTTATGTGGCTATGGTTTATCAACCTTTCCTATAAACAAAATAAGACTTTATCGAACTTTTTACAGATACTTCTCTTTTCCTTTTAAAGGAATTCGTCATTTATCTACTAAAGTGATAGCTCTTCTTGAGCTTGTGTTAAGCTGGGCTATACTTGGTGGGGATAGTCAGGCAGCAGATAAATTCGGATTTTCAGAGTATAAAGCTGAGATTTATACCGAAAGTGATCTAAAGGAATTTTCGGATAAGTACTGGAAACATAATATAGGATTCTCCCATAACACTTTTAAGTCTTATTCTTACCTCAAAAAGTTAAATAATAGTGTCAATATCGGAAATGAGGTTTCAATTTTTGAAATTGGTGCAGGAGTATTTAACTTTGGGCATTTACTATCTTTTCAATTATCAAAGTTTGAGTACGTGGTATGTGACTTGCCAGAGGTTATTGCGATGGCTTTCAACGAAATCAATAACAAGTATCTTCCTTTGTGTGATGGTAATTACGAAGTATTTCTGCCGACTGAAATTAAAGAATTTGAAAGATCGAATAATGATCGTAAGGTTCTTTTTATAACTCCTGATCAGCTTAATGATGGTGTATTAGGGAGTCAGAAACGATTTGATTTATTTGTAAATCATGAGTCCTTCGCAGAGATGGATATTGATGTGGTAAACAGTTATCTCAATCATCTGCCAAGTTTGATGAAGTTCGGTGCAGCTGTTAACATTGTTAACCGACACACTAGACCACAATGTACATCTTATGAAGATTTTAGCAGCTTAAAGCTCGAAAATATAACTTGCTTTGATGACTATAGATTAGACTTTTGCGAAGTAGTTCTTAAAGAATCTGATACATTTAGAGCTGCGATTCATGATAAAAATAGCTTGCCAAATGTGTATTATGTGGGTCAAGTCTCTAGCTGATAGTATAGACCATTTTGACCGTTTTTTTTAAAAAAAATATGTTATGTATAATCACATTTTTTTAAAAAATAATAAGTCATGATTAATAGAAAAATAATTATCTTATTAATGATTTTTATATTCTCGACTTCTTTTTCATCGTTGGCATTGAGTTCAAAAAAACTATGATGATTGTATTTTTAAAAATATAAAAGGTATTGGAAGTAATATAGCGGCAAAAGAAATTATAGATTTGTGTAAAGCAAAGCATATAAATACAAAATCTTCTATTTGTTTTGAAATAGATGCACAAACTATAAATGGCATTATTTTTTTACAAGATATGAATGAACCATATACAGGCAATAACTTATGCAAATATACAAATGGACAAGTTAAATCAAAAGAAAACATTAAAAACGGCAGGTTAATAGGTAAGGTGACTAATTGGTATGAGAATGGTCTGATATGATCAGAGGAACATTACAAAGACGGCAAGCAAGATATTTGATATTGGAATACTTCAAATACAAAAAAGGTGGTCGTGAAAATACTGCTAAAAAAACCATCGGATTTGAGGTGGTCGCAAAGAAGAATAAGCAAAATCAATCCGTTACTGTGGAGTAGTTTTTTCTCGTTCCCCTTTAGACGTCAATTTTTATCCTTTTCAAAATCAACGAAATCGGATTTTCCTTAGCAAACTCCCAATACTATATTTTGGGAATGGATCAAAATAATGTGCTAATAGAGTCAGACGATGAGAATCTACACTTGAAGAAATAGGTTGATTAGAATGAAATACAGTGTTACCTAAAAAAAGTAGTGGCTCATAATCCTCAAAAGAATTTATATTTAAACTTTTTTTCTTTGAAAGTCGCATTATTCCAGATTTCGAAGAATACTGTTTAAACCATAGCTTACCAATTAGATCAGTAAATGGGTTTTTAGGAAAACTCCTAGCATTCGGAAAGAATACAAGCTCCCCAATAGTGCCACCCTCTTCATGAATCGCTGGAATTTTAATTGGGATAACTAAAGTAAACATATGGGAATCAAAATGTGCCCTATATTTTTGATCTCCTGGGATAGCAGATCGAGCTATATGATATTGATTCGAAATTGACCCTTTATATCCAAACTCTTTCTTAGCAAAGTTTAAAAGTTTTGGTGCCAAATACTTCTCAAGTAAAATTTTTGTAATAAATTTTTTATGCTCATTTCCAAGCTCTGTATAAGTTTTTTTAGAAACTTGGCTCGAAATACGTTTATCAAATTCAGATAAATCTAGATTTGCGATGGATGGAAATTTTACATACCCCTCTTTAAGGAGCTCATCAAATTTATCATCAATGCAACCCCAATAATCTTTAAAATTAATATCATTCATGCTCAAAATCTATGCTTTTTTTTATACTTGAGTGATTATAACAATTTTAATAGAATATTTTCACTCTTATAATTGGATCTATCGACCTTTAATATTCTGTTTGCTTAATAATTCAAAAAGTGAGTGTGTTGAAAAAAAATTAGAGTTAATCAATCGTCATTTTCAATCAGATGCTTTAAACTCTCAAATCTTTTATTTTCATTGTTATGTCACATGCATTAAATCTTCATCTTTTCTTAAATAAAACTTTGCTCATTATTAATTAATTTAATTGTAAATAAAAAAAATCTATAAGCAAAGTTGCTTTGGAGATAGCATGATTTAATCTTACTCTTTAACAACTCAATAATCCTTTGGATTCGACTCATTAAATTTTTTAAATATTTTGTTTATGTATGACAGCCTAATGTTTAGTCTGGTATAACATCGAATTACATTCCCTTCTTAGTATTAAAAAATGATTAATAAATGTCTTTTTCCTGCAGCTGGCTATGGAACTCGTTTTTTACCTGCCACCAAGGCAGTCCCTAAAGAGATGCTTCCAATTCTCACTAAACCTTTATTACAATATGGAGTAGAGGAGGCCTTATCTGCAGGTATTAATAATATGGCAATTGTTACAGGAAGAGGCAAAAGGGCTATTGAAGACCACTTTGATAATGCGTTTGAGCTTGAAATGCAATTAAGTGGCACTTCAAAAGATCATTACTTAAAAGAAATTAAAGAAATTATCAAAAAATCTACCTTTACCTATGTGCGTCAAAAACAAATGCTAGGACTAGGTCATGCGATTCTCACAGGTGAGCCTCTCATTGGAGATGAGCCGTTTGCTGTAATTCTGGCAGATGATCTTTGTGATTGTAACGAAACTGGAGTTATTTCTCAATTGATTGAAATATATAAACGGTATAAATGCTCGGTAGTTGCTATTGAAGAAGTTCCAATGGACCAAACTAATAAATATGGAATTATTGCTGGCAATCTAATCAATAATTCCAATAATACATACCAAGTTACAGAGATGATTGAAAAGCCTGATGAAAAAAATGCGCCCAGTAATATGGCAATTATTGGCCGTTATATCTTAACACCCGATATTTTTAATATTCTTAAAAATATCGAACCAGGAAATAATGGGGAGATTCAAATCACAGATGCACTAAATATTCAAGCAAAACAGGGTAATGTTATTGCTTTTAAATTTAAAGGTGAGCGTTTTGATTGTGGAGGAATAAAGGGCTATATACAGGCCACTAACTTTTTTGCTAAAAAACAAGGAATTTTTTAATTTAATAATATTAATATAATCACCACTCCCTGATTATAATCCCAAAAAAATTATTAGTATGTGTTGAAATTTTTGATAGGATGCTAATCCCTTTACTCTGCCTTGTTTTTAATAACTAACATCGCCCATCTACACCATAAAATATATATTATAAATATCACTATAAACCCAACAAACATAAGCCACTCAGCTACCTGATAAAGCTCACCTAGGACTCCAATTATTGCCATTAGTATAGAAAATAATATTACTATTGAAAGAACATTTTTCTCTTTTATCCCCAGATGCAGAAGTAAGTGGTGAGTGTGAAAAACATCTGGCTTAAAAGGAGATTTTCCAGATGCTATTCTTCGGAAAATGGATGAAACCATATCAATAATTGGAGCAGCAAATATCCAAAGCGCTATCACAGGACTAAATATATAATCCTTACCCTGAGAGAAGTCAACTAATAACCAAATAACGCCCAAGCCAATAAACATACTTCCAGCATCTCCCATAAAAATTCGTTTTCTTTTAGATATACCAATACAAAGATTATGAATCAAAAATATTGGCAAGACTGAACAAAATAGTATTGCAATCCATAAATTAACATTTGTTAAGGAGCCTATAGAAAGAAGCAAAATAGAGCCAAAAGTAACTAGGCTATTACCTGCAGCAAGACCATGAATTCCATCAGCCATATTTACAGCATTGATTGCTGCAACTATTGCAATCAAAGTAACAACATATGACCAACTGCCAAGAAGAATTTCACCTTCTCCAAGAATATATCCAAAGGATGCTATAGATATATCAGCACCAGAAACAATAATTATTGCAACTAAAGCCTGGAAAATCAAACGAATCGCGACAGAGATGTCACGATGGTCATCCAAAACTCCAATACTTACTAGAATTAATGATGAAAGTAAAAAAAAATTAAAGTTATAAAGGCCCCCTGGTAAAAATAAAATGCTGACTGTTACACCGAAATACATCGCTAAACCACCAATAAGTGGCACAGAGCCAGTATGTAATTTTCGTTCACTAGGACTATCTGTAAGATTCACACTAATCGCGAAAGGTCGTAAAATAATTATCGCAATAAAGGTGGTGAGTGAGGCAATTAAGATAGAAGATTGAATAAGCATAAAAAATGTAACCACCAAAGATCCTAACTAATATTAAAAAAAGGATACCAGAATGAAAATAAAATTCAATCGAATTGATGACATTGTTAATAAAGAGATATATCGAAACTTGATCTTATAAATCTGATTGAATTTTCATATAGCTTAAAGACACCTCAAAAGTAACTCACTAGATCATACATTACCAATCCAGTTAAATACTTTGAATTCCTAACAGGAGTTAAGCTTAGCGGTCGGATCAAATCTGCAACATAGTCCTTCATGGAAGGGTCAAACTTCAGCTCCACAATTTTACTTCTATAAGAAACTTTTCCATCTGAACTTAACAATTGATGCATAGAAAAATTACCATTGAAATTTATATTATCATCAATAGTAATTCGAAGCCCATTATTACTTTCATAATAACTCCTTGAATATGATACAAATAAAGTTGGAATCAAAAATTCAACTGCCGCCAAGTGATTATCAGGTACTTCACTTTTGATACTGTTTATCATTGTTGAAAATGTAGAGCTATATATAGCATTTTTAAGACCATTAATCGGAATTGAGGATTTTGCACCTAAACGGCCATTTTTTATTTTTTGCTCTAAAATTGGAATACCAACTTGTTCTTTTTCTTCAGCTTGATACCACCTTAGTCGAGTTTTAATTCTATCTGGCACTCCACTTAAATTATCTTTAACAGAGCTATAAGAAACATCATCGAAGTAAATACTATTAACAATTCTTTTAGGATACTTTATTTTACAATCAGTACAACTATACAACCAGCTTAAAAACCTTGAAACTCCAGTTTCATTTAATACAAATTTTATTTCGTAGCGATAATTGTCACTCATTTTTTCATAACCCCAAAAGAGTAAAGTTTTTCAATATTTACCTCACGTTCAATAATTTCAACTCCATCTACCTTTAACATCGTATTTATTTGTCTTAAGTACGGCTCATCACCATCTACAGAAATATTTAATAAATTGAGAAAGGAGAAAGCATCAAAATGTTTTTTCTTAGAATAAGTCATAGCTGCATACAGATCATAATTTACAACACTCATATCTTCAATATTTGCCTTACTGCCATCTTTGATAGCCACGCCTACTCCTACATTTGATAATGAACTATCACGGATATTAGCAATACTAGCCTCTCCAATAGAGAATCCTTTATCTTTAATATTATTCGCCTTAATATTATAAATCTCCAATTCACTTCCTGAAATATCAATCGCATCACCATTGATATCATTAAAGCTTGAGTTAGCAACCTTTCCTATGCAATAATCACAATCAAATGCATCTGATATTGTATTTTTTACTTTCAAACCATCAATATTTACAAAAGATTTTATAATATTTAATGCATCCTCAGCATTTGATCCTTGTATATCCAAATTTTTAATATTTATATTACCGCCATAAATATTTATACCTCCAGACAAACTTAAAAGATCATGATTTAATCCAAGTGTATTTTTTACAATAACATTTTCTAAAATTGATTTATTATTATCTTCAGATAAAACATAAATGCCCTTCCAACCAGAATTAAGACTCTCCAAAATAATAGGCTCGGTTTTTGATCCAATAAATTTTATTTCACCTTTAACAATTAGATAGGCATCTTTTGAAAACTTTAAATTTGTAGAATCATTAATAGTTAAACTTCCATTTATAACTAATGGATCTCTAATGACCCAATCACCCTGGATTATCTCCCATGAGTTAATATCTTTTTTAATAAGGAATGGAGTTTTTGGCTCTGAACTAATAATTAATGGATTAATTATTTCTTTAGAAAACATTGTTGGATATGCTATAACAGAGCTTTCTATATCTTTATATGAAGACTCAATAACAATCTGATCATCTAGAATTCCTTTATAGTTAGTGGGGAGTTCATAAGGCACATAATTGCCCTGAATAAATCCTGGAATAACAAGGTCCTTATACTGGGCTTCTTTTTTGTTTACAGTTATTCTTTTTAACAATACATCGTCAGGTAATAAATTAAAAATCAACAACCTTCCATCATCATAATGTCGAACATGCAATTGATCTAAAAATTCAATGGCATCAAATTTATTTGGCATTTCAAAAATCTTTTCTCTTTCATTTTTGATAGTAGTTAAATTAGCTTCATATTTTTGAAGCCATTTATCTAATACTGCTTTATCATTTTTAATCAGATCTATATTATGTAATAAAATATCATCGGATTTATAGGCATCTAATGGAAAATATTTACTGTATTTATTAAGTTTAAATTCAATATCTGAAAGCACATTTAACGCATCCGAAAAATACTTATCGATACTTAAATTTAGAGCAGCATTTGAAATGATTTGATTATATGTCTCAGTTAAGCGCTTTCTCGGTTCGGGTACTCCATTTATATCCACAGGTCGAAGCATTTCATCAAGAATCTTCTCTAATTCTTCTGTGGCAAATGTAAAGGTTTGTTGATCCATCGTTATTAACTCTAACTTTAAGGTGTATGGATTAAAGTAATGTCTAGTGTTACTATCAGCTAAAGTGTGCTGTGAGTTCCAGAATAATGAGGTAAAGAATGCTTTCAAATATGAACTTTCAGAATATATTTTAATATTATTATCTTTTAATCTTTCTTCTAGAATGTAGGTATAAATTTTTCTATTTAACTCATTTTTTAATGATTTACTTTGTTTTGAAATAGTTGTAATTAACTTAGAGTCTGAATATCGATAATGTGGATACTTCCGAATAGCCGACTTATCAAATTTAAGCCAATTTTTGTCGTCAGAAAAACGAAAAATAGGCGAATCTTTTCTTTTTTGCCTTTCTAAAAATTCTTTTGAGATATTTTCTTCAATAGACATTATTCCCCAATCTTCACCATTCACAGTTACAGTTGCAAACTTGTAGATGGAAGTGATGTTTCCAGTCTCCCTAAGTGATTCTTGAAATGCATTTTCATATGGATACTGCCTTGAACGAGGTTTTTGTATTGAAAACTTATTAAACCCCAATATAGTTTCATTATCTTTTAAATAGACTTTTAAGCTCATACGTTTTACACTGTTCCAATGATCAGATAAATCACCTTTAAGTCTAACTTTAGCCTTATAAGTCTTGTTGTTAAACTCAAAAGAAGCATTTACTACAGATGGCTCTGATAAGTAGCCTTTTATAAGTGCATCAGACCTATCATTTATAATTTTTTTATAATTTTTAAATTGAATCGTAATATCAATGTTTTTTAAATCATTACTTTGATTGTTAAAAAAAATATGCATCAAAACTTTATAAGAACTTCCAATCATGATCGTTAATTTTTCTTTCATGCCCTGATAAGTATTATTTCCTCCAGTATCTGAAAGGTTTCGTATAGAGGAAAACCCAGGATCAGTGGCCAAAAGACTGCTATACAAGTCGTATACAACAGAAGTTATTATTTTTTTGTTATAAGAGAGATATAAGGAAAGCAGAATAATTAGAATACTACAAAGCAGTATATTGATGTTACTTTTACTTTTAATTACCATACAAGAAATTCTTGATCAAGCTCTTAATCCTGATTGACAGTCTAAAACTAATAAATGATTTTTTCAATTAAAAAAATTACCAATTAGTTTTTGCTTCATAAAATGAAATATCTGCCTTAGGGTCAAGGACTCGAATCTTTTCTACAAGACTATCAATTTCAATATTTGATTCTGGTACCACAAGAAGAACTGCAGTATTTCCATTAATACCCCGGTCAAGTCTTATTAGCTTCATGTGATTTAAAACACCAATCAAAGAGTCTGATATTTGAGAAAACTTAAGATCATTATTCTTCCAGTTGACAATCAAATTATATTCATTTGTCTTACCAATATTTTTATTAGATAACCAAAAATAAATCATAGCTAATATTGAAGAACTTAGAATGGTAGTTATAACAGTGTGGCCAGCAGCATAGCCTAATCCAATTGCGATAGATAAAAATAAATAAACAAGTTCCTCTGGTTCTTTTATAGGAGTTCTGAATCGAACAATTGAAAGAGCACCAACTAATCCTAAAGATAGTGCTAATGATGACTTTACAACTATTATTACAAGAAAAACAATACTTGCTAAAATTGGTATCACCACCCCAACATGATGTTTTCCTGTCAACGAAACCGAGTATTTGACATAAAAAGCCCTAACAATAAACGACATACCAACACAAAATATAAAGTTAACAAGTATAGACATAATGTTAGCAGCTGGGATTCCAGATTGAATTGCGAATTGGTTAATTATGTCAATTTGTTCCATTATTTTTTGTGAGTTAAAATTACTTGAATAATATTATATAGGATTGAAAAATTTCAAAAAACTTATTTATTTTTAGGGTAACCATCTGGATTTTTTAACTGCCATCGCCAAGTGTCTTGGCACATTTCTTCTAATTTATTTTCTGCTTTCCAATCTATTTTTTTTAATGCGCTAGTTGAGTCTGCGTAACAAACTGCTACATCTCCAATTCTTCTATCAACAATCTCATAAGGTATCTTTCTACCTGAGACCTTCTCAAAAGCCTTAATCATTTCTAAAACTGAGTAGCCAGTGCCCGTTCCAAAATTCAAAGTAAGGACTTGGGGCTTTCCTTTTAAAGCCTCTAATGCTTTAGCATGGCCCTTAGCTAAATCTATTACATGGATATAGTCTCTAACTCCTGTTCCGTCAGGTGTGTCATAATCACCACCAAATATCCTAAGTTTCTCCAATTTTCCTATAGCCACTTGTGAAATAAAAGGCATTAAGTTGCTAGGAATACCATTGGGATCCTCACCAATGAGTCCACTCTTGTGTGAGCCAACAGGGTTAAAGTATCTTAGTAGTGCTATTTGCCAACTGCCGTCTGAGATAAACACATCTTGAAGAATTTCTTCCACCATAAGCTTAGATCGACCATATGGATTTTTTGCGCATAAAGGAAAATTTTCTCTAATAGGAACACTTTCAGAATCGCCATAAACTGTTGCAGAAGAGCTAAATATGAATAGCTTACAACCAAACTCCTTCATCACTTCAGTTATAGTTAAAACACTACTAATATTGTTATCATAATATTCAAGAGGACTTTCAACAGATTCACTAACTGACTTTAAACCAGCAAAATGAACTACTCCATCAATCTTATACTGCTTAAATATATTAATTAATTTAGCTCTATCTCTAACATCTATTTTATGAAAAGGGATGTTTCTGTCAACAAGGCTCCCTACTCGTTTTATTGACTCTAATGAAGAGTTACTAAGATTATCAATTACAATAACTTCGAAGCCCGTATTTATTAATTCAATGCAGGTATGAGAGCCTATATAACCAGCCCCACCAGTAACTAATATTTTCATAATTTTATTAAACTTTAAATTAAAATCTTTTTTAAAAAACTAGTTTCTGATGAGTGACATTATTCTATATTTATAATACTCAAATACTTATTTATTACTATCTCTTCATCAAATTGTTCTACCATTTTTGCCCTACCCAATAAGCCCATATTTTTCCTGCGCTCATCAGATAAATTTAACATAGCTCTCATCTTATTTGCTAAATCTTTAGTATCTTTTTTTCTGCATAAATAACCATTTATACCATCATCTATTAACTCTCTGCAGCCTGAAACATTTGAAGCAACTAATGGCTTCTTCATAGATGCCCCCTCCATCAATGTCATACTAAGACCCTCTCTGTATGATGGAAGAACAATACAATCACTATCTTGAATAAAAAATTTTACATTATCTGAAGAGCCATAAAATACGATATTATTATTCAACTCCCACTCTTTCATTTGTTTTTTACTTACAGCAGTTGGATTTTCGACATCCAAATATCCTAAGAGTCCAAACTCTACTTCGGGAAATTCTACTTTTAGTATATCTGATGCCTCAACATACTCTCGCACACCTTTATCAAATAACATTCTCGCTATAAGTAAAAATTTTATTTTAGAGCCCTTCTGTTGATTCTCTTGATCAACACTATTAAATAAATCTGTATTAATTCCCTCACCTGGAATCATAACAACTTTATCTTCACGAACTAAATTTTTCAATATAAAAGTACTCTTATCATCCTCAGAAAGAAAGAAAACTTTTTCAGGGACTTTAAATGCTAGCTTATATAAAATCCTTGTGATTTTTGATGTAATATTCTCATTGATAAAGGTATAGCCCAAACCAGTTACAACTGCATATGATTTTATATTAGCCAGATAAGCAGCAATTGTTCCATATATATTCGGCTTAATAGAGTAATGTATAACAAAAATTGGCTTGAGGCGTTTATAAATACTTCTAAGTTGAAAAATTAATATTAAATCATTTACGGGATTAGTTCCTTTTTTATCTATTCTAATATTATTATATTCACAACCTAATTTTTTAATATCAAGAGTATGTTCATCTAAGGGTGCTATAACTATAACATTATAATTTAACATTATAAATCTCTTAATTAGACCAGATCTAAACTTTAAAATGCTCCATGATGAATTACCAATTAAAACTATGTTTTTTTTCATGCAAAAACCACTTTTAAATAAGCCTCCCCTATGGTAGAAATATTAAAATCATCTAACATTTTTTTTGATTTATAAGAGTATAGATATCTCAAATCGGAATCTTCAGTATAGACATTAATAGCATCCATTAAGTTAACTTCATCATTTATAGGTGTCAAAATTCCATATTCAGCCATCTCAATTTGACCTCTTAATAAGTTTTCTAAACTAGTAGAAGGAGCTAAAATTTCTCTAGGGCCACTCAAACAATCTGTACTTATTATACTGCAACCACAGAACATAGCCTCTACCAAGACATTTGGAAAGCCCTCCCCATTGGAGCTTGATACAAATATTCCACATTTTGATAGGTACTTATAGGGATTTTTATCAAATCCTAGGAAAATTACTCTATCTTCAATATTCAGCTTTCTTATTAATTTCTCCAGCGCTACTCTCTCATCACCTTTGCCTAAAATATACAATTTGTAAGATTTATCATTAATTTTTGAAAATGCATTTATAAGCATTTTATGATTTTTTCTTCTACTTAAAGCCCCTACAGTGATAATGCTTTTATCTTTATCTATTGTAATATTAATAACTTCTTTTGATAACAAGTTAATTTTCTTATAATCATAAGGATTGTATATAACTTGATTAGCAATATTTGTATTAAAGTTATTACATAAATCTATTTTGATTGCTTTTGATGCTGAAATAATTAAATCAGCTTTCTTATAAAGAGTCTTAATTAAAAATTTTGCTGCTAAAGATGTTATTGAATTCTGAGAATATATTGAACTTGGAGCTATTCTTTCACTAATAATAACTCCATGACTAGAATATAATTTTGCCATTACGTTAATAAAATTAGCCCTATGTAAAAAACTCAAAACCTTCTTAAATTTATTTTTTTTAATGATATTACTTAATTTAAAAGCAATTATTGGAAGTCTTAGAAACTTTATAATTCCACTGTGATTTGCATTTTCATTTAAATAGATAATATTTATTCTTTTATCTAAATTGAAAGATATCCTATTTTCCATTAATATTAAATGGCACTCATAGTCATGAGAAAAGTAGTTCAAAAGAGTACTTACAACTCTTTCAGCACCTCCTCCATCTAAAGAATTTATTAATAATATAATTTGCTTATTTTTCATCTAAAGCTTTTTGAATAACCCTCTGATAAGTTACTATGTTTTTGTTATGATCACAAATACTCATCAAGTGTCTGCGTGCTTTTTTTCCGATTTTATTATTTATATTATTTTTAATAACATAGTTTATTTTTTTAGCTAAGCTTATACTATCTCCAGCATCGGCTAACCCACCAGTAATTTCATCTATAATCAAATCATACCCACTACCAACTGCCGAAGTCGTTATAACTGGCTTTTCCAGAGCCATAGCCTCATTAACTGTAAAACCCCAACTTTCAACTTGAACATTGTCTTGGAGTCTAAACCTAGTTGGCAGTACGAAAATATCACAGTTTTTATAAAAGTACGGGGCCTCATTAGATAGGCAGCCATTTAAAAAAAAGACCCTTTTATCTAAATTATTTTTTCTAACTAGATCTTCACATTCAGACTTAAAATCTCCATCACCTACAATTACAAGATCATATTCAGGAGTTATACTTCTCATGGAGTTTATCAAAATATCAAGCCCCTTGTATTTAACAATACGTCCTAAATATAATAATCTTTTTTTGGATGTTAGAGTATCTAAGTGTTTTTTTGTTTTAAGATCTAAAGACAGATCGGATACTATTTCTTTAGTATCAATGGTTGTATTGTATGCGACAAATATTTTGCTAGAGTCAACGTTAAAATTTTTTAAATAAAGTTCTTCAGCTGCACTCCCGGCCACTACTACTCCATCAAGACAATATTTAGATAGAAACCTAACATATGGATATATATATTTATACTTGCCTATCTCAATGGGATATCTCCACAACTCATCAAATAGAATAATTTTTTTTCTAAATACTCGTAGAATTGGTGATAAAAGTAGATAAGGAACGCTTGTTATATTTGAGAATATATATACCTTATAACTTTTAAAAGGTAATTTAAATAATTCCCAAGAAAAATTGTCTATTGAAAGTATTTTTAATTCTTTTGCCTGACTATAATTTATCTCTGTTTTATTTAAAATCCTTTTAATCTCTTCATTTCTATGAATCATTTGCGCGCCTGGTTTTGAACCACTACTCCAAAAAAAATCTACATTTAGTTTTTTTGATAATAATTCAAATATATCTATTCTATAACTTCTGATAGCGGGATGTATATACAGTATTTTATTTTTCATTTTTTTAGAGAGGAGATAAGATTTATCTCTTTATTATCTCGCTTAGATTTATAACTCCTTCGCAAAATTAATATAAGCATAAATGGAAAAAAAGGTGAAAATATTGAATGCTTGGAAAGCAATATTATTAGAAAAGCAATTTTTGAAGTATATTGC
>Ga0307998_1000702_pt1 | contig 18779 bp, 17 predicted proteins | sample Davwhametageno37_FD_203147 | JGI IMG/M metagenome (GOLD analysis project Ga0307998, IMG submission 203147) | Marine microbial communities from Davis Island wharf, Antarctic Ocean - #37 | ecosystem: Environmental > Aquatic > Marine > Unclassified | place: Antarctic Ocean: Davis Island wharf... | reverse complement strand
CAACTTCTTACTCTGGTTATCTCCCCATGCCCCTCCAGTTTCAATTAGAGCTGCCTTTGCCGTCACTATCTTGTAGCCAGCATTGAGGTTTATAAACAGAAGCGCGCGTTTCCACATCGTTTTGCAGTCTATAGAGCCCTCACAAAAAATGGGGTTAGCGACGTCTGCCTGCATCGCTGGAGTTAAAGAGCTTTGTGAGGCGCAACCACTTAAAATGGCTGCCATTAATAGAACAAAAATAACGTGCTTCATTGGGTAATCCTTAATTTACAAAAAGTTGATAGTTCATTGAATCAATAGAGCCTGACATTATTAGCTCTCTAAGGTGCTCACCTTCTACGCCATACGTTTCTGAGACATAATCTGCGAAATCGGCACGTTGCTTAGCTTCATCTGAACTTTGCTTTTGCTCAGCTTTCAAATACGCAAGCCCTGCCTGTTCTTCTATGGTGCTAGCGCCTGTTAAGCCACGTAACCCTTGGCTCACCCTGTCAGCCTGTTGTTTGCCGAACTCAAGCCTCCACTTAGCCGACTCAGCGCCACTTTGTGAGAAGGAATCACTTAATCTAAGTCTACTCCTGTCATTTGGCTCAACTTTGAGTCTACTGGGGCACGACAAGCTCTTAATTACAGACCCATCATCGTAATAGCACACGCCTAGCCGCTGCTTTGAAAGAGTAGGGTCAAGCGCAAACGCATTCGATATGAGAAATAGAGGAAGAAGTAGAAAAAATCGCATGAGATACATTCCTGTTAATTAGGTATTAACTATATAGAACAAGTGTATTTATGCAACTACGCATAGACACTGGCAACTGAGCAGTTTTTTTTGAAACGGGCTTCTGAAGTGTCTGTGCAGATACAGTAACAATCACAAGCCCACAGCAGGCTCCCCCGGTGGGGTATCAAGTGCCCCCCTGCCTGATTCTTCACAGGTGACGGCTCAATTAGTGCGATTAAGGAAATTAGACGATAATTTTGCTACAAAGTTTTGCTACAAAGCAGGCACAAAAAAGCCCCAGAGACGTTGAATCTACTGGGGCAGTTATGTATGGAGGAGAAAGAGGGATTGATAAATATCAGGCTGAAGCCTGCTATTTAGTCCTACGGACCGCCTTTGGCGCCCAAAATGCCTTCGCATTTAGTCGAACCCGGCGAGGGATCTCACCCTCCTGTCACCGGCAAAAAAAATCCCCCGCATCTGCGATGCGGGGGATTGATTTTGGCGGAGAAAGAGGGATTCGAACCCTCGATACGCTATTAACGTATACGCCCTTAGCAGGGGCGCGCCTTCAGCCACTCGGCCATTTCTCCATAAACTTGTATAACTGTGGTTCTTTGCTTTAGCTGCCCCTGAAACCTAAGGATTTAGAAACAACTATGCCGCCCTTGAACAGCGGCGGCATAATAGCACATCAGTGGAAAAATCAAAGACCGATTTACTCAGGATCCCCAGTTACAGGCGCATTTTCGCCACTTTTTTCCATTTGGATTCTCTGATAGATTTCTTCACGGTGTACAGCTATTTCTTTTGGTGCATTTACACCTAAACGAACCTGATTTCCACGGACGCCTAAAACGGTAACTGTGACGTCATCGCCTATTACTAGGGTTTCTCCAACTCTTCTTGTAAGTATTAACATAGCATGCTCCTACACTGCTGCCCATTATTTGTAATGGGTGTTTTTATCCATAATCCGCCTACACACAAAGACGGCCACTCCTGCTTGTACCCCTTGATTACTCAGCGATGAGTACCAAAACACTGTTCGAACTTATCAGCTTTCCTTAGCGTTGTCCAAGCTTTAGGACTCTTCTGTGCCCTCACCCTCAAGACCGAACCCTGAATGCAACGCACGCACGGCTAATTCCAGGTAACGCTCTTCTATTACTACGGTGATCTTTATCTCTGATGTGGTGATCAGCTGAATATTGATGCCCTCTTTCGCCAAGGCTTCAAACATCTGTGAGGCAACGCCCGCATGAGAGCGCATACCAACACCAACAATAGACACTTTGGCGATTTTGCTGTCGGAATCCACTTCCAGAGCGCCTAGGTCTGTGGCTATCTCTTTGAGTAGGGCTTCTGCTTTTGCCAGCTCATCGCGATGTACTGTAAAGGTGATGGTCGCGGAGTTGTCTTTGGCCACATTCTGCACAATAACGTCGATTTCAATATTGGCTGCACTTATGGCGCCCAAAACCTTGTAGGCGACGCCGGGCTGATCGGGAATGCCGCGGATAGTGAGTTTGGCTTCATCACGGTTAAAGGCAATGCCTGATACAACTGGTTTTTCCATCTGATCGTCATCCTCAAAAGTAATCAACGTGCCTGGGCCTTCTGCAAAGCTAGACATGACACGCAGTGGTACATTGTATTTTCCAGCAAATTCTACTGAGCGAATTTGCAGTATCTTTGAACCTTGACTGGCCATTTCTAGCATTTCTTCAAAGGTTATCTTTTCGAGTCGACGGGCCTGGGGCACAACTCTAGGGTCTGTGGTGTATACACCATCGACATCAGTATAGATCTGGCACTCATCGGCCTTTAAGGCTGCGGCCAAGGCGACTGCGGTGGTATCTGAGCCTCCGCGACCAAGGGTGGTAATGTTGCCGTCTTCATCGGATCCCTGAAAGCCTGCGACTACGACTACGCAGCCTGCAGCTAGGTCTGATTCTATGCGATGTCCGTCAATCTCTCTAATACGGGCTTTGCCGTGAGCATTATCTGTGAGGATACGCACCTGACCACCGGTATAGGAGCGGGCTTCAATACCGAGCTTCTGTAGGGCCATGCATAACAGTGCAATGGTGACCTGCTCGCCTGTACTGACCAGCACATCCATCTCACGTAGGCTTGGCTGCTCATCAATGGCGTTGGCCAAGCCGATAAGGCGGTTGGTCTCTCCGCTCATGGCAGACACGGCGACTACTAGCTGGTTCCCGCTGCTGTGGCTCTTCGCCACTTTCGCTGCTACCGCTTGGATACGCTCTACGGTACCTACTGAGGTACCGCCATATTTTTGGACTATTAAACTCATGGTCTCTTTATCGTTAATGACTTTGGTATCCAGCCTCAAATAAGGTCTGGCATAAAAAAGGCGCAAATTAAACCGTAATTCGCCCCTAAAGTTAAGTGCTTTCTGTTTTTACGCTAGGTTGTCTTGTACCCAGTTATAGACTGATTCTAGAGCCTCTGGTAGCGCAGTGATGTCACCTGCTGCGCCCTGGGCCATATCGGCGCGCCCACCACCTTTGCCGCCAACCTGAGCGGTGACAAATTTAAGTAGGTCCCCTGCTTTAACCTTATCGGTCAGATCGTTGGTGACACCTGCCACTAATGCGGCTTTGTCACCCTCTACTGCAGCGAGTAAGAATACGCCTGACTGGAGCTTTGAACGCACCTGATCGGCAACACCACGCAGACTCTTTGCATCGGCGCCTTCAACCACAGTTGCCAGCACCCCAACGCCGTTTATTTGTTTTAGCCCTGCCATCAGATCTGTGCCTGAAGCATTGGCGAGCTTGCTTTTTAGAGCTTCAATCTCTTTCTGTAGTCGACGGTTATCATCCAACACCTGTCGCACCTTGTCGGTGACATTGCTGCCTGAGGCTCTCACCACGGCAGTTACATCTGCGATTGTGTCCTGAAGCTGATCACAGTAAGCAATGGCCTTTTCGCCGGTAACCGCTTCTATGCGGCGCACGCCTGAGGCAACACTGGATTCGCCGGTTACCCGCACCAGACCAATATCACCAGTTCGCGATGCATGGGTACCGCCACAGAGTTCCACTGAGAAGTCGCCGCCCATACTGAGCACCCGAACTTCGTCTCCATACTTTTCACCAAATAGCGCCATAGCACCTTTGGTCACAGCGTCATCCATGCTCATTACTTCGGTGGTCACAGAGGTATTGCGTAGAATTTCTGCGTTAACAATATGCTCGATCTTACGAATTTGTTCTGGGGTCACAGCTTCGTCATTAGAGAAGTCAAAACGCAGTCGCTCACTATTGACCAGCGAACCCTTCTGTTGCACATGCTCACCAACGACCTGCTGCAGGGCAGCATGCAATAGGTGCGTGGCAGAATGGTTGAGAGCGGTTGCCTGACGAACGTTGGGATCGACTGAGGTCGCTACCTTATCCCCGACCTTCAGCTCACCAGACATTACGCGCCCCATATGCATATGGTGGTCGCCCGCTTTCCGGCAGTCGCCTATTTCAATGTTGACGTTATCGTTGTGCAGATAGCCGCTGTCACCGACCTGGCCACCAGACTCTGCGTAAAACGCAGAGCTGTCCAAAATCACGACGACTTCAGTATCGGCACTGACGCTTTCAACTGACTCTCCCGCGGCATAGAGTGCAACCACGGTGGCGCTGTTATCAAGATGCTCGTATCCACAGAACTCTGTGCTGCCTTCAACACGAATGCTGTCGCTGTAATCCAAACCAAATTGACTCGCCGAGCGGGCGCGTTTGCGCTGCTCTTCCATGCAGGCTTCATAGCCTGGCATATCAAGGCTGTAACCTTTTTCACGGGCTACGTCGTTGGTTAGGTCTGTGGGGAAACCAAAGGTGTCATAAAGCTGGAAGATCAGCTCTCCGGGCAGTACGTCGCCAGAGACATTTTCTAATGCGGCTTCCAATACGCCCATCCCTTTATCCAGGGTACGAGCAAATTGTTCTTCTTCTTTTTTGATGGTGTCGGTAATTTCTTGCTGCATGCTAATCAGCTCTGGGTAGGCTTCACCCATGACTTCACCAAGAGATCCAACCAGCTTATAAAAGAAACTGCCTGTAGCACCAAGACTATGACCGTGCCTAAGGGCCCGTCGAATAATACGACGCAGCACATAGCCGCGACCTTCGTTGGACGGCTTGACCCCATCCACCACTAAAAAAGCGCAGGAGCGAATATGGTCGGCCACTACTTTTAGCGAGTTTTCTTGGAGGTCTGTGACGCCAATAATCTTAGCCGCGTCTTTAATCAGGTGCTGAAACAGATCAATATCGTAATTGTTATGCACACCCTGCATTACGGCTGCAACGCGCTCAAGACCCATGCCTGTATCAATCGACGGCTTGGGTAATGGCGTCATTTTACCAGTGCTGTCTCGCTCAAACTGCATAAAGACCAGATTCCAGATTTCGATATAACGGTCGAGATCATCGTCTTTACTGCCTGGAGGGCCACCGGGAATATCTTCGCCATGGTCCCAAAATATTTCTGTACTCGGGCCACAGGGGCCGGTATCGCCCATCTGCCAAAAGTTATCTTCATCCAGGCGCGACAGTCGTTTGGGATCTATACCAATATCATTAATCCAAATATCTGCGGCTTCGTCATCGCTGATATGCACGGTGATCCAAAGGCGATCTTTGGGTAGCTTTAATACTACGGTCAAAAATTCCCAGGCAAAGGCAATGGCGTCATGTTTAAAGTAATCGCCGAAACTGAAGTTACCCAGCATTTCAAAAAACGTGTGGTGCCTTGCGGTGTAACCGACGTTCTCTAAGTCATTGTGCTTGCCGCCGGCGCGGACGCAGCGCTGTGAAGACACGGCTCTGTTGTAGTCCCGCTTATCGTCACCGAGGAATACATCTTTAAACTGCACCATGCCTGCGTTGGTGAACAGCAGGGTCGGGTCATTGCCCGGGACCAGGCTACTACTGGGCACTATTTTGTGCTGCTTGCTGGCAAAATGGTTTAGGAAGGCGTCACGAATGTCGGCGCTTTTCATCATTAATTAGTTCCAAGTGTTGGCATCTGTCGATCTGACTGATGCCTTTAAAATTATGGGCCTGCTCTTTTAGGTCTAAAGCTATGCTCTTTAAAGCTTCGCTTCACTAAAGTGCTGCGTGCCATCTTTGCTGGCCAAAACATGGATGTGCAGGTGGAAGACTGTCTGTCCTGCATCGGCGCCATTATTGACCACCAACCTAAAAGCTTCGTCGACACCAGCTGTGCGGGCAACTTCCCCAGCAACCAGCATTAGATGACCAAGAGTGGCTCTGTCTTCTTCGGTAGCATCTACTAGGCGCGGAATGGGCTTGCGGGGAATGACCAGCATATGCACAGGTGCCTGTGGGGCAATGTCGTTGATCACTATGCATTGATCATCTTCGTAGAGAATCTCTGCTGGAATCTCGCGATTAATAATGCGGGTAAATAACGTCGGAGGGCTGTCGCTCATAATTTAGAGTCTCTGAGCTTTTCGTCAGTCTCAAGCTGTCGTGCCTGGGTCTCCAGCATTACTGGAATTCCCTCACGAATTGGATATGCCAGACCACTGGCCCGACAAATCAATTCTTGATTGGCTTCGTCATACTCTAGAGGTGCCTTGCTAACAGGGCAAACCAATATGCTTAGTAGCTTTTTATCCACTGTATTCGTCCTTTAAAAAACCGCACAAGTGTACGCAAAAACCAGCCAAACCGCCATATTTGCGGTGGTTTGGCAGCGTAAATTTTAAGGGGTTAAGAGGTTTATGCTGTTGAATGGCCGCTCTAACGAACAGGAAGCGCCTTTAATACCAGTACGGGATCGATACGCACCTGCCGCCAATTCATACGCCAGTCCAAATGTGGACCGGTTGCTCGGCCAGTTGAACCCACTTTGGCAATAGGTTTACCGCGCTCAACACGCATGCCCTCTTCTACAAGAATATCGCTCAGGTGAAGAAAGGTGGAACTGAGACCATGCCCATGATCAACAATCAATGTGCCACCAGAATAAAACAGATCTTTATGGGCAAGGCGCACAACCCCAGATGCCGGCGACATCACTAGGGTTCCTGTAGGCGCAGCATAATCAACGCCGTAATGGGGGCTTTTGGGAATACCATTATAGAAACGCTGGCTGCCATATACGCCAGTAACTGGTCCTTGCAGTGGGCGCTGAAAGCCATCGAGAAAATCTAGACTGTCGGTAATATCTTTGCGCGCACGCTTAACTAACATTGAGTCGTTGCGAATACGGGCTGTGTCTTCAGCTCTGGGGGTCACAGTTTTTTGCGGAACGCCTTCAATCCGCTGAATTTTATAGTCTCGTTTGAGTACAGAAAACTGCTCTGTGGTTTTAACGCCGCTTGGGCTGGTCAATGATATGTCTAGCCGGGGCTGAGCTTTACGCCCTAGACCCAGTAAAAATTGACCTTGGGGAGTCACCTGAAGAGGCTGCTTATTATAGCTGGCCTGATAACCCGCCGGGATTTCACCCAATAATAACGCGCCCTGCTCTAAACTGCCGTACAGACGTAATGTCTCAGCCGAAGCGGCTAGGGAACAGGCGCCTAGCAAGAGGCTAGTGAAGGCTGACAGCCAAAAACGGGGACTCTGATGTAACGTTTGTTTACTAATCATTATTTTTCTTCAGGCTTAATATCTTCGATATTGATGTAGGGGGTAATGGATTCGAGGGTACAGTGCATCGATCTTCCAATAACATTAAAATACGACGATCTGGCACAGAGCTGGCCGCTTCGGGATTCATATTCGAAACCTTTATCTTTGATGCCGATGCATTCTCTATGGAGTCGCAGCAGTAACCCTTTGCCACGGCCCAGATCGATAATAGCGTTTTGGTCATCTTGAAAACGAATATGTTTGATTCTATTTAAAGAAACACAGCCACGGCGAACGCCATAGGCCTTGGGATCTACATCTTCTATCGCATGCATTCTCTCTAAAATACTGACAGAGCCATCAGCGGTCTGACGTATAGAGCCATCAGCGCCCTGAGGTGAAGAGCCTTTAGCCTCTTTATTAGGTAAACCCTCAGCGTCTTTTTCTAAACCCCAATCAGACTTATCTTCGATGCTGTGTTCAAGTGCACTACTATTGAAACTGGCAAACAGCATCATCCAGCAGACTAGCTTTATTAACTTCATCATCCTTCCCCCGACAACTGCTCCGTATCAATGGGTATGAAACGTCAAAACCACCTATACATGCAATAGCAGCCGCAAGAGAAAGCACAATTAATTAGTCATAGGTAGCCAATGACGGTGGATCTACAAGCTCTACATAGGGATCAATAGACGCAACTCGGCAGCTAAAGCTTCCGCCAAGCACGCTAAAGCTATCAAATCTTTTACACAGCTGTATGCCATCATTTATCCGTGCATAACCATTGCGCTTGATACCTGGACAGGCTGATCCTAAGCGCAATATTGCTTTTTTCTTACCCCGCAGAGTCAGCATTGCAGTTTGATCATCCAGAAATTTGATTTTTCTTATGCGACTCGAAGCAATACAACCTTTACGAATGCCCCAGTCTTTAGCATTAAGACTCTGTATGGATTTGATACGATCAACAATGGACAGCTTTGCCGGCATATCTTCATTTGAGCTAGCCGGTTGTAACTGCCCCCCGGCGGTGTTGTCTAGCATGGCCAAATCTGCTGAAATATTGCCATCACCCACTTCAATTACCGACCCGGCCTCGCCCCAACCGGGCGTCGAAAGCGCGAGCGATAGAAATATAAATGTAACTAACCCTGTTAACTTGTGTATCTTAATCATCCTGATCTCCTTGATACATTCTTTCCCTGAACCACACTTATCGACACTCGATAAATAATTGCGCCTAATCCCTAATTAACAAAAGGCGTGGTCTTAATGTTCGACCACCGTTATCATTAGCGGTTCGAGAACCTATAAAAATAAATTAAATAACATAACCAGCCTTATATATGACTGTAAAACAGCCTTTTACCCCACCTTATTTTTTGAGAAATCCGCATATTCAGAGCATTCTAAATAGCGTGGGTCCACGAAAACTTCGCGCCAAGCGTTTGGTTAAAAAGCTCGATAGCCAGATGCTGATATTGACCACCGCAGAGGGTGTAAGGCTTGCCGCGGAATTTGATCGGGCTAGCATCACCGCTGAGTCAAAAAATGCGCTGGTTATTTTGCTTCATGGCTGGGAGGGTTCGAGCAAATCTGCCTATTCCGTGACGACGGCTAAATACCTTCTCGACAACGGTTTTGATGTTCTGCGCCTTAATATGAGAGATCATGGCGATACCCAGCATCTGAATCCTGAGGTATTTAACTCAACCATGACGGATGAAGTTGCAGACGCTGCTGCCCTATTTCTTAAAGACCACAGCTACCCTGCTGTGTTTATGGCGGGATTTTCTCTAGGGGCCAGCTTTACATTACGCATAGCCACAGATCGCGGGCCTGAATTGGGGCTAACGGCTGCAGTGGCTATCTGTCCACCAGTGGATCCCACCAGCGCCATGGATGCCATGGACAAGACGCTCATTATCTATGAAAAATACTTTTTCTATCGCTGGACGACCTCTTTGCGCAAGAAACTTAAGCACTTTCCTGAACTCGACTTTGGGGCTGAGCTTGAGAGTGCTAAAACGCTGGATGATTTAAATATCACCTTTATCCCTAAGTTCACGCCCTATCCCGACGCCCAGAGCTACTTCGCCTCTTACACATTGACCGGTGATCGTCTTAAGGCCCTCAGTGTACCGGCACATTTGATTGCGTCATTAGACGACCCGATTATTCCCGCGGTGGATTTGGAAAAGATCAATTGCCCTGAGCACCTGAGTATTGAGGTGCAACGCTATGGTGGACACTGCGGATTTATTCAGAATTTGGCGGCCCATAGCTGGATAGAGCCTAAGTTGGTGCAGATTTTTGATGGCCACCTTGCGAAGGAAGGTTAGCTATACCCAAATAGTTACACTTACAAATAGTTACACTTACAGATAACCGCACTTATTAATCGTTATATTCGTCGAGATCTTTTTCTCGCAAGGCATATTTAATCTGATCAAAGTTAAAACCGCGATACTGTAAGAAACGCATGCGCTTGGCTTTTTCCTTTTGATCGGCGGCAGGGTCGCCACCATATTTGCGCTGAGCCACGTCTCTCGCTATGGCAAACCAATCTATTTTAGCCTTTTCTATCGCCGCCTCAAACAATTCATCACCTATACCTTTTTGGCGCATATCTAGGCGAATGCGTGACATACCATGACCTCGATGCAGCCTTGAGCGCACAAAGGCTTCCGAGAAGCGTTTGTCGCATTGAAGTCCCTGCTCTTGGAGCCTGTCCAGAACCTCTTTGATAGCGGGATTCTGATCGAATCGCTTGTCGAGCTTTTTAGCTAACTCCGATCGTGATAATTCTCGACCCGTCAGCAGGTCCATCGCAGCGAAGCGTATTTTCGCGGGGGTAATAACGAGGTCTTTATCTTTCATCGCTTAAGTATTAACAGATTATAAGAAAGGGTAAAGTTTTACTGCTTGCCTTGGATTGGTATGGCTCAAACAGCTATAAAAAAAGCGCCACTTGGCGCTTTTTGTAATCAACATAGTTGCAGTCAGCCACTTACTCTTCAGCAAGGTTATCGTCAGCCTCGGGCGCAGGGGCCTTAACTGCCGGAGCCGGCCCACCCAACTCTTTGTCGCGGATAAAGCCTTCAATCTCAGCCGCTATCTTGGGGTTCTCCGTCAGGAATATGCCCACATTGGCTTTACCCTGACCAATCTTGTTGCCCTGATAGGCGTACCAGGCGCCAGACTTATCGATAAGACCATGCTTAACACCGAGATCAACCAATTCGCCATTGCGGTTAATGCCTTTGCCATACAGAATCTGGAATTCAGTCTGCTTAAAGGGCGGTGCAACTTTGTTTTTAACCACCTTCACGCGTGTTTCATTACCAATAATTTCGTCGCCATCTTTTACTGCACCAATGCGACGGATATCCAGTCTTACTGATGAGTAGAATTTCAGTGCATTACCACCGGTAGTGGTTTCTGGGTTACCAAACATAACGCCAATTTTCATACGGATCTGGTTAATAAAGATAACCAGGCAGTTAGCATTTTTGATGTTACCGGTCAGCTTACGCAGTGCCTGTGACATCAGTCGAGCCTGCAGGCCAACGTGGTGGTCACCCATATCGCCTTCAATTTCTGCTCTTGGAGTCAGAGCTGCTACGGAGTCAATAACCAGTACATCACAGGCTCCAGAGCGAACCAACATGTCGGTTACTTCGAGAGCTTGCTCACCGGTATCTGGCTGAGAAACAATAAGGTCGTCAACAACAACACCGAGCTTTTCTGCATACACAGGATCGAGAGCATGCTCAGCATCGATAAAGGCGCAGGTGCCGCCAGCTTTTTGCGCTTCGGCAATCACTTGCAGGGTTAGAGTCGTTTTACCGGAGGACTCAGGACCATAGATTTCAACAACACGGCCCTTAGGAAGACCACCAATGCCCAGGGCGATATCCAAACCCAGTGAACCGGTAGAGATAGCCGGTATGGCTTGACGAGCATTCTCGCCCATACGCATAACCGTACCCTTACCAAACTGACGCTCAATTTGACCCAGTGCTGCCTCTAGTGCTTTTGATTTGTTGGCATCCATTATTCTGTCCTCGATATAAATTTTTTGTTAATGTCGAACTACTGTTTATCTGCTCAGTAGCTGTATGGTTGTACAGTAATTCATCCAGTAACCTTATGCAACAGTTCTTGGAGAGAAATTGTGACGGCCTGTTCTCTAACTGAGGCACGGTCGCCAGTAAATCTGTGCACCTGGCAACTAATGCCCTGCGGACTCAGCCAGGCAAACCAAACCGTACCCACCGGTTTGTTTGAACTGCCACCCCCGGGTCCGGCGACACCACTGATGGCAACGGCATAATCGGCATCGGCCTCGCGTGCTGCACCTTCCACCATGGCTCTAACCACCGCTTCACAGACGGCACCCTCTGCTTTGAGAAGGTCTGCGGAAACGTGGAGCATTTCATGCTTGGCCTGATTGGCGTAGGTAATAAAGCCGCGATGAAACCACTTGGAACTGCCAGGGACGTCGGTGATGGCGCTCGCCACACCACCGCCAGTGCAAGACTCGGCCGTGGTGACAGTGGCTTTGTTTTTTAGCAGGGCATGGCCCAGCTTTTCGGAGAGATCATAGAGGGATTTATTCATCGCGAAATTGTAGCGGGGTTTGGCCTGTGCCGATACTTCTTTTGGATATTCTGACCAGTCTTTTGTCTACTTCAGATTACATGCCATGAAGCTGGCAGCGGTAAGGCAGGACTGCCCTGACAGAGCAGTCCTCATAAGCCTACAGCGAACTCAGGCGCGCTATTTAATGTTCCCTATTTAAGGCTAATAATTTAAGGCGCGATCAAGTCCGCTTCAATGCATTCATCAAGCAGCTCTAGGAACGCTTTGCGCGACTTGTTCTTAGTGCCATTAAAGGCCGTCATATCCAGCTGAGCAAATGTCTGAGCTGCCATTTCAACGGCCTTATCCAAACCTTCCACGGGCGCTATGCGGTCATAAAAGCCAGCGGGCATGGCATCTTCTGGAGACCATATCTCGGCATTAATCACACAGCGATTGAAATAGTTCAGGGGCAGGCGGTAACGAGCAAGCTCAATACCAAAGTTATGCATGGTCATACCAATGATTGTTTCATTCAGCCCGACTTTGAACTCACCAGCCGCGCCAATTCTGTAATCGCAGGCCAGCATCAAAAAGGCACCCATGGCAATACAGTGGCCGGTAGATACAGCAATTACTGGGGTTGGGAAAGAAAGAATACGGCGAGCCATTTTTGAACCGCGCGACGTCAAGAAAAGAGCGTTTTCGACGCCTTTATTAATCTCTTTAAGATCAAAGCCTCCAGAGAAAATACCGGCACGGCCTTTTAATACAACAATGGCCTTGGCCTCTTCGGCCTGATCAAACGCCGCTTCCAGCTCGTCCCACATAGCGTGAGAAAGTACATTGGCTTTGCCGTCGTCCATGGCGATGGTGGCAACGCCGCTATCGATTGTGACTGTTACTAAATTGCTCATTGGTTCGCCCTTTCTATATTTGATTTATTATTATATTCAGCTGCTGCTATCAGGCTTTAACTGCTAATAGCTACTAATAGTTTCTAACTAGAGGATTGTCTGTATTTTTGCCTCAAACACCATTGATTACCAGAGGTCTATTCAAATAACCCCTATTACCAAGCTTAATAGCTAACCAGCCCACTTAGGCCATACCGAATACCTACTGCAGTGCAAAGCAAAGCAGAGAAAATTAACTGACTTTGGGGATGCAGGGCTCCTCGGAAGCCTCTGGCAATTCATTATTCACTGTTATTAGCCTACTAGCATTCTATTGATGCCTTATTAGCGATAATAGATTAGCCAAATATCAACTCTGTGGCTACTGCCGCTGGCAGTTTTACGTTAACATTATCCGTTTAGCGCACCAGGGAATGCAGGCGCGACATAACAACGGACTATCGTCAAATTAAGGCAGCTATGGAATCTACCCCCGCACCACATACTCCCATGATGCAGCAGTATCTGCGCATTAAAGCCGAGCATCCCAATGATATTGTTTTCTATCGTATGGGTGACTTTTACGAACTCTTCTTTGATGATGCCAAGCGCGCCAGCCAGATGCTGGATATAACGCTGACTGCCAGAGGTAAAGCTAACGGCAACCCAATCCCTATGTGTGGCGTGCCCTATCATGCGGCCGAGGGTTATCTAGCCAAGCTGGTTAAACAGGGTGTATCAGTGGCGATCTGTGAGCAGATTGGCGACCCCGAAACCAGCAAAGGCCCCGTTGAGCGCGCGGTAATGCGCGTGCTTACACCGGGCACACTCACCGACGAAGCACTACTAGACGACCGCAGCGACAGTCTATTGGCCGCTATTTGTCAGAACGACAATCAATTTGGTGTGGCCACCCTCGATATGAGCAGTGGTCGTTTTCAATTACTGCAGCTCAATAATGCCGATGAACTGCATAACGAGCTGCAGAGGCTAAACCCCGTTGAAGTACTGGTTTCCGAAGACCTACCCAACATCGAGCAGCTTGATCAACGAAGAGGCCTGCGTCGACGCCCCCCCTGGGAATTCGATATCGACAGCGCCCATCGCCTACTCAACCAACAGTTTGGCACCCGAGATCTCAGTGGTTTTGGCTGCGACCATTTGCCTGTCGGTATAAGTGCTGCAGGCTGCCTACTGCAATATGCCAAAGACACCCAACGCAACGCCCTACCCCATATTCGCAGTATTAGTGCCGAAAACAGGGAAGATACCGTTGCTCTAGATGCTGCCAGCCGCAGAAATCTCGAGCTGGATACCAACCTTACCGGTGGTCAGGAAAACACCCTATTTGATGTGCTAGATAATACCGCCACCAGCATGGCCAGCCGCCTGCTGCGTCGCTGGCTAAATCGCCCGCTGCAACATCTACCAACATTAGAGGCGCGCCAGCATACTATTGCCGCGTTGCAAGATAACTACCTCTACGAATCTTTAAATGGCCACCTCAAACAGGTAGGCGATATGGAACGGATTCTAACCAGAGTCGCCCTGCGCTCAGCACGGCCGAGAGATTTAACCCGACTGCTAGATTCAGTAGCCGTTTTACCGCAAATCGCCAGCACGCTAGAGCACAGTGCCCTCGAGAACAGTGCCCTCGAAAATAGCAGCTTACAGCACGAACATTTATCCGAGCTGGCAACCGGCGCAAAGCCCCTGCCCCATCTCGTTGAATTACTGGCCAGCGCCATCAAAGAAAACCCACCAGTGATTATTCGCGACGGCGGTGTGATCGCTGATGGCTATGATCAAGAATTAGATGAGCTCCGCGCCCTCAATACCAATGCCGGCGAATTTTTGCTGGCCATGGAAGAGCGTGAAAAAGCTAACACCGGCATATCCACCCTCAAGGTCGGCTACAACCGTGTCCATGGCTACTACATTGAAATATCTCGAGGTCAGAGCGACAAAGCACCCGTCGAATATATCCGCCGCCAAACCCTTAAAAATGCCGAGCGTTTTATAACCCCCGAGCTAAAAGAGTTCGAAGATAAGGCCCTGAGTGCTAAGAGCCGCTCCCTGAGCCGCGAAAAGCATCTCTACGAAGCCTTGCTAGAAACCCTCAATCAAGATCTAGAGCAACTACAAATCTGTGCCGCCGCCGTTGCCGAATTAGATGTGCTGGCTACCCTGGCCGAACGCGCCCACAGCCTGAACTTTTGCAGACCAGAATTACACACCGAACCCGGCATTGATATCCGCGGCGGACGTCACCCAGTGGTGGAGCAGGTCACAAGTGATCCCTTTGTAGCCAATGACTTAATAATGAACGACGACCGCAAAATGCTAGTGATTACCGGTCCCAACATGGGTGGTAAATCGACCTATATGCGTCAGGCAGCATTGATTGTTCTACTAGCACAAATCGGCAGCTACGTACCCGCGGCCTCCGCACAGATTGGTCTAGTAGACCGTATTTTCACCCGCATCGGATCATCCGATGACCTTGCCGGAGGTCGCTCTACCTTTATGGTAGAAATGACCGAGACCGCCAATATCCTCCACAATGCCAGTGATCGCAGCCTGGTATTAATGGATGAAGTAGGCCGCGGCACCAGTACATTCGACGGCCTATCTCTGGCCTGGGCCTGTGCCTACCATCTGGCTGGAAAGGTCAAAGCCTTTACCCTGTTCGCGACCCATTACTTTGAGCTAACCGCATTACCAGACAAGGTTGAAGGCGCTATCAATGTTCACTTAGACGCCACCGAATATAACGACAGCATAGTGTTTTTACACAGCGTGCAAGACGGTCCAGCCAGCCAGAGCTATGGTATTCAAGTCGCCAAGTTGGCGGGTATCCCCGACGAAGTGATACGACTCGCAAGGCAGGAACTGGCTCTATTAGAAGCCGGTGGCAATGGCGTCATTAGCCCTACAGCCAAGCCTCAGCCAAGCCAGACCGAACTGTTTCTACCCCCAGTCAATGCCGAACTGCAAAAACGTCTGGATAATCTTCGCCCCGACGAGCTGTCTCCCAAGCAGGCATTAGATCTAATTTATGAACTCAAAACTCTGCTTTAGAGCGCCGATAGATAGCCAATAGAGCATCAAAGGAACCCCATATAAGCGAGCCGTATAGCTTAGAAATAAATAACATTAACAAGGCATTCACAGAGCAATTCTTCCTGCTATAATGCCGCGCTTGAACACAGCCGTATTACCTATAAGAGACAGAGATATGACCTTTATCGTTGGCGACAACTGCATTAAGTGCAAACACACAGACTGTGTAGAGGTATGCCCTGTAGACTGTTTTTACGAAGGCCCGAACTTTTTAGTGATTCATCCTGACGAATGTATCGATTGCGCACTGTGCGAACCAGAGTGCCCAGTAGGTGCTATCTTTGCAGAAGATGAAATCCCAGAAGGCCAAGAAGTCTTCCTAGAGCTCAATGCAGAACTAGCAGACGTATGGCCAAATATAACCACCCAAAAAGACGCACCAGCCGATGCGGCCGAATGGGATGGCGTAGAGAATAAATTGCAGTACTTAGAGCGATAAGCAACTAAGCTTTAAGAAGTAATCAGTACCAAGTAACGCGTGAAATCACGCACCCGTAGCTCAGCTGGATAGAGTAGGTGGCTTCGAACCACTTGGTCGGGGGTTCGAATCCCTCCGGGTGCACCAATAACAAACCTCAGCCTTCGTCTGGGGTTTTTTATTGGCTCTCCCAAAGGCTCGATAAGAACCCCTGTTCGACAAAACGCAAAGCGCTTTGGACGCCGAAGGCGGTCCGCAGGACTTGATAACAGCCTTCAGGCTGTTATCAATCACTAAATGCGCATGCATTTTGGACTAGGAGCAACGCGACGCAGCCCGCAGGGGCATTACCGCAACGCGGTAAGGATCAATCCCGACAGAATTACGCTCCAAAAAAAACAACAAACCTCGGCCCTGCGAGGGCAGATGATATCCACAGTCTATGCCGCGAAGCTAGATGACTATTGTTTAGGTTTGAGATTAGAGCGCCTCGACGTCCCTAAGGTAGCTAGCACCAGAATAACTCTCATGCAAATAACCAATAGCCTTGATCTCACCTTTGACTTAATGCCTTAGCTATCTATCGGCAGGGGCATTTGTATTTGCAAGACCGGTCGAGCTCCTTTTCCTAAGAACCTCGACCTACTGCAAAACTTAGTTACGGTCGGCTTGATATGCAAAGCCATAGTTATTATTGGAATATCCAATGAATAAGGTATCGTTAGCCTGCAAATTGTTAGCCAATATTGCCAGACCTCTATAAGTTCCATTAACTGAGCAATTAGAGCCCGAGATTGTCAGATCTCCTTTAATCATATTTCTATCTAATTGCGGGATAGTTAACTCCCCTGCAACACTGCAACCATCAGACCCTGATGCAGCGAAGGAACCAGACGGAGAGATAATAATAGCAAAACTCAGGCCACTAACACTGCCCGACCAGGATCCTGCTAAATCTGCAAGTGAAATTGACCGTTCATAGGCGGCGGTTTCATAAACTAAATCCACGTCCAAGGTTGTTCCAAGTGAGCCTTCCACCGTTGCTCTCAATGTTCCTTCTGAACTCACGATGCCCTCAAGGCTTCCATCTGCTTCATAGGGTCCATTAACAGCATATGCCTTAGCGCTTGTTGAACTGATGGCGGTACCATTAATTGTGTAGTTACCTTGATAGAACTCATCCCAATATGCATTGATAGCTACAAACTCACCATCATTAAAGAATGCCAATGTTTCTGAATAGCCAGAACCAGCAACTGAGGTCATACCAGTCCAAATACCATTGGCGTTTTGACTTTGAACTCCAGGACTAGTGACTGAGCCACCACCACCTCCGCCGCCACCGCCACCGCCACCGCCACCGCATGCAACCAATGTGGCCATCAGAATATAAATCGTAAATCGGAATATTATTGTCATAGTAAGTGCATCTCCAGAATTGATATGAATCCGTTAGTTTCTTATTACCTGCTGCAATTATGCGAGGAGAGTAATTTGCTCCCCTATATCAAAGCTAACATAGATCTATACGATAGTGAATAGTCTTTTCCGGGTTAACAGCCTTTTTGAAATGAGCGTCTAAAGTATCTAGCCGGGATCTAAAGCGTGCAAAAGTCTGCAGCAGCCTCCACCGTCCAAATGGAATAGTCCCCTATCAACTAGGTTAATAACGTACACACATTTATGATTACAAGGCGGTGTATAATAAAATAGTTTAGATCAATGATGGCATGATGTGCGGCGGTATAGGCCTTGCGGTAACCGAGTAGGCATGTCTGCACACGAAGGCTCGATAAAAACCCCTGTTCGACAAAATGCGCCAGCATTTTGGACGCCGCAGGCGGTCCGCAGGACTTGATAACAGCCTTCAGGCTGTTATCAATCACTAACTGTAAAGCATTGTGAACTAGGAGCAACGCGACGCAGCTCGCAGGGGCATTGCCGCAATGCGGCAAGGATCAATCCCGACAGAATTACGCTCGAAAATAAAACAAAGAACCCCTGTTCGACTAAACGCGCTGCATTTTGGACTAGGAGCAACGCGGTAATGCACAATCCCGAATGTATTTTTTTTCTGACCTCATCAAAGCTGATGACTTTGATAAAGATAGTTTTGATGCAAATTAGACGTTCGCAAAACTGCTCTTGAATCAATGCCTGACCTTCAAATGACGGCCATGCTGGCTGATCTTGAACAAAGAGGGCATTAGTAAATTCGTTTAAATAAACTGAAGGTATTGCAGTCTGAATACATACTAGCCGTTAGACTATAGTCATTATCCAATAGAATTGGATACAACAGCAAAGTCAATTCCCCTATCATAAGAGTTTTAAGCTGAGTTACGCCTAACCACAGCAGTTATCAAGTATCAGTTAACCAGTGATTTTTATTTGGAGACATAATA
>Ga0307998_1000701_pt1 | contig 18780 bp, 18 predicted proteins | sample Davwhametageno37_FD_203147 | JGI IMG/M metagenome (GOLD analysis project Ga0307998, IMG submission 203147) | Marine microbial communities from Davis Island wharf, Antarctic Ocean - #37 | ecosystem: Environmental > Aquatic > Marine > Unclassified | place: Antarctic Ocean: Davis Island wharf... | reverse complement strand
ACGATCGCGCGGATCAAGGCGTGATTGGGCTCACTTTTATAGTCTGCCCACACCATCTTTGTACCATTACTGCGCCTTTGGAATGTCACGGGTTGCTTAAAGCTGAGATACTCATGGTCAAGATCATCTAGATTTATACCGAGATGATTTACCAAAGCCTCATGGCGTCTTTGTAGGAATGGGCGTCTATTCCAGACAATCCGATGAAGGTCTCTCAAAAAGCAAAACAATTGATATGACCCCAATCAGGCAAAGTTGGGCAGATCATTACTTGCGTACAATAAAGATCAGGCTTGACTTGCTAAAATCATTAATATCAAATTGTATACAAAATACAAATTTTTGTATTTTGTATACATACAAATTATATTGGAGAGGGATAATGAAACAGAATCTTAAAGTGGCCTTGATGGCTACAAGTCTTATTCTGATGCCAGCAGTTGGTTTCACGGATACCGCAGACGGCGATGCCTTAAACAAAATGTCATGGGACCAAGTCGTTGAACTGGGCAAAGGCGGCGAAGTAAATTGGTTTCTTTGGGGTGGCTCGGACAACATCAACCAGTACGTTTCTGAACATCTTGGTGGCCGCCTTAAAAATGAGTACGGGATCACGTTAAACCGCGTTGGTCTAAGCGATACAGTAGAAGCTGTGAACATTGTCCTTGGCGAAAAAGAATCTGGCGTTATGGACGCGGGTTCTGTTGATATGATTTGGATCAACGGTGAAAACTTTCGAACAATGAAGCAGGGCGGATTGGCCTATTGTGGGTACACTGATATCCTTCCCAACAATACATTTGTGAACTGGGACAATCCTGCAATTGCTAATGATTTTGGTGTTCCGGTCGAGGGTTGCGAAGTGCCTTGGTCTAAAGCGCAGTTTGCCTTTGCCTATGACACGGCGCGTTTCGACAACCCACCAAAATCGATTGGTGAGTTGATTGATTGGGTCAAACAAAATCCAGGGCGTTTTACCTACCCTGCGCCACCCGATTTCAATGGCTCGGTTTTTGTGCGCCATGTGTTCTATCATGCAGCAGGTGGAGTAGATTCACTGTTGGGTGATTTTGATCAGGTAAAATTTGATGCTGCTGCGGCTAAAACTTGGGATATCCTGAACGATATGGAGCCTAATCTTTGGCGCAAAGGGAAGACCTATCCCGCATCGATTTCTGCAATGGAACAGTTGTACGCCAACAGGGAAGTTGATCTGACATTTAATTATGAACCTTCAAGCGTGGGTCTGAACATCGAAAATGGAACCTTCCCGCCAACGACCCAAGGGTACGGCCTGATGGACGGCACAATCGGGAATACGAACTATACGATCATACCGTTCAATTCCCCAAATAAGGCTGCGGCCTTGGTTCTGCAAAACCTTCTGTTGTCGGGTGAAGCACAATATGAAAAGGCTCGTCCTGATGTATGGGGTGCAGCCCCAGCAATCGAGGTGGCCCGTACAAGCGTTAATGTACAGGCTAACTTTGCGACGATTGTTGCACACCCAAATGTTGCACCTGCTGCTGAATTGGCGAAGGCTGCGTTGCCCGAGCTTCAGGCGTCATGGATTTCTGCCATCGAAAAAGGATGGATGGCAAGCGTCGGTCGCTAACATTTATCGAACTTCCCATGGCACCTTGCGTGTCGTGGGATATCTACCAAGCCCCATTATCAAACCTCGTAGCTACGTGATTGGAATTCAGGCAATATGTCCGATAGAATGAAGATCTTTTTGCTGATTTTGCCAGCGATGTTCATCATCGTTGTCTTGTTTTTTGGCGGGCTGTTAATCGGGTTGATGCGCAGCTTTAACTACATGCCAGTAATCGGGCTAACAGAGCCAGATTTCAGCGCTTATATCTCGGTTTTTACGGACAAAGAATTCTACCTGTCCTTTCTACTGACCTTCCACATTGCATTTACGTCTACGGTGATTTCCTCAATCCTTGCGATTGGTGCGGCTTTGTTGTTGCGGCGTAATTTTGTAGGTAGGCGCATCGTGAACTTCCTGTTCCAGTTGAACCTGACGGTGCCGCATTTGGTTGGTGCAATCGGGATGCTGTACCTGTTCTCACAATCGGGCAGTTTTGCACGCCTAGCCAACGAATTTGGTATGATTCAAGGGCCCAGTGATTTTCCTGCATTGGTGTTTGATCCTTATGCAATTGGCATTATTTTGCAGTATGTCTGGAAGGAGATCCCATTTATCGGTGTCATCGTCCTCGCCAATATGCAGTCGATTGGCGAAGATTACGAAAGCGTAGCGCGGTCTTTAGGGGCCAGCAAATGGCAAACCTTCCGCTTTGTTTTGTTGCCGCTGATTTTCCCAGGGGTTCTATCGGCCAGCGTCATGGTCTTTGCCTTTACGTTTGGAGCCTATGAAATACCCGCCATTCTGGGGGCGAATTTTCCTGCGGCATTGCCGGTTCTAGCGTATCGCAAATACACTGATGTCGATCTAGCGGCCCGCCCCGAAGCAATGGCGATGGCCATCGTGATCGCGCTTTTAAGTGCGCTGATGATTTACTTTTACGTGCGGTATTCGCGCCGCCGGATCAGAGGATAAACAAATGAGTAATCGCGAAAGTGTTTCAATACGCAGTTTTAGGGTACTCACGGGGGTCTTTCTTATCACGTGGTTGATCCTTCCGCTTATTCCATTGGCCATTTGGTCCTTTGCACATGGCTGGTTCTATCCTGATCTGTTACCCCAAACATGGTCCCTGCGTGCGTGGAAATACGCTCTGTCGGACACTGCGGGTGTAATCGACAGCCTGTGGTTGACCATCGGCATCTCGCTGGCGGCAACCGTCTTGTCTATTCTGGTTGGTGTGCCCGCGGGTCGCGCCTTGGGGATGTACAAATTCCGTGGCAAAGAAATCGTGGAACTGATGATCCTCGCGCCTACTATCGTGCCTGGTATTGCAGTCGTTTTGGGCATCCACTCGGTCTTTATCTCGCTGGGGCTGAACAACACTGTGTGGGGTGTGATCCTTGTTCACCTGATCCCGACGCTCCCCTACATGGTGTTGGTGATGGCGGGGATCTTTGCTAATTATGATCCCGCATTTGAGGCGCAGGCGCGCAGCCTTGGAGCGTCGTCGCTTAAGACATTTTGGTACGTGACCTTGCCTGCGATCCGGCCCGGTATCATAGTGGGCGGCCTGTTTGCGTTCCTTGTGTCATGGAGCCAGTACATTCTGACACTGCTTATCGGCGGGGGCAGGGTCGAAACATTACCCTTGCTCCTATTCAATTTTGCGACCTCTGGGCGCAACGACATCACAGGTGCCATTGGGATGATCTATATTCTACCAGGTATCGTTATTCTTTTGCTGACGGCCAAACATCTATCTGGTCGCAGCGGAGCAGTCGGAGGCTTTGGACAGATTTGACACATGTATCGATCAAAGGGTTAACCAAGGTTTATCCGGGCGCAACTGAGCCGTCATTGGACCGGTTGTCGCTGGAAATCCCGACAGGGGAACTAACGGCACTGCTTGGCCCATCTGGATGCGGCAAAACCACAACTATGAAGATGATCGCGGGCCTGCTAGAGCCAACTTCAGGCGATGTTACTTTTGACGGACGGTCAGTCCTGCAGGACAAACCGGAAGACCGTGGCGTTGTCATGGTGTTCCAAAACTACTTGCTGTTCCCGTATATGAGCGTGGCTGACAATGTGGGTTTTGGTTTGAAGATGCGTAAAATCGACCCTGCCGAAATTAAACGGCGCGTGGGTGAAATGCTGGAACTGGTTAAGCTGCCCGACCTTGGGGATCGCAAACCAATAGCCTTGTCGGGCGGTCAACAACAACGTGTTGCATTGGCCCGTGCATTGATTGTGCAACCCAATGTTTTGCTGCTGGATGAACCACTGTCCAACCTTGATGCCCACCTGCGGTTCGAGATGCGCGATTTGATCCGGTCCCTGCAACAAGAGATGGGGATCACCACAATTTTTGTGACCCACGACCAAGAAGAAGCGGTGGTTTTGGCAGATCGTGTGGCCTTGATCCTTGACGGCCAGATGAAGCAATATGATAAACCGGACGTCTTTTATAAACGCCCCGTGGACGAGGCGACGGCACGTTTCTTTGGTGGACATAACTTTATCAACGGCATGTCTGATGGACAAAGCTTTGACAGCGAACTTGGAAGATTGATTCTTCCAGACAATGCTGCTTCTGGTATTGGAAAACTGACATTTAGGCCTGAAAACGTGCGGATCGGTAACGCAGGTGATGGGACCAATTCGCTTAAGGCGACCATTGCCGATGTGATCTATCTTGGTACGCAAACCCGCCTGAAATTACGCGTTGGAGACACCGTTTTAGACGCTGTTGTGAACCCCAACGAAATCGAAACCTACGGGGTTGGTGACACGCTTCCTATCCATCTGCCAACGTCCTCATTATGGGTGATCCAATGACTGTTAATTTTCGATCTATCTTTGAGGTCACACCTGCAGAATGGCTTACAGGTTTGGGCATAAGTGAAGATGAAATTCCGGATGTCGTGATCCTAGAAGGGTCTTGGTGGCGTGCGGATCGGCAAAAGATGCGCCTCCAACACCTGACTGACGTTCGCGAGCTTGGCTTTCCTGATATTTTCTGGGGGAAACACGGCGACAAAAAGGTCGTTTTCTGTATGGCCTACGGTGCGCCACGTGCTGTTGAGATTAGCCAGATTTTTGCAAGCCTTGAGTGCAAATTGGTCATTCAGATCGGCACCTGTGGTGGATTGCAGTCTTACCTTAAGCCCGGTGATATTATCGTTCCCGATAGGATTAAATGCAAAGATGGCGTGGCGGAACATTATATTGATGGGGACACAATTTCTGCTGATCCCCACTGGATTGCCTGCGCCAAAGCCGCATTAGAGCCCCATAATCGCAAAGTTTATGTTGGTCCCCATGTCACTTTTTCATCATTGTTTGCGGAAACGGTTAAAATGTACGAGGGCTGGCACAATGACGGCTTGTTAAGTGTGGAAATGGAAGCGGCAACAACCTTGGCCGCAGCGGCCAAATACGGCGTTCCAGGTGTGGCGATGGTCGTTGTCTGGGACGAGTTGACCGCAGGTCGACGTTTCATGGATTCGATGACACCAAAAGATTTGGCTGAACTTGATCTTAGCAATGAAGCGGTGTTCGCAGCAGCATTGACCCTTACGGAGGACGTCACATGAAATACGGCATTCATGCAGGGTTGTGGCAAGCGCAGTGGACGGATGAGATTACGCCAATCCTTAAGACGGTTGCAAATCTTGGGTTCGACGGGATTGAGGTCTCGCTTTTGGGTATGTCCGAGGAAAAGGCAACTGCCCTTGGAAAAGCCGTGCGTGATCACGGGTTGGAGGTGACGTGTTCGGATGGTTTGGCCCCTGACAAGGATATTACCTCGGTCGATGAAGATGTGCGCGCAGCAGGCATTGCTTATCTGAAATGGGCAATTGAGACGACTGCAAAGATTGGATCGCGTGGCCTTGCCGGTGTGGTTTTTGCTCCTTGGGGTCTGTTTGACCCGTTGAACAAACTCTCACGCGCTGGACGATCCGCCGAATGTTTAGGGACGTTGCATGAGGTGCTTGAGGCAAATGATGTGACTCTTGGCATCGAGATGTTGAACCGGTTTGAAACTGATCTGGTCAACACAGCCCAAGAGGCGGTCAGCATTGCGGAGGCTTCGGGGTCAGATCGAGTTGGTGTTCTGCTCGACACGTTTCACCTGAACATTGAGGAAAAAGACATCCGCGTAGCGATTGCGAGCACCGCCAAGAAGTTGGTGCATTTTCATGTCTCCGACAATGATCGTGGTGTTCCGGGATCAGGTCATGTGCCGTGGGATCAGGTCAAAGCTGGTCTAGATGACATTGGCTACGACCAGTGGATCGTAGCCGAGATGTTCGTGATTGCGGGAAACCCTGCAAGCGCAGATTTGAACATTTGGCGCAACATTGAACCTGATTCTACAGATGCTGCTGCTCGCGCATTAGCCTTTATGACACGTACCTTTGGATGAAAGATTTTCTAGCCCTTTGTGTGACCCGTTTCACTGCTTTTGAGCACGAGTTGAACATGCTCGATGCCGCGACGGGCGACGGTGATCACGGCACGACGATGCTAAAAGGATTGCTTGCGGCAGCGGCAGCGGATGGGGGTTTTGACAAGGCGTTTCGCAAAGCGGCAGGTGGGGCCTCGGGCTCTTTGTTCGCTCAGGTGATTGCTGCGTTGGTTGAGGTCGTGGACGGGGCACCGGTTGGTGACGCGCTAGAAGATGCGGCCAAGAAAATTACGATGCTTGGGCAGGCCAAGCTGGGGGATAAAACGATGCTAGACGCGCTGATTCCTGCGGCGGTGATGCAAATTGATAAAGATGCAGCCCAAGCCGCAGCGCGAGGTCGCGATAGAACCCGTGACATGGCTGCAAAACGGGGCCGCACAAAATATGTGGAAGGTGCGGGCGTTGGACATATTGATGCCGGTGCAACCTCGGTCGCTGAATTGCTACGCCTCTTTGCTGAATGGAGAGACCAATGAAGAAACTTTTTAATTCTAAGGAACGGATGCCTGACGATATGATCGATGGGTTTGTGGCAGCTTACCCTGACATTGTGTGTCGTGGGAAATACCCGCGCGTGGTCAGGCGTACCAATTTGCGCACTAAAAAAGATAAAGTGGCCTTGCTGATTGGCAATGGATGTGGTCACGAACCTATCGCGATGGGTTTTGTGGGCGAGGGGCTGTTGGATGCAAATGTTGTTGGGGACGTTTTCGCTGCCCCGTCACCGGATGCGATCCTTGAGGGGATCGAAGAGGTCACGGGGGACGCAGGCGCGATTCTACTGATCTCCCGCCATGAAGGGGACGTGATCAACGGAAATTCTGCTGCATTGTTGGCGCAAGACGACGATCTAAACGTGCAACCGTTGTTGATGTATGACGACATTTCTTCGGCTCCTAAGGGACAAGAGGATGAACGACGCGGTGCGGCGGGCACGATGTTCATCTATAAAATTCTGGGTGCCGCAGCAGAGGATGGTATGGCGATTGATGCCCTGATGCAGCTTGGCGTGGATGTTCGCACTGCGACTCGAACATTGGGCGTAGCGGTGTCATCAGGGGTCTCACCATTAACGGGTGAATCGATGTTCACGCTGCCTGAGGATGAGGTGTTCATCGGCATGGGCGTACACGGTGAACCAGGTGTTAGTCGGCGCAAAACTGGCCCGATCAAAGACCTTGTAGCTTATATGGTTGGTGAGTTGTTGGAGGATGGTCCGATTGAAGCGGGCACTCCAACGGTCGTGCTGGTCAATGGTTCTGGCGGCACCACAATGATGGAATTACTGACGATTTACGGCGAAGTGGCCGCGAAGCTTGGGATTTTGGGTGTTGATCCGGTTTTCCCAATGGTTGGATCCTATTCGACGACACAAGAGATGGGCGGCTTTTCAATTTCGCTGTTCACACCAACGGATCAAATGCTTGGGTTTTGGCGTGCGCCACATAAAGCCCCACATTTCCCTCACATCAGCGTGCAAGGAGGGTGAGTGATGACAGATAGAATTCATGGCGTGGCGATTGATGCGGGAAGCGGGTTAGAGGCTAGTATTAATACGTTGCGTGGCCCACGTGCGCAAGCGGATGATTTACTCAATTTCAAACGGGCTGTCTTGGAAGAATTGGGGGCAGGGGCCAGCACCGTCTTGGTTGATGCGGCTTGTGGTCCTGATCTGCTGGACAGCTACCCCGAAGGATGTGCCCGAATGGTGGCATTTGAGGCTGACGTTTATCATATTTCAGATGCAGATCGTATTACCGAGTTACCAAAGAATTTCACGGTTGCCGACTATCCCGGCATGGGTATTAACCTACTGAAGTTCTTTATGTATTATGCGCCTGACGATGATCAGGCCTTGAATGCGCGCAAACAAGATCTTGTTGCAGACATTGGCCAGCAGTGCCGTGACGCCGGCATTCGTTATCTGATGGAGCCATTGGTGTATCATCCAACGATTGTACCCGGGGGTGCGGATTACGCCATCATAAAACCTGACCTTGTCAGTCGCGCTACAGGTGTCTTTGCTGATTCACGGTTTCAAGTTGATGTCCTAAAAGTCGAAGTTCCGGTTGACCTGAATTTTGTCGAAGGTTTTGGCGAACCATTGATGTCACGGGCCGAGGCGCTTGACGCATTTCGCGTGGCTGCCAAGGCGGCCAACGGCATTGATCTAGTTTACCTCAGCGCAGGGGTGAGTTTTGAAAGGTTTGAAGCTTCGTTAAGAATGGCCGTTGAAGCAGGAGTTAATTTCAAAGGGTTTATGTGTGGCCGTGCCATTTGGTCTGACGCGGTTGAAATATTTGGAACGCAGGGCGAGGTCGTCTTGCGTTCATGGTTGAAAGAGACCGGCAGGGCTCGTTTGGCCCATTTAATCACTTCACTGGGATAGGAAACACAATGCTATTAAAAGATAAAATCGCAATCGTAACGGGCGGCGCAAGCGGTAACGGCCGTTCAATCGCTGACGGGTTTGTGAAACAAGGGGCTAAAGTGATTGTGGCTGACTTATCTGCGGTTGGGCGCGAAGGTGGCACACCCATTGTTGATGTAATCAATGCCCGGACCCCTGGCATGGCGAAATTTGTGAAGTGCGACGTCAGTCAGATCAGAGAACTCGAAACATTAGTGGACGAAGCCGAAGACTGGGGTGGATTGGACATCATGGTCAACAACGCTGGCATCTTGCAAAAAGAACCGATTTTGGAAGCAACCGAAAAGACGTATCATCGGATGCAGGACGTGAATGTCAAAAGCGTATTCTTCGGATCGCAATTGGCGGCGCGTGCGATGGTCAAACGCAAAAGCGGTGTCATTATCAACATGTGCTCGATTGCGGGGATACGGGGTACGGGTGGCTTTTGTCATTACAATATGTCGAAGGGCGCTGTCCGACTTTTGACGTTTTCGCTGGCGGACGAACTTGGGCCTATGGGGATTAGGGTCAACAACGTGAACCCTGGCATTATGCGTACACAGATGAATATTGAAGACGATCCTGTGATTGGAACCGAGACAGGCGAGGGGTATTTGGATATGATACCCGCACGGCGTTGGGGCGAACCAGAAGAGGTTGCGGACGCCTGTATTTACTTAGCGTCTGATATGGCAAAATATGTGATGGGGACCTCGTTGGTTGTCGATGGTGGCTATCTCCGTATCTAAAGGGCAAGTTATGAAAATTGGATTGATCCGCGCATCTTTACCCAGCTATTTCCCTGAAAAGCACGGAATTTGGCATGCTGCCGAAGCTGCCTTGGTAGCGTTGTGTGAGAGTGAAGGCGTGACCTTTTATGTGGCACCAGACATTCCAATGGATGGGGCGCAAACCAAAAAAGTGTTGGATGATTGCGCGGCGCGAGGCGTTGATTTTATACTTTTGTTGCATGGAGGTTTTTCGATGGGGGATGTCGCGCGTGAAGTTGCTGCTTCGCGGTTTCGTTGCGGATTCTGGTCGGTGCCAGAACCTGTGCGTACGGGTGATATTCAGCTTAACAATTTTGTCTCACTTAATATGTCGATGTCGATTGCGCGACAGGTTCGTGATCTGTCGGTAAATCCAGTACAGTGGTATCACGGTGCACCAGATAGCCCTGCGTTGTTGGACCGTTTGCGCACAACCGTGAAAGCCATCAAGGCGGTAATGGCCTTGGACGGTGCCCGCATTGGTGTGATCGGTGGATTGGCGATGACATTCTACAACATGGAAGTTTCGACCTCTGAATTGCGCAAACGGCTGGGTGTTGATGTGGCCCACCACGATATGCACGAATTGATGGATCGTATGGCCGCTTTGGAGGTTAACCGCGTGTCCCAAGAAGTGACTGCGATGGCACAGGCCGCGCAGGTGGATGGGGTGTCCGACGCCCAAATGTCTTTGACCGCGCGTGCCGCATTGGCCCTGCTTGATATGGCGCAAGCCGCTGGATACGGAGCCCTTGCCGTGAGTGATTGGCCCGCGTTGCAAGTTAATCTGGGAATGCACCCGGGCGCTGCGTTTTCATGGCTTGAAGAGAAACACCATTTGCCCGTCACGTCGGAGGGCGATGTTTTAGGGGCGGTGACGCAACTTATTGCTACGTCGATCACGGGTCGCGTGGGCTATGTGTTGGACATGACCGAACCGGATTTGGACGCGGGCCAATTGCTGATGTGGCATGGCGGCGGTGGTCCACTATACCTTGCCGACGATCAAGGGGCCAAATGGATCAATCATCCGATGATCGGGCGCAGCACGGATACAGGTCCAATCTATGGGGCCATCAGCGATCTGGTGTTCAAAGACGGGCCCGTCAGTGTGTTTCGGATTGCACGTAATGCAGGAGCTTATTTTGGAATGACCGCAAATATTGCAGGACGCGATCCTAGTGGATTTGCTGGATGTCGCGGATGGCTAGATACGTTTGAGATTGACGGCGAAGTGGCAAGCCTTGAAGACGTCGTCGCCACTGTCATGGCGCACGGCTTAGAGCACCACTTTATCCTTGTGCCAGGTGATGTTTTGGGGGTGTTATGCGAGTTCGCATCATGGTTGGGTATGGATATTCTAGGCTGCATTCCGATGCGTGGCCATTTGGATCGCCGCGACTTTACTTAGCTGCTTTCGCCAATTTGTCATAAAAATTCAAGAAAATTTCATCGCGTTGGACGTCATGGGCTTCGCGCATTTGGTGGCGATTCTTGTGCTTTTCCCAATATAGGTTTTCATTCAACATGGGTGATGTGGTTAGGAAGGTTGGTACCCAATCGGGGTCGATCAACCACGCAATGTTAATGATATCCCAAATCACCCAAGTTCGGCGTTCTGCATCTGTGATTGCGAACATATCGTGCAGTGGATTGTTGATATAAAGGTGGTGCAGATAGTCGCCAATTGCGCCGCGCCCTTTTACGAATTGTTCCATTTCGGATCGCGATATTTTGAGCTGCGCACCGATGTGATAGCCGGGCAAATAGATATGGGGCACACCGCTGTCAAAAATAAGCCGCGAGGCATGAACGTCCTGCACCAAATTAAGCGAGGGCCGATTGCAATGCGGCGCAGTTGAGGGATAGGCCGAGGTCCAGATCACAACGATCTGGTCAATAATTTCAGGCGCTTTTAACAACGCACTGGCGATATTGGTGACACATCCCATTGCAGCAATATAAAGCGGCGCTTCACCAGTTTTGGCCAGTTGGATGATCGTATCTACAGCCTCGGATTCAACAATATCGTCGGGGGTTTGCATGTAGCGCGTAGCACCCCGAAAGACTTGTCTCTCGGACGACATGCCGAGTTTCTCATAAATATTCTCAATCTCAAGGAAACTTAGCTCCATTCCCTCAGCAGGCCCTACAAACTTCAAGTCTGCTGCGCGTTTGCCTTGTGCGTGCAATCGCTCTAGCCAACCCTGAAACCCACCCACCAAGCGTTCGTCATGTTTTAAACCGGACTTAAGCGCACGTTCTGCGATCAACAACTCAGGCTGGTGATGCGCAAATGAAAACGGTTCGGCGGTGATGGCTTCGACCGTCATGTGTTCTGGTGACAGCAGGGCCCACGCCAAGGCGTATTGATCATCAATTTCGTTGGCTGTGTCCGTATCAATCAGCAACCGAACTGGACCGCCGGTTGGTAGGGCCAATCGTTCAGCCATCAGTTCGGGTGAAAGGGGTGTAAATGTCATAATGCGACCTTTCTATACATGTCGAGACGAACGTGTGGATTGGGATAGATTAAAACTGACAGAACCTTGGCGAAAGACATCTTCGTGGAACACCATGCGCCCGTCATCATCGAAGGCAGAGCATGCCTGTTTCAAAAGTGGTTGTCCTACTGCAATCTCAAACGTTGCGGCCATCTCAACATCAGCCAAAATTGGTGATATGTCTTCGCATGCTGCGCACCAATCAAGAGCGAACCGCGCACTTAGAATCCGCAATATTGATTGCCCTGGACCTTTTTCCGGAAAATCTTCCTGTTTGGCGTCTTTTAGCAATTCGCGCGCTGCATATGTCATGACCAACATAGAAGGTTTTTCATTCACAAGCCTGAGGCGAATTATTCGGGTGATTTCTATGTCGTGCATTACGGGCGGCAGGCAGATAATCTCAGTTGCACTGGGCGTAAAGTGATCAAGCGAAATAAAGCGTGAGGTAGGTTCGTGTCCGGCACGTAACATCGCATCGGTGAAAGATGTCAGGCAGGTATCAGATGCGGGCGAAAGTGTGAGGACACGGTAGCCGCTGCCTTGTCTGCTTTCGACGTATCCGTCCTGAATCAGCATATCGAGGGCGCGTCGTATTGTGACACGGCTGACATCGAAATGAGACGCAAGTTCGCCTTCGGTTGGCATACGTCCGCCAACTGGATAACGGCCATCTTTCAACCGCTTCAGAATAACCTGATAGGCTTGTTCATATTTTGGCTTTGTCTCTACTTGCATAATGCAGTCTCTTTCACCCAACCCAGACACTTTTTGTTTGGCTGTACAATGCTATAGCATCTTTGCCCATTTCGCGCCCATAGCCAGAATGCTTTACACCGCCAAAAGGCGATGCGGCGTCAGTTTCGCCCCAACAATTGACCCAAACGGTTCCAGCTTCAAGTCCATCAGTGAAGCGGCGCACGCGTGTCACGTCCTGGGACCAAAACCCAGCGGCCAATCCATAAACAGATGCATTCGCACGGGCCAAAACGTCTGCGTCTTTGTCGAACTTCAAAATCGAGAGAACTGGCCCAAACACCTCTTCGCGGGCGATGGTCATGTCGTCACGGACCTCCCCAATAATTGTAGGTGGGATAAACCATCCATCGCCTCGCAACCGAGCACCGCCAGCAAGGACTTGAGCGTCCTCTTTTTGAGCTTTTTCGATATGGCCCAAAATCATGTTCATTTGCTTTTCACTTATGACGGGTCCAAGGTCGTGATTGGCATCTTCTAACCCAGGCCCAACGCTAATTCCTTCAGCCAGTCCTATTAAACCATCAAGAACCTGATCATAGACGTCTGTGTGAACATACAGCCGTGATCCCGCTGTACAGCTTTGTCCGTTGTTCCCAAAGTTGGCCCAGAAGGCACCGGGAATGGCACGTCCTAAATCCGCATCTGCAAAGATAATATTGGCCGCTTTGCCACCTAACTCCAGTGATAGCTTTTTTAGATTGCCAGCCGAGGCCATGACAATTTCGCGTCCTGTTTTGGTGCTGCCGGTAAAGCCGATTTTGGCCACACCACTATGGGCGGCGAGGGCGGCACCTGCATCGTATCCGTACCCCGATACGACGTTCAATACTCCAGCAGGTATGCCAGCCTCGAGCGCTAAATCTGCGAGGTAAAGCGCAGACAGCGGTGTTTCCTCAGAGGGTTTTAGAACAATTGTGTTGCCAGCGGCCAAAGCAGGGGCCAGCTTCCAAGAAGCCATCAGCAACGGATAATTCCACGGTGTGATCAATCCACAAACGCCTAGTGGCTCAATCTTGGTGTAATTTAGACGATCAGGTGTGCTGACGGGGATTGTCGCGCCTTCAATTTTGTCGGGCCAGCCCGCGAAATACCGAAAGTGGCGCGCTGACCAGATGGCGTCGACGTCTCGCGCCACGGCAAAAGGTTTTCCGTTATCAAGAGCATCAAGTTGTCCAAAGATGGCTGCGCGCTCTTCGATCAGATCAGCAAGCCGCCAAAGAATGCGGCTGCGATCATGTGGCATCATGCGCCCCCACGAACCATTGTGAAATGCATTTGAGGCTGACGCGACTGCCGCGTCGACTTCTGCTGATCCCGCGCGTGCAACTTCGGTCAAAGGTTGGCCTGTCGAAGGGTTCAGCACAGTCAGCGAGTGTTTCGAGTCAAAGGGTTCCCCTCCGATCCGCAGTCCTTGGCGCGTATCAATAAACGTTTGCACTTCGGGTAAAAGAGCGATCATCTTCATTGTAGCTCTCCTGCCAGTAGCTGTTCAGCTTCACGTAAAGCACGGCGGTTAATCTTGCCCGATGATGTCATTTCAAACCCATCGACGAAAACGACTTCGCGTGGGGCTTTGTAACCTGCTAGTCTTGTTTTGACATGCTCGCGCAAGGCTGCACCAAGCGCCGCGTCGCCAACAATACCTGCCTTGGGTTTCACAATTGCTTTAACAATTGAACCACGATTTGTATCAGGTTTGCCTATGACAGCCACCTCGGCCACGTTCGGATGAGCAAGCAGGCATTCTTCAATTTCAGCAGGGCCAATCCGAAAACCCGATGATTTTATAAGGTCATCAGAACGCCCCTTGTACCAAAAGTAACCATCTGGGTCCCGCACTGCCAAGTCATGTGTGCGGAAGTATGGCCCCAACTCCATGTCTGCCGATTTTTCGGGGTTGTTATGATAGCCTAAAAACCGCGTAGGAGATGTTTGTAATGTAACAATTTCTCCGGGCTCACCGTCGGGCACATCATTTCCATCAGTATCGACGAGATGCACCTCGTGACCGGGGTAAGCACGGCCCATTGATCCAGGTTTGCGCAGATAAAGGGCAGCACAATTGCCGATCAAGTGGTTCACTTCGGTCATTCCATAAAACTCGTTACAAACGACTTTTAGCTTTGTTTCCGCCCATTTTAAAGTTTCCGAAGCTAGTGGTTCACCGCCTGTACAAATGACGCTGAGGGTTAGGTCGTAGTCATCGCGTGGAGCAGGGGTTTGCGCCAACCGCTTGATCGCTGTAGGTGTAAGGAAAGTGTGGGTGACCTTATGACGGCTCATAAAACGATAAGCATAGTCCGCCGAAAACCGCTCAATTGATGTGACAATGGGCCGACCTGCCATCCACGCGGGAAACAACATATCTAATAACCCACCGACCCAAGCCCAGTCAGATGGCGACCAGTAGACTGCGTTTTCGTCTTCCATTGCCATATTGAAGAATAAGTTGATGGAGGGGGTATAGGCGGCAAGTATTCGGTGCCCGTGCAGGATGCCCTTAGGCTTTCCGGTCGAGCCAGAAGTATACATCAAAAGCGCAGGATCGTCGGCTCCTGTGTAATCAGGTTCGAATTCGACGGCATCGTTTTCAAAAGCTACGGTCAAATCCAGATCACCGGGCAATGGGTTGCGACAAAAAACGTGTTTGAGATGTGGGAAGTCTTCGGCTGCACCCGGGCGACAATCAGCCCAAGAATCATTTGATGTTAATATCACGGGCAGTTCGCAATCATTCATCGCATGGCATAGTGTCTCTGGCCCGTAAAGTTGGGACAGTGTCACCGCCACACCACCCAGCTTGCAAACCGCCATGTGTGCCACTGCGGTATCTGGATGTTGACCAGTATGTAACCCGATTAGACTGCCGCGTCCGTAGCCCATTTCACGCAGTTTTGCGGCAAGATTAGTTGCAGCGCGATCCACATCAGAAAAGCTTTGGAGGTGAACTTTACCAGCGCTGTCTTCGAATATTATTGCAGGCGCATCCCGAGTTTCTGGGCCCAGATATTTGCCCACAGTCATATGAAAAATATTTACGTCTTGTGACCAAGCAACGGTGTACTTTGATCCATCACGGCGCAGCTTCAATTTAGGTAGAACACTGTCAAGAATTTTAAGTGTTTGAGGCATCAGGCATCCTTTTCTTCTGGACCAAGGCAGAGGGTAGGGGATCCGTCACGTGATTTTAGTAATCGGCCCCGGGTTGCGGTTCCCTTTAAATTCACAAGCCGTAAAACTGTTTGAGTGTTAGCACCGTCGAAACACGCCAATGCAAAGTTTCCATCTTGACCCGTCGTGCGTAGGTTAATTTTGGCGGTCCCAGCTAACGTTTTCCAGACCCCATCACAACCACCACATTCGCACACCCTAATTGGAGGAAAGCTCACTTTCGCGCAATCTGTACAACTTCGTGCAATGGCTTCTCCTTTGAGTAGTCCGTCGACATAGCGGGTCAACCAACCCATGTTGAGTTTATATTCAAGTGAAAGGTGATGCGCGATCATGCGGCTTTGCTCCCGCGTTCAAGTATCGTAACGGCTGCTGTTGTGCAGATACCGCCGTGGGTGTCTGCAAGTGCAAATTGAGGAGGGTTTTGGAGTTGCAAGTTTGTGTGATATTGCCCTTCGAGTATAAGAGCACAACTGGCCGTCTGGCCCACGCCCGTTGCGCCGACAGGAGATCCTTGCCCCATCAATCCGCCTGACAAGTTGATCGGGCAACGGCCGCTTGGGGCGAATACTCCTTTATCCAAGTCGGCACCGACATTTTTTGTCAGGCCCAAGGCAACAAGCCCCTGCAATTGTGCCCCAGCATAGGCATCGTAGATCTCAGCGACACCAATTCGGTCCGGCTCAATACCCGCCTCATCGCAAGCGCGGCGCATCGCATTGGTTTTGGCTGTGAACGCACTGATGTCGTTACGTGCACCCAAATGCATATGGTCACTGGCGGCACCCAATCCAGCGATGCGCGACGCATTTGCGCGGTTTTTAGGAGCATAATCAACATGTGAGAGAATGAGCGCAGCCGCGCCGTCCGAAAGTGGTGAGCAATGCAGTCTACGATAGGGGCTCGCAATCTCAGGGCTTTGTAAGATTTCTTCAATGGTGTCTATGCGCGCCAAATGCGCGCCCGGATTATGGCATGCATTTGCTCTGTTTTGCTGCGTGACACGAGCAAGATCAGCATCGCTCGTTTTGTGCTGTTGAGCAAACGCCTGAAAAGAAAGTGCATAAAGTGCAGTCGAGGTCACCCCGGTCATGCCGTCGCTCCACGTATCGAAAGAAAAGCCGTATAGGCCGCGTACGGCATCACTGGACAGGCATGATGCGGAAGGATCCACGCCTACCACGGCCACATGCTTAGCAGTTCTGGACTGTACTGCACGAACGGCTGCATGCACAGCGACTTGTCCTGATGCACCACCGCCTTCGCACCGCGTTGCAGCCACGCCGACAAGCCCAAGTTCGCTGGCAAGGATAGATGCGGGGTTCAATTGCAGGTGAAAGAAGTCACTTTCAGATGCAACGAATAGCGCCTCAATATCTGAGCGTTCCAAATTGGCCATGCGTAGTGCCGCGTCAAATGCATCCGCAGACCAGTCTCGAAACCCAGTCCCGTCCTTTCGTCTGTTGAAAGGCGTTAGTGCTGCACCAGTCACCAAGACACTTGCATTAGACATATCCTTAAATGGCCCCGCTCTCTTAAATCTCGCTAGTATCTTGACCTGACATATTTGTAGATACAAGTTGTAATTTACTTTGTTCGATATTGGAGAAATAAAAATTGGGCGATTCGCATCGGCAAACAAGTTGGCAAAATTTTTGTATACTTTGTGCATCGGGCCTTGTTTGTTTCTTTGCAGGCGGCCTTTATGGTTGGAGCGCACTTATTGCGCCGCTTCAAGATACCTTTGGGGTGACGACGGGGCAAACCGGATTAGTTTTTTCGTTGGCAATCACCAGTTTTACGATTGCAGTGATCGCGGTGCCTTACTGTATCCCGCTGACTGCTAGGCAACGGTCTGTGTCGTGGTTTGGTTTGGGGGGGGCGGTTTGTCTGATTTCTGCGACACAGGTGCGAGAGTTCGAATACTTTCTCTTTTGGTTCAGTGGTGGCTTTGGTGCAGCAAGTGGCGCAATTTACATCACGACGCTTAACCTTGCGGCTAACACATCTTTTCACAAAATCGCGACTCCTGCGATGGTCGCAACGTTTGGGGTAGGGGGGGCATTTTTCGGCCCAGTTTGGCGCGTTTTGGTTGCGAAAAACTGGGGGTTAGAAAGCCTGTCATTTCTAGCTTTTGGTTTGATTTTATCTGTTTTGATCGGGCGGGTTTTACTACGCCAAAGGACAGGCAATACTGTTGTCTATTTTGAGCGAATTGAAACGGAGCCACTGCCAAGTGGGTCCAGCCTGGCACTCTCGATGATTTGGTTCACCTTTGCATTTGGATCATTCGCTGGCCTGATGGTTCTGGGCTTAGCATCAAAGATGATGGACCTTTATGGAGCTGGTGTTAAACTTGCTAGTTTCGGATTGGCAGGCATTGCATTTGCAAACACCGGTGGTCGATTATCTGTTGCCTGGTTGTTGACACAACTGAGGGCGGAACAATGCCTGTATATCTCGATTGGATTGACGAGCATGGGGTTAGTCTTGGCAATGCTGGGTGGCACACTATTGGGCTTATGCATGGGACTTGTTTTGATCGCTGGAGGTTATGGAATTGTCGCCTCAACTGTTCCAGTTTTGACCAGAGTAATATTTGGCCCTGATCAGTTTCAAAGCAATTTTGCTCTTATTTTTTCTGCATGGGGTGTAGCAGGTTTTACTGCGCCTTGGGTGGGTGGGGTGCTGTTTGATCAAAGCGGAAGTTTCCTTATCCCTTTGGCCTTTTCTCTAGGAGTCACTTTGCTTGGCGGCCTAACATCTTGGTGGTTGGGGTATAGGGCGAGGAGTTGATTTGAAGCTTTTCAGAGTGACTTTAGATTGACAGGCGGGGGGGTGGGGGCTGTGAAAATTACCAAAATGATCATGAATTGGCTCAAATGCGGCCCTACGGCAGTGTCACATCAAACTTACTTGAGCTGGGGGCTCTGTCAGACAAAACAACTTGAGACGGGCAGGGCTACTTTCTAGCCTCTCCTGATGACAAAACACTCCCCATTTTGCTACTTTAAAACCAGTCCTGAAGTCATCTGACTTGCAATATGATGCCTGTTCCTATTTGTCTGACAGCACCGCCACATTACCCTTTTAAG
>Ga0307998_1000699_pt1 | contig 18787 bp, 17 predicted proteins | sample Davwhametageno37_FD_203147 | JGI IMG/M metagenome (GOLD analysis project Ga0307998, IMG submission 203147) | Marine microbial communities from Davis Island wharf, Antarctic Ocean - #37 | ecosystem: Environmental > Aquatic > Marine > Unclassified | place: Antarctic Ocean: Davis Island wharf... | reverse complement strand
CCGATACAAAATTTACTAAAGATATTGTCTAACAAATCATCTGTTGTAATGTCTCCAGTAATTAAGCCCAATTGATGTAAAGCTTGTCGGATATCCATGGCTAAGAAATCGCCAGTAATGTTATTGTCAAGTCCTTCTAATACTTTTGCTAACGATTCGTTGGCTTTAGTTAAGGCTTCATAATGCCGGGCATTGGTTACTACCACATCGTTATTTAACGCTCCCGATTGGACGAAATCGAACAAACGCGTTTCAATTGTTTTTATATTTTCTTTGGCTTTGGCAGAAATAAAAATAGTGTTCTCTATTCCTTCAAATTTTGTCTCTACTGTTGCTTTAGCATCTGCTTTATCAACTTTATTGGCCACAATAATTAAACGCTTGTTCTTCCCTTCTATTCGGTCTTTAATCTTTTGTATGTCGGTTAGTAATTGTTCTCTAGAAATTTCTGAAGCATCTACCAACAACAATACAATAGAAGCTTGATCTAACTTTTGAAACGTTTTTTCAATTCCTAAAGATTCAATGGTATCGGTTGTTTCCCGAATTCCTGCAGTATCAATAAAACGGAAACTTACTCCGTTTAAAATCATTTCATCTTCAATAACATCTCTGGTAGTACCAGCAATATCAGAAACAATGGCTCTTTCTTCATTTAATAAAGCATTGAGCAAGGTAGATTTCCCTACATTGGGTTCTCCTACAATAGCAACAGGCACGCCCGTTTTAATTACATTTCCATAATCAAAAGAGTTAATCAGTTTAGAAAGTACCGTGTTTAATTTTGCTACCAATTCTTTTAAATCGGCACGATCGGCAAACTCCACATCTTCCTCACCAAAATCTAACTCCAATTCTATTAACGAAGCAAAATGGATGAGTTGTTCTCTTAATTTTTGAATCTCAGTACTAAATCCTCCACGCATCTGGCTCATTGCTAACTCATGCGAAGTTTCAGAGTTTGAAGCAATAACATCTGCTACTGCCTCTGCTTGAGATAAATCTAATTTTCCGTTTAAAAATGCTCTTAAAGTAAATTCTCCTGGTCCTGCAGATTCTGCTCCATTCGTAATAAGTAATTGTATTACTTGCTGCTGAATATAGGGTGAACCGTGGGTAGAAATTTCTACTGAGTTTTCTCCCGTAAAAGATTTCTTGCCTTTAAACACAGTTAATAAAACTTCATCAATTATTTTATCGTTTGCTCTAATGGTTCCAAAATGTGCCGTGTGGCTTTCTACTTTAGTAATGTCTTTTCCGAAAAAGACTTTATTGCAAATTTGAATGGCAGCTTCACCTGAAAGACGGATAACTGCAATTGCGCCAATTCCTGGAGCAGTTGCCAATGCACATATTGTTGATGATGAGTATTGAGACATAGCTGCAAAGATACAGAAAGTGTCATTCTGAACGATAATTTGTTTCCGATTTATCGGAACAACAAATTAAAGTGATGTATCTATTTATAAGATAGAAAATTAGTTGCTCAATAGATTGACAATGTTATTCCTAGTCCAAATTTTACCATAATAGTTAATTTTTAATTTCTGTCCAGTTAAATACAAAAACAATTCCATTTTGTTTGATTCTACATTTTGCACAATGAGAGACATGCGCAAATTCATATGCTGCTCCTATATCGAAAATTAAACCATTCTCTTCAATTTCAAAAATTCGATCACAATCCAACTTTCCGTTAGCTGAAAATCGTTGAACCCTGTATTTATTATTTGTTGCAGTTTTTTCTACACGAAACCAAACACCAGCACATTGTCCAAATAACCATTGAGCATCGGTTGAAATTGTTTCTGGTCTTTCTGGTGGATATAAAGTTCCAATATGCTTCTCCATAAATATATCGAATCTATTGCTAATTATTCACCATTACTTTAATTTCTTCTTTTCTCCTGGTTTTAAAAACGCTCTTAAACCAAAAGAATTTACTTTTCATCATTGTTATTTCAGCATTATTAACCTCATAATAATGACAACAATCGTTTAATACTTTATTGTTTGACCGAGGTGTTGAAGAAACCGTATAAGGAAAAATTACCATTAACTTAGTTAGCCAGTTACTTGTAGATGTTAACACTGTTTGCGCAACCAATCGAGAACACGTTGTTCCTCCAAACTCAAAAGGGCCATAATAAATGGCTTCTCGTTCTTGCATCAGCATCACTTTATTAAGCGCCTTTGCATAGTCTATATTTTTAACAATAGCTGCAGTTAACCTTCCATCACCATGGCAAGCTTTATTGCAATATCTTTCTATTAAAATTTCTTCTAAATTGGTAAGAACTCCATCTTGAATGATAGCCTTGTGCTTCATCTCAATATCAGGATCAGTTAATTTACTCCTTACCCTCCCATATTTTATTGGAGTGTGATATCTTCCAAAATCAAAATATTTAATATTACCCGTATGGTTATCGATTAAGAGAAATGCAGCATGACCGGCAGTATATTTGCCATCTTTAATTGCGCCAACCCAACGCATAGGCTCATCATACCATTTGCCCTCGCACACAACTTTTGTGTCGGGCCATGCTAATGCGATTATGGTTCCTGTGTTACTCATTAAATTACTTCTCCAAATTTAAAGAATTAATAAGTTCAAATTACGTCATGTTAATGACAGAATAAAAAAATTATGCTTTTATTTTTACCAAATATTGGTTGTACTCATCTTCAAAAATTAGCTCCGTTTTTAAATCAAACGTAGCAGCAATTTCACTTAGCTTCTTAAAATCAACGAATAACCAACTAAATTTATCGGTTATCAAATCTTTGTATTGCATTTGGTAGATTACTTCTCCGTAATAAGATCTGTTTAAATCTACCCAAACAGAACCATCTTCTTCTTCAAACATATATTTTATATCTGATGAATCTAACAGTATTTGTCCATTTGTATTTAAGAGTGATTTTGCTTTTTTAAGAAATACTGAAAGCCCCTCTAGGTCTCCAGATAAACCTAATCCATTCATTAAAAAAAGTAAGGTATCATAGTGTTCTTGTACATCAAAAAAATTGATACACTCCGCATCAACACCTCTTTTATTAATGACTTCAACTGCTCCTTTAGAAATATCTATGGCTGTAATATCAATACCTTTTTCTTTAAGAATAAGGCTATGACAACCACTTCCTGCACCAACATCCAAGGTTTTCCCTTGGCAATGTTTTAATGCAAGCTTTTCTAATTCAGAAAGTTCTTTTTCTGATCGAAATAAATAAGGAATTCCAATAACATCATCTTCAGAAATAGAAGATTTAACAGTTATATCAACTGAATATTTACCATTATAATAATCCAATAAAGCAGCTCCTACAACGTCATTACTCATGCTTAAAGATGAATTCTCTCACCTTTGTCATCAATAAAGTTGTACTCTAATAAACCGTAAGATGTTGTTGCAAAAACTTCAATAGTCTTATTGTATTTCTTTTGCCAATCTTTTCGCAAAGAAGTAGAATTAAAAAATGATCCTCCTGTTTTCTTATTGATAAAAGCTTCAAGGTAAGGATGTAAATTGATTCTTACATTTTTGTTTTTATTTTGCTTGGCTAAGTAACGTAGATTTCCTTCAATTTCATCAACCAATAAAATAGTAGAATGAACCTCTCCATCACCTTTACAACTAGGGCACTTTTCAGCAGTTTTAATATCCATTTCTGGTCTAACACGCTGACGAGTTATCTGAATCAATCCGAATTTACTTGGAGGCAACACATTGTGTTTGGCTCTATCTTCTTTCATAAACTCTTTCATTTTTTCAAATAAAAGTTTACGATTAGCAGCTTCTTTTAAATCAATAAAATCAACAACAACGATACCACCCATATCTCTTAAACGCAACTGACGAGCTACCTCTTCTGCCGCTTCAAGATTTACTTCTAATGCATTTTCTTCCTGTGTTTTATCTTTCTTCTTTCCTCTCTGCCCACTATTTACATCAACAACATGTAATGCTTCAGTATGCTCAATAATTAAGTAAACACCAGTTTTTAGTGTTACATTCTTACCGAAAGAAGTTTTAATTTGCTTTTCAATTCCGAAATTTTCAAAAATAGAAACGTTACCAACAAAGTGTTTTACGATATCTTCCTTATCAGGAGCAATCTCTTGTAAATAAAGTTTCAACTCATTATATAAGTCTTCATCATCTACATGAATATTGCTAAAGTCTTTATTTAAAATGTCTCTTAAGATAGAAGATGTTCTATTCAACTCACCTAGTACTTTTTTAGGAGCATGTGCATTCTTAAGTTCATCATAACATTGTTTCCACCGATCTGTTAAGCTAGTCATGTCACTATGTAAGTCTGCAACCTTTTTATCTTTAGCTACAGTTCTAACAATAACGCCAAAGCCTTTAGGCTTAATACTTTCAATTAACCTTCGTAACCTATCTTTTTCAGCAGAATTTTTAATTTTCTGAGATACAGATACTTTATCCGAAAACGGAACCAATACCAAGTACCTTCCTGCTAAAGAAATCTCGGAACTTAATCGAGGGCCCTTTGTAGAAATAGGTTCTTTAGATATTTGTACAAGAATATTTTGATTAGACTTTAAGGTCTGCTCAATTTTACCCGTTTTTTCAATTTCAGGTTCTAATTTAAAATCTAAATCAGGTCTATTAAAATTACCTCCAGAAACACCTCTTGTGTACTTAGCAAATGATTTAAAGTTTGGTCCTAAATCAAGGTAATGTAAAAACGCGTCTTTCTCATAACCTACGTTAACAAACGTAGCATTAAGTCCTGGCATGATCTTACGAACCTTACCAAGGTAAATATCTCCTACTGAGAAGTTATTATTGCTTTTCTCCTTGTGTAACTCTACAAGTTTACCACTGTTGAGTATGGCAATAGTAACTTCATTTTGAGAAGACTTAATAATAAGTTCTACACTCATTCTGAAATTTTTTAACCAAACAAAAATCCCCTACAGCAAAACCTATAGGGTAAAGGTGCATGTATGTAAATAGAAAGTGAAAAATATTAACAACTGTACTCTAAAGTATAGCTGTTAATGTTCAAAGAAAATTACTTTTTCTTTTTGTGTCTGTTTTTTCTCAATCTCTTTTTACGCTTATGCGTAGCCATTTTAGATCTTTTCTTTTTTTTACCGCTTGGCATATCTTTTAGATTTATGTTTTAATAATAATTTTTTAATTTATTTTTTCTCTTATTTCACATGCTTCTTAACCTTCTCAACAAATGATTTTGAAGGTTTAAAAGATGGGATATTGTGTGCTGGAATAATAATAGTAGTATTCTTGGATATGTTTCTCCCTGTCTTTTGTGCTCTTTTCTTAACCACAAAACTACCAAAACCTCTTAAATAAACGTTCTGTCCTTCCTCTAAAGATTTTCTTACAGTTTTCATGAACTCTTCTACAGTTGTTTGAACTGCAAGCTTCTCAATACCTGTCTTTGTTGAAATCTTATTTACTATATCTGCCTTCGTCATTGTAGATTACGTTTTTAACTATTTAATTTCAATTATTACTATTTGAGGGTGGCAAATATACTAGTTTTAATCAATAGAATGTGAAAGATTTAATAATTTTAGCCAAATATTTTAATACTATCGATCAACTTAATGTTTATGGGGTTTTCTGAAGAAATAATTGACTGGTACCACCAGAATAAACGCGATTTACCATGGCGAAAAACAACTGACCCATATCAAATTTGGATGTCGGAAATCATTTTACAGCAAACACGTGTCAATCAAGGCTTAAATTACTTCAATAAATTTATCGAAAACTACCCTACAATTGATCTTTTAGCGAATGCACCTGAAAAAGAAATTCTAAACCATTGGCAAGGATTAGGTTATTATTCTAGAGCAAGAAACTTGCATTTTACTGCGAAATTAATTGTAAATGAATATAATGGTATTTTTCCTACCGAATACAAAGATGTTCTCAACTTAAAAGGAATTGGAGAATATACTGCTGCGGCAATTACTTCTTTTGCTTACGGACTCTCCTACCCAGTTATAGACGGAAATGTTTACCGTGTATTATCTCGTGTGTTTGGCATTGAACTTCCAATTGATTCAACAGAGGGTAAAAAAGAATTTAAAAAATTAGCTACAGAATTAATTGATTCTAAAAATCCATCAGATTACAATCAGGCAATTATGGAATTTGGTGCATTACAATGCACTCCAAGAAAACCAGACTGCGAGAATTGTCGATTACGCTTATCCTGTTATGCTTTAAAAAATGAGTTGATAGGTGAATTACCAAAAAAAGAAAAAAAAAGAAAAAAACGCAATCGTTTCTTTAATTATATTGTACTGATAAATGATGACGCTATTTATCTAAAAGAAAGAACAGCCAAAGACATTTGGATTGGACTGTATGATTTCCCATTAATTGAATCAGAAAAACAACTCGACACTTTTATTACTATTATTGACTCATATAAAGACTCAGGATTAGAACTTCAAAAAAAATCCCCTGAATTCAAGCACCTTTTAAGTCATCAAAAAATTTACGCTACTTTTTGGTTAGTTACAGCTAACAAAACAGCTAAATTCGACTCAAATCACACAAAAATTCCATTGGTAGAGATTAACAACTACCCTGTTCCTAAATTGATAGAGAATTATCTGCAAACAATTCTATAAATTCATATATTTGGTATTATTATTATTTAAATAAATATGGCAGGAATTAACAAAGTGATTTTAGTAGGAAACTTAGGTAAAGACCCTGATGTTAGATATTTAGAAGGCGGAACTGCAGTAGCAAATTTTCCAATAGCAACATCTGAAACCTTTAAGGATAGAGCTTCTGGAGAAAAAAAAACCAATACTGAGTGGCACAATATCGTTGTTTGGAGAGGTTTGGCTGAAATTGCTGAGAAATACCTAAAAAAAGGTTCTCAAATTTATTTAGAAGGAAAACTAAGAACAAGACAGTGGCAAGATAAAGATGGAAACAACCGTTACACTACTGAAATAGTTGCAGACAACTTGCAAATGTTGGGTAGAAAAGATGACAGTTCTACTCCTGCAGCAATGAAACCTTCAAATGCACCAACAATCGCACCTGTAAAAGAAACGCCTAATACTCCTTCAGAAATTGACAAGTCGACTAATGAAGTTGAAGATTTACCTTTTTAATTCACTTTTAATTTAAACATTGGACCCCGACCCCTTATTCTCATTTATTTTATTAGCTGGTTTACTTAAACCTTTTTCTTTAGAAATCTTAATATCTATTTTAGCGTTATTATTTCTCTTATTTTTTTCTGCACTTATTTCAGGATCTGAAGTTGCTTTTTTCTCTTTAAATCCGAATGAAAAGGATGAATTAAATAATTCAGATTCTAATGAACATCTAAGAGTTAGTCAACTATTAGCTTATCCAAAAAAGCTTTTAGCTACCATTTTAATTTCTAACAATTTTATAAATGTTACGATTATTATTCTGTCGACATATACCATTAATAACTTGTTTAATTTTAATGATATTGCTTTGTGGACAGCATTTTCAATACAAGTAGCCGGAATCACTTTTGTATTGCTTCTTTTTGGAGAGGTTATCCCAAAAGTTTATGCTACTAAACATGCTTTAGTACTTGCTAAAAAGATGTCTGGACCTATTAAATTTTTAAAATCGTTTTTTAAACCAATCAGTTCATTTTTAATTTATTCTACTGGAATAATTGATAAAAAAGTAAAGAAAAAAGGATTAAATGTTTCGGTTGAAGAGCTTTCGGAAGCACTTGATTTAACAGAAGATATCCCTGAAAACAATGATGAACACCGTATATTAAAAGGTATTGTTAAATTTGGAGAAACCAGTGTTAAGCAAGTAATGAAAGCTAGAGTTGATGTTATTTCTCTTGAGAAAAACACGAGTTTTAAAGAGGTTATTGAAACAATTTTAGAGTGTGGCCATTCTAGAATTCCTGTTTACGAGGAATCATTCGATCAAATAATTGGTTTACTTTATATAAAAGACCTTTTGCCTCATATCGAAAATGCAGATAACTTTAATTGGAACAACTTAGTTAGAGATCCTTTCTTTGTTCCTGAAAACAAAAAATTAGATGATTTATTAAAAGAATTTCAAGAATTAAAAATTCATTTAGCCATTGTGGTTGATGAATATGGAGGAACTTCTGGAATAATTACACTGGAAGATGTGCTGGAAGAAATTGTTGGAGAAATAAGTGATGAGTTTGATACGGATGATATCGTATTCTCTAAACTAGATGATAATACCTTCATTTTTGAAGGAAAAATAGGCTTAAACGATATATTTAAAATTATTGAATTAGAAGATGAAACTGTATTTGATGAAGTAAGAAAAGAAGCAGACACTCTAGCCGGCTTAATAATTGAAATTGCTGGTAGAATCCCATTGAAAAAAGAGAGGATAAATCACCAACATTTTTCGTTTATTATTGAAGCTGCAGATAATCGTAGAATTAAACGTGTTAAAATATTGATTGGAGAAAGTAAAAATGAAAAAGACTAAAAAAGAATTCATGAAAAACAGTACCCCTTTTATATTATTAATTTTAATTATTTTAGTTGGATGCGAAGACGATTCTTTTACACCAAAGCCTGATGGTTATTTTAGAATAGATTTACCAGAAAAAAAATATCAACCAATAGAAAAAGATTGTCCTTTTGTTTTTGACATTCCAACTTATGCTATTACAAAACAAAATATAAACAACCCAGATCAAACTTGTTGGTTTGATGTTGTTTTCACCAACTTAAACGCAAGCATTTATTTAAGTTACAAACCCGTTGATAATAATTTAAACAAGTACATAGAAGAATCTAGAATGTTAGCCTTTAAACATACCGTTAAAGCTTTTGATATTGAACAGCAAATAATCAGTTATCCTGAAAAAAATGTTTATGGATTAGTTTATCAAATTGAAGGAAATGCAGCTTCTGCATATCAATTTCATTTAACAGATAGTAACAACCATTTTTTAAGAGGCTCTTTATATTTTAATAATATACCGAATCAAGATTCTATACAGCCTGTTTTAGATTTTGTTAAAGAAGATATTACGCAGCTCTTTGAAACTTTTGAATGGAAATGATAAAATTCTTAAACAAGCAATACTTTTAACTTATAAAAAAACTACTATTCTAAAGCCTTTTTATAGTAGTTGACAATTTTTCAACTAATACTCAAAGGCATTACAACATGATGTTCAATATTAGTTCAATAATTTTTTAACGATATAGAAAATTCAATAAATCATGGCTATAATTGGTTTTAAAATGAAAACAGAACATTTCTTTTCATCTAATTAATACTCTTTATGATTTCTTAACATTTTACAAGTCTATTAATCCTATATATTTTGAGGTGAGTTTTTTCCGAACAATACTAATATTATTTTTTTGTGTTTTTAACATCTTCATACTAGTTGCTCAAAAAGGATTGATTAGTAGAACTATTCTAAACAAATCAGACTCCTCCATTATTAGCCATGCAAACATCATTAATACAACTTCAAAAATTGGCATAACAACAAATGATGATGGAAAGTTTACAATATTGACAGAACCATCTGACACTTTAATTATTTCTTTTATTGGATTTCAAACCATAGCAGTAAAAAGTTCAGAAATTAAAACTACCATCTATTTAGAAAGAGCAATTTATACAATAGAACCCTACATTGTTTTACCATATAAAAATTTTAAAGAGTTTAAGGAAGCTTTTACTAATCTAACAATTGAAGATACTGTTAAACATAAAATGAACCGAAGTATCATTACCCATATTAAGCCATTTGACCCTTCAAATTTAAATGGTGGTCTATCTTTTGGTGGTCCGATTTCTTCAATAGCTGCAAAATTCAACAAACAAATTAAAGATCGAAAAAACTATGAGTGCTTATTATTAAAAGATGCTTACAAACTTATGTTAGCCAAAAAATTTAACGCAACTATCATTGAACAGGTTACCCTTTTAAAAAATGATACTCAAATAGATTCCTTTATGGAGTATTGTGATTTTAACAAGAAGTTTATTGAATTCTCATCACAATACATTTTATTTAATCAAATTCTAAACTGTTTTGATGAATACAATAACTTACCAAACTCAGACTAGGTTTTTAGATTAGCCATCCTTAATGATCGAATAACTATCCCTTTCTAAAACTGCTTAATGCATAAACTACCGTTCCTAGCAGAATAAATGCGCCTACTTGGTGAATTACACCCAACCAAACTGGCACAGCGTAGAGTAAAGTAAAAACGCCTAATAAGAATTGTATAAAAACAATTACTAACATTCCTATTAGCCCCTTTGTCTGTATTTTATTCATTTCAAATTTCGAGCTTTTCAACAAGAGAAAGAATACTAAACCAACAACAATATGAGCTAAAATACGGTGAACAAACTGAACACCGCCTATTCCATCAATAAAATTAATCCAAAATGGTTCCATTGCTGTAACCGATTCTGCAATCCAACTATCTCCCATTTTAGGATAAGTGTTCATTACAAACCCAGCATTTAATCCTGCTACAAAAGCACCATAAATAATCTGTATTACAGTAGCTACAAACAACACCATAATCCATTTTCGCATAAAAGGAACATTAGGCCTTTCTTCATCTTTATAGATTAAACTTAATGCTACCCAAAAAGTGTAAGCAAAAGTTAAAAAGGCAGCTATTAAATGGGCTGCTAATCGATAGTGGCTTACATCAGGATTGTCAATCAATCCACTCTTTACCATCCACCAACCCAAAAAACCTTGGAAAGCACCCATAAACAAAATAACAATACTTTGTCTGGCAAGCTTTCCTGTAATTTTTTTGGTAAGCAAAAAATAAACAAAAGGAATAATAAAAACCAATCCTACAATTCTTCCAATTAATCGGTGAAGGTATTCCCAAAAGAAAATAAACTTAAACTCTTCTAGTGTGAACATAAAATTGACTTCCTGATATTCTGGAAATTGCTGGTACTCCTTAAATGTTTCAAGCCAATCTTGCTCACTTAAAGGTGGTATAATTCCCATAAAAAGTTTCCAATCCACCATAGACAAACCAGATTCAGTAAGTCTTGTAATCCCTCCAATAACAACCATTAAAAAGATTAATGTGCAACCAGTTAATAACCAAGTGATAACTGATTTATGAGGATTATTTTTTAGCATTATTTTGTTTCAAAAAAAACGTTAACCAATCGTTAACGCTTTAGATTATTTAATTATTTATAGTTGGTTTAATAACAATGTAAATAGGTTTGGAATTTTAAAACTTGGCAAACTCACCTTTATTAAAGACCCATCTTCTTGTTCAACTACTTCAGTTTCTTCAATTCCTTCAGTCGCTTCAGCTTCTTTTTCTTCCCAAATAGACAATACATATTGACCATCTGCAATCGTTGCAATTTTTGCTTTTATCGCTTCTTCTGAAGTTATTGAAGGATCAAATTCGAAATGCGCTTTTTCATCCTCGTAATTTACATCAGAGACAGAAACACCTTCAATGTCAGCAACTTCATGTTGAATTGTTGCTGCACAACCCATTGCGCAAACCATACCGTCAACAGCATAATCAAGAACTTGAGTTTCTAATCCAACAACTTCCGTTGTTTCTGTGTTTTCTTCATTCTTAGTGTCGTTTCCTCCACAACCAAATATACTTGTAGAAATTGCAACTAAAATAAATGTTCTGTTAAATAGTTTCATAATTATAAGGCTTTATAAATTTCTGAATCGTTTATTGTTTTCTTTAAATTTTTAATAGTTGTTTTGTCTCGTCAAATTCAATCACAACATGATTTTGTAAACTAACATTAGAGTATACGACTCCCGTAACAGCATTGACCAAACGTTCAACGGCATGATTTCAATGACTACAAGTCATACCTTCTACTTTTAATTCTTTTTTATTTATACAGCAAAATTAAGAATTAATTGAATAGAATTGTGATTACTTTTGTCGTAAATTATACGATTTGGATTTTTTTGATTTAAATAAAAAAAGCTGGCAATGGATTAGCCTTCTGTTCCTTGCATTTATTTGGGGTAGCTCATTCATATTAATGAAAAAAGGACTTGAAGTATATTCGTATACCGAAGTTGCTGCACTCAGAATGAGTATATCCTTTTTTTGTTTAACTCCTTTTATCGTTAAATATTTTAAAACTATTGAGAGAAAATACTGGAAATATTTGGCAATTGTCGGTATTTTTGGAAGCGGAATACCTGCATTTCTTTTCACTAAAGCTCAAACAGGATTAAGCAGCTCTTTAGCAGGAATGTTAAATTCTTTAGTCCCTCTTTTCACCTTATTATTAGGCGTGATAATCTTTAAAACAAAATTTAAAGCGAATCGTTTTATTGGTGCTTTTGTCGGCTTGATTGGTGCTGTAGGTTTAATAACATCAAACGGAATTGACCTTAACAACTCTAACCTCTCTTATACTTTTTATGTGGTAGCTGCAACTATTTGTTATTCCATTAGCGTAAACATAATTAATACTTATTTAAAAGAAATAAGCGCTTTAAAAATAACAGCCATTAGTTTTATTTTTATAGGCCCTCCTGTTTTAATCTATTTATTTTCTACCAATTTTGTAACTACAACCGTAAATAATGAAGCTGCAGCAATTGCCTTATTCTATATTGCAATACTCTCCATTTTCGGTACTGTTGTTTCTGTCATACTATTTAACATGCTCATCAAAAAAACTTCTGGTGTTTTTGCGACAAGTGTAACTTATTTAATTCCTATTATTGCTATTTCCTGGGGTGTTTTAGATGGTGAAAGCGTGAATTATATTCAAATAATTAGCATTATCATTATCTTAATTGGCATCTATTTTATCAATAAGTTTAAATAAAAAATAAACTCCATCTAATTCTCTATTAAAATTAGGATTATTTATACCTTTGCGTGATATTTGAAAATCGATTAAATGCCATTATCAACTAAGTATATTTTTGTTACAGGAGGAGTAACATCCTCATTAGGAAAAGGAATTATAGGAGCATCTCTAGCAAAACTTCTTCAAGCAAGAGGATACTCAGTTACAATTCAAAAATTAGATCCCTACATTAATGTAGATCCAGGGACGTTAAATCCTTACGAACATGGGGAATGTTTTGTAACAGACGATGGTGCTGAGACTGACTTAGATTTAGGTCATTACGAGCGTTTTTTAAATGTTTCAACTTCGCAAGCAAACAATGTTACTACTGGAAGAATTTATCAGCATGTAATTAATAAAGAACGTGAAGGTGCTTACTTAGGAAAAACGGTACAAGTTATTCCTCATATTACAGATGAAATTAAGCGTAGAATAAAATTATTGGGTAATACCGGTAAATATGATATTGTAATTACTGAAATTGGTGGTACTGTTGGTGATATAGAATCACTTCCGTATGTTGAAGCTGTTCGTCAATTAAAATGGGAGACTAATTTTGATTGTATTGTTTTACACTTAACATTAGTACCTTATTTGGCTGCTTCTGGTGAGTTAAAAACAAAACCAACACAACATTCAGTTAAACAATTATTAGAGTCTGGAGTTCAACCAGATATTTTAGCTTTAAGAACAGAGCATAAATTGACTGAGGGTGTTAAAGAAAAAGTAGCATTATTCTGTAATATAGCTCCAAAAGCAGTTATTCAAGCAATTGATGCGGACTCTATCTATGATGTTCCGAACTTAATGAAGGAAGAAGGATTAGATGTAATTGTACTGGATAAATTATCTCTTCGGCATAAAGAAGAGCCGACTTTAACGGCATGGAACGAAGTTCTAAATAAAATTAAAAATCCTAAACACCAAACTACAATTGGTTTAGTTGGAAAATATATTGAGCTTAAAGATTCTTACAAATCAATTTCTGAAGCATTGATTCATGCTGGAGCTCGAAATGATACGAAGGTTAATATTGAATGGATCCATTCTGAAACGATTACCAATGATAACGTTGCTCAAAAATTTGCCAACTTAGATGGTATTTTAGTTGCACCAGGTTTTGGAGAAAGAGGAATTGAAGGTAAAATTTCTACCATAAAATTTGCTAGAGAAAATAATATTCCATTTTTCGGAATCTGTTTAGGAATGCAAGCTGCAGTAATCGAATTTGCTAGAAATGTATTAAACCAGACGGATGCTCACTCAACTGAGATGGAAGCAAACACGACCAACCCTGTTATTTATTTAATGGAAGAACAACGTGATATTACTGAAAAAGGTGGTACCATGCGTTTAGGAACTTATCCTTGTCGCATTATTGAAAAATCAAATGCTTTTGATGCGTACACTGAAACAGATATTTCAGAAAGACACAGACATCGTTATGAATTTAACAATGACTATAAGGCTGAATTTGAAGCTGCAGGAATGAGAGCAACAGGAATTAATCCTGAAAATAATTTGGTTGAAATTGTTGAAATTGAAAATCATTCGTGGTTTGTTGGTACTCAATTTCATCCAGAATACAAAAGTACTGTTATTAACCCTCACCCACTTTTTGTTAATTTTGTTAAAGCTAGTACTTCAGTTACTGAACAAAAATTACAAGCCGTAAACAACTAAAAACAACCTTAACTTTTAGATTATAAAATATAATGAGTAAAAAAGGATTTGATAAAAACTCAATAGTAGGCTTAGTATTAATTGGAGGAATCCTTTTAGTAACAACTTACTTTACACAACCTTCAGAAGAAGAACTTAAAGCAAAAGCTGAACAAGAAAAACAAGCTAAAGCTAAACAAGAACAAGTTGATCCAAATTTAACTAGAGATCAAGCCTTTGAAAGCGAAAAAGAAAACGTCCCTGTAACTGTTACCGTTTTAGACAGTGATGAAACTCAAAAAATAGATTCTTTAAAAAGCTTAAAATCTTATGCTAAATATGGGAGTTTTGCCAGCAAGTCTACTGGTGAAAATGAGTATTTCATATTAGAAAATGAAAAGATTAAAGTAACCATTGCCAATAAAGGCGGTAGAGTTAGTACTGTTGAGTTAAAAGAATTTAACACTTATGATTCTTTACCATTAATGCTATTTCACGAAGATTCTTCTAGATTTAACATTGAATTAACCGTTAATGATGATGCAGACGGAACTAAAGTTGTTAATACTGAAAACTTATTTTTTGAAACTGAAAACAAATCGTTTAAAGTAGAAGGAGAAAACAGTAAAAACCTTTCTATGAAGCTTTATTATGGCTCTAAGGATAAATATTTAGAATACAAATATACCTTAAAAGGAAACTCCTATTTAGTTGATTTTGAACTAATATCTGTTGGATTTGATGATGTTGTTTCTAGAGGGTTTGACTACTATTTAAACTGGAGTATGTTTACTCCAGATCAAGAAAAGACAATACCTAATCAGCAACAAAAAAGTACCATCTATTATAAATATAATAACGGTGATATTGATTATATATTTGAGACAAAGTATGAAGGTGATGAACTCATTTCTCCTGTTGATTGGATCATGTTTAAACAACAGTATTTTAACACAACTTTAATTGCTACAGATGAGCCATTTGCTAAAGGTGCAGCATCAGAAGAACAAGGTCAATTTGACATTGAAACAATTGAATTGGCAGAAGATCAAACGAGTAATTATGTTCAGGGAATGTCAACCTATTTAACCATTCCTTATTTAGGAAAAAAGAATGAAACATTTGCTATGCAATACTTCTTTGGTCCTAACAGACATGAAGATCTAGAAGCTGTATCAGTTGGACTTGACGAAAGTTTAGATTATGGTTGGGGAATTTTCGGATGGGTAAATACTATTCTTGTTCGTCCTGTATTTAACTTTTTAAATGGATTTGGAATCTCTATTGGTATAGTTATTTTACTGTTAACAATTATCATCAAATCTTTACTCTTTCCTATTACTTGGAAAACATATTTAAGTAGTGCAAAAATGAAGGTGTTAAAACCTGAAATTGAAGCCTTAAAGAAAAAGAATGGTTCTGATAAAATGAAGCAACAACAAGCCACAATGGCGCTATATCGAGAAACGGGTGTTAACCCAATGGCAGGTTGTATTCCAATGTTAATTCAAATGCCAATTTTGTTTGCTTTATTCAGGTTTTTCCCAGCAACATTTGATTTACGTCAGAAAAGCTTTTTATGGGCAGAAGATTTATCTACTTACGATTCTATTTATGATTTAGGTTTTAACATTCCAATGTATGGAGATCATATTAGTTTATTTACGTTAATGATGGCTGTCTCTATGATTTTCTATACGAAAGCAAATAGTCAAATGACTCAAGGAATGGGTGGAGATGCTGGTGGAGCAATGGCAAGTCAAATGAAAATGATGACTTACCTAATGCCAATTATGATGTTATTTTTCTTTAACAGCTATGCTGCTGGTTTAAGTTTCTATTATTTAATTGCTAACGTAATTACAATTGCTCAACAGTTTATTATTAGAAAATGGATTGTAGATGAAGATAAGTTACATGCTAAGATTCAAGCAAATAAAACAAAGAAGAAAAAGAAGAAAGGTGGGTTTGCTGCTAAACTTGAAAAACGAATGAAAGACGCTCAAGAATTACAAGCTAAACGAAAAAAGAAATAAAATGAAATACATTTTAATACTACTCTTTACTAGCCTACTTTTCTCCTGTAAAAATGCAGAAAAAACAACTGAGAACACTATTTTTGCAATAGAAAATCCTGTAATAAGTAAATCTCCAGTAGTTTTAAAAGAATCTCTTTTTTTAACCATGGAAAGAACACCTTGTTTTGGGAAGTGTCCAACTTACAAAATAATGATTTTCAATACTGGGAATGTCATATTTGAAGGGTTTTCAAACACAAAATATATTGGAAAATATAAACAACAGTTAACTAGAACTCAACTGAAAGAAATCCAACAAATGATGGATGAAATAGATATACTTGGGATGAAAGATGTTTATGACTCAAATGTAACAGATTTTCCTTCAACTATATTGTTTTTAGTCTCAAACAATACACATAAGAAGAAAATTTTAGACAGAGTTGATGCCCCTGCATCATTAAAACAATTTGAAAAATTAATCGACTCTTTAGTTGTTAACAACAAACTAGTAAACTTATCTACCAATAAATAACCTTTAACATGGCAATAGAGATTAAAGAAGTAACATCAGCAAAACATCATAAAGATTTTGTGAATGTTCAATTTAATATTTATAAAGGGAATGATTATTGGGTTCCTCCTTTAAAAAAAGACGAAATAAAAGCTTTACAGCCAGAACATAATCCTGCGTATAGATTTTGTATTGCAAAATTTTGGAATGCGTATAAGGATGGCAAATGTGTTGGTAGAATTGGAGGTATCATCAATAAAATGTACAACGAAAAAACGAGCTCAAAAGTTGGTCGTTTTACACGAACAGAATTTTTTGATGATTATGAGGTTACTCAAGCATTATTTCATACAGCTGAAAAATGGCTAAAAGATAAAGGCATGACTGACATTCAAGGTCCACTTGGATTTACAAATCTTGATCATCAAGGAATGTTAGTAGAAGGATTTGATCACCTACCCTCTGCGGCATCCGAATATCATCACTCTTATTATAAAGAACACCTTGTTAAATTAGGGTATGAAAAAGAAATTGATTGGGTTGAATTCAGACTATTCTTAGAAGGAATGCCCGAGAAACTAAAAAGAGGTGCACTAATCGTAAAAAACAGAAGTGAATTATCTGTAAAAAGCTTTACAAAATCCTCAGAACTAAAAGCTTACGGACCACAACTATTTGAGATACTAAATGAAGCATTTAAAGATTTATATAGTGTTGTTCATCTAGATTCCGAAATGATTAAATACTATATTGATAGATACTTAAGTTTATTGAATCCTGAATTTATAAAGTTAGTATTTGATAAAGAAGAAAACCTTATAGCATTTATAATCGGATTACCATCTCTATCTACAGCATTGCAAAAAGCGAATGGAAGTCTATTTCCTTTTGGATGGTACCAATTAAATAAAGCGCTAAAAAAACCTAAGGTTCTTGATTTAATGTTAACAGGAATATTACCTAAATACCAAGCAAAAGGAGTTACAGCCGTTTTATTTTATGAATTACATGAAGTGATGGAAAAATACGGTGTTACTGAAATGGAAACTACAGGTATTTTTGAGAACAATCAAAAAGTTATACAAAACTGGAAAAATTACGAACATATACAACACAAACGTAAACGTTGTTGGAAAAAAGCGTTATAATTTACACACTCAATAAAAATTAATAAACTATGAAAAACATCATACTAGCAGTTGCCATTCTTATAACTACAAGTGTAACATTTGCTCAAAACACAGACATTTCAAAAGTCAATCTTCCTAAAGGAAAAGCGATAAATGATACGCTTAAAAACAAAATTGATGGCCATTACTTTTTCGAGGTAATCACTGACAATGATGCTACAGGAGTTAAAAATCAAAATAGAACAGGTACATGTTGGAGTTTCTCTTCGCTTTCATTTTTTGAATCAGAAATAATGAGAATTGGAGGGAGAAAAGTAGAACTAGCTCCTATGTACATTGTTAGAAACGCTTACTTAGGTAAAGCTGAAAACTATTTAAGAATGTATGGTAATTTCAATTTTGGTGCTGGTGGAGCATTTCATGATATTCCTTGGGTAATAGAACGATTTGGAATTGTTCCGGCAAACACTTATAAAGGTTTAGAATATGGTGAAGATGATCATAACCATAGTGAAATGAACCAAATGTTAACTTCAATGGTTAAGGTGTTGGCCAAAAAACCTCAGG
>Ga0307998_1000698_pt1 | contig 18801 bp, 19 predicted proteins | sample Davwhametageno37_FD_203147 | JGI IMG/M metagenome (GOLD analysis project Ga0307998, IMG submission 203147) | Marine microbial communities from Davis Island wharf, Antarctic Ocean - #37 | ecosystem: Environmental > Aquatic > Marine > Unclassified | place: Antarctic Ocean: Davis Island wharf... | reverse complement strand
AAAAAAGTTCATTTGTTCGGATGGTCAATGGGTTCAACGTTATCGTTGCTTGCAACTCAAAAAGACGCAAAAGATATAGCAAGCTTAACAGTATTTGGTTTTTGGAAAGATTTAGACTTTAAAATCCCTGAGACCTCAATTATTCAACTAAAGAGGAGTGTTAATACTGCTGAAAATGCAGCTAGTGATTTCATAATACCTGGTAGCATCAGTCAAAAGGCAATAGATACCTATGTGAAGATGGCCTTAGAATATGACCCTATTAGAGTTGACTGGAGGTTTACAAGTCAGTACGACAACATCGATCCTTCATTAATTACCACACCTGTTTTAATATTACAGGGTGAGTTGGATCCAATTGCACCTACAGAACATCAAGTAAAACTATTTACGCGATTAAAAACAGCGGATAAAAGTTGGGTCGTAATTTCTGGCGGAGACCATGCAGCCTTTATGGAAAAACCCAGAAAGCACTTTATTCATTCATTTACTGAGTTTATCAATCGATTTTAAATAGTTAAGATTTAATTATAAATTATATAGCAATACTATTGCCAACACCGTATAAAATTAATTGCTGCTTTTTGCATACTTACGAAAGTCCAAACGAACTTTTTAGGTTTGTGTTTTATTTACTAAATTAGTCGTGTAAAACACTCAACTAACATTATGCCAAACGTTAGCAAACATATAATATGAAAATAACACTAAATAATTTTGAACAAATGAACATGAGAAAAAAAATATTAATTATTAGTCTATCAACCATTATTCTAACCGGTTGTGGAGAATCTAAAAATGATCAGAAAGATAAAAATGAAGAACTTCAAAAAGATGAGATGCATGAAGATCATTCCATGGGAACCCTTCCTGTTGAAAAAAGAATTGCCTTTATGTCTGGTCATGTTGAGGTAGGCTTAGCGCTTTACCGCGCAGGAAAACCAGATCAGGCAGCACAACATTTGATGCACCCAGTATCTGAAATGCATCAGGCAGAGCGAGCAGGAATTGATGCTCTGGGATTTAATCCAGAAGTATTCAAATCAGTATCAAGGGCAATGGATGAAGGCAAACCTGCTTCTGAAATAGAACCAATGCTAACTGAAGCTGAAGAAAATATAACCCTCTTACAAAAAAATGCTGGTGGAGACTTGAAGGAAATTATTTCATTTTTAATGGAAACTGTCGTGGAGGAATACAGCGCTGGTGTTAGTGCCGGAAAGATAGTTGAATCTGGAGAATATCAAGATGCATTCGGTTTTTCAATGGTAGCTCTCAAAATATCCAAAAGAATGGAAGGTGATAAGTCAGCACAACTTATTAAAGAGTTAATAAAATTAGTTGATATGTGGCCAGAAGGAGGACCACTTGCTGACTCCACACCTCAACCGGTTGAAGATGTGGTTGAACAAACAAATAATATTATCAAAAACTTATGAGTTTTTTTCAGAAAATAGCTATCGATAATTTTAAAACGCTGGAGTGAATCGAGAGACCTTCTTGTGAAAAAAAAGCACTTCAATAAAATAAAATGTTTGCTAACAAAACCTAAACTGCATTGACTTGCCTGCCGGCAGGCAGTTCAACGCAGTTTAGCCCAAATTGTTATGGGTAATATTAGTAAACTAAAAAGAATAAATTCAATACACTAAAAAATTAATTATGGCAAATCAAGAGATGTATAAACATGATGCAATGCTACATATGGTATGGAGCGTTGCACAAGCTGACCAAACACCAGGCAATGAAAAATCTGTTACAAAACAAGAAGATTCATATTTAGACGTAGTTAAAAATTATGAAGAGATTTAAATTGATTGGACTGATTTTAATGCCAAGCGAAAACATTTAGGATATGATAGAGAGCGTATAATTGATGAAGCTTGCAAAGCAATTAGAGGATGTGGGAAGGATTGGAAAATAAAATGTTTAGGATATATGCAAAGAATGGCCCATGTTTCTCAAGAAGATGATCTAGAAAACAATATCTCAGATAAAGAATGGTCGTTAATACTAAGGGCACAAAATGAATTAGGCCTTAGTGATGATGAACGCTTGACTTCACAGAGGGGGTTACCTTCCTATAAAAAGATGATGACAGAGAAAGAAGCATTAATGCATTTAATTTGGTGTATCGCTGTTGTTGACAAGGCTGAAGACGATGCTAAGTGGGCTAGCGCAGAAGAAGACTCTTATTTTAAAACGGTTGCAAAAACTGAAAAAATAGACATTAACTATGATGATTTTAATGCTACGAGAAAAAAATTAAATAGTTTTGATAATCAAATTGTTCGTGAAGCATGCAACTCCATTAGAACTAGCTCGAAAGAATGGAGAATAAAATGTCTCGGTTATATGAAGAGAATGGCATGGTTATCATGGGAGGGAGAATATTATAATGATGATCCTCTTCTACAAGAATCTTGCAAGGAAATGGTTTTAGATAAAAAGTATATATCATCAAGCGAATGGGAATTAATTTTAAGAGCTCAAAGAACATTAGGGTTGTCTGATGAAGAACGAAAAAATTCCCATGATGGATTAGCGAGGAAATAAACTACCCATAACAATGAATAAGCGGAATTAAAACGTCCGCTTATACTGTACGTTTCCATTCATTTAAAAAAATAAAAAAACCAATAACAATTGATAGAGTAAAAGGATTAAGAATATGACAGGAATAGATTTTAATTTTGGAAAAGGGTTTACGATAAGTAAACATGTGCCTGAAGAAATATCGCATTTCGATAGAGTGTTTGATATTTTTAAAGAATTAATTACACACACTTCTGGTGATATTGATGAAGCATTTAAATGGTTAGACACATTGGATGCAGAATACAATATTTTTAAAGAAGCCTACTCTCTCGAAGATTTTGAAGAAGACCTTAAAAAACGAGGATACATTAAAGAAGAAATTGATCCAGAGGCTGATAATTCAGGTAAAGGAAAAGGTAAAAATATATTAACTGCTAAACTAGAGTCTGCACTACGTCAATATGCTTTAGATCAAATATTTGGAAAGTTAAAAAAGAGTGGTGTAGGAAATCATCGGACAACAAAAATAGGCGTTGGTGATGAACATGATGGTGAAAACCGATCGTTCCAATTTGGTGATGACTTAGCTACGGTTAATATGACTGAAAGCTTAAAAAATGCACAAATTAACAACGGAATAGCAGACTTACGCTTAACAGAGAATGACTTAATTGTAGAGGAAACTAAACACAAGGCACAAATGAGTACGGTGCTGATGATTGACATTAGTCACTCCATGATTTTGTATGGTGAAGATCGTATTACACCAGCTAAAAAAGTAGCCATGGCTTTGGTTGAATTGATTAACCGAAAGTACCCTAAAGATTCCATAGATATTATTGTTTTTGGTAATGAGGCTTGGCCAATTAAAATTAAGGATCTCCCCTATTTAAAAGTTGGCCCTTACCATACAAATACTGTTGCCGGACTAGAATTGGCTATGGATATTTTACGAAGAAAACGAAACACCAACAAACAGATTTTTATGATTACCGATGGAAAACCAAGTTGTATTCAGTTACCATCAGGAGAGTTTTACAAAAACAGTAATGGCTTAGACGAGATGATCGTTTCTAAGTGCTTGAACAAAGCTGCACAAGCCAGAAAACTAAAAATTCCGATTACCACCTTTATGATTGCCCAAGATCGATATCTACGTGAATTTGTAGAACTTTTTACGGCACAAAATAAAGGAAAAGCATTTTTAACAGGCCTTTCAGGTTTGGGAGAAATGATTTTTGAGGATTATGAAAAAAATAGAATTAAAAGAATTTAAGAAGATATGAAAAACGATAGCATTTTTAAAGAATTGAAGTCTTCAGGATATATAGAAAAATCCATTAATGAAGAAATTCAACATAATTTAATTACACGTATCAAAGCAAAGCAAACTGTATTTGAAGGGCTTTGGGGATATGAAGATACAGTTGTACCACAATTGAAGAAGGCAATTTTGGCAGGTCATCACATCAACCTATTAGGTTTACGTGGCCAAGCAAAAACCAAAATTGCAAGAAGCATGGTTGATCTATTGGATGAATATATGCCTATTGTTAAAGGATCTGAGATTAATGACAGTCCATTTCAACCGATATCAAAATATGCAAGAGATTTAGTTGCAGAACATGGAGATGCAACACCAATTGCTTGGGTTCATAGATCAAACCGTTTCTTTGAGAAATTGGCAACTCCAGATGTTAATGTTTCTGATTTAATTGGAGATATAGATCCAATTAAAGCTGCTACTTTAAAATTACCTTATTCGGATGAGCGAGTTTTACATTATGGAATGATTCCAAGAGCAAATCGTTCGATATTTGTATTGAATGAACTACCCGATTTACAGGCTCGTATTCAAGTCTCTCTATTTAACATCTTGCAAGAAGGTGATATTCAAATCAGAGGATTTCAGTTAAGGATGCCACTTGATATTCAATTTGTGTTTACAGCAAATCCAGAAGATTATACCAATAGAGGTAGTATTGTTACACCATTAAAAGATAGAATTGGCTCACAGATTTTTACACACTATCCGAAATCAATTGCATTATCCAGAGAAATTACAGAACAAGAAGCAAAAATTTCATCAGAAGACAAAGCAACAATTCAAGTTCCTAATTTAGCTAAAGACTTGTTAGAAGAAGTCGCTTTTGAAGCACGTAATAGCGAGTATGTAGATTCTAAAAGTGGTGTGAGTGCTCGTTTAACGATTAGTGCAATGGAAAACCTAATAGCTGCTGCAAAATTAAGATTGATAGAAACTGATTCTGAAAAGGCAACTATTCGTTTAGTAGACTTTATGTCTATCATTCCATCTATAACTGGAAAAATTGAGCTGGTATATGAAGGCGAACAAGAAGGTGCGGATGAAGTTGCCAAAATACTAATTGACAATGCTGTGATGACTCAGTTTGAAAAGATATTCCCTAGAATACCCAAACTAGAAAAAGAAGGCGTTAAAACTCCTTACACAGATTTAATTAATTGGTTTGATAACAACTTTATTGAATTGAACTATACGGATACAGATAATGAGTTTTACACAAACCTAAAAACCGTAATACCTTTATTATCAATAATTGAAGAGTACGCATCTAACCTAAATAAAAAAGATCAAGCCTTTTGTATGGAACTCGTTTTATGGGGCTTAACAATCAATAATAAATTAGATAAATCAGAAAACGATATCGCCTATAAATTTGATGCTGCTGGTGTTAGCAAATTTTACCACGGAAATAATTAGAATATTATTACAAAATCAACTAAAGCGGTTTGAGATTTATCTCAAATCGCTTTTTTGCATGAATAAACCTATTACCTCCTAACTAATTTTATCTTAATCACAATTATTACAGTTTCAGGATAGATTATTACTGCTTCGGTATTTCTATTCCGTTTCTAAATTGAGAATTGGATAGAATTGTTCTTTAATAATTAAGACAAAGAGAAAAAATAAATCCGAAATTCTATCCTTGAGTTAAAAGCTTAATCAAAATTTTACTTGACTCAAAAATACTTATTTTACTCATGTTTTATGATGTCTCTAATTTATTTTTAATTATTTATTATGACATTTAACTTTTAAATATATAAGCTCAATAAGTACAACATTATACTTATTCGTTTATTGCCATTAATTCAAAAAAACCTCGAGAATTGAATAAAACATTTCACATTTTAAGTGACGAAGATCAAATCACGCGAGAAGTTCTCTGAAGTGGAATAATGTAAATTGGAAAAGCAAATTACGGACAACGTGGAATGTATTTTCAAGCTTTCACAGGAATATCAACTGGTCTAGAAAGAATTGGAAAATTATGTTTGTTATTGGATTATTATATTCAAAACAATGGAACATTTCCCGACAATTCATATCATTAGAAATTAAATTGGCCACGATTTAATTAAAATCTACGAGAAATCTCAATCAATAATCAATCGGAATAAAATCAAGTTTTTATTTCAAAATAAAATTACAGATCCAATTCAACTAGAAATTCTAAGTATTTTATCAAAATTTGCAAGAGGTGGAAGATATTCAAATATTCACTTTCTTGTAGATAGTAAACATCAGAGTGACCCTTCAATTAATTGGTACGAAAAAATAGATAAGGAGTTATATAAAAATAGAGTTTCTAACAAAAAAAGAGAAGATTGAATTTATCGCAAAAGTTATTGGAAAGCTTTTAACCCAGTATCCTCTGTTTGACATTACAGCGAATCGAGAGAGGAAATTAATGATATGGAAAATACGAGTTTTTTAACTTTAATGACAGAATCTATAGCAAAGTATAGACAACTTTATGTCTTACAAATTGTGAGGTATTGGGTTGAGATAATTAGAAGTTTACAATATACCGCAATGGAATTAGGACCTCAAGACATCCCTTGAATGACTGAAGTATTTGCAATTTTCAACGAAAGTAGGATTAGTAAGATTTCAAAGAAAAGATGGACTAATTTCAGGTTTTGAATTAGACTCAGGAAGAGTTAAAAATTTGAAGTTCGAAAAGAAATGAAAGGTGCTAACAATGTATACAGCGCACTGAAACGCGACATATACTAACCGTTGTACTTCATTATAAACAACATGCAATAATCAAAAATGAATTCTAAATCAAGAATTTCACCTGTCTGATGGGAGAAACACCTTAAAATAATAACAATTTTTACTTTTAATAATGTTTGCTAAAACCATATCAATAATATCTAGCACCCACAAAAACTCTAAATTCGTTATCAGCTATCATAAACGTTTGGAATAAATGCTCTTCTTCCATAAGGAGGTGATAACATTCAATAGGTTCATAATCTGTTACAAACCAAAGTCCGTCAGAATTTGATTTTTTTCCTAGCTTTTTCTTGAGGAGATCCAATGCATCTGAAGGTAAATTATCTCTCAGGTCTATGATTTCAAGTATTTCCAAAACTTCTTATTTAAGTGAACCAATCATATCAGAAGCCACAACCCATTGATCGAATTGCTCTTCAGTTAATAGACCTAAGCCAAGAGCAGCATCCTTCAAGGTAGAATTTTCATCATGAGCTTTTTTTGCGATTTTTGCAGCATTTTCATAACCAATATGAGGATTTAGAGCTGTTACTAACATCAACGAATTATTTAAGTGCTCTTTAATTCTACTATGATTTGGTATAATACCTATGGCGCAATGTTTTGTAAAGGATTCACAAGCATCTCCTAGAAGAGTGGCAGATTGTAAAAAGGCGTCAATCATCACGGGTTTGAAAACATTAAGTTCAAAATGACCATTAGCTCCAGCTATCGAAATTGTTGTATCATTCCCCATTACTCTGGTACATACCATCGTTAAGGCTTCAATCTGTGTAGGATTTACTTTTCCCGGCATAATAGATGACCCAGGTTCATTTGATGGGATTGAAATTTCTCCAATTCCCGAACGTGGACCCGATGCTAATAATCTGATATCATTTGCAATTTTAGTTAAACTAACAGCTAACTGTTTTAGTGCTCCGTGCGACTCAACTATAGCGTCATGTGCCGCTAGAGCCTCGAATTTATTAGGAGCTGTAACAAAAGGTAGGTCAGTCAGTTCAGCAATCTTATTTGCTACAGCTACATCATAGCCTTTTGGTGTGTTTAGACCAGTGCCTACTGCTGTTCCTCCCAAAGCTAATTCAGATAAATGTGATAGTGAGTTTTTTAAACTTCTAAGTCCATAATTCAATTGGGCAACATATCCAGAAAATTCTTGTCCTAAGGTTAATGGCGTTGCATCCATCCAGTGAGTACGTCCAATTTTCACTATATCTTTCATTTCAACGGATTTCTGATTTAAGACATCTCTAAGTGAGCTAATTTTTGGGATTGTTTCATCAACTAACTTCTTATAGGCAGCAATATGCATTGCTGTAGGGAATGTATCATTTGATGATTGAGATTTATTCACATCATCATTTGGATGTATCAAACAAGAACCTTTACCTAGTTCATTACCTAAAATTACATGTGATCTATTGGCGATCACTTCATTAGAATTCATATTGGATTGCGTTCCAGAACCTGTTTGCCAAACTACTAAAGGGAAATGATCATCAAGTTTTCCTACTATTATTTCATCACATGCTTTAGCAATTAATTCACTTTTTTCTTTTGATAATATACCAAGTAAGTTATTTGTTAATGCTGCCGCTTTTTTCAAATAACCAAAAGCATGTATAACTTCTTTAGGCATAGACCCAGGGGAACCTATTGTAAAATTTTGTATCGATCTTTGCGTTTGTGCTCCCCAATATTTATCAGAAGGTACTTGTACCTCACCCATTGTATCTTTTTCAATTCTAAAATGCATTATCTTAATTTTAATTTAAGCTAAATTTAATTAATACAAATGAAGTGAAAAAATTATTAAAATCAATCACTATAAATTGGTATTCTATGAAAAAATAAATAAAACGAGTAAAAAAAAGAAGTACAAGACTCTGTCATATTGCATTTTGGTTGCGAGCAGTTTTAACTACTTGGGAATTTGGTGAGTTAGTGCCATAATTTTTACTAGCAGTTTCTATTAACTATTTAGCAAGTTGCATCCTTGCTTTGGGCTTGGCAATTTTTACTTTTTTGACAATGTTTAACTTGGAAAGCCTCACAAAAATTATTACTTTTAATCTCTTAATAAGCCAAGTAAAAAGACCATATACTAATCGTTGTAAGTAATTGAAAACATGCTGAAACCGACTAAATATTAGGTTTGAAACTCTTCAGGTTTATGTTTCTAATGTTCGTAAAAAAGGGAAATTTGTGGAACACTCTCTCGCTAATCAGAATGTTATAAAAAAAAAGGAATTTCCAAGATTATGGAATTGAGCAATATTCGGAATTAACAAAGTTTTCAGAATTTTAACTCGTTCGTGAAAAAGGGAAAATCTAAATGTATTGCATATCACAAAATGCGGAATTTCAAAAAGATTGCGGAATTGAGCAACGTTCTGAATTATCGAAGTTTGCTGTATTTTAACTCCTACGAATAAGAAGGGAAAAATGAAAAACAGTTAAATACTGTACTAATAAAAAATGAAAAAATGAAAAAAAAGATTATAAATAAACAATTGCTTACAACACAATATAAAAACAATTACTAAATTTGTGTTATATGAAAGTTAGTTACTTTTTATCAACATCTGAATTTCCGATGGAAATCCTTCGTTTTAAAAAATGCAACTATTTTAATACACAAACGTTGGTGGTAATTAGGTACCTTGTAAAATAATTAAAGTAAAAAAAATGAAGATCATAAAAGCATTTCGTATTACAAATATAAACTATCTCTTTTTATATTTATTAATTGCATTACCTCAAATAAGTTTATGTCAAGTAGATGTGAGTGGTTTTACATATGCATCATTCAACTCTTTGGGCACTTCTGGCACTTTTGGTCCAGCTCCACAGCAATTGACTATTAGTATGACGAGTAGTGTCTCTGATGGAGGTTTTGAGTTGGATCAAAAAAAAATTTGGAACAATAATGGGCCAATGGATACTTCTGGCTTTACTAATTCAGCATTTTTTAAAGATGTCATTGCTTTAAAAGAGACTCATCCCGATAATTATAGTACAAAAACAATAACCTTCAGTGCTGAATTATTTTTAAATTCTATGTTAATGGTAGAAGATTTAGATGCTACTGAAGATTGGATAATTACTTTTAAAAATAGTGTAGGAGGCATAATTGACCCCACTGCTAATATAACTCAATATCTTCCGTCAGGAATTCCGTACAATGGAGGAGTAGCTCCTACTATTGAAACTACCAGCACATACATTCAACTCACTGGTGAAGGCGCAATATATCCTAATCCTGTGATAATATTCAAAATAAATACAGCAACTGTCAGAAGTATTGAGATACAAGCTAAATCAATGAATACAGGTAATGCAGGGTTTTATTTTTCTCATGCTAAAACAAGTGCATTACCAATCGATCTATTAAATTTTGATGTTTCCTCTGTCGAAAATAATTATGTAAACTTATATTGGAGAACAGCCTCAGAAATCAATAATGACTTTTTCAATATAGAAAGATCTATTAATGGGGTTGATTGGGAGATAGTAAAGGATATAGATGGTGCTGGAAATTCTTCATCCATGCTTAACTATTCTACTAAAGACTATAATCCTTATTCGGGAATTTCTTACTATCGATTAAAACAAACAGACTTTGACGGTCAATTCTCATACTCTAAAATAAGGAGTGTTAATTCTGGTAAAATAGAAGATTCAAAAATAGAGATATACCCAATTCCAGCTAATGATAAGGTTACAATAGCTGGGAGCAAAAATGAAATAGAACAAATCACAATATATAGTGTACTTGGACAGGATGTTACTTCGTTAACTCAACAAATTGAAAATAACAAAACGAAATTAGTAATTGATTTGTCAAAACTAACCTCAGGTATTTACTACCTAAAAACAAGAACTACCACCAACAAAGTTTATAAGCAATAGCATCCTCCGGGATGCAACTGATCATACACTATTCGTCAAACGAATCACCCAAAAGTAACGTGCTATAGCACTATATGTTTAGCTTCTCAAAAAAACATTGATTTTTTCAACGTTTATCTACCCTTCGATAAACTCAAGTGACAAACTAAAAAAATAAACAGTTTTTTTCAAGACAAAAACCTTCGGTTAAACACATTTTACAGAAATCTAAAACTATTATAGTTTTAAGTATCTTTGAAACAAATAAATGATTTGATATGAAAATTGCTATTTTTCCCGGTTCATTTGATCCGATTACAAAAGGTCATCAAAATATTATAGAAAGAGCATTACCGCTTTTCGATAAAATCATTATTGCTATTGGTAAAAACTCAGCTAAAAAATATCATTTCAGTTTAGAGGAACGTACTAAATTTATTGAACTTACATTTAATAACAACCCTAAAATTCAAGTAATAAGCTACACCGGTTTAACCATTGACTTTTGCAAGTCGGTTAATGCCAATTACATTTTAAGAGGGATTAGAAACGGTGCTGATTATATGTACGAAAACTCTATTGCACAAATGAATAAAGCAATGGAAAATGATATTGAAACCATTTTTATCCCTACAATTCCTGAGCTTGCTGCAATAAATTCGACGATTGTACGTGATATACTAATCAATGGGGGAAACGTTGAACAGTTTGTTCCTGTTGCAATCAAAAACAACTTATAATTTTGAAAAAAACACAATTCTTATTCATTCTATCTTTTCTTTTTTTTACTTCTAGCTTAATTGCAAGTACAACCACAGTTAAAGGAAATGCCAGCCAGTTTAAAGGAAAAGAACTTGAACTCTTTACCTATTCTGATTATATCACATCAAAAAAACTAGACTTAGGGTTTACTTCTATTAAAAGTAATGGAGCATTCAATTTTAATTTTGAAGCCTCTGAAGTAAAAAAAGTATACTTGAAAATTGAAGATAAAATAACATCTTTTTTTGTAAAACCAGGCGAAGTTTACAACCTTAACCTTTCATATAGTGATGAAATGAATAAAGGAAGAATTTACGACAAACAACTTTCTTTAAACTTTAGCTTTCCAGTTCCAACAGAACTGAACCAACAAATTGGAAAATTCAATAGAAATTTTGATAGTTTTATTGCTAAAAATAGAGCTTTATTCGAAAAAAGAAATCATTCTATAGAAGTAAAATTAAAAGCCTTTCAAATAAAAATGTTAAAAGAATTTGAAAAGGTAAATGCTCATTTTATTACCGATTATATTAACTATAGTATTGCTTCAACAGAAACTTCTTTAGATGTTTCTTACAAAAAAACAGATATAAAAAAAGGAAATAATATTAAAGCGAAACTATACCTCTCCTATTTAGATAAAAAACCAGTTTTATACACCAACCCCGAATACATTACCTTTTTTAAATCCTTTTTTAGAGGCGAATTCAAAACACTTTCTTTAACAGTGGAGGGTTTTGATATTTCTAAAGCTATTAATGATAACGCGAGTTATACCGATTTATTAAAAGCATTAAGTAAATATCCTTTTTTAGAAAATGATGAATTTAAAAATCTGTTTATGTTAAATGGACTGCTAGAAGTCAGTAGAAGTAAATATTTTACTAAAAAAAATATCATTCGTATACTTAACGAAGTTAAAGCAACTTCAAAATATCCTAACCACAAGGTTATTGCTGCGAATATTATTGATAAAATGACTAAACGTAAATTTGGGATTGGAAGTACCGCTCCCGGTTTTGAATTAAAAAATAAAGACAATGAAAGCATTTCTTTAAACAGCTTTAAAGGAAAACCAGTCTACATTAACTTTTGGACGAACTGGAGTATTCCTAGTCAGAAAGAAATGAAAATAATGCAACTACTTTATAAAAAGTATAAAGGTAAAATAGAGTTTATTAGCATTTGTGCTGATAATGATTTTATTAAGATGACTACCTTCTTATCTAAAAATGAAGCTTACAATTGGAGTTTCTTACATGTAGGAAAAGATAAAACCATTTTATCTAATTATAGTGTTGCCACTTTCCCAACCTATGTGTTAATTGATGAGGACTTAAAAGTAGTAAGATTTCCTGCAGGTCGCCCTGGAGGAAATACTGAAAGAGCCACAGAGGCTAATATAGATAAAGATATCTACGAGTTAATAAATCAATAATCTAGAGTAACTCTTTAATTGAAGCATAGGTATTAGCTAACACCTTATTTTCAATATCAACATCAGTTAACCACTCTACCTTAGTAATATCTTCTTCTAACTGTGGAACTAATTCGCCACTATAACTACTCGTTAATTCAAACCAATACGTTTGTTTTAAAATTAATTGGTCTTTAAAGCTATAAACATGATACGTATCTTGTAATTGCTTGAGAATTGTTAAATCAGTAATTCCACACTCTTCTTCTACTTCTCTAATTGCAGCGGTTTTAATTTCTTCACCTTTTTCAACTTTACCTTTTGGAAAATCCCATTTATCTAAACGATAAATAAAGAGTTTTTCATTGTTCTTATTTGATACAATGCCCCCTGCTGCTCTTATTATTTTAAAATATTTTTGAAATTTCTTAAAAGCAACTTCATAATCAGTTACTACAATTACAATATTCTTTTTATCCTCACCATTTAACAACAGAAATAAAAAATGGATATATTCTATCGAAAAAAAATGGAGTACTAACTTCTGCTCAAATTGATTGCAATTTTCTTCATTATTAGTAAAACAAATTACCTTTTCGTTTACAAAAACTTTATACATTTGCAACATGATATTAAACACTCAATCTGCCATAAAAATAGCTGAATCGTTATTACAAATTAAAGCTATTAAATTGAATCCTACAAACCCATTTCAATGGGCATCTGGTTGGAACTCTCCAATCTATTGTGACAATAGAAAAACGTTATCATATCCTCCAGTAAGGACTTTTATTCGTCAACAATTTGTTGAGGCAATAAATGAACGCTATCCAAACGTTGAAATCATTGCAGGTGTTGCAACAGGGGGTATAGCTTTAGGTGCTTTAGTAGCTGAAGCAATGGATTTGCCTTTTGCTTATGTTAGATCTGCCTCTAAAGGTCACGGAATGCAAAACATGATTGAAGGTGATATTTTTGCAGATCAAAAGGTTGTGGTTATTGAAGATTTAATATCAACTGGCGGTAGTAGTTTAAAAGCTGTAAATGCTTTAAGAGAATACGGTTGTGATACCTTAGGAATGGTTGCAATTTTCACCTATGGTTTTGATGTGGCTAAAAGAAACTTTGAAGATAACAAATGTGACTTAGTTACATTGAGTGATTATGATTCAATGTTAACTGCAGCAGTTAGTGCTAACTATGTTTCAGAAACTGATACTACATCATTATCTGAATGGAGAAAATCTCCAAGCACATGGACTCCAAACAAATAAGAACCTTATAAAAAGTGAATATAGAAACAACTTATAAAGAAATTAATGCAACTCAAGAAGTTATTTATAACTTTTTGATGGACACCAATAATTTGAAACCATTATTTCCTCACGGTAAAATTAGCGATTGGGAATCTACTACTGAAACATGTAGTATGAAAGTTAAAAACATGGGGGTTTTAGGCTTAAAACGAGTAGCCTCTACTCCTAATTCCTTAATTTATTTTGACTCTTTTGGTAAAACTCCTTTTAAATTTACTTTTAATATATTTTTAGAAGAAAAAAATAAAAAGTGCCTCGCTAAAATAGTTTTTGAAGGCAATGCAAATCCTTTTATGAAAATGATGGTTGAAAAACCCTTAACCGGATTTATGAATGATTTAGTTATAGCTTTAGCAAAAAGCTACGCTTAACTAATTAAAAATTCAATCTCTTTTAAATCAAATTCCTTTAGTTGATTCTCAATTAAAACTTGGAGTTTACCAATAGAATTAACACCTTTAATTTCTCCACTTAAAGTTTCCTCTCCAACTTTAAAATGGAGTAGTTGATTTATTCCGAATAGTACATCAAGGTAATTGGCATCAATCACCTTTTCTTTCCCTTGTTTTAAAGAAATATAACGTTTCTCAATAAAAAATAAAATTTGATTCAACATTGCTTGTAAATCTTGTTCAACTCCTATTATCTTAATAATTGATGTAGGATTATTTATAGCATTAAAATTTAACTGATTAACATTTAATCCAATACCCGCAACAGTACTATAAACTTTATTGCTTTTAAGGACATTCTCAATTAAGATGCCTGCAATTTTTTGTTGCCCACAATAAATATCATTCGGCCATTTTATATGAACATTTTGCAAACCTAAGTCCAATAAAAAATCAGTAATTCCTAACGAAACTAACTTACTTAGTATAAATTGATTTTGAACGAAAATATTGGGTTTAAGATAAATAGAAAACGTTAAACTCTTACCAGGCTCACTTTCCCAAGTATTTCCTTGCTGCCCCCTTCCATTTGTTTGACTTTTTGTAGTTACAACAAACCCTTCAAATTCATTATCAGAAGTTTGTACCAACTGTTTCATAAACGCGTTAGTGGAGTTAACTTCCTTTAAATTAATTCGTTTTTCTCCTATAAATAATCGTTTAAACATTTTGTCAAATTTATTTATAAAAATATGGTTATGAAAGTTTAACTAAATATTTAAACAAAGCTAAATTCCTCATGGATTATTCGTTATTTTGCACACTAAAATGATTCAATTTTTGAATGGCAAAGATAAAAGAAATAAAAGCAACACAGATATTATCCGATGTTGTGATTAAAGGATTACAAGAGTTAAAAGGTGAAAACATAGTTTCTATTGATTTAGGTCCAATAGAAAACGCAGTTTGCGATAATTTTATCGTTTGCACAGGAACATCAAGCACACATGTTAGTTCATTAGCTGCATCCGTAGAAAGAGAAGTGAGAGAAATACTAAGTGATAGACCTTGGAAAAAAGAAGGTTTTGGGAATTCTGAATGGATTATCTTAGATTATGTGAACACAGTTGTACATGTTTTCCAAGGAGAAGCTAGAGATTTCTACAATATAGATGGGCTTTGGGCTGATGCTAAAATCACAAAAATAGAAGAATAACTTACGTTAATGGAAGAAAAGAAAAAACAAAGGAAAAAATTCACCATTGGTGGAGGATCAAAAAAGCCAAGTAACTTTTATTGGATATATGCCCTAATCGGTCTAGCTTTATTGGCAATTCAACTAGTGAATTTCGGTGGTACTTCAACATCAATTACTGAGTCTGAATTTAACCAAATGGTTGAAAATGATTATGTAAAAGAAGTGGTAATTGTAAGTAACAAAAAAGAAGTTAGAATTACACTTACTGATGATGCATTAAAATTAGAAGCTTACAAAAGCAAAGTTAAAACACCCCTAATTTCTTCTGCAAAAAACAAAGGACCACACTTTAGTTTTAAATATTTTTCGGAAGATGGAATTTATGCTGATTTTAAAAAATACTCAGAAAGCAAACACCAACTAAAATACAACGTTACAACCGAAGAAGATTGGTTAGGAGGGATTTTAGGAATGTTTTTTCCAATTTTAATAATTGTAGCCATCTGGTTTTTCTTAATGAAAAAAATGGGCGGAGGTTCTGGAGCTGGTGGCCCTGGACAGATATTTAACATTGGTAAATCTAAAGCTCAAATTTTTGATAAAGAAAAAGGAGCTCAAACAACATTTAAAGATGTTGCAGGATTAGAAGGTGCTAAAGAAGAAGTTCAAGAAATTGTTGACTTCTTAAAAAAACCACAAAAATATACAGATTTAGGTGCTAAGATTCCTAGAGGAGCACTTTTAGTAGGCCCTCCAGGTACAGGGAAAACCTTATTAGCAAGAGCTGTTGCAGGTGAAGCTAAAGTTCCTTTTTTCTCACTTTCAGGATCTGATTTTGTTGAAATGTTTGTAGGTGTAGGAGCATCAAGAGTTAGAGATTTGTTTAAGCAAGCAAGTGAAAAAGCTCCTTCAATAATTTTTATTGATGAAATTGATGCCATTGGAAGAGCCAGAGGCAAAGGTGGAATGCAGGGAGGAAATGATGAGCGAGAAAACACATTAAACCAACTCTTAACAGAAATGGATGGTTTTGGAACCAACAATGGCGTTATCGTTTTAGCAGCAACGAACAGAGCAGACGTTTTAGATCGAGCATTAGTTAGACCGGGTAGATTTGATAGACAAATTCAAGTTGACTTACCTGAACTTGCTGAGAGAGAAGAAATTTTTGCAGTTCATTTAAAGCCTTTAAAAATTGACAACACTGTTGATGTTAAGTTTTTAGCTAAACAAACACCTGGCTTTTCTGGTGCTGATATTGCGAACATCTGTAACGAAGCTGCGTTAATCGCTGCAAGAAGTAATAAGAAAAAAGTAACCAAGCAAGATTTCTTAGATGCTGTTGACAGAATTATTGGTGGTCTTGAAAAGAAAAATAAAATCATATCTGATCACGAAAGAAAAGCTATTGCATATCATGAAGCTGGTCATGCAGCAGTGAGCTGGCTAGTTAAATATGCTAACCCTCTTATTAAAGTTACTATTATTCCTAGAGGAAGGTCTTTAGGAGCAGCCTGGTACTTGCCAGAAGAAAGACAAATAACAACTACAGAGCAACTATTAGATGAAATGGCTGCTGCTTTAGGTGGAAGAGCTGCAGAAGAAGTGTTTTTTGGTAAAGTTTCTACTGGCGCTCTAAGTGATTTAGAAAAAGTAACGAAGCAAGCTTACGCTATGGTTAGCATTTATGGTTTAAGTGAAAAAGTTGGAAACATTAGTTTTTACGATTCTTCAGGCCAGAACGAATATGCTATGACCAAACCTTATAGTGAAAAAACTGCAGAGCTTATAGATGAAGAAGTTAAAGTTATGATAGAAAAATCATACCAACGAACGCTTGAAATAATAAGAAAAAATAAGGATAAAGTAATTTTATTAGGAGATAAGCTTCTTGAAAAAGAAGTTCTTTTTAGAGATGATTTAGAATTGATTTTTGGTAAAAGTGAATTTGAAGCTGAATTAAAAGAAGAGAAAAAAATCTCTAAGAAAAAAGATGTTACTCCTAAGGTGAAAAAACAAAAAGTTAAAGCTAAAGCTAAAGTTAAAAGTGTAAAAACTAAACCGATAGCTAAAGAAATAGCTACTGACAAAAAAAAACCTAAAACAACTATAGAAAACAAGCCTAAAGATGTCTAATTGGATTGTTATATATAAGAGTAATAATCCAAACAATGCTAACATCGTTAAGTCTGTGTTAGAGGATAATGAAATTAATGTAGTGATTGTTGACAAGATGGATTCGATGCATACCCATTTAATGAATGCGGAGATAGAATTACATGTTAGTCCAGAAAATGAAGTGAGAGCTAAACTTATTATTTCAAAAAACGATTTATAATAATGTTAACAAGAGCTATTACAGGATTTATATTTATCCTAACCATAATTGCAGGTATTTATTTTAATGAAATAATTGCAATGAGTTTATTTAGTTTAATCGTTCTGATTGGACTTGATGAATTCTATGGATTGGTAAAAAAATCTAAAGTGATAAAACCTCTCAAGTTTTGGGGAACATTAACAGGATTTAGTCTAATGTTAATCTTATGCTTAATTGCTTTAGATATTAGCCCAATCAAGTTTATTTTCATTCCTATAATAATGATTTTCATCACTTTTCTAATTGAACTTTATAGAACAAGCGAAAATCCATTTATTAATATCGCATACACCTTATTAGGTATTAGCTACATTGTTATTCCTTTTGCGATGTTATTCCATTTAGGATTTTATGCAATAAATAGTTTTACAAACGAATACAACTTTCAAATAATATTAGGTTTTTTTATAATACTTTGGACAAATGATACTGGAGCATACTTGGCAGGTCGATTTTTTGGAAAACACAAATTATTCGAACGAATATCTCCTAAAAAAACTTGGGAAGGTTCATTTGGAGGTGGGCTACTAACACTTGCAGCAGCATATATTTTATCTTTATTCTTTACTAATTTAGATCTAACTAATTGGATTGTTATTTCGATTTTAGTTGCCATTTTTGGAGGATTAGGAGATTTAGTAGAGTCTATGTTAAAAAGAAGTTTAAACATTAAAGATTCTGGAAACATTCTACCAGGTCATGGTGGAATTTTAGATCGCTTTGATAGTCTTCTAATATCTATCCCATTTATTTATTCTTACATCTATTTAATAAGTTAGAACTGTTATTTTTGATTTAAATTAAAACTATGAAATTTCATAAAGAAGGAATA
>Ga0307998_1000693_pt1 | contig 18863 bp, 19 predicted proteins | sample Davwhametageno37_FD_203147 | JGI IMG/M metagenome (GOLD analysis project Ga0307998, IMG submission 203147) | Marine microbial communities from Davis Island wharf, Antarctic Ocean - #37 | ecosystem: Environmental > Aquatic > Marine > Unclassified | place: Antarctic Ocean: Davis Island wharf... | reverse complement strand
CTAATTCGAACTGCTCCTCATGCTCTAGTTGCTCATCATGCTCTAGCTGCTCTTCATGCTCTAGCTGTGCTTCGTGTAAAGGATGTAAGGGATGTAAGAGTTGCTCATCGTGTGATAATTGTATCTCATGTAAAAATAGCTGTCAATCCGATAATTGTAAATCGTGTAATAATTGCTGTGAATGCAATGATTGTTCTGATTGTACTAATTGCTCCTCGTGTAATGATTGTTCTAAATGTATGAATTGCTCCTCGTGTAATGATTGTTCTGATTGTACTAATTGCTCCTCATGTAATGATTGTGTCGATTGTAAGGATTGTGTCGATTGTGTCGATTGTGTCGATTGTGTCGGGTGCGTCGGTTTAGTCGGTCAAAGAGGCAAGCGCAATGTTAAGACAACCAAGTAATTTAAAGTAATAATCATAATAGTAATCTAAATGACCTGGAAAAGATTACTCAGTTCTGGTCCCATCAATCCTATCAAGCAGATCAATCCTCAAAACCCCCTGTCAAAAGTTTATGTATTACATCTTCAAAATAATAAATACTATGTCGGCTCATCAGTTAATCATAAGGAAAGAATTAATGAGCATTTCGAAAATAAAGGACCTAAGTGGACACAGATATATAAACCCGAAAAAGTGAGAAGACCATTATCTGAACCACAATGGGAGTTATGGGAATTGACTGAAACTCTTAGGCAAATGAATATTCACGGCATCGATAATGTTCGGGGCTCTCTCTTTTCTGATTCGGAACCATTTACAAATATAGAAAAAGTTATGGCTGGTCAGCTTTTTAATGAACTGATCGGTTCATGTAGAAGATGTGGTGGTTCTGGTCACCACGATGAACAGTGTTTATCAGGATCAGGACTAGCTTCTTGGGTGAATAATTTCGGAGGTAATTTACATTTCAATAACAAATGCAATAATTGTGGAATCAGTTTACATTTGTTATTGAAAAACGATAATTATTGTGAAAGATGTTTTACGATTGAAAACCGTATTCATTCTTCGTGATTTTTTTGTATGAAAAGGTATAAATGCCCCGAACTATGAAACTAATTCAGCGTCATAAAATATCACATAATCGCAAAGCGACTAAGCGCAGATCTGGCAGGCGCAAAGCGACTAAGCGCAGATCTGGCAGGCGCAAAGCGACTAAGCGCAGATCAAGGGGACGGCGGAAAATACTTTCTGGCGGAGCCCTTGCGGGGAGGGAGGGGGGAGAGAGGGAGAGGGATAGAGAGGCAGAGAGAGCGCTGCGGATAGATACCGATGCGCCCCTCTTTGTTTATGGGGCGTGGTGCCAGAAGAAAAAAACCATGCTAGGCATGGCAGGCGCTTGGATTAGATGCTACGCACAGATATCCAAAAGTAAGAATGGAGCTGGACTATCGTTCTTAAGTCAGAAATCCAGTCAATGGTTCTCTTCTCATTCAGAGCGGGGAGAAGCAAAATTGCGGGGGGGGGAACACGAAATACCGTCACAAAAAGTTAGAGGTAGTTCACGCCCTTGGGGAAATTTGACAGGAGCAGAAGCAACAAAAGGTACGGAGAGTTTCTTAATGGGGATGCAATACAAGATCACTCTTGTGAATAGCAATAGAAATCATCAATGCGAGTTCTCGTTCGTTGAGGAGAGGGTGAGAGACGCTTTCATCGATATCCTAAATATAGGTATATTGGAGAATAAAGAGAAGGCAGAGAAGGCAGAGAAGGCAGAGAAGGCAGAGAAGGCAAGGGAGGCAGAGGAGGCAGAGGGGGGGGAGAGAGATATGGCCTGGGAGGCGCAGGAGGCCTGGGAGGCAAAGGAGGCAAAGGAGGCAAAGGAGGCAAAGGAGGCAAAGGATGCAGGGTTGTCTATGGTATATAATGTAAATATGCCTCTGCCTTATGATGTCCCGGAAGATGTGGGTAGTCTTATGGAGTATGGTAGTCATATGGAGTATGCTAAGGCATTATTTAAGAAAGGTGTGGCAGCAGAAATGGCGGTTCACACAAACGATCTATCTGCCTTGGACCTGGTCAAGGCAAGGGCAAATATGCGGTACCATCCAGAACTCGTAAAATGGGAACGAGTCGTGGTCACGGGGGAATCAGTCGGGGAATCCATCGAGGTAATTCTAGGTACCGTGGAATACCCACAATTAACTCATATATATCCCCACTATAGTGACCTCGTGATGTCACAAATAGGACGAGATAACTTCGTTCCTAAGGATCACGATTATTACCGGAAGGAGGTACACGACGCCCTCTTAATAGAACACGAAACAATCGCGAACAATCCGGAAAAAGAGTTGAAAATGCAGTTATTAGCTAGAGAAATGGTAAGAAGGAAGGCCTAAGACCCTACTAGCAATTCAAATTGATTATCGGTATTTTTAATGAAACCCTCCAGAAACATATGATTACATTCTAAATTCATCTTTTGCTTAATTAATTCTTCAATCACATACCTATTCGTTAGCTTTTTACCGTTTCCTTTAACATGATAATAAAGAGGATCGCGCCTAACATTAAAACAATAACATGGAAAATCTTGCTTAATAATAATATTATCTGATTCACATATAATATTATCTACTTGGGATTCATCAATATCTACAACGAATAATGCTCCTGTAAATTCAGAGTTCATCACATCTACTAGTAATATATCTGATATGTTTAAATAATTCAGAGTTAAATTTATATATATATATATATGACAGTCAGAACTAGAAATAGACTCCGTAAATCACATCACAGATCAACACGTAATGTCACTAGTAAACCTAGAAAACCTAGAAGAACTAGTAAACCTAGAAAAACTAGAAGAACTAGAAGAACAAAAAAACGCAGAACCAAGAGAGGTGGTGCCAATCATGAAGACGGAACTCAGGTCGGTGAGATCCATGATGGATGGGAGGAGGTGGATCGGGGGGAGGTGGATCGGGAAGGGGTGGATGGGGTGGAGGCCGGCGACACGCAACGTTTGATTAATATAATCAATGGTAGGGTAAGTGAGATGGGTAAGGTAAGTGAGATGGGTACGGACAAGCGGGTGGGAAATTTTGAAATTTTAATAGATAATGATTGCCATAAGGAAACCCCACTGGGGACTTGGCCCAAGCGGAAGGTGCGAGTAAGTTTAACCACCACCTTAAGTGAAATAATACCATCACTTATTTTCTACGGGGACGACGAAGCACTGGACTCATCAATTAAAGATATTCGAGGTTGTGAAGTCGGAGAATATGAACTGACGTTTTTAAACTTACCGTTATTTTCTGATCCAGCACCCGTCTTCGCTATCAAACTAACAAGAGACGATCTACGGGATGGTGAGTGTAAATTCTATTTTGATAGCGATCACAAGCGGAAAGCATTTATAACGGCTTTTCGTACGCTATCGGACGAGAACTATCTTGTGGATTTACTAGCAACGAGTAAAATGATGTTGTCGGGGTCCATGGCAAAGGCGTCTATGGCAAAGGCGTCTATGGCAAAGGCGTCTACGGCAGAGGCGTCTATGGCGAAGAAGGCGTCTATGGCAAAGGCGTCTATGGCAAAGGCGTCTAAGGCAGAGGAGGCGTCTATGGCAGAGGCGTCTATGCCAAAGAAGGCGTCTATGCCAAAGAAGGCGTCTCTGGAAGAGGTAATGGCGGTTGGCACACGTCCACCCTACCGGATAGATACGGGGCGGGTAGATCCGGCGCGGGTGGGAAAAGTGCGCCCCGATGGAACTGTCGTAGTTCCATTTCCATCCTACCAGCAAGCGCGAAGATTTTACCAGAAAAATCACTCCTTAGAGGGAAATATCGACCCGAAAGAAGACTAGAAGGAAGGCCTAAGACCCTACTAGCAATTCAAATTGATTATCGTCCTTTTCAATGAAACCCTCCATAAACATATGATTACATTCTAAATTCATCTTTTGCTTAATTAATTCTTCAATCACATCTACTAGTAATATCTGATATGTTAAATAACTCAGTGTTAGATCTTTTATATATATATTATATAATATGGTGAATGGAACACAGCGAAATATTTATAAAAAATATGTGAGGTCTGGAACTAAGAGGTCTGGAACTAAGAGGTCTGGAAGATCCAGAAGAAGGACTAAGAGGTCCGGGAGAACCAGAAGAAGGACTAAGAGGTCTGGAAGAACCAGAAGAAGGTCTAAGAGGTCTAAGAGAGGTGGTACCTCGTTATTTGGTTCCAGACCCAGGACTATTATCTGGAGATATTAATGACACACCACCCGAAGGTCCCTGTCGCAAAAAGAAGCCTCTGCTCAAGACATGGGAGCCAAGATATATCAGGCTGGTGTGCTGGTGTAATGAATGTCGTGGTAAATTGTTATTAGAAGACGGCAAAGAAGATAGTTACGGAGATCAGTATAACTTCCTCGATGGCTCTCCAAAAACAGGTCAGCTCGATGTCTATGACACAAAACCCCCACATCATATTTGGAAAAAAATAAATAGACCACTTACCAAACCGCGGGGTAGCTCTATTAAAGATCTTAAAGGTTGTACAACAACTACTGGTACGGAGATGTTCTCCGGATGGTTTTTCAAAAGCGCAGACGGTAGAGATGAGAAACACGAACAGTCAAGCCTTAAGATTATTACACCAGATCCAGAGGATGATCAACTTAGGTGGTATTCATTTCCAACTGAAAAAATTCGTGATGAGTTCAATGACGCGATTATTCGGATTGCGAGAGGCTTACATTGGCGTAATATAGATTATATAAATTTTTTCAGAGTGGGGGTACAAAAACTCCTATCTATGGGTGCGATGACATATGAAGGTATCTTCCGAAAGGCAGGAAATGAAACAAATGTCGATGCGATGATGACTCGATATAAAGAGGGGATGGAACCAAAGGAGATATTCTCTCTCTCCGATGAAATCGATGACGTCGCGACATTTTTCAAGAGATGGTTGATGACTAGGGAATTAATACCGCAAAATAAATTTGACGAGGCGGAATCTCTGCTGGCGGAATATCGGGCGACATCTGCGCCGGCTGAGCCGGCGTCGCCCGCGCAGATGTCGAATGAAGATCCGAATGCGGAAATTAGTAAAAAAGTCTTCAAATTCATCGAATCACTGGACGAGGAAGTCTCATGGATAATTACTCATCTGATGTTTTTTTAAGGGGGGGTCGAATCTGCGACCAAAATGACGCCAAAAACATTAGCTATCGTATTCGCACCTTCCATTATGAAGAGGGATGATATCCAAGAGATGGCTCAGAAAATTAGTAGTGATATCGATTTTGTGACATTATTGTTTAAGGTGAGATTTGTGTGATAGAATAAGATCAAAAGTACTGGTTGGACTTATCTCAATAATAAACAGATCATTGATGCCAAGCAATGAATTTGATATTAATATATCTTTTGAATAAAAAATAGATAAATATCAATATAATGTACCGATCCTATGGATTCGAAAAAAGGATGTTTATTTCATGAAAATGATACATACTCTAAATTTTTAAATTACCTAAAGGATGATAAACAGTTTATAAATCATTTAAATAAATATTAATCCGTACTATTAATAATGAATTCGTTTACCGATAATCTTACAGATGAAGAATGTTCTTTTTTTACTAGTAAAGGAGAAGTGGATCAACAAAAAATTATGGAGCATTTTAATACTGGGAAATCATTCCATGATTCAGTTTTAACTGTCGCTCAAGAAAGTTTAGTATCCTATTATGAGTGGGTCAAAAATAACGTCACGGATGAAGATAAATACAAGGTTGATGATTGGGATAATCATCACCAAACAAACTATGAAGGAGAGAATTTAACCGAGTATGAAAAACAATTATTTGATAAACTACCGAATGTCGGTAAGTGGCAGGTTGGGAATTATAGTAGGATGTGGAGAGCGTTGGAAGAAGCTGAAGAGTGTTTAATGGAGTTTGTTTATCATGAATTAGATTATCTGAATAATCCATCATTCAGATAATAGAATTTAAACGTTTATCATTATATTTATGATAAAAATGGTATATATCTATTCATTAAAATTACAACAGGATAAATATTATATCGGAAAGACAATTAATCCTAATTTTAGATTAGAAAATCATTTTTATAATCTTGGCTCATCATGGACGAAGAAATTTATACCGATCTCTATTCATCAAGTTATCCCAGATCAAGATAATCATGACGAACAAAGAGTTACACAAGAATATATGGCTAAATATGGTATAGATAATGTAAGAGGAGGACCATGGTGTAAAATAATATTATCTGTTTCAGAAAAGACATTCATTCAAACTATTCTTTCGGGAGAACGAGATGAATGTTATCAATGCGGTTCTAATGATCACTTCGCTAAAGATTGTAAGAAACCACACGTAAAGAAGAAGCAGGTGAAGAAGAAGCAGGTAAAGAAGAAGGTCATCAAAATATGTAAACGATGTGAATGGCCTGGTCATTCAGAAACAACATGCTATGCGAAAAAAACAAGATCAGGTAAACTAATTTCAGAGTTTGTAGAGGATGATTTTGATGATGATTATGATGAACCGATCTCTTGGGGATGCGAATCCTGTGGAAAAGAATTTGATTCGAAAAAAGGATGTTTATTTCATGAAAATGTTCACTGCCCTAAAAGACGAGGTAAATCATTCAAAAATGGAGCCCGTTTATTACAAGAAGAATTATACGATGATACAGATACAGATGATACAGATGATACAGATGATACAGATGATACTATCTGTTATCGATGTGACAGACCTGGTCACAAGAGTCCAGCATGTTATGCGAAATCACATAAAAATGGTTATCTTTTATAGCTGATTTATCATACATTATCAAAATTAGTAAATTTGATATTTATTTGTCAGTAAATAACTTTATCGCTACTGACAATGGATAATATAATTCTCCAACAACACTTCGACCCGCTACTTCCGATGAACGGTTCACAATGTAATACGATATTGAAACATATATATCCAGGATATAAAGAAATATTATCATATTCAAATGAATGCGTCTATGTGGGGCATTGTGAAATAAGAGATCCGGTCACGGGATATTTATCTAAAGCTCCCACTAAAATTGGTAAAAGCAGGTATTTGAGTGCTATCAATCGCGGTAGGAGTCAGGGAGGATGTGATTGGATATTTGATTATATATTGTTTACCCCTTCAGGTAAAAGTTATACTGAGCTGGAAACAATTATTCATCACCGACTAAAAGAATATAATATAAATAAACCATGTCATAAAGAACTATATAATTTATCAACGCAATCGGCTATTTCCAAAGTTAAAATAATCGCACGGGAAGAAGGGTTTTATACAACTGACACTGAACCCAAAATAATCAATTATTATATGAATAATCCATTGTAGATTTTATCTTACATATCGCCATACATACGATTACATTCTACGATATGTCTATTATATTCATAATTTGATAAATAAGTTTGCTCACATCTATAACAGTGTCTTCCCCTGATTAAATGTTCTTGATGTTCTTTTTTATCTGGTAGACAACATAACGATATTATATTACCCATTTATTATTATCATTCATTAAAAATTTGATTTATTTAATGACTGTTTCTATCATTATTAAAACAATCATAATCAATAAATGAAAGCGATTAGTCTCTTTTCGGGTATGGGTGGTGATTCACTTGGAATTATCGATGCTGGCTTAGAATTAGTCGCTTACTCCGAATGGGAAAAAGAAATGAAAGAAACACATGAATTGAATTTCCCATCTACTAAATTGATAGGATGCGGTGATATTACTAAATCTTCAGATGAAGAATTTCTAAAATACAAAGATGAAGTTGATCTTATTTTCGCTGGATTTCCCTGTCAAGGATTTTCTCATGCCGGTAAAAAGTTACCAGATGATCCTCGTAATACATTATTCAGGGAATTTCTAAGAGCATCGACATTGATTAAGCCTAAATATATTATCGGTGAGAATGTAAAGGGATTAAGAACTCGTAAAAATGTTGATGGTAATTTATTCATCGATATCATTAAAACTGAATTTAATATGATAGGTTATGATATTTATCATAAAGTTTATATGTGTAGCAAATTAGATATTGGTGTTCCACAAAATAGAGAAAGATTAATAATAGTCGGTATTCGTTCTGATTTAAAACAGGAGTTTAAATTTCCGGAAGAAACTAAAATTAAATCGGGTAATTTAAAAAATATTATTGAATTCGATATGACTGGCGCTCTAAAGATTGAAGATGATTATTTAGATTTTGATTTTGATGATGAAAATATTATTCCGAAAGAATGTATCCTGACAGATATGGAAAATGATGAAGAGGAAAATGATCCTCATCCGAACCTCTCTCAATTAGCTAAAAAAAGAGATTATGTGAGAAAAGAAAAAGCAAGACCTCATAGATTACATTTTGGAAGAAGATTAGATGTTGGTGGGGAAATCATTGATATTCGAAAACCAATAAATACAATTATTTGCTCCTATGCTCACTGCCCTCGCTTCTTTATTCCTTTAAAGAATAAGAATGGTAATTATCTAAGAACACTTTTACCCGATGAGCTCAAACAAATTCAAGGGTTTCCGAAAGATTATAAATTATCAGGTAATGTAGGGAAACAAATTAAACAGATTGGTAATGCCGTTCCACCACCGCTTATTAAAATGATTATTGAGCTTCTAATATAAATTATAGGCATAATCACTATTTAATAAATATGAAATATCTGTTTTATATGTTGGTCTTGGATATACACTGAAATATTTAAATTTATTAGCATTCACGTTGTTCTTTTTCCTTGCCCATTTATCTTTCATATAATTCATATCTTTTTTATATTCAAGCAAGTAATATAAATCTGGCTTACATAATTCATATCCGTTTATAAATATTATTTTCGGAGAGATATTCTTCTTCCTTTTCCATTCAGTACCAGTGAAAATTATAATATAAAATATATCTACACTGGGTAAGGTGTCATTAAAATATACCGTGAACGAATCTGTCTTTTTAATCTCTATATTTAATCCTATATTTTGTATATTTCTAAAATCCTTGGATTGTTGTGACCCAGCCTCCGTGTAAGAATATTTTAGTGTGTCCAAACATTTCTTTATAAAACTGATTGATATTCTTTCTTTAGATTGTGTATCACCGTTTGTTGTTTTGAGAGATTGTATTATATCATTGTTAATATTATTTACAATACAATCTCTTATTTTTATGAAATTTCTCATTTTGAGATTATATTGTAATAATTTAATTATTTGGTCATTCATGTTATACACTGATACCAAATTAGGTTCGTTGCCCTTTAAATAATATGATATCATTTGAAATACCGTCTGATTTATTTTCTTTAGTTTTTTAATGAACGAATCGTAAAGGAATCAAATTTAAGCCGGTAATAAAATAAAGAAAATGATATCCTAAATCACTGAAACAAAGACCTCTTCTTTTTTTTTGTCGGCATCAGATTGTTCATAAATTTGATTTGAGAATTATCTTTCAAAGTAGACTTACAATATATCGCTCTCCAAGAGCAACCTCCTCCAGAGCTTCCAGAGCAACCTTCTCCAGAGCTTCCAGAGCTTCCAGAGCTTCCTTCTCCAGAGCTTCCTTCTCCAGAGCTTCCTCTCCAGAGCTTCCTTCTCCAGAGCTTCCTTCTCCAGAGCTTCCTTCTCCAGAGCACTATGAACCCCACTTGCCCTTCACCGACACAAGACTTCTTCGACAACGTGATTCTCCGATCGACTTGGCTCGAGACCCAGAAGGATCGGTTTAAGGAGCAACGAGATAAGTTGCGTCTTTCAGGTGACAAGAAGGACGATCAGATTACCCAGCTGGACGAAGACCTCGATCTCTCTAGGTACATGAATCAAAGTCTCCAGAAGCAACTGAACGAAGAGAGTGAGATGGCAAACGCCCGACATAAACGAGACACGGGAGCCATGGACGTATATGAGAAGAATTATAACAGACTTTCCAGGGAAAATGCTATCACGCTACAAGATGTCGATAAACTCAATAACCTCACTGCTTCATTGCAAGAGATGAACAAGGAGAGGGACGCGACAGTGGAAACATGGATCGGTATCGCTCTCCGGAATAAGTTTATCCTTGACGAAATCATCAAGCTCGGTGCCCTCCGTGAAGGACACGACGAATGGGTTACCCCTCTTGTTGAAGACGTCGTTATGCCTGACATTTCGCGTGTCATGCGAAACAAGTTTCTACCATCTCAAGGCGACCAAGATATTGAAATGGGCGATATTGAAGAAGAAGAAGAAACATATCGTCTTTTGTCAGAAGAAGCTTCGGAATTCTCAAATGCTCTGGACGCAAGTCTCCTTCAAAGTCAGATGGAAGAAGACCCTGATTATATCAAGAATATAATCAAAATCCAATCTATGTGGAGAGGATACAATGATCGGGTCCTGAAAGGATGTCGGTTCATGCCTCAATCTCTGATCACCCACCTTCGCCATAGCGAATACTTTTCCCGTTTCTGGACCCATAGGTTCACCGACGCTTTGACAGGACGTCGGACTATCAAATTCATAAATACGGGACCAATACCGATGTATGTTTACTGGGTCAAGACTAACGGAGAGGTGGGACCGCCGATGCAAATTAAGAGCTCAGTAAAAGTAGAGCGCAGATCCACTAACATCTTGACGCAGATAGGACATTGGTTCATGATTTCACACGATCCAAACGTTGGATGCCGGAACACAGAAGACCTCCGTCAGGGTGGCGTAGACATGAAATACATCTATATCGGACCTCGCTTTAAGAACAGCAGTCTATTTGATGTCCGATCCGGTTTCACGTTTACCGATAGGCACTGGTCAGCTCTGTCCGACACCATCATTAATAGGTATGCCAAGGCCGTCATTGGTCCAATTGAGCCATATATCTCTGAGGAAGATATCGTTGACAATATTATACAACTCAAGCTCTCAGGTCTGAGCCATCAGAGATCTTGTGTCGCTATGGCCAATATTCTTAGCGGTTATTCCGGGAAGGTTAAGTGGACCTTCGAATATGAGAGCAGGGGTAGCCAACTCATGGAGTGCCACTGCCCATCGTGTGAAGAGAATATCATCGAACTTCTCAATCTCAGCTGTATTAGACACGCTATGCGCGCAAATTCCAATGTGAAAGATGAAACCAACGCTGAGGTAGCAGGAGCGAATTGGAGCCCATAAAACCATTATTTACAAAATTTGATTTTAACTATTAGTAATTTTTTTATCATTAACAATAATCTAAAATGAATCAAATCCAACAAGTGTTCACTGAAATCTATAAACCATCGTTTGATGTAGACAAAGATGAATTCGTAGACAAGACCCCTTACAGAGCATATGAAAGAAATTGTATTCGATATGAATGTCGGTGTAAGGCCGGAGCATACTTCGTCGGCAACAGACTTTTCAAACAACATACCAAGTCTAAGACGCATAAAGAATTCATTGAAAATTACAAAAAATATTACAAGGAAGTTGATGAAGCTGGGGAAACTATCATTAACCTGACAGCCGATAAAGAACTACTCCTGAGAAAAAATCAATCGTTAATGAATGATTGTCGATCATATACAACCAAGATTGGTCTTCTACAAAAGCAAAACGGAACTTTCCTAGAAATCATCAAAGAACTCAACGAAGATATGGAGTTTGAAGAATGTCACGAAGAATGAACTATGGAGGGACCATTTTATTTATTACTTTTTTGTGAAGTGAATATACCTAACCTGGTATTTCACCTTGTTGGGTGCTGTATTAATCGTCTCGTAGAACGGAATTATCAGAAATCTAGCCCCCTTATCCGTTGAAGAGATACACGAACCAGCTCCGATATTTACCAGATCTGCTCGCATTTTCCGATCCCCATCATCCATATCACTGACCGTCTGACCAGACTTGACAAGCTTCGAAGTCACATAGTATTTCCCAGGTGTCTGATGACACGCTCCTGTATTAGATACCTTGGGTGCGGTCTTCAGTGACATCTCTCTCTTCTTTGTCCTCAAGAACTTAATGGCTTTCGCGAATGTTTGAAATTCCTCTTCATGAGTGATATAAGAGTATTCTTCACTGATAGTCCTGAACTCTGTTTTAGTGATAACAGTGCTCTTTCCATCGGCTTCACGCTCGAAGGCCAGCTCAGCCAGACCTCTGGACTTTGCTTCCCACTCTTCGGCAACACTGTCGAATTTTTTTGTGGTGAATACGACAGGGATTTTGTATGTTCGCCAGCCCTTGATATTACCCTTCAGGCGACCAGAGTTCTGAGAAGCTTCCTGTTGATTTCCACAGATAGAAAGAATACCGTAATCCAACATGAAGTCTTCAGACATAATGCTGATACCCCGACTGATACAGACATTTCCAGTTATGGCAAACGGGAGACTGCTCAAGCTGTGTTTCGAATACATCTGTCGAATTTTGACATTAAGCTCATCATCCTTCTTATAAGAAATAATCTCCTTAGTATAAGGAAGTGTTAGGTGTAAACCGTCACCATTCACGACAAGGACCGCAAAACCCATATCTACGCAGATATCTTTCACCTCTATATGGGAAGCTTTCATGTGTGAAGCAGGGATAAACCATTTGGTTCCGGCACAAATAAGTTCCTTATGAGTATGAAGCACATGCTTCACAAACACAGAGCCAGTCGGAACAGAATCGTCAATAAAGGTGAGTTCGTTGTCACCCCATCCATGATATTTATCTGTCGTTGTGTTCTCAATCGGCAACACGTTCATTGCCCCGTAATTATCAAACAGCGCCTTCGGTGTCGCGGTGATACAATACATTTGAACATTGGACATACTCAGAAGACTCATGAATGTGTCGTCGATAAAAGATGTGAACTTGTCAGCCTCGTCCAACCACACCTTGAATATGAAAGAAGCACCAGACCTGTCGCGCACACCGTCCAGACCATCTATGATGGAGTAGATGTTATCCACCCGGACTCCATTTGTACAGCACAGGACATTCCGAACAGGCTTCGCCACGAGAGCACCAATCACCGAGTCGACTGTGTGATAATCCGTTCTCCCGTGCGAAGAGAACTCCAGATAGAGACCACCTTCCTCCTCGAATGACGAAAGGTCGTTCTTGACTCTTTCACCGGTCTGCTTGGTGAGAAGGAGGTTGTTGTCACACAGGATGATGTTGACTATCTTCTTACCGTCGATAGGGACCGAAAGATCAAGGATGATCTGCTGAATCATCAGGAATGTCTTACCAGACTGTTCAGGCTTGCAGATGAGAGTACACTTGCTCATCCAATCGTCGTTCGATCGCGAAGACATCAATGTAGTGTTAAAGCTCGAGAGCAATCGTGTTATGTAAAACAAGAGTTAATGAAATCAAATTTGATTTCATTAACTCTTTTTATCACAAACATATAGGAACAATACAAGAACAAATGTCACCTCACATTCACGTACTGAACGGCGCTGTTCTCGGGACGAAGATCGCATCGTTCGATTACGACTGGACCATCGTTAACCCCAAGGATGGTTCAACCTTTCCTAGGGATGTGGAAGACTGGTCATGGTTCTCCGAGGAGACACCTCAGGTAATCAAGAACTATCGAGAGGAAGGTTTCACAATCGTCATTTTCACGAACCAAACCAAGGTCTGGAAAATAGAGCAAATACTGAAAGTATGTGAAACATTGAACATACCGATGTTCGTCTGTGTGGCTATGGAGAAGGCCGATCACAAACCGAATACGATTATGTTCGACAAGCTCTTGGATGGCAGGGAAATATCGAAAGAGGAATCATTCTTTGTAGGAGATGCTTTAGGTCGGAAGTCGGACTTCTCCGATTCAGACAAGGTATTCGCTGAACGGATCGGGCTCACTTGTATAGCACCCGAGACCATCTTCATGTGCCATACTTTTACTAAACAGGTCACGGGCGTAGAGATCAGACCTGATCCAGAGATTATTATCATGATGGGTTATCCAGGATCAGGTAAATCTACAATCGGTCAGGAGATATGTAAGAGTGATCAGTATGTATTGCTCAAGGGTGATGACTTCAAGAGTAACACGGGCAAGATGATTAAGGCATCGATAGAGCATCTTGTAGAAAAGAAGTCCATTGTGTTTGATGCCACTAATAGCTCCGAAAAGAAACGAGCTCTGTATATCGCACTCGCTCAGAAATATGATTATCCAGTGAGATGTATTCATGTATCAACTTCACTTGGTATTTCATATAAACGGAATAAGTTTAGGCAAGACAAGGAGCAGGTACCTAAGATCGCATATTCAGTTTACAAGAAGCATTTTGATGAACCTGTACAAGGAGAAGGCTTTGAACTACTAACGTTGCCCTAAACTCTTAACTCTTAATTATTATATTCTTTTTTTTCTATATTCTTTTTTTTCTATCGTAGTTTATAATGAACGGTGGTGGAATATGCGGTAAGTGCGGTAAAGAAGGTCATAATAGCAGGACTTGCGGTAAAATTCATCCAGAGAAATCAAAGATTAGATCTGTTAGCAAAGCTAGGATATGCGGTAAGTGCGGTAAAGAAGGTCATAATAAACGAACATGCCCGTCTAGCCAATCATTAAAAATAGATAAGAAACCAACACCTGATAAGAAACCAACACCTATTAAGAAACCTATTAAGAAAACACTTAAGAAATCAACTAAGAATCGATGTGTTTGTGAGAAATGTGGTCATGAGAATATAGGAAAACCTAAATCACTAACGCCTTCGGGTATCAGATGGGCCTACCAGGCATCTCAGGATATGATAGAACGGGAAAAGGTGATAGCTAAGAAAGAGATGATAGCTAAGAAAGAGGTGACTATAAACACTACTTGTGATACGGGGGTCAACGGTCAAATAGTATATGATGTCAAAGAGAAAGGAGTTCTGTTAGCAAAGAACTATGAAGACGATGTGAATATCGATGGCTGGTACGCCTCAGAGAAATGGGATGGATATAGATCGGTATGGAACGGCAAAAACTTCGTCTCTCGTACGGGCAAGAGTTTTGATGTTCCCGATTGGTACTGCTCAATTATGCCTCCTTCAGTTGCATTAGACGGTGAGCTATGGTTAGGTAGAGGGAAGTTTGAAGATTGTGGTCTCCTGCGAAAGAAGAAACCTAAAAAGGAATCCGATATTCAGAAATGGAATGATGAGTGGCTTAAAAAAGAAGTGATCTTTAATGTATTTGATATCTTGAACCTCCCTATAGGATTTGAGGAAAGAATGACACAATTAAGAACACTTGTAATAGATAGAAATAAATGTATGATGGATCTAGGTATCAATAAAGCGCGTCCCATCTTAGCTTTCACTGAACAGACTAAAGTGAACAAGACAGAAGCATTAGAAATGGCGTCGATTGTTATCAAAGGAGGCGGTGAAGGTATCATGCTAAGACAACCTGGATCTCTATATGAAGCGAAAAGATCAAAAACCCTCTACAAAATAAAAGAAGTAGATGATATGGAAGTAAGAATAGATGGATATAAAAATGGAGAAGGAAAATATAAAGGTATTTTAGGTTCATTTACATGCTCTCTTATCGGAAAACCAGATATCAATTGTAATGTTTCAGGTATGAATGATCAAATTAGAAATTCATATTTAACAACACATCCTATAGGAACAATCATTACAATTACGTATAATGGTTTGACTAGTTCAGGTAAACCGAGGCATCCCAGATATCTACGTATCCGTCACCAAGAAGGTAATTGAAACCAATTACAAAGTTACTGAATTGGATTAATAAATAAATTTGATTTCAAATACTCAACTTTACAAACAATACAAAACAAACCTAATACAAAACAATACAAAACAATGGACAAACCTAATACTATGATTGATTTATTTGCTGGGACGGGTGCTTTTTCGAAAGCCTTCTCAGCAAATAATATTGACTGCTGTTTTGCGAATGATTTTTGTACCAACTCAAAGAAAATATTTGATATGAATCACGATATAGACCTTACATATGGTAATTTAAATGATATTAACAATGTAGATATCCCTCCACATAATATTTTATGTGGAGGCTTCCCTTGTCAGCCATTCAGTATCGCAGGTAAACAGGCTGGGTTTGAGGATGAGAGATCGAATGTATTTTGGAAGATCATTAATATTATAAAACATCATTCACCTGAAATTGTTATCTTGGAAAATGTCAAAAATCTTAAATCACACGATAAAGGTAATACTTTTAAAGTAATACATGAAAAGTTATCTGAATTAGGTTATCATATTAAATATGAAATACTAAATACATCCAAAATAACAGAAATACCACAAAACCGAGAACGGATATATATTGTTTGTTTCAAAGATAAAGACAAATATGATAAATTTGAATTTAACTTCGGTCCCAAACAGAAAAAGACAATTAGAGAGTTTTTAACGACCGAAGACATACCCGATAAGTATTATTATACCGATAGATTCAAGGTATATGATACGGTTAAAGAAGGGGTTACGAAATCAATAGATGAGAATGTTTTGTATCAATACAGAAGGTATTATGTTAGGGAAAATAAAAATAATGTCTGTCCAACATTAACCGCAAATATGGGTGGCGGTGGTCATAACGTCCCCTTACTAAAGGATAACAAAGGTATTCGTCGCTTAACTCCCAGAGAATGTTTTAATCTACAAGGCTTCCCTAACGATTATAAACTACCAGATATTTGTGATAGTGGTTTATATAAACTAGCGGGAAACGCTGTTTCAGTTCCGGTCGTTGAGCTCATTGCCGAGAAGATTTCTAATCTAATCCTAAGCTAATTCATTGATATGTCCCGAAAAAATTAATTCACAATAATTGGATATCTGAGGTTGAATTGTTTCATAAAACGGAGCCCGCAACTTACCACGCTTGTCGGCATCGGCTATATCACCGAAAGTTAGCTTGGGATTAAGTCCACTACCTATTTTCCCATATAGGATACTATCTATTAGCTTTTTTTTATTACCGGTTTTATGTAAACCTCTTTTCGTACATAATTCTTTTAGTTCATTAATTTTCAAAGAACCTAAATCACTCGGAATAATACAATCTTCGCAAAATGTATCTTTCCCAGAAATTATAATATTTCTCCATTCGTCCGATAGATTTGTTAACGCAATTTCAAATACCTTGTAATTACAATTATGTGTATCGAGAGCATCTACAAAATAGATAGTGGACCATGGTTCTTTTGGGCCAAAAGATAATGGTCCATTAGACATGAAACCTTTAATTTCTAATTGTTTATTCATCATAGTCAAATCACCCTTACAATCCCAACTTGGCATAATTTTATACTTCTTACATATCGCAAACTTGGCAATATTTTCGGATATATCTGATGGGAAGTTATCATTTCTTATCTTCTTTTTTTTTGTTTCTTTATTCATTCCCTTGTTAATTAGTTCATTAGTTTCTTTGATATGTAATAGACCCTCATTATATCTATTAATACGATCAGTGAGAATACTAAAAGAATATCCATCTTTCAAAGATGCCAAATCTTTTCTAAGAGCATAACCCCTCATACATTTCTGAATAATACAAGCTTTATCATTGGCTCCCATAATATGTTGATCTTCATTTATACTCTTTATATACATTTGTAAGTCGATTGATGATAGATCCATTGATTTCACAGATGAGTTAGATGATATCAATGTTATTTATCAGATCGTGGAAGAAACACTTTATTTATGATTTAATTAAGTTATCCAGTCAAATTTATTCTGTGAAAAAATGTTATATTATTCTAAGATTCAAATTTTGTAATGAATACTATTAAATAGGAACATCATATTGTTCCTCTAATTTGTTGTCGTTTGTCGTTGTCGTTTGTCGTTGTCGTTTGTCGTTGTCGTTGTATCGATGTTCATAAATTTGATTTCACAATTTATCTGTTCGTTCATTAAAATCTCCAAGGCTTACAAGTCTTACCCAGCGCTCTCAAGCACTCGAGCTCTCCAGCTCTCCAGCACTCGAGGCACTCAAGCTTTCAAGAGTAACTAGAGTTCAGTATGGCTATCAAGAAGTTGAAGTTGTCTGTTGGTCAGCAGTTGCTTGTTGATGCGTGGTTGGAGATGGTGTGGCGGGATGGTTTCTCGCGTGGTCAGGGTGATGGTGATGACGCCTTGCCTGATTTCATGTCGATGTGTCCTTCGGTGCCGGATCCTTCTGCGTCATCATTGGAGCTTTCGTTGCTTCCTTTCAACGATACGAAGTGTGAGGCTCGTATTTTGAAGGATGGTTATGGTGTTCAGTGTACTCGTGGTCCATTTGAGGATGGATGTCTTTGCAAGACGCATCAGAAGAAGTTCGATGATGTTGTTAAGCTTGGTGTTTCTGGATTGGACATTCCGTTTGGTCGTTTCAACAGTTCTCGCCCTTTGATTTCTTTAGATCTTGTGAAAGGCAATCCGATAAGTTGGATTGACCTGAAGAAGGATAAGAAGTCTGCTTCTGTGTGTCAGAAGTTGAAGGTTGGTGAGTTGCGTGATTATCTTTCGAGTCGCATTCCGAATGAGATTTTCAAGGGCAAAAAGAAGTCCGAGTTGGTTGAGTTGTATGATAAGGAGAAGGCCAAGGAGTTGGCTGATGTTCCTGATGTTCCCTCTGAAATGGTCGAAGAGGTTGCTGTTGAGGAACCTGTTCAAGAGGTTGCTGAGGTTGCTGTTGCTGAGGTTGCTGAGGTTGCTGAGGTTGCTGAGGTTGCTGAGGTTGCTGAGGTTGCTGAGGTTGCTGAGGTTGCTGAGGTTGCTGAGGTTGCTGAGGTTGCTGAGGTTGCTGAGGTTGCTGAGGTTGCTGAGG
>Ga0307998_1000691_pt1 | contig 18889 bp, 11 predicted proteins | sample Davwhametageno37_FD_203147 | JGI IMG/M metagenome (GOLD analysis project Ga0307998, IMG submission 203147) | Marine microbial communities from Davis Island wharf, Antarctic Ocean - #37 | ecosystem: Environmental > Aquatic > Marine > Unclassified | place: Antarctic Ocean: Davis Island wharf... | reverse complement strand
GATACACAATTATCACAGAGATCTCCAATCCCATCAATGTCTCTATCTAATTGATTTGCATTTGGAATAGTAGGACAGTTGTCTATATTTTCTGAAACTCCGTCTGAATCTGAATCTAGGGCGATAACCAAATTATTTGAAAAATACTCTATTTGATAATTTAAACCTGATAAACCATTTGGAATTATAGTATAATCCCCTAGATTAATTGCTCCTTGACTAGTTCCTGAATAATCTAAAACTCCATTTAAAACAGAACTTGTTTCTCCATTTTTGAAGCCCTCGTAAGTTACTCCATTACCTCCATAATAGGGTATTCCATCAAATATTTTTACTAAATAATTTGCATTAACATCTAACGGTGCTTTCGTTATTTCTCCATTTCTACCAATGTATCCTGATTCCGCATCTATGTAATAGTTACTACTATCTAAACCTGATAATTCAAAATAATTTAGTGTATATAAAATAGGAGAACCCACATCTTTTTGATTAAAAACCCCCTTCCCCTTTACCGATATGATATCATTAGTCTCTTCATCAAGAGTATTTAAATTAACTTCAGAAAAAGCTGTAGTACCGTCGTATTCCTTTATTATCTTATCAGAATTGAATGAAAGAAGTTTTTTTGTAATAGCCAAATTACCTAAAACTCGAATATTATTACTAAAATTATCAGAAGTTTTAGTGATATCTTTAGCTTCTAACTCATAATTCTCTACTACTATTTTATTTGCGTTGGAAAATTCGGGTGACATAGGACCTAAAGAAAATACTGCAGCTCCAGAAAGAGCATCTGTAAAAGTATAAACTTTTTCGAACAAAATAGGTGTGCTTAAAGTAACGAGCAGATTCAATGTGCTGCTGAAGTATTGACCACTAATAACATTAAAATCAAATGATTCATCACCGTATATAACGGTTTCATTATTTACTCTAACCAAAAGTTCATCTGCAGGCACAATTTCATAATCTCCATTCTGATATGAAATACTATAATTATTGGCACTTAATCCAGATGGAATAAGAACGTTTGAATATTTACCAACATCATCTATGCTACTGTTACTTCTAATAAGATTAAGTGTCCCATTAATTACACTCGCATTATCCCCTCCTTCAAAGCCAGAGAAATTTACACCGTTAAATCCTACAGGATCAGATTGGAAAATAAGTTTTGCATCATTATTTGCTGTTACAATAATTGCTTTTTTACTTATACTTCCACTCCCGTTTGTCCAAATAAGGTTATAGTTTGAAAAATCTGCTCCGGATAGAGCTATAGTACCAACTAAAATGTTTCTGGACCCTACGCTTGAATTATCATAAACGGGAGAACCCACAACAGAAACAATATCGCTACCAACAACACCTGTTAGCGAACCATAGCCTCTTACCCCAACTGGAAGTTGACTATTAGCATTGTATATCTTTGACACACCTGTACTTCCTGAGAGATAAACAGGTATTTGGGTTATACTCGCCGTTGTTGTGGTTTGGTCAATTATTGTATAATTTAGAATATCAGCACCGCTATAAGTGGTTGTAATATTAACTGTTTTTCCTATGCCACCGGTTGGGTCAATAAAAACTCCAGTTGTTACTGCAATAACATCGTCTCCCGCTTCTAAACCTCCATAGGCTATAGTTGATGTTTGTGTAGTGGCAGAAATAGTTCCATCATATGGTTTATCTATAACGGTAATTCCACTAATTGTCAACGTTTTGGGAGTAACTGTAAGGGTTAAACTTCCTGTTGTAGTATTATACCCTGCATTAGGAGCTAATGCTATCCAGATGGTCGCTGTTCCTACTCCTGTAGTTGTAATAGAGCCCGTTGAACTATTTATAGTAGCAACACTAGTGTTACTCGATGAATAACTAGGTGTTCCAGTTGAAGATGATGTATATGAAGGTACCGTATTAATGGTCCCATAAACTATTGAAATGTCTGGAGTTATGACAGGAATAATAAAATTCAAAGTTGATGATGATGATTCAGTGTAACATACATATTCATCTTTCGAAAGAACTACCCTATACATACTTCCATCCATAGTAGAAGGAGGTACTGGAGCTATTAAGATCAGACTTGGTGATGATACACCCGAATAAAGCGAATTATTAATTAAATTATCCCAAACCAAAGTTGTTTCATTATATTTCTGCCATAAGAAATTTGATTGTGGTTGCGTGCTTGAGGAAGTGAAAGTAGCATTATCCCCTGTATGAACTTTGACATCAATTGGGTTAATGCTTAAAGTTGCAGAAACAGTACTTTCCAGATAATCATTAACTCCATTTGAATTTAAATCGTTAGGTGTTGTATAGCCCTCACCCTGATTGACTATTTTTCCTGGCTCTAAATTCAACATATCATTAACAACCAATGGATTAGTTCCCAGAAATCCATTTGAATCGCCATCGGAAAAACCTGCCTCAATAGTATCAAAACATAAATCCCCATCACTGTCATAATCATAAGCATTAAAAATATTATCAGAATCAGTATCTAAATTTAAATATTTTATGGAAAAAAAGCCATTAAAAGTTGAATTTCCTGATGTTCCTTGCGTAATATGTTTAAAACTAATATCAGTGATCCCGTCAGCTTGAAAAGAGAATTTTTTTGTATTATCAAATGAACTCCTAAAAGTAAAAAAAATTTCGTTTGAGGTAAAAGTTACTGTTTGTGAGCTATATACACCATTTTGATTTATATCTACTTTTAGTTCATCTCCAGGATCTAAAAGTGTTAATGTAAGAGAAACGGGTAGAATACTAATTGAATATTTTTCGCCACTTACAAAAGAGTGATTGGTATTAATATCCTCCTCTAAGCTAAGATTAACAGGTTGAGTAAACGACAATTTATATTCTCCGTTTTTTGTACCTGAAGTCAGAATTGATTGAAAAGTGCCAGAATTTTGACCACTAAAACTAACACCTCCACCACTCGTTGAATAAACGGATGAAAGAATGGAGTTGTTAGATGAAGAATCAGGGAAAAAAATTATGGGATCATTAATATTTGAAATATCAAGATTATTTACAGGTATAGATTCTTCAATATTATATACTCCATCATTATCTATATCTACATCTATGTTGTTATAAATTCCATCTCCATCTTTGTCTTCAGGACAATTACTTATTTTTTTGGGATTTGACTCTAATCGAAATTGTTTTGAAGCACCGCAGTTTATTATACCTATAGCTTTATAAAAGCCTACATTTGTTGGAGTAATAGTCGCTGTTGTTTCAGAAGTAGAATTATAGTTTACAGATCCATTACCATTCCAATATTGCCAATCCACCGAATCAAAATCTGAAAAATTTGACAAAGTTAAACTCACATAAGGGATACAATCATTACTAGAAGAGATGAAATTGCTATCTGGAGGGGAAGGAAATCCTGAGTAGAATGCTCCTGCGGTTGCACTAGAATTTGTATTAAAATAGGCAGCATACAATTCAGCTTGACTTCCATCTGGATAATTAGAAAATATTGATATATTTTCTAAAAACCCTGTTATTTTATATGTTGTATAAGACGTGTTTCCAGTTACAGATCTTCCAAAACTTTTTATTGCATTACTTGAGGCCCCATTAATTCCATTGATAGTTACTGAAGTAGCTACACCTGTCCATATTGGAGTTGGGTTAAATTTGTCTGTAAAAGTTATTGAGGCAGTTGCCGGCGCAACAATTATTAATCCAGTGTCTACCCAAGTTTGTCCACTAACATCTTGTATTTGTGGAATAGTCTCAATATTATCAATACTGGTACAGGATAACGGTGGAACAAAAAATAATTCTGTGTTGGCAGCAGATCCATTTGATATAGCCTGGTATGCATATGCATTTTTTGAGGTTTTCACATAGACATTTCCATTTACATTGTCATAATCCTCACCTTCAATTGAAAAATATTGACCAGCATTAAGAGTTGATGAAGCAACTGCACTCCCATTTAAAAAAACATCCGTATTGTCTTCGTGTGCAACAATAATAGCATTATCGTAATCATTACCTTCATTTGGGTTACCTTTAATAAAGATAAATTCATTACCTATTTTATCAAGACCAACAATTTGATCTATTCCGTGATCTCGACCATTTTTTGTTTCGGACATACTTCCGTTTGCCCCTCCTGAAATAACAGCAATGTTTTTATTAGACTCTATTAACATTCCTATTAAAGCGTCTTTATTTGTTATAGGATACGGTGACCCGCTTGTTCCAGTTGGAGGGGATTCAATGTTATTGAATTTAGGAGCTCTAATAGCTATTACAAAAGTTTCAAATTGATTCAGCGAAACAACAATATCATTTATTGCTCCTGAGGAATTATATACCTCATTAATCCCCTCAATATCAGCGTATCCGTTTAATGAATTATTATTTATGTCACTGAAGGTTATTGTTGTAACTCCTGCCTCAGTAGACATAACAGATGCAAAAGATAGGTAGTGGTCATCAGCTGGTTTTCCATTAGTAAAACTTCCAGTCCTGAACGATTTACCTAAGGCGGCTGAACCTTTACTAACTAATCCTCCTGCTTGAGCGCCGGCTTTATAACGAATATTAGCAAAAATTGGGCCATCAGCTTCAATATAAAAACCCTTATTTGATGTTACTACACCAGTAGATGTATGTCCAACAAAAAGTTGTCCTAAACCAGCATTATCCATCACATAATAATCTGAGCCTGCAACAAGTGACTCGCTAACCGAAAGTTTATCGACTGTTCCTGTTGAAGTTGTAGAAATATCTAATGGAAGAGGCCATATGGTATAATTTACTGCGATACTGCTAGGAGTTGAAATATAAATTCTTTGTTCTGACATATCATCTGCATTACCACCCTCCGATACTGCTATAGGTGGTAAATAGTGAAATTTACTGGCTTGTGAATAAATAGTTCCACCTGCTAAATTTATAATTAAAAATATAAAACAAAATTTGATGTTATTATAATCTCTATATATCATGTTTTGAATAGCTTAAAAAACTGATATGAGGATTAAAAAAATAAACTTTTTCATTGTGTTGGTTTTCAGATCTTTAAATATAGCTAAAAGTTTATTGTTCAAAACAAAGTGATAAAGAGTTTGAAGATATCCGAAAATTTACGAAAGATGATAATATCAAATCTAAGAGTGAGTGGGATACATTTAAAAAGGAAAATAATATTGAAAATATTCCATATAAACTAAGTAGAACCTATTCTGAAAATTGTAAAGGAATGACTCATTTTTTTGGGCTTGACGTTTTAACATATCAAGAGGCAAAGGATTTTATTAAAAAAATAAACCTGAAGTCATCAAGGGATTACTTTGCTTTTATTAAAAATTAAAAAATTGATGTTAACCTACCTGCTGTCCCTTCCAGAAAATACAGAAAAGAGGGATGGGTTAGTTGGAAAGAATTTCTAGGATATAAAGCTAAAAAAAGAGGAGTTCCCAAAAGAGAATATTTAAGTTATTATGATGTAAAAAAACTCTTAAAAAAATTAAAATTTAATTCTATTAAAGAATATCTAGAATATTTAAAAAAAATCCAGAGTTCAAACTAATTAATAAACTTTCAACCCACCCACAAAGAATATACAAAGATCAGAATTGGAAAGGCTCTCAGGATTATTTGGGTTATTCAGATGATGCGCGAAAAAAAGATTTTGTTGATTATAATACTTACAAAGATTTTGCAATTAAATCTGGTATTCAAAATGCTAAAGAATGGGAAAAGTTAAAAGGTTAAAGGCCCAATTATATACCTTCAGTTCCTCCAAAAATTTATTATAAAAAAGTTTGGAAAGGATGGGCTGATTTTCTGGGTAAAAAAGATTAGTGCCAAATGAGTGCCAAGAAATTGACTAACTTTAAGCATCGTTTATTACAAAGAAAAAACCCCTCGATTACTCGAAGGGCTTAATTAGTATGTGCAGCGCAGCGGTTAACGCTAGCTCCTCCTCTAAGACTCGAACTTAGGACCCTCTGATTAACAGTCAGATGCTCTAACCAACTGAGCTAAGGAGGAATATTCAATGTTTACATTAGTTCCAAAAGTAATTTAAGCATTAAAAAAGAAGGTTAATCTTTCTGTTTGCATAAATATTTGCATAATTTTTAAAAGTATGCGTCTTCAGAATTTCAATAAACAGAGCGCAAATATAATATTAGTTTAGTAAAAATAGAGGAATAAGATTTAATTTTTAGTGTTCATTCATATAAAACAGAAATCGCCCGTGCCATTAATTGAAAAAAACATAATAATAAAACAAATTAGTGCAATTTTTGTAATATTTTCAATGTTCGGTTGTAGTTCTTATAAGCCTCAATTTCAAGGTGTTACATTTGAAAAACACACATCATTAGATAAAACTGGTTTTACTCAACAAAGATTAGATTCTTTAACCACTTATCTGAAGAACAATCTTGAAACTACAGGAATACTAATCTTAAAGGATGGCAAAGTTCTTTATGAATTCGGTGATATTGAAAAAGTAAGTTGCATTGCATCCTGTCGAAAAAGTGTTTTGAGTATCCTTTTTGGTAAATACGTTGAAAATGGGTAATAGACTTGAATCAAACAATTGGAGAAATTGGAATTGAGGAAAACAAAGGAATTTTAGAAATTGAGAAGTCTGCAGCGATAGATAATATTTTAAATTCACGTTCTGGAGTTTTCCTTAAGCCTGTTAACGTAGGATATGATAAAAATAATGTTTTAGAAAGAGGTTCAATTATTATAAAGCTAACTTATTTAAAGAGTAGTCGATACAAATCGTTTCCATTTGCATATAAAACTAAAGACAATAAAAGAAAAAACCCAAACATTTGAGCATATTCCATGAATTTATCGTTTGGTTTTCGTCCAGTTACGATTTCATAAACTAAAAACATAACATGCCCTCCGTCTAATGCAGGAATTGGAAGAATGTTCATAAATGCAAGAATTATAGAAATTAAAGCTGTACTAGCCCAAAATCCTTTCCAATTCCAAGTTCCTGGGAACATATTCCCAATAGCTCCAAAACCACCTAACTGTTGGGCTCCTTTTTGAGTGAAAATATATTGAAATTGTGAAACATAGTCATGTAAAGTCCAGTATCCATAATCAAATCCTTGAATAATACTCTCAATTAAACTTAATTGTTGATTCTCAAAGTTGTAAAAATCAGATTCTACAGATATACCAATAATTCCTTCATCTGTAGGAATTATATCTACAGTTTTAATAGAACGATTACGTTCATAGGTGAGACTTATTGGATTTGATTTATTTAGCTTCAATAAGCTAGAAACATCACCCCATGAAATGATTTCTTTACCATTAATTGAAACAATACGATCTTTACTTTTTAGGCCTGCAAAGCTAGCAGGCATATTGGGAGCTATACTATCTAAAACTGGAGGTACGAGAGGAGAAAAGGGTCTCATTTCGCCAGATTCGAACATTTGCTTTCCAATATTTTCAGGAATGTTTAAAGTTATTTTTTTTCCATTTATCCGCTCCACGGAAACTGTTTTAACTTCTCTTAGAAAGAGGAGTTTGTTAATTTCCATAACATTGTCGAGCTCTTTTCCATCTACAGTTAAAATTCGATCTCCTTTTTCAAAGCCAAATTGCTGAGCAATGGGAGATGGAATCATTCCTGAGGGTAAATTCTGTGTGTACAAAGTATTTTTCCCCCAAACAAATAAGATCATCATATAAATTAAAAATCCTAATATGAGATTCACTGTGACACCTCCCAACATTATAATTAAACGCTGCCAAGCAGGTTTTGATCTAAACTCCCATGGTTCAGCTGGTTTTTCCATTTGTTCAGTATCCATACTTTCATCAATCATTCCTGATATTTTCACGTAGCCTCCTAAGGGGAGCCAACCAATACCATAGGTTGTGTCGCCTATTTTTTTCTTAAATAGAGCAAACTTTACATCAAAAAATAAAAAGAATTTTTCGACACGTATTTTAAATATTCTAGCTGGTATAAAATGACCTAATTCATGTAATACTATTAATAATGATAAACTCATCAATAACTGAATGGCTTTTACAAAAAATGGACTCATAGTTAATTATTATTTCTCGGCAAAAGTAGTACAATAGACCTCATAATAAAAATGCAAGAGATACATTTAAGTTTCTTTTTAGACTTGATGATCTATAAATAGATTTTAAAACGCATAGATTTGTACATAATTTAAAAAAATGAAGGCTTTCATTAAAAAATATAAAACTTTCATTACCATTATTTTGGTAACCTCAATAATAATATTAAGCTTGTTTTATAGTGCACTAAAGCCTCAAGTTCGGCTTGCTGTATATCAGCCTTCAATGGTGAATTATGAATTGGTAGATAGCACTCTCCAGCATGTTAAAAAATACCATCGTATTGCACCTTTTTCTATGATCAATCAAAATGGTGATACGATAACTCAAAAAAATTATGAAAACAAAATTTATGTTGCAGATTTCTTCTTCACAACCTGTCCTTCCATTTGCATAAGAATGACTGCCAATATGGGTAAAATCCAAAAACTTATTAAAGATGATTCTCAGGTGATGCTTCTTTCATATAGTGTTACTCCAGAAATTGATTCAGTTGAACAACTTAAAAAATATGCTATTGAAAAAGGAGTTGATGATAAGAAATGGAATTTATTAACAGGGGATAAAAAAATGATTTATTCACTTGCTAGAAAATCATATCTAGCAGTAAAAGAAGATGGAGACGGAGGTCCTTTGGATATGATCCATACGGAAAATTTCATTCTAGTAGATCCCGAAAAACGAATAAGAGGTTTTTATGATGGGACAGATGAAATTGCCTTAAAAGATTTAATTAGAGACATAAGTATTTTAAAGAAAGAATATTTCAATTAAATAATTTTTTGATCATATGATTTTTTCAGTCTGTAATTTACCTACTTTTGATGTTTAAAATGATTCTAAATAACAATGACGTTAGATCAATTATCATTAGGAGAAGTAGCAGAAATTGAATCAATAGAAACAGATAAACTCCCATTAAAATTGATTGAAATGGGATGTTTGCCTGGAAATTGTATTTCTTTAATTCAAAAAGCACCTTTTGATGATCCACTTTATTTAAAAGTTGACGATTCATATGTTGCAATCAGAAAAGAGACAGCACAATATATCCATGTGCGCTTGAAAAAATAATATGAGTAATTCTTTAAATGTTGCTTTATTGGGAAACCCAAACACGGGAAAAACATCTGTTTTCAATAGATTGACAGGACTAACTCAAAAGGTGGGAAACTACCCGGGTATTACAGTAGAAAAAAAAGAAGGCGTTTGTAAATTAAATAACACAACCAAAGCCCATATTTTAGATTTACCAGGAACTTATAGTCTGAATGCTTCCTCTATGGACGAAAGTTTTGTTATTGAATTACTATTAAATAAAAACAGTAAGGATTTTCCAGATGTGGCTGTTTTAATAACTGATGTAGAAAACCTTAAACGAAACCTTTTATTATATACCCAAATAAAGGATTTAGAAATACCCACTATTTTGGTCATTAATATGTCAGACCAAATGAAACGTAAAGGAATTAGCATAAACATTCCTTTGCTTGAAAAAGAATTAGACACTAAAATTGCTTTGATCAGCACACGTGAGAATAAAGGATTGGATGAATTAAAAAAATTGATTTTAAATTATCGTCAACTTTCATGCAAGCCAATATTAAAACTTTCAACTATAGATAAAGATTATTTTCTGAACTTAGAGAAAACCTTTCCTCAGCAGTCACTTTATAAATTGTGGTTAGTGATAACACAAGATGTTAACTTTGCTAAAATTGATCGTAAACGTCTCTCAAATTCTACTGATTTCAAAACTCAGTCGGAATCTTATCTTAAAAGATTACAACAAAAAGAAACAATTAAAAGATATCAATTTATTAATGGCACATTAAAAAAAGGACTTAATATAGATCGAGATGCTGCTAAAGATTTTAGAAGTCGTCTTGATCGTATATTGATCCATAAATTTTGGGGGTATATTATCTTTTTCGCAATATTAATGACTATTTTCCAATCTATTTTTGATTGGAGTAGTATACCTCAAGACTTTATAGATAGTTCATTCGCAGCACTAAGTGAGTCTGTTAAAACAAAATTACCATCAGGTGTGTTTACTAGTTTATTGGCAGAGGGAATTATTCCTGGCCTAGGTGGAATTGTAATTTTCATTCCTCAAATCGCTTTTTTATTTTTATTTATTTCTGTTCTAGAAGAGACCGGTTATATGAGTAGAGTAGTGTTTCTTATGGATAGAGGATTACGCGGGTTTGGTTTAAGCGGAAAGAGTGTTATTCCATTAATATCAGGAACTGCATGTGCAATTCCAGCGGTTATGGCCACTAGAAATATAGAAAACTGGAAAGAAAGACTGATTACCATCCTGGTAACTCCTTTTACTACTTGTGCGGCAAGACTACCTGTGTATGCGATTTTGATTGCCTTAGTTATTCCACAAGGATCTTTTTTAGGAATGAACTATCAGGGGTTAATGTTAATGGGACTATATCTTATTGGCTTTCTAATGGCTTTACTTTCAGCTTGGATTTTAAGTAAAACCCTAAAAATCAATTCAAAGAGTTATTTTGTAGTCGAAATGCCAAACTATAAATTTCCCTTATTAAAAAATGTAGCGATTACTGTTTGGGAGAAAACACGAACTTTTGTTACTGAAGCGGGAAAAGTAATCCTAGCAATTTCGATTTTATTATGGATTTTAGCCTCTTATGGACCAGGAGATGATTTTTCGAATGCCGAACAAATTATTTATAAAATTAACCCTGAATTAAAAGGTGATAACTTGGATAATAAAATAAATTCATATAGACTAGAACACTCTTACATTGGAATTTTAGGTAAAGCTATTGAACCTGCGATTTCTCCTTTGGGATATGATTGGAAAATTGGAATTGCACTTATTAGTTCTTTTGCTGCTCGAGAAGTGTTTGTGGGAACATTGGCAACTATTTACAGCGTAGAAAGTAATTCTGAAGAAACCATAAAAAATAAAATGGCCTCTGAAGTTCGATCAGACGGAACACCACTGTTTAATTTGGCAAGCGGAATATCTTTAATGCTTTTTTATGCTTTTGCCATGCAGTGTATGAGTACGATTGCGATTGTGAAAAAAGAAACAAATTCTTGGCGATGGCCTATGGTTCAATTGTTTGGAATGACATTTTTAGCCTACATAGTTGCTTTTTCAACCTATCAAATCTTAGCATAAATGAAGATTTTACAAACAATATTGGTTTTAGTTGCAGGAAGCTTAGCTCTATGGTTTTTGCTTAAAAAATTTTTCTTTAAAAAAAAATCTATAAAATCTTCAAAATGTGATTCCGATTGTGGTTGTCATTAAAAATAATTAGGCAACCTCTTAGTTTTTTTTCTCTTCAGATAAATATTATTTTAAAAACTTTATATTCGGTGAAACGAATTGAAAATTAAATTAAAATGATAAATAGTAAAAGACTTTTTTATGGAAGTTGCTTTGCCCTAATAACAACTGCTTTTTCTTTCAGTATACGTGCAGGAATTTTGCCTCAACTAGCAGAATCTTTTGATTTGAGTGGCCAGCAGTTAGGATTTATAAATTCTATGTGGTTTTTAGGATTTCCTATTTCTATGATTCTAGGAGGACTATTTTATCATACTATTGGGCCTAAAAAAATAATGCAATTTGCTTTTTTTACCCATACCCTTGGTATTATACTAACTATTTTTTCTGGAGGTTATACTGGTCTTTTGATTTCAACCTTACTTATAGGAATTGGTAATGGATGTACAGAAGCAGCCTGTAATCCAATGATTGCAGAAGCATATAAAGGAAAGCAAATGAATACCTTGTTAAACAGGTTTCATATGTGGTTTCCTGGGGGTATCGTTTTAGGAAGTCTAGTTTCTTTATTAATGACTGAACTTAGCTTAGGATGGCAGGCTCAAATATGGATCATAATGATTCCAACATTTATTTATGCTTACCTTTTTATGGGTCAAACTTTTCCAAAGCCAAACTTGGAAGGGGTAACTTCATTATCCGAAAATTTTAAAGCAATGTTATCACCATTGTACATTTTTATTTTAGGATGTATGGCATTAACTGCCATATCAGAATTTGGTCCTCAGCAATGGACTTCTTTGATCTTAAGTAATAGTGGAGCACATCCAATGGTGATATTAGCATTAATTACTGGACTTATGGCGATAGGACGTTATTTTGGAGGAGATATAGTTCATCGTTTTGACCAAACGGGAGTATTGTTAGGATCTGCTGTACTTACCGCAATAGGTATATTTTTATTAAGCACTCAAACTGGAGGAATGGTATACGTTGCAGCTGCATTTTTCGCACTTGGAGTTTGTTATTTCTGGCCAAATATGATTGGTTTTATAGCTGAAAAAATACCATTAAGCGGTGCTTTGGGAATGTCAATCGTAGGGGGAATGGGTATGTTTTCCTCTTCGATTTTTCAAGCAATTATTGGAGGATGGATAGACTCTTCAAGAGTAGATCAAGTTGCAAATGGATTATCAGGAAACGCATTAGAACTTGCAGCAGGACAACAAACTTTGACTTACATGATTAGTTTTCCGGCAATTTTAATTATTTTATTTACAATTCTTTATTTTTGGCAACGAAGCACTAAAAATAAAATAGCATAATAACGAAGAATGTTTAGTAAAAAAAGTCACTTTATTGGTGACTTTTTTTACTCATTAAAAATTCTATTTCATCAACTTCAATTGGAATGGAAGCCATTAAATTTATAGGATAGCCCTTTTTTTGGATAACAATGTCATCTTCTAAGCGTACGCCAATACCTTCTTCAGGAATATAGATTCCAGGCTCTACAGTAAAAACCATATTGGCCTCCATTGGTAAATGTAAAAGACCGTAATCGTGAGTGTCTAAACCGATATGATGGGAAGTACCATGCATAAAATACTTTTTATAAGCAGGTTTTTCTTTAGACTCATTTTTAACATCTACTTTATCTAGAAGACCAAGACCAATTAATTCAGACGTCATTATTTTACCGACTTCAAAATGAAAATTTTTCCAAATAGCTCCAGGAACTAAAAGTTTTGAAGCTTCCTTTTTTACTCTTAAAACGGCATTATAAACTTCTTTTTGACGTTTTGTGAATTTTCCAGAAACCGGAATTGTTCTAGTAAGGTCACTAGAATAATTCCCATATTCAGCTGCTACATCCAACAATATTAAATCGCCAGATTTACATTGCTGATTGTTTTCGGTATAGTGTAATATATTGGCATTTTTACCAGAAGCAATAATGGGAGAGTAAGCAAATCCTTTAGATCGATTACGAATAAATTCATGTGCTAATTCAGCTTCTATTTCATATTCCCAAACCTGAGGTTTAATAAAAGAAAGAATTCTCCGAAATCCCTTTTCTGTGATGTCACAGGCTTGTTGCATTTGCAATATTTCCTCATTTGCTTTTATGGAACGAAGCTGTTGTAAAACAGGGTTACTTTTCCCTACGCCATGGGTAGGATAGTTTTTTTTACACCATTTAATAAATCGGTCTTCACGAGTTTGAGTTTCAACTGCCTGACGGTAGTGTTCATTAGTATTAAAATAAAAACGTTCACATTGAGCACATAATTCTTTAAAAATATTTTCAAAATCACTAAGCCAGCAAACCGTCTGGACACCACTTATAGTGGTTGCTTGAGATTTATTTAGTTTGGCTCCTTCCCAAACAGCAATATGTTCACTAGTTTCCGTTACAAATAGAATTTCTTTGTATTTGGATTCAACAGCATCAGGAAAAATAATTAAAATACTTTTTTCTTGATCAATTCCAGATAGGTAAAAAATATCACGGTGTTGTTGAAAGGGCAGAGTGCTGTCAGCACTTATGGGATATATATCATTAGAATTAAAAACAGCTAAACTATTTGATTTCATTTTTGTTACAAATCTTTTCCTATTATTTTTGTAGAAGGAATTGTCAAGGGGTTGATATCGCATTTTAAGTTTTTTAACGAAGATAATAGTTTTTAAAATGAAAAAAATATACTTAGAAGTTGAAAATCAGAACAGACCTTTGTTTAAATATTATAAAAAACGCAATTTAAAAAAGACGGATTACTTAAACATAAATTAATTTAAAGTAAGTATTAAAGTGAAAAATGATTAAAACGGTTTGTTGCCTGAAGTTTATGCATTAGTTTTGTTATGAAAATTGAAATTTTATGACCTTAATAGCTTCTTCAATTGGAAGGAAAGTTGCCATGGCACTTTCAGGCCTATTCTTGATTGTTTTTTTAACTCAACACTTTACCATTAACCTAACCTCTGTTTTTAGTGAAACAGTCTTTAATGAAATTTCTCATTTTATGGGTAATAACCCTTTGGTTCAATTTGTTCTTCAACCTATTCTGATTTTCGGAGTACTTTTCCATTTTTTAATGGGATTTATTTTGGAAATTCAAAATTCAAAATCAAGAATCATAAACTACGAAAGCTACAAAGGGAGTAATAATGCACCTTGGACTTCACGGAATATGATTTTATCCGGTATCGTTATTCTGTCGTTTTTAGGGCTACATTTTTATGATTTTTGGTTTCCTGAGATGAATTATAAATACGTAGAGGTTTTACCTCTCAACTCTGAGCGTTATTTTGAGGAAATGATTCATAAATTTCAAAATCCAATTCGAGTAGGAATTTATTCACTTTCATTTTTATTTCTGGCCCTTCACTTATATCACGGTTTTGCTTCTTCTTTCCAGTCCGTAGGGGTTAATAATAAATATTCTAAAGCATTTAAACCTTTTGCAGTGGCATTTTCTGTTATTGTCCCTTTAGGTTTTGTTTTCATTGCATTGTTTCATTATTTTAAAGCTTTTTAATATGACCAGATTAAATTCTAAGATACCCAAAGGAAAGCTTTCAGACAAATGGACTAACCATAAGGCACACATTAATTTAGTCAGTCCAGCAAATAAAAGATTATTAGATATTATTGTTGTAGGAACTGGATTAGCAGGGGCTTCAGCTGCTGCCACTTTAGCAGAATTAGGCTATAATGTAAAAGCTTTCTGTTTTCAAGATTCTCCAAGAAGAGCTCATTCTATTGCAGCCCAAGGAGGAATAAATGCAGCAAAAAATTATCAAGGAGATGGAGATTCCACCTATCGTTTATTTTATGATACAATAAAAGGAGGGGATTATCGCTCGCGAGAATCAAATGTTCATCGTTTATCAGAGGTCTCTACAAACATAATTGATCAATGTGTTGCTCAAGGAGTCCCTTTTGCCCGTGATTATGGCGGACTGCTAGATAATCGATCTTTTGGTGGTGTATTGGTTTCAAGAACTTTTTACGCAAAAGGGCAAACAGGTCAACAGTTATTATTAGGTGCTTATTCTGCTATGAATAGACAAATTGGGCGAGGAAAAATTAAAATGTACAACCGTCATGAAATGATGGACTTAGTCTTAGTAGATGGTAAGGCAAGAGGTATTATTGCACGTAACTTAGTAAATGGAAAATTAGAAAGACACGGTGCCCATGCAGTTGTTATAGCTTCTGGGGGATACGGGAATGTTTTCTTTCTTTCAACTAATGCGATGGGTAGTAATGTTTCTGCAGGATGGAAAATACACAAAAAAGGAGCACATTTTGCTAACCCTTGTTTCACACAAATTCATCCTACCTGTATTCCTGTTTCAGGAGATCATCAATCTAAATTAACTTTGATGTCTGAATCGTTAAGAAATGACGGACGAATATGGGTTCCCAAAAAATTAGATGACGTAAAAGCAATTCGAGAAGGAAAATTAATGCCTACCGAAATTTTTGAACAAGATCGTGATTACTATTTGGAAAGACGTTATCCAGCCTTTGGTAATCTCGTTCCAAGAGATGTAGCTTCAAGAGCAGCCAAAGAAAGATGTGACGCAGGCTATGGAGTTAATAAGACCGGAGAGGCTGTTTATCTCGATTTTGCAGCTGCAATTACTAGATATGGAAAAGAAAAAGCTCATGTCAAAGGTTTGGATGAGAATGACTCCATTCTAGTTAAAAAGTTAGGTCAAGAAGTTGTTAGATCTAAATATGGAAATTTATTTCAGATGTATGAAAAAATTGTAGATCAAAATCCATATGAAATACCAATGATGATATATCCCGCCGTACATTATACAATGGGGGGTGTATGGGTTGATTATAATTTAATGACAAGTATTCCCGGTTGTTATGCAATTGGAGAAGCAAACTTTTCAGATCACGGAGCAAATCGTCTGGGTGCTTCCGCCTTAATGCAAGGTTTAGCCGATGGCTATTTTGTTCTGCCTTACACAATTGGAGATTATTTAGCTGATGATATTAGAACTGGAAAGATTGACACTGATTTACCTGAATTTCAAAATGCCGAAGTATCTGTAAAATCTCAATTAAAAGCTTTTATTAATAATAAAGGAATAAATTCTGTTGATTATTATCATAGGAAATTGGGTAAAATTATGTGGGATAAATGTGGGATGTCTCGAAGTGAAAAAGGTTTAAAACAAGCTATAACTGAAATTAAAGCATTGCGAGAAGATTTTTATGAAAATGTAAATGTTCCCGGTACTACTAGTGAATTCAATGAGCAATTAGCCAAAGCAGGACGTGTGGCAGACTTTTTAGAATTGGGAGAATTATTTGCTAAAGATGCCCTAGAAAGAACGGAGTCTTGCGGAGGACATTTTAGAGAAGAATCACAAACTCCTGAAGGAGAAGCCCTGCGTGATGACAAAAACTTCACATTTGTTTCTGCATGGGAGCATCATGGAGAACCCTCAAAAGCTAAATTGCATAAAGAGGATTTGAAGTATGAAGAAATTGAAGTAAAAACACGTTCGTATAAATAGATAATTATGAATCTGATATTAAAAGTATGGCGACAGCCCAATTCAGAAACTAAAGGAAAAATAGAAACATATCCTATTTCAAATATCTCTCCAGATATGTCTTTTTTAGAAATGATGGATGTATTGAATGAGCAATTGATGACTCAGCAGATTGATCCTATTGCTTTTGATCATGACTGTCGCGAGGGTATATGTGGAATGTGCTCTATGTTTATTAACGGAGAAGCTCACGGTCCAGATCGTTTAGTTACAACCTGCCAATTGCATATGCGTAAATTTAAAGACGGTGAGACAATTGTCATTGAGCCCTTTCGTGCAAAAGCATTTCCAGTAATTAAAGATTTAACAGTAGATCGTTCTGCCTTTGACCGAATTCAACATGCTGGAGGTTTTATAAGTGTTAATACCTCTGGAAACACTCAAGACGCCAACTCCATACCTATCGATAAGCACGACGCAGATAATGCGTTTGATGCAGCTACTTGTATAGGTTGTGGGGCATGTGTAGCCACCTGTAAAAATGCCTCTGCAATGTTATTTGTTTCGGCTAAAGTCTCCCAATATGCTCTCCTTCCCCAGGGTAAAATTGAAGCATCTGATAGAGTAATGAATATGGTAAAACAGATGGATGAAGAAGGTTTTGGAAATTGTACAAATACAGGTGCTTGTGAAGTAGAATGTCCGAAAGGAATATCACTTGAAAATATTGCTAGAATGAATCGTGAGTATTTGTTTTCAAACTTAAAAGGGTAACACATTGATCTATAAATTTTTTCATTTTGTGAAATTAAATAATATTTATATCTAGTTTTTCGAAATTGGAGACAGCCTTACTATAATTTCAACTAAAAGGACCTTGTGATACCTTTTGTCAAAGGCTTTTAATCTAGGTTTAATTGATAATGTTTGAATAGATTTATACATGATTGTTTGTGATAAAGCATATTGTCAATAAGAGTACCATCCATATCAAAAATGATTGCCCTAGGGTAGGGCATCTATTATTTTTTTAACAAACACACCAATTTTACTAGGTTCTAACCAACGAGTAACAATAACCATATCCATATCTGGAACAATAACTATGAAATTTCCGCCAAATCCAGCTGCATAAAAAACATCTTCACCAATACCTTCCCAGTGGCGAGAGGTTCCTTTTTTATTAAGCCACCACATAAAGCCATAGTTTACCTGTGAGGGTGAGGATTGTGTGGCATTAGTAATCCATTGTTGACTTATTAGCTGATTTCCCTTCCAATTTCCTTTATTTAAAAAAAGTAATCCAAAACGGGCATGATCTTCTGTATTGATAAATAATCCACCCCCTGAGTGCCCTCCGCCAGTGACTGATTGAACTTTATTGCCATCTAGATTTACCCAGGAATTATTATAACCAAACCATCGCCAAGTTGAACTCGCTCCTATAGGATCCATAATGTATTTTTTTAAAACCTGAGGAAGAGCTTTGCGCCAAACCTGAAGCAAGGAATAGGCGAGTAGATTGACTCGAACATCATTATATTCAAAATGGGTTCCAGGCTTATGATAAATTCTATTTTTCCAATCATCGACATCACCTTGCATTGGAGGTCGATCTGACCAGTCGTACCCACCCCAGAGTATTCCAGACCAGTCTGAAGATTGATTTAATAAATGTTGCCAAGTAATTTGTTGGTTATGTTTTCCATCAAACTTATTGTCCCAAACATATTTTGTAACATTATCTTGAACTTGAAAAATCCCCTTGTCTACAGCTAATCCTGCAATAGTAGAAAGATAGCTTTTGGTAACACTAAAGGTCATGTCTACCCGTTTAGTATCTCCCCAAGAAGCAATCAGATAGCCATTTTTTAAAATCATTCCAGTTGGTTCTCCACGTTTTTTAGTAGGACCCAGAATTTTATGATAAGGTTCTCGCTCAAATCCTTTTAGAATTGC
>Ga0307998_1000690_pt1 | contig 18891 bp, 15 predicted proteins | sample Davwhametageno37_FD_203147 | JGI IMG/M metagenome (GOLD analysis project Ga0307998, IMG submission 203147) | Marine microbial communities from Davis Island wharf, Antarctic Ocean - #37 | ecosystem: Environmental > Aquatic > Marine > Unclassified | place: Antarctic Ocean: Davis Island wharf... | reverse complement strand
GGTTGCCGGTTTTACTATGGCGGTCGGCTTCACCGCGCCAGTTGATAGTGTAGGTGTCCCAACTGGCCCTGCACCACTTAGCGGACTTATGAGTGCAGCCTTTGCCGACATGGATGGTCGCAATATCTTGGGTTCTGTCATCCCGTCCTTCGTAAAGGCATTTGGTGTGATCTTGTTGATGGCGATCGCGTCTGCTGCTGTGGTATCCAGTGGCCTTGGCTTGTTCATCAGTGCATTAGCGACCCTACCCCGTCTTGGCCGCGGCGGTGCGTGGATTGCCAACAAGATCATCGGCAACCACCAACGCAAAGTCCGCTCTGGCTATCAACGTTCTCCCTTTGGCAAAGTGATGGAAGCCATCGTTGGCAACCCAATCATGCCACTGGTTATGGCGGGATTCGTATTTGTGTTTGTCGGCACCACCTACATCTACTTTGGTAACAACAACAAAGGTATCGAATTCTTCGTTGAATCAGAGCCTGAACAGGCTGTTGTTTATGTTTTGGCCCGTGGGAACCTAAGTCTTGATGAAAAAGATGTGTTGGTGAAGCAAGCCGAAGACATCATTGGCGCACATCCGGGCATCGACACTGCGTTCGCCTTTGCAGGCAAAGGTGGCTTAAACGCCAATACAGGCGGCGCACAGGCCCCGATGGATACCATTGGGCAAATCCAACTGGAAACCATCCCGTGGGAAGATAGGCCAAACAGCCGCGAAGCATGGTTCACTGTTCCCTTCACTGATTATGTCATTTCGCGCGAAGTGAAGGCAGAAGCATTTGACGGCGACACCGTCATTGATGAGCTGACTGCACAGTTGAAAGAAATCCCCGGCATCAAGATTGAAATTCTCAACCTTTCGCGTGGCCCAGCCAGTGGGAAACCTGTGCACCTGCGGATCAAAGGTGATGACTGGGATAATTTATTGACCGCCGCAACAGCTGCGCGCCAACAATTTGACGCAACGCCGGGACTTTTTCTTATTGAGGATACACGGCCGCTGCCCGGGATCGACTGGCAAATCAACGTGGATGTCCAAAAAGCGGGTCGTTATGGTGCCGATGTGGCAACCGTTGGGGCGATGGTTCAACTTGTTACCCGCGGCTTGCTCTTGGACACCATGCGCGTTGACAGCTCTGATGAGGAAATAGAAATCCGCGTGCGTCTACCTGAAAACGATCGCGTTCTAAGCACCCTTGATACCCTGAAGGTACGCACCCGTGACGGTCTTGTTCCATTAGCCAACTTCATCACGCGCACGCCAGTTCCGAAACTGGCCCAAATTAATCGTATTGGGCAAAAACGTTATTTCGATGTAAAGGCCGGACTTGAAAACGGTTTGCGCAAATTGACCCGCACCGTTGATGTTGACGGCGAGGAGGTTGAACAGATCGTCGCAACACTGCGTCCCAACAAAAGCGGAAACATCACTGATGTAGATGATGTTCGCTATAAAGTCTTATCGCTTGATTCAGCGGTCACCTCTACGCAATTGAACACCCTGATCGCAGATGAAGCCATTCAATGGCAACCCATAACAGCGGGCGAACGGATTGAGCAACTCACCAAATGGCTCGACACGGATCCATTTGCGGCGGGTCTCGAACATGAGTGGACGGGCGACCAAGAGGATCAAGCGGAAAGCGGTGCCTTCTTGATGAACGCCTTTGCAGGTGCACTTGGTTTGATGTTCATTATCCTGCTCGCACAATTCAACAGTGTCTATAACGCCGTTCTGGTTCTTGCCGCCGTGGTTCTTTCAACGACTGGCGTATTGATCGGTATGTTGGTGATGGATCAAGCGTTCTCTATCATTATGACAGGTACAGGGATCGTCGCGCTAGCTGGTATTGTTGTGAACAACAACATCGTGTTGATCGATACCTATCAGGAATACGAACGCTACATGCCGCGGATCGAAGCCATCATTCGGACAGCCCAAGACCGCATTCGGCCTGTATTGCTCACCACAATTACAACAATGGCTGGCCTCGCACCGATGATGTTTGGCCTAAGCCTTGATTTCGCCGGCGGCGGTTACACAATCGATAGCCCAACCGCGCTTTGGTGGAAGCAACTGGCAACAGCCGTTGTCTTCGGCCTTGGGATAGCAACGGTTCTCACACTAATGATCACGCCGTCCTTGCTGGCTATGCGAGTCTGGGCAACAACTTACGTGCTTTGGTTCGCCAGCTTACTCGCGAAACTGTCATTGGGGCGCGCCAGCAAATCCGCACGTGACTGGGCCCTGCAAAAACAAGCACGCAAAGCCACGAGCAATGAAGTGCTTTGGGAGATCGAGGACAATGAACCATCCGCGTCCATAAAACCCGCCGAATAAGAAAAGGGGACCACAATAGGCCCCCTAACTTCATCTTACCAAATAAAATCTGGGGAAAACTGCAGGTCGGGGGCCAAGCCCCTTTGAACCAAGCCTCCAAAACCGCGCCCTAACCTACAGTTTCATCAGCCTGTTGACGGTGCCAAAGCTGTGCATAACGCCCATCGCTCTTAAGCAACTCATCATGCGTGCCCGTCTCAACAATCAAACCCTTTTCAAGAACAATTATGCGGTCAGCTTCTGCAATCGTGCTCAGACGGTGTGCAATGGTCAAAACCGTGCGACCCCGCCCTGCTTGCATCAATGATTCTTTGATGTCCTGTTCGGTCTCGGAATCCAGCGCAGATGTCGCCTCATCCAACAACAAAATTGGCGGGTCTTTCAACAAAGTCCGCGCGATACCAACGCGTTGTTTTTCACCGCCCGACAATTTCAGACCACGTTCGCCAACTGCAGTCTCATATCCATCAGGCAATTCCATGATAAAGTCGTGGATTTGTGCTGAACGTGCAGCGTCCTCGATCTGCTCTTGGGTCGCGCCATCAAGACCATATGCGATGTTGTAGCGTATGGTGTCGTTGAACAGAACCGTATCCTGTGGCACCACGCCAATGGCTGCGTGCAGGCTCTCTTGTGTCACGTCACGGACGTCTTGCCCGTCAATGCGAAGCGCGCCTCCAGACACGTCATAAAAACGGAACAGTAAACGACCGATTGTTGATTTTCCTGAACCCGTCGAACCAACAATAGCAACCATTTGACCAGGTTTTGCCGTAACAGAGACCCCCTTCAAGATGGCGCGTTCTTTATCATAGCCAAAGTGGACATCGTCTAATTCGATTTCACCGCCTGTAATTTTTAAAGACTTAGCATTCACCGCATCGCTCACATCCGCTGGCTGCTCCAACAAATTGAACATTTGTCCCATGTCGACCAGTGCTTGACGGATTTCGCGATACACCGACCCCAAGAAGTTCAGTGGCAGCATGATCTGGATCATTAGTGCGTTGACCGTCACAAAATCTCCAACCGACAGGTCCCCGCTCTCGACACCAAGAACAGCCAAAATCAGCACTCCGACAAGGCCCGCAGAAATAATCAGAGACTGCCCAGAATTGAGCCATGCAAGAGAGTAAGACGTTTTCAACGCAGCGGCTTCATAACCTGCCATCGCCTTATCATACCGCGTGGCTTCTCTCTTTTCTGCACCAAAGTATTTCACAGTTTCATAGTTCAACAAACTGTCGACGGCTTTTTGATTGGCATCCGTGTCTTGTGCATTCATCACGCGGCGCAACTTCACACGCCACTCCGTCACCTTGAAAGTAAACCAAATATAAACAGCGATAGTTACGGTCAAAATAGCCAGATATCGGAAGTCAAAATACCAACTGAACGCAACCGCAACCATCAACAATTCTAGAACTAGTGGCCCAATTGAAAACAACAAAAACCGCAGCAAGAATTCGACGCCTTTAACACCACGTTCGACAATACGGCTTAAACCACCGGTTTTACGGGTAATATGATACCGCATACTTAGTTGGTGGATATGCTCGAATGTCTCTAGCGCCAATGCGCGTAGCGCACGTTGAGCCACGGGCGCAAAAATCGCATCACGCAATTGCTGAAATCCCACGTTGAGTAAGCGGGCAAGTCCGTATGCGACAACCAAACCAAGTGCACCCAAGGTAAAGACTGACGCAAGGTCTCCCGACAAAACATCGACAGCTCCACCAGCAAGAAACGATGTCCCAATCGCCACGACTTTTGAAAGGATCAATGCAAGCATGGACCAAACAACCCGTCGTTTCACCCATTGTTTGTCAGCAGGCCAAATATAGGGGCTAACTTTGCGCAAGGTTCGCAAGCCAGAGGCACGCTCTTCTTGTTCTAAGGTTAGAACAGGCGCATCAGAAATTCTGGGAGACATATACAATCCTAAATAAAGGGTCTCTTAACATAGGCCCCTCTTTTAGGATGTGCCAGTCACCCAGCACATATTCTGTTGTCTACGTTTATGCGAATCGGCTTAGTGCATCGTTTAGTCGGGCAAATCAAATACTTGCCCGGGATAAATCAGATCCGGGTCTTTGATTGAGTTCGAATTTGCTTCGAAAATACGCACAAACAACGTGCCGTCGCCATAACGGTCTCGCGCAATCGCCCAAAGCGTCGCGCCTGTCTGTACTGTAATGGCCTTAACCGGTGCGTCGCCGTTGCCTGCCGCGGCCTCAAGCACTTCAGGCGCCTCGCGCTTAAACGGGGTCTCGACGCGGCTGGTAACATCACCCTCTACGTCCACTTCGTCCACGCGCAGTGTGTATACGCCTGTATCAACGTCAGGCAGATCTCCACGCCAGCGGCCAGATGTATCAACGTCTAGTGTGGTGATGACTCTATTGTCCAAATAGACACGAACTGATGCAGCCTGCGACTGAGCGCGCCCGCTTAATAAAACATCGCCCTCTTCCGAATAGCTGATGGTGTCAATTTCAACGTTGGACATGAGTTCGGGTGCGCTGGAACGGCTGATCACTTCAACGCCACTCTCGTCTGACTTCAGAATAGCGACTTCAGTTTTGGCTTCCTCGATGACCAAAATTGGTTGTTCTGCTGCCAGAAACTTTTGCTCTTCGATCTTGGAACCATCAGTAACATCGACTTTAGGCTCATCAACATCAACTTTGGGCTCTGCAACATCAGCCTTGGCCTCTTCAATATCCGTTGCAATGTCAGCCTCAGCTTCAACTGCAGCCGCTATCTCTGGAACGACGACTTTATCGGCAACCACAACAGCAACTTGTTCTTCTACGTTAGCTTCAGCTTCAACGTCAGTTATTTCTTCAGCACTCTCAAAAACAGGATCAACCTTGTTTGTCTCCATCGCCGCCACCTCAACCTCTTCGACCTTCGCAACGACGGTTTGTGGAGCCAAGATTATGTCGGCCGCAGCCATTTCGAGATCACCCGCTTGCTGAACAACACTTAAAATCTTTGGATCCGATGATGGCTCCAGAAAGGCAACAATTGCGAAAGTTCCGTCATTACCCACGGTAACGCTGGAGTTCTCAATTTCATCAACGAACAAGGTCACTTTCGCATTCGGTTCACCCCGTCCCGCTAAAATGGTCAGCCCATCAGCTTCGCTGCGAACCTCGTCGATGCTGGGTGAAACAGGCTCAACAACAGCAATCTCTTCTGCTGCTCCATTCACAGGCTCTTCTTCAACTTCTGTCACAGGCGCATTGGCAGCAGAAACTGGCTTAGAAACGTCTGTCAGTGGTGCCTCTTCCACAGTTAAAGCAATCACCTGAGCCGCACCTTTAAGTTTATCATTTGGTTTAAGAACCGCAAAATACATACCCGCACCAACAGCTGCAACGGCCAAGACACTGGCACCTACTAAGGGGCCTGCGTTTGCGCTCAAAAAAGCTGCTAGTTTGCTCATCTTAAGTTCCTTCGGTGCACCACACGCAGTGACATGAAATCGGGCCATTAAATAACGACCCATATAGATTGAGCTTACATAACAAGCGCGGTATGAGCGGTCAAAACCCGATGGGTCAAATTTTGCATAATTTCTCGTGTACAGGAGCGTTTCATGTCCCCTAAATCAGTCTGCGTCTATTGTGGTTCTCGCGCCGGTATTGATCCAGCCTATGCGGTCGACGCGCATAACATCGGTGCCGCGCTAGCCGAAAATGGATGGCGTTTGGTTTATGGTGCGGGCGATGTTGGCCTAATGGGAACTGTCGCTCGCGCAGCACAAAATGTGGGTGGCGACACCTTTGGCGTCATTCCTCAACATCTTGTCGATTGGGAGGTCGGTAAGACCGATCTGACAACATATATTGTTACCGAGACAATGCACGAGCGTAAAAAGGTGATGTTCATGAACTGCGACGCGGTCGTGGTTCTACCAGGTGGTGCGGGGTCATTGGATGAGTTGTTTGAGGCTCTCACATGGCGTCAATTGGGTCTACATGAAAAACCTATTTATCTTTTAAATACAAACGGCTATTGGGACCCATTAATTTCACTTGTGAAACATGTTGTGACACAAGGTTTCGCAGATGCCAGCCTGTTGGATTATATCACAGTGGTCCCAGATGCCGCTGCTGCAACACTTGCTTTGCATGAGGCTTTTTCCTGAGACCAAACAGCTATTGAATAAAGTGCCAGCGCAGTCCAAATTATCGCGAAGGCCACTATATGCCAACTTGAAAACGGTTCAGCAAATACCACTACGGCGCACAAGAACTGCAAGGTTGGGTTTAGATATCCAACCAAACCAATCGTTGCCATACTCGCCCGCCGTGCTGCAAAACTGAACAGTATCAGTGGAACTGCTGTAAGGGGACCGGCGAAAATCAACAGTCCTGTGGTCACCAAATCTTGCCCAAATGTAGCTTCCCCATTGTGCCATGTTAGCAACAGAAAAATCACAGCGAATGGCGCGACCATGGTCACCTCGGAGGTGACAGACACAACGGGTCCAACCGACAGTTGTTTTTTCAAGAGCCCGTATATCGCAAATGTTCCAGCCAATGTCAGTGAAACCCATGGTGCTCCACCCAATCCATAAGTCAGTGCGCTAACCGCCACCGCTACTAAGGTAATTGCAGTCCACTGCAGACAACCTAATCTCTCACCGAAAAAGAACCAACCAAGGACAACAGATACCAGCGGATAGATATAATACCCTAAGCTGGCTTGGGTTGCCCGTTCGGTTTCGATCGACCAGATGAAGAGGAACCAATTGGCAAGGATCATTAGGGCTGCAAGGACAGTTAGGCATGTGCTGCGCCGATCAGAAAATGATCCACGCACTTCCCGCAGACGTCCCTGCGCTCCCAGCAATATGACGAAAAACACAAAGGACCACACCGTCCGGTGCGCCAAAATTTCTATTGCAGGAACGTTAGACAGTTTTTTGTAGATAAGGGATGACAGCCCCCAAATGATGCAGGAACCGATCATGGCTAGGATGCCCTTGGTGGATGCTGTCATCGTAACCTCACGTGTTGGGAGCGATCTGCGTCAAGTAATGGGTGTACACGACGCAAAACGCCCTAACTTTTCGGCCAGGGCGTTTCGACTAAGCATCTAGGCTCGCTTACATGCGTGATGCAACGTTTTCCCAGTTCACAAGGTTTTCCATAAAGTTGGTCAAGTAGACTGGGCGCTTGTTCCGGAAATCAATGTAATAGGAGTGCTCCCAAACATCGCAACCCAGCAGTGCAGTTTGACCGAAGCAAAGTGGGTTCACGCCGTTTTCTGTCTTTGTCACAGCCAATGAACCGTCAGCATTCTTAACCAACCATGCCCAGCCTGAACCGAACTGACCAGCGCCTGCCGCAGCGAATTGTGATTTGAAACCGTCTATAGAGCCAAAGTTCTCTTTAAGCGCAGCCTCCAACTCAGATGGCATTGCGCCTGAGTTAGGTGTCATCATTTCCCAAAACTGATTGTGGTTCCAAAGTTGGGAGATGTTGTTGAAGATGCCGTTTTGAGCCACAGAAGACGCATCATATGTGCCTTTGATGATCTCTTCGAGGGATTTGCCTTCCCACTCAGTGCCAGCAATCGCCGCGTTGCCGTTTGTGACATAGGCGTTGTGGTGCAAGTCGTGGTGGAATTCCATGGTTTCAGCAGACATGCCGTGTGCTGCTAGTGCGTTATGGGCGTACGGAAGATCAGGAAGTTCAAAAGCCATTCTATGGTCCCCTTTAGGATAAATTCATCTGTGCCTTTGGTTACATGAAGCGCGATCCACTTCAAGATCAAGGGGGAGTGGTTGCGTAAATATACGCAAAGTCCACAATCCCCCAGATTTCTTTACTTAAAGAAACCAACCTCAGATCCGTTTTGGGCTGCAACTTTCAGTAAATCCAACACATATTGCGCGTTTGAGCGAAAACAAACGATTTGGAAGGTTGTGTCATCTACCATCCAAAAGGCCGCGGCCACCTGAGCCATGCGCGTGCGGCGGAACATGCCTAGCTTGAAAGCATCTGGCGACAGATCAACCGGTGCCAGTTTCGCCATTACTTCGCGGGCATAAGGGCCAGAAACGCGCAGACATGCGCGTGCGTCCGATACATCCACTGCAAGCGCATGCGCCTTGCCCAGCCCAGTGTGCATCTTGACTAATGTGTCTGCCACCTGATCGTAGGGGCAAAGCACCAGCAACTCATCCGTACTCATCCAGCAGATGCCAGAAGCGCCATTGTGGTTAGCCTGACCTTGGGCTGGCATTTCGACACCTGTGGCGGAGGTCGTCGCCTTTTTCACAGCAGCTTTGCTCAAATCACCACGCAAAGTTATCATACCTTGCAGCCCGATCTCTTCGATCTTGGCGATACCGCTATTGTCTGTGGCCTTATCCAAGGCACTGATCAGATTAAACATTTGGCTTCTCCCCTTCGGGATCATAGAAAACTGCACTTACAATTCTGGCTTCATAGTTTTTGCCATCTGTGCCTGGGAAGGTGATGATCTCTCCCATGCGGTCCGGCCCATGCAGAACCAGCCCCATGGCAATACCACGAGCCAAGTTTGGCGAATGATAGCTGGACGTAACGCGCCCAATCATGACCCGCTGACCGTTGGCATTGGTCCCTTCACCCACCGCATAGGCACCGCCCGGCAAAGTAGTTCCATCAACCGTCTCAAGACCAACCAACTTCCAACGCTCATTGTTTACCATGTGTTCGCGCTCTTGGGCACGTTTCCCCAAGAAATCCGTTTTCTTCTTGGAAATTGCCCAGTTCAGGCCCAGATCCTGCGGAATGACTGTACCATCGGTTTCATCCCCGATCATGATAAAGCCCTTTTCGGCCCGCAAGATGTGTAGGCATTCGGTGCCGTAAGGCATAACACCCAGATCAGCACCAACCGCCATCAACGCATCCCAGAACGCCTGACCTTGTGAGGCAGGCACTGCGATCTCGTATGACAATTCGCCCGAGAACGAGATACGATAGGCCCGCACGTCAAAGCCGCCAAGCGTGCCGTCTTGCCACTCCATAAATCCAAATGCATCAGCGCTCACATCCATGCCACCCAGCATTTCAAGCGCTTTACGGGCGTTGGGGCCAACAACAGCGACTTGGGCGTATTGCTCGGTTGCATTGGCAACGTAGACGTTCCAATCCCACCATTCGGTCTGAAGCCATTCTTCCATGTGACCATGGATGGTTTCCGCTCCACCTGTGGTGGTGTGGCATAGGAATGTTTCGTCATCAATGCGGGCAACAACGCCATCATCGATCAGGAACCCATTTTCAGAACACATCAGGCCATAGCGGCATTTGCCAACCTTCAGAGAGCTCATCATATTGGTATAGAGCATATCAAGGAACTTGCCCGCGTCAGGGCCTTTGACGATGATCTTACCAAGGGTGGAGGCATCCAGCAGGCCAAGGTTTTCGCGTGTGTTCTTTGTCTCACGCATCACTGCTTCATGAACGGTTTCGCCGCTCTGCAAATATGCGTAAGGACGACGCCATTGACCGACAGGTTCCCAGTCCGCACCATTCGCTTCATGCCAATCATACATCGGAGTGCGGCGGATCGGTTGGAACACGTCACCACGTGCTTCGCCACCGATAGAACCCATAGAGATCGGGGTATACGGTGGGCGGAAGGTGGTAGTGCCAGTCTGTGGGATCGGTTGGTTGAGGCTGTCAGACAGGATCGCAAGACCGTTGATATTGCTCAGCTTACCCTGATCCGTCGCCATGCCAAGGGTCGTATAACGCTTGGCGTGTTCAACACTGGTAAAGCCCTCTTGGGCGGCCAGTTGCACATCGCTGACTTTCACGTCGTTTTGATAATCAAGCCATGCTTTGGACCGCAGTTTGTATCCCGCCCCTTGTGGCATCAACCACACGGGAAGCATCGCACGTTCAGTTGTTTTTTGAGCTATTGGCGCTTTGGCCACTTTCCCTTTGAACCCAGCCGTTTTTGCAGCAGCGTTGCCACAGACATTGGCATCATTGAGGATCGCATTCAGAGTTGTTTCACCGTTTGCAGCACCTGCAACACTCACAAAACCTTGGCCCTTATCGCCCAGTGGTGGGCGGTTTGGATCAGGACGGAAGCTGGCTTGGGATTCATCCCACGTCAGTTTGCCACCACAATGGGACCATAGGTGGACCACAGGGGACCAGCCGCCAGACATAGCTACCGCGTCGCATGCGATCTCTTCCAGTACAGCGCCTTCGCCTGCTTGGGCGCAAATTTCAACGCCATTGACACGTTTTCCACCTTTAACGGACGAAATTCCGTGACCCATCATTATGCGAATGCCCAGCGCCTTGGCTTGCGCCATAAGGTCGCTGTCATCCCCTGCGGGACGGGCATCGATGATCGCAGGGACATCAAGGCCCGCATGCTTCAACGCAATCGCGGTGCGGTATGCGTCGTCATTATTTGTAACAACAACTGTGCGATCACCTGAGGATACTCCATAGTTGACCGCATAGTCACGGATCGCCGAAGCAAGCATAACGCCCGGCACATCATTGCCCGCAAAGCTAAGGGGACGTTCAATCGCACCAGTGGCCGTGATGGTTTGCGCCGCACGAATGCGCCAAAGGCGGTGGCGTGGACCAGCCATTTCTGGGGCGTGGTCGGTCAGGCGTTCATAGCCCAAGACATAACCGTGATCGTAAACACCTGCGCCCATCATACGGGTGCGGATTGTGACGTTATCCATCGCCTCTAGTTCAGCAGTGATTGCGGTGACGAAATCCTCAGCGGATTGTCCATCGATCACACCACCATCCACAACCGCGCGGCCACCCAAATGGGCGGTTTGCTCGGCCACGATAACCTTGGCACCTGAGGCCGCAGCCGCTTTGGCAGCTTGAAGCCCCGCGATACCGCCACCAACGACCAAGACATCACAGAATGCATAAAAATGCTCATAGGTATCCGCGTCGCGATCTGTCGCTTTGGGTGCAGCACCAAGGCCCGCGGCGTGGCGGATGATTGGCTCATATACGTGCTTCCAGAAGGACCGCGGATGGATGAACATTTTGTAGTAGAAACCCGCTGGCATAAAACGGCTCAGTTTCGCATTCAACGCGCCCACGTCATATTCAAGGCTAGGCCAGTGGTTCTGACTTTTGGCTTTGAGGCCCTCAAACAACTCGGTCGTGGTGACGCGTTGGTTTGGCTCAAACTTACCGCCTTCGCCCATTTGGACCAGTCCGTTTGGTTCCTCAGAACCCGAGGCCACAACGCCGCGCGGGCGGTGGTATTTGAACGAACGGCCCATCAGGACCTGATCATTGGCAAGCAAGGCAGAGGCAAGCGTGTCGCCCTCGAACCCTTTGAGTGTTGTGCCATTGAAGCTAAAGCTAAGCACTCGGGATTTGTTCAGCAGGCGGCCACCTGTGGCAAGACGTGTGCTCATAATGTTTGGCCTTGGATTGTGCAGAGCGCTTGGGAGCCGCCGGCGGGGATATTTTCAGAACAGCAGAAGATCATGAGAATGCCCCCCGTAACCAACCGGGCCGTTTGGCTGAGATAATGTCGCAAATTTCTTTTGGCGGTTCGTAGGTTTGGGCAGAATATGTGCCGAATACTTCGAGGGTCATGGTGCAACGCGCGGCGTGGAACCATTTTCCACAACCGTTGTTGTGACGCCAGCGTTCTAGGTGAACGCCCTTGGGATTTTGACGCATGAACATATAGTTCTCAAAGTCCTCGTTTGAGGATTCTGGTCCAAAGCGCTTAAGATGCGCCTCGCCACCTGCGTGGAATTCTGTTTCTTCTGCGGTGATCCCGCAGCATGGGCATTCTAGAACTAGCATGAACGCTCCCCTTTGATATTTTTAGCAATCAGGCGCAAAATTAGGCTTGTGAGTTTCATCAGTGCGCCACCCCTGCTGCTACGCTCTCGTCGATAAAGCGGCCTTCAATAAAGCGCTCCATGCCGAATGCGTCTGTCAGTGGGGATGATCCTTTGGCCATCAGCTCGGCCATGGCCCAACCTGATCCCGGGATCGCTTTGAACCCGCCTGTCCCCCAACCGCAGTTGATGAACACCCCGTCCACTGGTGTTTTTGATAGGATCGGTGATCGGTCTCCTGTCACGTCCACAATACCGCCCCATTGACGCAGCATTTTAAGGCGTGAGAGCATTGGGAAGGTTTCGTTCAACGCCCTTACCGTTTCCTCGACATGGTGGAACGATCCACGTTGGGTGTAGTTGTTGTAGCCGTCTGTGCCGCCACCAATGACCATTTCACCTTTATCTGACTGGGACAGGTAGCCGTGCACGGTATTGGCCATAATGACCACGTCCATTGCCGGTTTGATCGGCTCGGACACCAGCGCCTGAAGGGCCACAGATTCAAGGGGCAAACGGAAGCCTGCCATATTGGCAAGATCGCCAGAATGTCCCGCGACCACTATGCCCAGTTTATCGCAATCAATCGCGCCTTTGGTGGTGTCGACGCCAACCACCTTGCCGCCTTCGCGGCGGATGTTGGTGACTTCACATTGCTGGATCACGTCCATGCCCATATCAGAACAGGCACGCGCATAACCCCATGCGACCGCATCGTGGCGGGCCGTGCCACCGCGTGCTTGCCATAAGCCACCCAAAACGGGGTAACGGGGCCCCTCAAGGTTGATAATCGGGCACAGCTCTTTAACCCGCTGGGGGTTGATCCATTCGGTTGGAACACCCTGCAATGCGTTTGCGTGTGCTGTGCGTTGATACCCGCGTACTTCGTGCTGGGTTTGCGCCAGCATAATCACACCTCGTGGGCTGAACATAACGTTGTAGTTCAGGTCTTGGGACATCGTTTCATATAGTGAGCGCGATTTCTCATAGATAGCAGCTGATGGGTCCTGCAGATAGTTTGAGCGAATGATAGTCGTATTACGCCCAGTATTGCCTCCGCCAAGCCATCCCTTTTCGACGATAGCCACATTCGTGATACCAAAGTTTTTGCCCAAATAATATGCGGTCGCCAAACCGTGGCCGCCTGCCCCGATAATGATCGCGTCATATTTCGCTTTTGGCTCCGGGGCGCGCCATGCACGTTCCCAGCCAGAATGATAACGGATGGCTTCGCGGGCAATAGCAAAGGCTGAGTAACGTTTCATAAGCGTCGCTTTCGAATAAGGAGCAAAGTTGCAGCTGGCGGGATTCGCAGGTGTGGCATACCTTGACCTTGTTTTGGGTGACATACAAAAAAAGAGGATACTCTGCGCGGCACTTTTTTGCAATTTTGCGACACCGCGACAATGGACTGCAACACACGCCGATCAAATGGCTGTGGGTTGGCGCAACACGCGTCCAATTGCCCCTTTTTTTAAAATCTTTGCGCGGTTACATCATGATTAGCTACAAAAGGGCGACGACATGGCGTTTTGGATCACTACAATTTTATTGGCACTAGTCGTTGCGGGACTGTTTGCCCTTGTGCTGCTACGCCGCACGGACATACCCGATGGCGCTGGTGATTATGATTTGCGGGTTTACCGTGATCAGTTGACCGAGGTCGATCGCGATCTGGAACGGGGTGTTTTGACGCCAGAAGATGCCAAACGAGTACGCACCGAAATTTCGCGCCGTATTTTGGCAGCTGATGCGGAACGCACCGTCGATACGGATTCCACACGAGGCGCGCCTAAAATTGTCTCTGCTGTTGTTGCGCTTGTTTTGGTTGGGGGCAGCTTAGCTCTTTATAAAGGTATTGGGCCAATTGATGGCCTAGGTGCACCTGGCTATGCCGACTTTGCGTTGGCCGATCGGATTGCATTCGCTGAAACTCTTCGTGAAAGCCGCCCGTCTCAGGCACGTGCCGAAGATAGCCTGACCAATTTGCCTCCGGTGGCTGAATTTAATACGGAGTACTTGCAACTTGTTCAAACTTTGCGGGACACAGTTGCTGAGCGACCTGACGACGTTCAAGGTCATGCCCTATTGGTGCAAAATGAATCCAACTTAGGTAATTTCATTGCCGCTTATCAATCTCAAGGGCGCATTATTGAGCTCATGGGCGAGGAAGCGACCGTTGAAGACTTCACAGGGTACACAGATTTGCTGATCCTAGCAGCAGGTGGATATGTCTCGCCAGAGGCGGAACAAGCTGCCCGCGTTGCCTTAAGCCGCGACCCTAATAACGGAATTGCCCGCTACTACATTGGTCTGATGCTTGCACAGACTGGGCGCCCTGACATGGCGTTTCGCATTTGGGATCGTCTGTTACAGATTGGCCCAGAAAGCGCGCCTTGGATTGCACCTATCCTTGAGAAAATACCTGAAATGGCGGTGCACGCTGGTGAAAACTATAAAATTCCAACAATAGGCAATGGCCGCCCGGGCCGTCCTGCAAATGGCCCAACAGCTTCTGACATCGAATCTGCTGGTGAAATGACGGGCGCTGAGCGCATTCAGATGATCGAAGGCATGGTATCTGGATTGTCTGACCGCCTTGCCACAGATGGCGGTTCAGCAGAAGAGTGGGCACAATTGATTGGTGCATTGGGTGTACTTGGTCGAACCAATCAGGCATTTGCTATATATAAGAATGCTGAAACAGTGTTTGCCGATGATCCATCCGGTTTGGACTTGGTCACTCGGGCAGCACAACGCGCTGGAGTGGCCGAATGATATTTGAAGACGTCACAGAGTTCAGCGCAGCCCTTAAGCCGATGCGCCCTATCATAGGGTTGGATTTAGGCACTGTTACGATTGGTTTAGCTGTATCGGATACGTTTCTCGGCGTCGCCTCCCCTTTGGAAACGATCAAGCGCAAGAAGTTCGGCCTTGATGCTGCACGTTTGATCGAAGTCATCGAAAAGCGTGAGATATGCGGTTTGGTCCTTGGACTTCCGCGAAACATGAATGGGTCAGAAGGGGCGCGGTGCCAATCCACCCGTTCCTTTGCCCGCAACCTTGAAAAAGTATGGCCCGGCCCAATCACCTTTTGGGATGAGCGCCTGAGCACCGTTGCAGCTGAACGTGCTTTGCTCGAGGCTGACACATCCCGCAAACGCCGCTCTGAGGTTATTGACCACGTTGCTGCAGGTTTCATCCTGCAAGGATTGTTGGACCGCTTACAAGTCGTAAGGAAAGCATCATGACAACCCCCCCAGTTTGGCGGCGCAACGAAATCGAAAGCCCATGTATTCAAATCTGTGTAGTGCATCCCGAAACACGGCTGTGTACTGGCTGCAATCGTTCCATAGATGAAATTGGGCGTTGGTCTAAAATGCACCCTGATGAGCGCTCAGAGATAATGTCAGAACTACCAAATCGGCAATCAGGCCCCAAAGGGCGGCGTGGAGGTCGGGCCGCACGCTTAAAGCGTTAGTTACCCTATCATCGCTTTGCGCAGCATATTTACCGCTACCAGCACTAAGAACACACCAAACGCTCGCTTCAATGGTTTTGCATCCATCGAATGCGCCAGCTTCACGCCCCATGGGGCAGTGACCAACGTCATGGCAATAATAATACCGAACGCGATCAGATTGATTGCCCCAATGGTCAGTGGAGGTACGTCCATCTTCATATCGACAAACAAGAATCCAATCACAGCCGGTACTGCAATGACTATGCCAAACCCTGCGGCTGTAGCCACTGCACGGTGAATAGCTGTATTGAAAAGGCACATCAAAGGCACACCAAAGCTGCCCCCACCTATGCCCATCAATACCGACATAAATCCAACCAATGGCGATAGAATAAACCTCAATGGGCCTTTTGGCATCGTCTGGCCCAGACGCCACTCTGCGCGTCCAAAGCTCATGTAAACACCAACGATCAGCGCCAGAATGCCAAAGATCGCCTGCAGCGTATTAGAACGCAGCTGCGAAACAACCATCATGCCAACAAGTGCACCCACAGCAATGCCTGGGGCCCAGCTGCGCAAGATATCCCAATCGACAGCACCCTTTTTATGGTGGCTGTGGACTGAGCGCACGGATGTTACGATTATCGTCGCCAATGAGGTTGCCAAACACATCTGCATTAATTGCGGACCATCATAACCAAGCGTCTGAAATGCATAAAAGAATGCAGGCACAAGAACGATACCACCACCAACCCCTAAGAGCCCCGCAAGGACGCCAGCAAAGGCACCAATGACCAAAAGAACAACAAGCATTTGGATCAACAACATCGTCTCTGGCATGATATTTCCTTTGAATTAGCCCGCTTGTGCGGCTTCGACTTCTTGAGCAGTCTGCGCCATTTGTGCGAGCGCCGCCAGAACCAGTTCAGGCCCTGCACCCGGTTTATTACCATCATCAGACAGCATACGTCGCCACCCACGTGCGCCAGGGCGACCAGCGAACAGACCCAACATATGACGGGTAACTTGGTTTAAGCGACCACCTGCCATCAAATGTGCTTCGATATAAGGTAGCATCTTGTGCACAGCTTGTTCTGCGGTAGTTACCTCGCCAACGCCAAAAATGACGGGATCTGCAGCACTTAAGATGTCGCTCGCCTGATGATAGGCAGCACGGCCAAACATGACGCCGTCCAAACCATTTTCAAGAAAATTAGTTGCCTGTTCGAGCGACGTCACACCACCGTTCACGGAGATATGCAAGTTGGGGAAGTAGCCCTTTACCCTATGAACCAATCCATAATCCAGCGGTGGCACTTCGCGGTTTTCCTTAGGACTAAGGCCTTTAAGCCAGGCCTTGCGCGCATGAATTGTCACACGTTCGCACCCTGCCCCAACGATCCGTGCCAGAAACTCAGGAAGGATCTCTTCAGGATCCTGATCGTCAACGCCTAAGCGGCACTTAACAGTCACCTCAACGTCCACCTCAGCACGCATGGCTGCCACACATTCAGCTACGAGCGCGGGATGTTTCATCAACACAGCTCCAAATGTACCAGACTGAACACGGTCAGACGGGCAGCCAACATTCAGGTTAATCTCGTCATACCCAACATCGGCCCCCATGCGTGCGGCCTTTGCCAATTCAACAGGATCAGAGCCGCCAAGCTGTAAGGCAACAGGGTGTTCGGCGACGTCATAATCCAACAAATGCATTGCTCCACCACGTACCAAAGCGGGAGACGTGACCATTTCAGTATAAAGCAACGTCTGTCCGCTTAGCTGACGGTGCAGGTACCGGCAGTGTCGATCGGTCCAGTCCATCATAGGCGCAACTGATAAGCGCGCAGAGCGCGAGACGCTGGATTTATTTGTGTTCATCAGCTTTTCCGATGGTTGAAGCAAATTATTTTATCCGCCGCACCTAGGTCACGACCCGTCTGCATTGGTTCAAAAGTGCAACTATCAGAAAATTGGTTCTAGACAAATGGAAACCAAGCGAACAATCCTTCGAGTTGGATTGATATAGCCTTGCATTAAAATTCGAAGATCACATATTTGTCTTTAACTACCCCTCGCGAACGCCTCCGCACCAAAGTTGATAACAACATTCCAAAGGAATACGGCGATGCTTTCTCTAACCTTAGGAATGATTGCGGCCTGCGCATGGGGTGTCCACGATTTTTGTATCCGCTTTGTGTCTCAACGTGGAGGCATTCTTCCTGCGATTGCAACCGTAATGGTTGGCGGGGCATTGTTCTTGCTCCCTATTTCGGGTGCTTTTGGAAATTGGTCAGCTATGACGCTGCAAAGCTTTGGCCTCAGCGTCATAAGTGGAGCAGTCTACCTTGTCGGCTGTATCAGCCTATACAAAGCATTTGGGATTGGTCCTGTGCGTGTGGTTGCCCCTATCGTGGGGTCTTACCCAATATTGTCGATCGGTTGGGCTGCCTTGATGGGCCAGCCCATTTTATGGGATCAATGGCTCGCTGTCGGCTGCGTCATCATGGGTGTCGCGATTGTCGGCATGTTGTCTGACCATTCTGAAAGCGACGGGTCGCAAAGGGCTGCAATAGGCTGGTCCTTGGTTGGCGCAGGTGGATTTGCAATAGCGTTCGCCGTTGGGCACCTCGCAACGCAAGTTGGCAGTGAATTGCCCGTGATATTAGTCACACGACTGACTGCTGCAACGGGTGCAATCATCCTATTGGCTCTATCCTCCGGAGCAAAAATACCCGAACGAAGCGCATGGCCCTTGTTGGCCTTAATGAGCTTACTGGATGCCTTAGCCCTTGGGATTGTTATCGCAGCAGGCAATCTACACCGTCCAGAATTTGCTGCCGTGGCAGCTTCAACTTTTGGGATAATTACAATTATTCTAGCTTGGCTGTTTTTGAAAGAGCGGATGACCGGAGGCCAATGGTTTGGTGTTGCGGTCTGTTTTTTGGGAATTGGCTATCTGGTGCTTTAGTTTTTAGCCAAATCGCAAGAAATTACAGTAATAAAAATCAGCCACTCATCGTTAAATTCGCAAAGAGCCGACCCTTTTAATGCATGCAAAAGAAGAACTTATAAGTAATCACCTCCAAACAAATCAAACTTGCTTAGCCAATTGCTCAGAAGATGCGCAGCTCTTACAACACTCAATTCCAATTCTTTAAATTTGATTAAATCTTAATGCCCGTTCCAACCAAGGAAATAATCAATCCATCTTTCCTCAAA
>Ga0307998_1000687_pt1 | contig 18916 bp, 19 predicted proteins | sample Davwhametageno37_FD_203147 | JGI IMG/M metagenome (GOLD analysis project Ga0307998, IMG submission 203147) | Marine microbial communities from Davis Island wharf, Antarctic Ocean - #37 | ecosystem: Environmental > Aquatic > Marine > Unclassified | place: Antarctic Ocean: Davis Island wharf... | reverse complement strand
ACAGCAATATGATTCTGGATGATGGCGGTGATGCTACCCAATTATTACATTTGGGTGTTAAAGCAGAGAGTGATATTTCTGTACTAGATACCCCTAAATCAGAAGAAGAGATTTGTTTATTTAATGCAATTAAGGCTAAATTAAAAACTGATGCTTCTTGGTATTCAGATCGTATCAAACATATTAAAGGCGTGACAGAAGAAACAACAACCGGCGTTCTGCGCTTAAATCAAATGTTTAGTGATAATGAGCTTGCATTCCCTGCTATCAATGTTAATGACTCTGTCACCAAGTCTAAGTTTGATAATCTTTACGGATGCAGGGAGTCATTAGTTGATGCAATTAAGAGAGCAACGGACGTTATGATTGCAGGAAAAATTGCAGTAGTTGCTGGGTATGGCGATGTCGGTAAAGGTTCTGCGCAGGCGCTTCGTGCACTATCAGCTCAAGTATGGGTAACTGAGGTTGATCCAATATGCGCTCTTCAGGCGGCCATGGAAGGCTATAGAGTTGTCACTATGGAATATGCAGCAGAACATGCTGATATTTTTGTGACAGCCACTGGAAATTACAGTGTGATTAATCACTCCCATATGGTTAAAATGAAAAATCAGGCTATTGTTTGTAATATTGGTCATTTTGATAATGAGATTGATGTAGCTTCATTGGACTCATGCAAGTGGGAAGAGATTAAGCCACAGGTAGACCATGTTATTTTCCCAGATGGAAAAAGAATTATATTGTTAGCAAAGGGTAGATTGGTTAATTTAGGTTGCGGAACAGGCCACCCAAGTTATGTAATGGGATCTTCATTTGCGAATCAAACAATAGCTCAAATAGAGTTATTCTCTAATCTAAAAAACTATCCATTGGGTGTTCATACATTACCTAAACATTTGGATGAAAAAGTAGCACGACTACAATTAGAGAGTTTAAATGCCGAATTGTCTGAATTAACAGATGAACAGGCTAGCTATATTGGGGTTGAGAAGTCAGGCCCATTTAAGCCTGAGCAATATCGATATTAAATTTATCGATGGAACCAAAAACCAATTATAGTTTTGAGTTCTTCCCTCCAAGTACTGAGGAGGGAATTGCAAAGCTACAGCTGACAACTCAAGCATTAATGAAATTTAACCCTGAGTTTTTTTCAGTTACATTTGGTGCGGGCGGTTCAACTAAAGAGAGGACTCTAGAAACAGTTCTAAGAATTAAAGGTCTTGGGTCTATCTCTGTACCTCATATTTCATGTATTTCATCAACAAGAGATGAGATACATGAATTATTGATGCGCTATAAAAGTAATTCCATAAAAGATCTAGTGGTGCTAAGAGGAGACAACCCATCCGGCGTTGTAAGTAATGGCGAGTTTAAATATGCGAACGAATTGGTTTCATTCATTCGGTCAGAAACATCTAACTATTTTAATATTCATGTTGCTGCTTACCCTGAATGCCATCCAGAGGCATCATCATCAACTGATGATATAGATAACTTTGAAAGGAAAGTATTGGCTGGTGCAAATAGTGCAATCACTCAATTCTTTTTTAATGTTGATGCTTATTTTAGGTTTATTGAGGAATGCCAATTAAGAGGTATCACTATTCCAATTATCCCAGGAATCATGCCTATATATAATATTAAACAACTAGCTAGATTTTCTTCTAATTGTGGAGCAGAAATACCACGATGGTTAAGGCTAAAGCTTGAAAGTTATGGCGATGATATTGTCTCTCTTAGAGCTTTTGGTGTTGATGTGATATCAGAATTATGCGAAACATTAATTCAGTATGGAGTACCTAGTATACATTTTTATACGCTTAATGAATCTGGCACAATTACAAAAATAATTAATAACCTTGAGAGCTAATGCAAGCTTAATTGAGCTGTTTGGTAGAGTGCATCTTCGACAAATAGATAATCATTCTCTCTGCCATTGTTCCATAGGGTCATCATAACAATCCACCTAACCTCATCAATTGAAATAATATTTTGACTTAATGCCATTGCACGATCAATGATAATTTCTCGTTCTATAGAATTAAGAACTTTTGCTTGCTCCAAAAATAATATAAATCCCAAACCATCACAGGCAATTTTCTCTAATTCAGACCCCGTAAATATTCTTAATTTATCATTAGCTTTTAATTCAGAGTTAAGAGGTATTTTATCTGCCATTAATTTTAATTGTGAAAACCAATCAAATGCTTTTTCAATTTCATCATTGTCAAATCCTGCCGCTTCTAACTCTTGGGCCATATTATTAAAATCTAATTGATTTTGAGTGCTAAGGTAGTTTTCGAACATATAAATTAGTAAATCAAACATATAAACTCCTTATATTTTTGCTTAAAACGACTTTAGCGATAATCATGGACCAAAAAAAGAGAAAAAAGTGCAGTACGCAGTATAATTATGTTTAAAATAAAAATATATAATTAGCACTTACTTAAGATTAATTTATCAGCTAACTATCAAATAATCAATGACAATATTAAATATTTTAAATTACCCAGACCCCAGACTTCATAATCTAGCGACTCCTGTAAAAAAGGTAACTGAAGAACATAAAAAATTAATTAAAGATATGGCGGAAACTATGTATGCGGCACCTGGTATTGGACTCGCAGCGACTCAAGTCAATCAGCATGAGCAAATTATAGTAATTGATATTTCTGAAAGCAAAGATTCCCTTCTTGTGTTAGTTAACCCTAAAATTATTGATAAACGAGGTGAGCAAGTTTGTGAAGAGGGTTGTTTATCTGTGCCAGGAATCTATGAGAAGGTTCAGCGAGCAGAATGGGTAAAAATCAAAGCGTTAGATGATTGTGGAAAGTTATTTGAGTTGGAAACTGATGGTTTATTATCAGTATGTATCCAGCATGAAATCGATCACTTGCTAGGAAAAGTTTTTGTAGAATATTTATCACCACTAAAGAAAAATAGGATTAAATCCAAAATGATTAAACAGTCTAAACAAAAAAAAATTTCTTAATCTAATTATATGAAAAATCATCTAAAGATTGTATTCGCAGGAACCCCTGAATTTTCAGTTCCGACTTTAATCGCTTTAAATACTGATTATTCTAAAGTCACTCATGTGCTTACTCAGCCAGATAAAAAGTCAGGAAGAGGCATGAGGCATTCACACAGTCCAGTAAAGAAAATAGCATTAAGTCTAAATATTCCTACACTTCAGCCTATAACATTGAAGGATAATGATATATACGAAGCTTTGCAGGCCTGTAATGCAGATATTTTGATTGTAGTTGCTTACGGATTAATTATACCAAAGAAGATTTTAGCTTTATTTCCGATGGGGTGTTATAACGTTCATGCGTCTTTACTTCCTAGATGGAGAGGGGCAGCCCCTATTCATCGTGCAATTGAGTCTGGAGACAAGACTACAGGAGTTACTATTATGAAGGTCGTGGAAAAGCTAGATGCAGGCCCCATGTTAATTAGTAAAAGTATAGATTTAGATAAAGGCATGACAACTGGTGAAGTTACAAAGAGCTTAGCAAATATAGGCGCAATATTAATGAGCCAAATAATTTCTTCTATTCAAGAAAAAGAAGATATCTCTGTTATTGAACAAAATGAATCTTTAGTTACATATGCTGAGAAAATAAATAAATCAGAATCACGATTAAATATGAATAACTCGTCTGAAATAATTCTAAGAAAAATTAATTCATTAAATCCTTACCCAGGAGCTTCAATTATTTTTAGAAATAAAATTTTGAAAATATGGAAAGCAGTAGCAGTATCAATAGAAAGTAAAGATGCAAGTAAGAATATGAGTATTGGGGAGTTATATACATATAATGAAGAATTGATTCTAAAATTAGAAAATGGAGTAATTAAAATAATGGAACTACAGCCTGAAGCTAAAAATAGGATGGATGCAAGTTCATTCATAAGAGGTTATGAAATAACTAAAATTGAGAAAATTAATTGATGCAGAACTCACAACTGTTATCAGCAAAAGTTTTAGAAAAACTACTTAGTGGGGCTAACCTAGATAAAAGTTTTGATGCAGTCTTTAGCAGTAATAAAAATGACAACCTAGAAATACAAGAGTCACAAATTAAGGCACTAACATATGGTTCAGTTAGGTACCTTGGTAAATCACGATTTATAATAAGTCAATTAGTAAAAAATAAGATAGAAAATAGGATGGTTGAATGCTTAATTCATATTGCACTTTATCAATTATCTCAAGAAAAATTTAACAACTTTACAATTGTAAACCAAGCAGTAGACGCAGCAAAAAAAATTGATTTCAGAAAAAGTAAATTTGTAAATGCAATATTAAGAAACTATTTGAGAAGTAAGGATAATTTGCACGAACTATTAAACCAAGAACTAGTAGCTAGATACAGTTATCAGAACTGGTGGATAAATAAAGTTAAGAGCGAATTTAAAAATGATTGGGAAGAGATCCTAGAAATTGGTAATCAACATCCCCCACTAACGCTTAGAGTAAACAAACGAAAGATTGATATTGAAAAGTATAGTAAGACTCTAATAAATAATAGTCTAGAGCACCAAGTAATATCAAATACAGGACTCATCGTTAATAACCCCTTAAATATAAAAGATATTCCAGGATTTTTGGAGGGCCATATTTCAGTCCAAGACTATGGGGCACAGATAGCAACAGAATTATTAGATATTAAGAAAGGTCAAAAAATATTAGACGCTTGCGCGGCCCCTGGGGGGAAAACATGCAATATCCTAGAGTCTGAGGATGTAAATGTTACAGCTCTAGAAATAGATAAAATAAGAGCTGATAAAATCTCTGAGAATCTAAAGAGATTAGATTTGAAAGCAAATGTAATACATGGAACATTATCGAATGAGAATTTATGGTGGGATGGGGGCCATTTTGATCGAATATTATTAGATGTTCCTTGCTCTGCATCAGGAATTGTTAGAAGACACGTAGATATAAAATGGCTTAGACAGATGAATGATTTGAAGAAATTTTCTGAAATTCAATATCTGCTATTGAAATCAGCATGGCCCTTATTGAACTCAGGAGGAAAATTACTTTATGTGACATGCTCAATATTTAGTAAAGAAAATAGAGATGTTATTGAAAGATTCAAGCAAGACTTTATGGATGTAAAAGAAATTGACCTAATATATCCAAATAACATTAAGCATATCAAGAATCAGTTGATTCCCTCAGAAAATCATGATGGATTATTTTATGCGTTACTTAAAAAAAATTAGTAATAATTTAATTTTAATATGTTTAGTTTTATTCTCAATTCATGCTAATTCGGTGGATAGAAAAATTGAAACTAACAATATTAGGTTAGATTTTGAAGGAGGACATTACTATCTAAGTTATTCTCAGTCGATACAATTACTTTCGGAGGCTAGAAAAGCACTAAGTAAAGGGATCCCGTTTCACTTTTTAGTTACAGCAACAATTTCACAAGAGAATAAATATGGGTTTAGTAACCTCAGACTGAGTAAAGAATTTCACTTTCAATTAAAGTATAAAAGCCTGCTGCAAAAATATATGGTGAGTGACATGAATGGTCAAAAAAGTTATTTTAATGAGATAGGTGAGGCACTTAACAAATTATCATATATAGAAAAATGGAATATCGGCCCTAGTAATTTCTTAGAGGAAGGTACATTAGAGTTAAAAACTAAATTAGATAAGAAATTTTTACCAAAAGCATTACAAATTAACTTTAATGATAAATCATGGGACATAGACTCGGAAATAAGAAAATATAAGATAGGTGAATTAAATTGAAATATATAATTACAACAGTTGCTTTTATTGGTATAGCGCTACTAATTTTATTGGCTAAATCTCTATCAAATTCTGAATTAGTATCAAGTGATACATTTAGGCTGTTATTGATATTTAATATAATTTTCGTTTGTGCATTAATTGTTCTAATTACAATTCAGATAGCAAAATTACTCCAAAACGTTAAAAAAGAAATCGTAGGAAGTCGATTAACAATGAGGCTAGTTTTATCATTTGCAACCGTTGTTATTATTCCAGTAACAATAGTTTATATGGTGTCTGTAAGTTTTTTAACGAAATCAATTGAGTCATGGTTTAATGTTAAAGTAGAATCAGCCCTCCAGGGGGGGTTAAGTCTGGGACAGAAAACACTGGATATTTTATTAAAAGATATTGAATTAAAATCTAAGAGTATGGCATATTCTATCGGAGCTGCAGATGAGTCATCAAGTGTAGAAATACTAAATGACTTAAGAGAAAAATTCTCAATTCAAGAAGCAATTATATTTGATGCTAACTCAAAAATACTAGGCGTTTCAGGGGATTATCTTACCCCTCTACCGGCACTGCCCAAACAAGAGGATTTATTGCGCGCCTCAGAAGGTTTTTTTGGAAAAATTGAAGAGATAGATGGAAAGATTTTCATGAAAGGATATGTAGAGATTCCTAGCAAGGATTTATTAAAGACAGGTAAAATAATTCAGATAACACAGCCTATCCCTGAAGCGATTTCAGAAATAGCACTATCAGTTGAATCAGTCTATGAAGATTATCAGACGCTAGCATACAGCCGTAGCTCCCTAAAAATAATATATACAATGACATTAACATTAGTACTTTTACTTGCAATTTTATCTGCTGTCGCTTCATCTTTTGTTATTAGCCGCAGAATCTCAAAACCAATATCATTATTGGCTGAAGCGACAAAGCAAATAGCAAAAGGAAAATATAATAAAACAATACCAGAGAACAGTAGAGATGAATTAGGGCTATTAGTTAAGTCTTTTAATAGTATGACAATGAAGCTAAATGATGCAACAAAGAGCTCAGAAAAAAGTAGAGGGAGGCTAGAAATAGCGAGAGCTTTTTTGGATACAATTTTAACTTACCTATCCTCAGGAGTAATTGTAATAGATAAGAATGGTGTGATTAAGCTACATAATATTACAGCGTCAAAAATAATTGAATTCAAAAAAATAAATATGACTGAAAAAAAGTTTACAAACGAAATAACTAAGAATAGAAAATATGAACCAATAATTCAAAAAATTAATACAATTATTTTTACAAAAAAGTTAATAAAAGAACAGAGTTTTGAATTTAATACAAGTAATAAGAGTATTGAGAAGATAATTCGAATTCAAATAACACCACTTAGAAGTGAAAAAAATATTTCGTATATATTAGTCATTGATGATATTACAGAGTTAACTAAAGGCCAGAGAAATCAAGCATGGTCTGAGATTGCAAGAAGATTGGCACATGAAATAAAGAACCCACTAACCCCAATTCAATTATCTGCTGAGAGGATTGAGCACAAATTAAAAGATAAACTAAACAAAGAAGACTTAGTAATGCTGAAAAAATCAACGGCAACAATTGTAAACCAAGTTCATGCGTTAAAAACAATGGTTAATGAATTCTCAGAATACTCAAGGCCTCCAGAGAAAGAAATAAATGCATTTAACCTAGTTGAACTTTTTGAAAATATTATTGAGCTATACCAAGCAACTAGAATAAAAATTAAACTTAATGTCACAAATCAAATTATTTCAATTAAGGCTGACGAGAATAAAATACGTCAAATCATTATTAATTTAATTGAAAATGCAAAAGATGGGCTTGTAAATGAAAAGAAACCAGAATTATTAATAAATATAATTGATGATAATAAATGGATTACGTTTATAGTAAATGACAATGGAATGGGAATTTCAGATGAGCTAATGGGAAGAATATTTGAACCATATGTAACATCAAAGGCAAATGGAACAGGACTGGGGCTCGCAATCGTGAATAAAATAATAGAAGAGCATTCAGGACAAATTGATATCAGGAAAAATAAGGGGAAAGGTACAAGTGTTTCAGTAAGGCTACCTAAATAATAATATGACAAAAGCTAAAATATTAATCATTGATGATGAGGCAGATATAAGAGAGTCATTATCTGATATTCTTAAGGATGAAGGATATCAAGTAATTGCAGTTGAGAATGCTATTAAAGCAAAAGAAGCTAGAAATAAGATCCGTTTCGATTTAATTCTTCTAGACATATGGATGCCAGAATGTGATGGTATCTCACTTTTAAAACAATGGGCAAAAGATAAGGAGATTAATTGCCCAGTAATTATGATGTCGGGCCATGGAACTATTGATACCGCTATAGAAGCAACAAAAATTGGCGCTTTTGATTTCCTCGAGAAGCCAATATCACTCCAGAAATTACTAAAAACAATATCATTGGCATTAAAAAAATCTATTCATATAAATAAATTAGATGTAACTTTTATAACGGATTCTGAGAGTTCGATTATTAAGATATTAAGGCAAAAATTAAAAGATCTAAAAAAAGAAAGTTTGATTCTTATTGATGGAAAAAAAGGTAATTTTTTGAATCTCTGCATTGAATTTTTGCAAGGAAATAATTTTAGTATTTATGATTCAAAAAATAAACTAGACTCAAACCTAATAAATAAAATACATGAAAAAGGAAAGGCAGCCCTTTTAATTAAAAGCCTTAGTGACCTACCAGATTATGACCCATCTGAATTAAGAGCCGTAATTAGGTCATTAACAGCTAAGAAAATAAAAGTTATTATTGTAGATGAAAATATAAATTTACTAAGAATGTTAGTAAATAATGAATGGATACTCGATGATCATTTATTTAAAATTCCTATAGATAATGATATGGATATAATTTCTGAATTTTCAATTTTGATATTAAATTATTATTTATCTAAAAATGTTAATATTGGATACAAAGTATTTGATACTTCTGCTTTAAATTTAATGAGAGTTAACTCTATTTTCCTTAATGTTGATGTTCTTGATAAATTTATTGTAGATCTAATCCAGAATTCCGAGGCAGAAGTGATCACGTCAGATGACATTGATTTTTCAGGAAATACTGCTGCCCGTAAAGATTTAATTAGTGAGAATTTATCCCCAAATGAGAATAATGAGCTTTACAAATTAAATCTTAGGGAAGCCAGAGAAAATTTTGAAAAAAGATATTTTGAATTTCATACAAAATCAAAAATATCAATTTCAGACTTATCAAAAAAATCAGGAGTTGAACGAACTCATTTATATAGAAAATTAAAGCAACTAAAAATTAGTATTAAATAACTATGTAAGCTCCGAGATAACTGGAGTATGGTCTGATGGGCGATCCAATTTTCTAGGTTCCTTATCAATGTATGAATGTTTAACACTTGGTAATATTTTTGATGAAACTAAAATATGGTCAATCCTCATTCCTAGGTTCCTTCTGAAGCCAGCCATACGATAATCCCACCATGAATATTCTTGCTTATCTGGATTAATAATTCTGTAGGAATCATGGAAACCAATATTAAGAATATTTTTAAAGAAGTTTCTTTCTTCTGGTGATACGAGGATCTGTCCAATCCATGCATTTGGGTCATGACAGTCTTTATCTTCCGGAGCTATATTAAAATCTCCAGTTAAAATTATTCCATCATATTTCTTTGTGAGCTCTTTTGCCCATTCAGAAAATTTATTAAGCCAATTCATTTTATAGATGAATTTATCAGAACCAACTGATTGCCCATTTGGAATGTACGCAGATACAATATAAATTTTTTCATTAGAATCGCTGGACCATGTTCCTGAAATAATTCTTTTTTGAGGATCATCGAAATCTGGTAGATCAAAATTAATATCTTTTAATTCCCTCTTTGAGATTATCGCTACCCCATTGTAGGTCTTTTGGCCATTATGATATGAGTGGTAACCAATGTCGGTAAATGCACGATGTTGAAATTTATCATTAACTTGTTTTGTTTCTTGTAGGCATAAAATATCTGGTTGATGTTCTGTTATCCAATCAATAACATGAGTAAGCCTTACATTTAGTGAATTTACGTTCCAGGTTGCTATTTTCAATTTATTAATTTAACCCGGAATGTTTAAGAAGGGCATCAATTGTTGGTTCACGACCACGAAAAGCAATAAATGATTCAAGGGCTGGTCTTGAGCCACCTCGTCCTAGAATCTCCTCCCTAAATGCTTTACCTATAAGGGGAGAGATCACACCATTTTCTTCAAAAAGACTATAAGCATCGGCTGATAGTACCTCTGCCCATTTGTAGCTGTAGTAACCTGCAGCATAACCTCCTGCAAATATATGAGAAAAGCTATGGGGAAATCTATTCCATGTAGGGGGTTTAATGACTGAAATTTTATTTCTTATTTCATCTAAAGTTCCCAGTACGTCATTTAGAGAAGAGTCATAGGTGCTATGTAAAATCATATCAAATAATGCAAACTCTACCTGACGTAATGTCTGCATTCCAGATTGAAAATTTTTAGATAAATATAATTTGTCGAAAAGTAACTTTGGCATAGGCTTCTTAGTCGTGACATGTTCTGACATACCTTGAATAACTGACCATTCCCAACAGAAATTTTCCATAAACTGGCTTGGTAACTCAACTGCATCCCATTCAACTCCTTTAATACCAGAAATACTATATTCTTCGATCTCAGTGAGTAAATGATGCAGCCCATGACCAAACTCATGGAATAAAGTAATAACTTCATCATGAGTAAATGTCGATGAAGTATTATTTGCAGGAGATGTAAAATTACAGGTTAAGTAAGCTACGGGCAATGATGATTCATCTACAAATTTATACTTTGAAATAGCCTCATCCATCCAGGCACCGCCTCTCTTATTCCTCCGAGCATATAAATCAAGATAAAACTGCCCTAATAAATTATTTTTTTTATCTTTAATTTCATAGAATTCAACAAGATTATTCCAAACGTCTGTTTTTTTTGGTTCAATGTAAATATTATAAAGTTTCTCGACAATATTGAAGAGACCTTTAAGAACTTTTTCTTTAGGGAAATAATTCTTTATTTCTTGATCAGAAAAATTAAACTTTTTTTGCTTAATTTTTTCAGAAAAATAACTTACATCCCATGCTTCAATATTACTTAACCCATCTTTAGATGATTCGTTTGATAGTTCTAGCATATCTATTTTTGCGAATGGTTTTGCCTTAGTTGCTAGATCATATAAAAATTCTGTAACATCTTGGCTAGATTTTGCCATCTTAGTTTTTAATGACATAGAGGCATAATCAGAATAATTTAACATTTTAGCTAATTTAGATTTGAAGATTAAAATATTATTAATATTATGTGTGTTGTCTAACAAAGGCTCACCTAGATCAGAAGCCTTCGTTGCGTATGCATGATACATTTCTTTTCTTAATTCTCTATCATCTGCATATTGTAAAGTTGGTATATAGCATGGAAAGTCTAAGGTAAATAACCAACCATCTAATTTCTCTCTCTCAGCATTAATCTTAACCATAGAAATAATGTCTTCTGGTAATCCCTTAATTTTTATAGGGTCAGTAATGTGTAGTTTATAATTATTTGTTGCATCCAAAAGATTCTCTTCAAATTTAGAGGTTAGCGAAGATAGTTTTTCCTTAATTTTTTTGAATTCTTTTTTCTTATCATTTGGGAGATCCACCCCTCCCAGTTCAAATCCTAATAATTCATCGTCAATAATCTTTTTCCTTGCATTATTAAAATATTTATACACAGATGAGTTTTTTAAGGTTTTAAATTTTTCATAAATTACCTCATTCTGAGAAATTTCTGAATAGTAATTTGTAATTTTCAACAAATTTTTATTGTACTCATCTCTAAGATTTTGACTGTTAACTACTGCATTAAGATGGTTCACTTGCGACCAAGCTCTACTTAACTTTTCATCGCATTTTTGCAAGGGCTCAATAAAATTTCCCCATAACAACTTCTCTGATGACTTTTCAATCTCAAAAATTTTCTTTCTATTTTCATCTAATATTATGTCAATTGCAGGTGAAATATGTTCGGGTTTTATCTGGGAAAATAATGGTAGTTCATCTCTTTCTAGCAAAGGGTTATTAATTATTTTATTCATCTTATTCTTTCCTATCTTTATTTGTTAATGTCTTGAATTAGACTTTCAATATTGTCAGGCTCAATTGATCTTAGTATTTTATTTGCTTTTATCATTATTTTTTTTGGATCTGAGCTTAAAACTTGTTTCTTAACAATTAGCATACTTGAAGGATGCATTGAAAAGTTTGTTAATCCCATCCCAAGTAATAATTTAGTTAATTTAGGATCTCCAGCCATTTCACCGCATATTGCAACCTCTTTATTATATTTTTTCCCTGCTTTAATCGTGTTGTCGATCAGTCTAAGAACTGCAGAGTGAAGGGAGTTATATAAATGAGAAACACTATCATCCGTTCGATCAATTGCAAGTGTATATTGCACAAGGTCATTTGTTCCAATTGATAAAAAATCTAATTCATTTGCAAACATATCAGCATTAATAGCAACTGCTGGAACTTCAACCATACCGCCAACTTTAATTTTATTATTAAACTTTACTTTAGAGTTTTTAAGAGATTGTTTTGCTCTTTCAATTAACATTTTTGTTTGTCTTAGTTCTTGGAGTGATGAAAGCATAGGTATAAGAATTCTTATATTACCAAATGCCGAGGCTCTGAGAATTGCCTTCAATTGAGTTGTAAAAAGATGTGGTTCTGATAAACATAATCGAATTGCACGTAATCCCAGTGCGGAATTACTTTTACAATTATTATCCACAGCTGTACTTTTATCAGCACCAGAATCTAGTGTTCTTATTACTACCGGTAGATTTCCCATAGATTTAGTCACGGCTTTATAAATCTTAAATTGCTCATCTTCATCAGGAGGCGAAGGTCTGTTCATAAAAAGAAATTCAGTTCGAAATAAACCAATACCATCTGCATTATTTTCCTTAACAGATTTAATATCTTCTGGAACCTCAATATTTGCAAGTAGGGATATTGTTTCATTGCCTAAAGTCTTACATCTAACATTTCTAATCTTTATTAGTTTTTTCTGTTCTATTTCCCAAAGATTCTGTTTGTATTGGTACTCTTCAAGAATTGCAGAGCTTGGATTTATGATAACAATACCCTGATTGCCATCAACAATTAATATATCATTATTTTTTATTAATTTCTTTGCATTTCTTACAGCAACAATGGATGGGATATTTAAACTCCTGGCCAAAATTGCCGTATGAGAATTAGCCCCCCCCATTTCTGTAATGAACGCTCCATATTTATGATTTTTGAACTGAAGTGTATCTGCCGGAGAAATATCTTGAGCTACCAAAATAACCGAACTTTCATTTTTAAACTTTATTTTTTGCTTTTGATGTCCTAAAAGTATCTTTATAACTCTTTCGGCTACCTGAACTACATCATGCTTTCGCTCCCTAATATAAGGATCTTTTATTTGGTTAAATTTCTCAATAATTAGATCAAGTTGAATCTTAATTGCCCATTCAGCATTACATTTATCGCTCTTAATTGTTTTAATTGGCTCCTCTGATATATTTTTATCACTCAGTAACATTAAATGAGTGTCAATAAATGGAGAAAATTGTGAATTTGAATCGAGTAAAAGTTTTTTCTTAATACTGATTAATTCATTTTTTACTATTGATAATGCTTCCTTGAATCTGTTAATTTCAAAATCAATTTTTATATTTTTAATGTCATAACGTACAACTTCGAGTAATGCATTAGATATTAATTGGGATGTGCCGATGGCAATTCCATTTGATACTGGAACACCGTGTATATTAAACGATACCATTATTCACCTTCATCAAAATAATTTTTGAAAAGTTTCTCAATTTGTTTAATTGCTTCTTTTTCATCTGAACCATTTGCTTGGATTTCAACTTCTGAACCCATGCTGGCAGCGAGCATTAAAATATCCATAATATTTTTTGCGTTTACTTTTTTGTTTTTTTTAATTATATATATTTCAGAGCTAAAAAGTGATGCGAGCTGGGTAAGTTTACTGGAGGCTCTAGCATGTAAACCTAACTTATTAATAATTTTTACTTTTTTTTGAATCATTTGCTATTCATTTTTATTATGCCATCTTCCGCAGCTTGCATACATGCTTTTTCTGTCTCAGAAAGAGACCCATCTCTATTTGTGATTGCCTGTATTAGCATTGGTAAATTAAGACCTGTAATCACACCAATATTATCCTGAGCAGTATATTTTTTCAATATATTTGAAGGAGTCGCCCCATAAATATCCGTCATTATTAGAACCCCAGACTCTACATTTAGATTCTTTATTTCATTTTCGATGAATTTTTGGCATTCCTGTAAATCACTTCTAGGATCTACTGGCACACATTCAAGTAGGTTGATAGATTTTCCAAGTATATGTGATGCACAATCTATAAGAGATTTTCCTATTTCACCATGAGTAACTAAGAGTATGCCAATCATCTTTAAATGTTCTTTATCCCTAATTATTTTTAGTTGAGCCATCTGCCTGATGATGGTCTGAGTTTTTTTCTTTATACTTTATTACCTGCCGATCTAATTTATGAATTACCGTTTCAATTGCATGATACATATTCTCATCTGTAGATTCAGCGTGCATCTCTGCTTTTGGGAGATGAATTGTTACTTGGGCTATATGATCTAGCTTCTCTAAACTAAGAGTAAATTTTGCATCAATTAAATGATCAAAGTGATTAGTAATTTTTTTAAATTTATTTCTGACATGCCCATCAATAGAAGGGGTAATTTCAAAATTATGTGCTTTAATTATTAAATTCATCTGGGTCCCTTTATATATTTACTTTTTTCTTTGGTTAGACGGTAAAATTTTTGATTTTTCTCTATATTTAGCTATAGTTCTTCTTGCTATTTTAATCCCTTGATCCTTAAGCATCAAAACTATTTTTTCGTCAGAAAAAGGCTTTAGGGAGTTTTCATCGTTAATAATATCTTTTATTCTCCCTAAAATTGCCTTTGAGGATAATGTTTTTCCTAGACCCGACAGAATTTTTGCCCCAAAAAAATGTTTAAGTTCATAAATTCCATAAGGGGTGAGAATGAACTTATTAGATGATGCTCTGGAGATTGTAGACTCATGAAGGTTTAATTCCTCGGCTATTTCTTTTAATATTAATGGCCGTAAATATAACTCTCCCTTTTGCAGAAAATCTTTTTGATGTCTCATAATAGATCGAGAAACTCTTAAGATAGTTATTGAGCGCTGTTGTAAATTCTTTATTAGCCACTTAGCTTCCTGAAGTTTTTCCTTTAAGTCTTCTGTCACATCGTCTTGCATATCTTTAAGAGATTTTTCATGTTCATTATTTACCCTTAATTTTAGTAATTCGTCTTCATTAACATAAACTTCCCAACTTCCATTTTCATTTACTACAGTAATATCTGGCCTTATGAAGTCATTTTGATTAATTTTTTTGAAGGCAAGTCCTGGCTTGGGATTTAGTGCTTTAATAATTTCAACTGCTTTATCTAAGTCACCTCGAGAGCAGTTAAGTTTTTTTATCAAACCATCAAAGTTTTTATTGGCCAGAAGATTTAAATGATTTATCACGATAGATTTAGATATTTTAACAATTTCATTTTCATTTTCAATGATATTTAGTTGAGAATATAAGCATTCGGATAAATTTCTTGCACCAATACCTGGGAATGAAGAATTTTGAATAAGTTTTATTAATATTACTAATTCATTAATCTCAACCTTTGGATCCTGATCAATATTATTAATAAGGGATTCATAAGTCTCTATTAAATAACCTTCATCATTAATTGCATCTATTATGAAGGAAAAAATTAATTGTTGCCTTTCAGGAAAAGAAAAAATACTTAAATTTTCAATTAAATACTCTCTTAAGGTTTCATTTTTGGCTTGATTTTCGAAAATATTATAGTAGTCGTCATTTGAAATTTTTGTATTGTTAATTGATTGATTGTTGTTAGCTGATGGCTTTATATAGCTATAATCTTCTTCTCGCTCAAGAAAGATATTGTCATTTAAGTATTCTTCGAGTAACTGATCTAGTTCAGCTTGTGATGCATGAAGGAACCTTAACGATTGTTGAAGAAGGGGGGTTAGTTTAAGGGACTGCGATAATTTTAGGTTATAACTTAACTTCATTTAGAGAACAAAGTTTTTACCAAGATAAATATTCTTGACCGCTTCATTAGCAACCATTTCAGAAGGGGTGCCGGAGGCTAATACTTCGCCTTGATTAACAATGTAGGCTCGATCACAGATACCTAATGTTTCTCTTACATTATGATCAGTAATTAGCACACCAATACCTAATAAGGTTAATTGGGTAATAATCTTCTGAATATCAAGTACTGCAATTGGATCAATGCCTGCGAATGGCTCATCTAGAAGAATAAATTTAGGGTCTATTGCGAGACATCGTGCTATCTCAACTCTTCTTCGCTCCCCTCCCGAAAGACTAATTGCTGGACTATCTTTTATATGCTCAATACTTAAGCTTTTTAATAGATCTTGTAATTTTTCCTCTATTTTTATTTTAGAATATTTTCTAAGTTCTAATACTGCTAGGATATTTTCTCTTACAGTCATTTTTCTAAAAATAGAAGGCTCTTGTGGAAGGTATGAGATACCAATTTTAGAGCGATTATGAATAGGCATTTTAGTTAATTCTTTTTGATCAATTTTAATAGTGCCATTCTCTGATGCAATTAAGCCTACAATCATATAAAAAGAAGTTGTTTTTCCTGCTCCGTTTGGACCAAGAAGTCCAACAACTTGCCCACTTTTCACATTAAGAGAAATATCTTTAACAACTACTTTTTTATTGAAGCTTTTCCTTAAATTCTTAATGATTAACTCAGCCATGGACTACCTCGCCTTCTTTGGAGCAATAATCACTCTTGTTCGAGTTTTCTTTGAATTCTTCCCAGAATTATTTTTTGTGCTTCCTGACATTGCTTGCGCAATTTCAGCGTTAGCATCATAAATAATGTAGTCTCCAAACACAGTATCATCGCCTCTTTTTACTGAGGCTTTGTCGTAAAGATGAACTTTATCCATATGTCCATCATATTCTATTCGAGAGGCCTTGCCTTCAACATAAGAGTCCATTCCGTCTCGCTTTTGTTTGAAGGATGTTGGATTACCTGTAGAAATACTATGCTGAAACCCTTGTTTGTCTTCTCGCACAGTTAATTCATCTGCTCTAATTATCATTGTGCCTTGAGTCAAAATAACGTCACCTTTATAAACGCTAATACTTCGATTGTCATCAACTATCATAGAGTCTGATTCAATCTCAATCGGCATATCTCTATCTGCCTGTTCTGCTAGAACAATTGGAGATAGACATAATAGACAACACACTAAGAATATTTTTTTATAATTAATCATCTAAAACATAATTTTTATTTAATAATTTTTTCATAATGAACTTTTACGTTACTTAGAAGTTTAAAAGTATTTTCTTTTTTATCATACTTCATGCCAACTCCATTTATTTCAATATTAGGTTCTTGAATAATTTTTACTGGCGACCTTGTAAAGATTACATCAGAATTTGGCAGGATATTAAGAGAGTCTGTGAAAAGTTTCATCGCTTTTTTTTTGGGTGTAGCTAACCGCATGAGGATTACATTTTTTCTTACAATAATCTCATCGCCCAAGCTTGTAATTTCTCCATTGTTCCCCGATATCCATGAATAAGGATTGCCACCTTCATATTTAGTAAACTTCGGATTTATAAGCAGGGTTTTATTAAGATGCTTATAGTTAGTCATTTTCTTTCCAGCTAAAATAAATTTAGTATCACCATTTTCTGTTGTTTGTTGAGTTGAAAACTCATCTAAATAAAAGTCGGGGCCACTTGCTAAAAGAGTTTTTTCTGAATAAAGCTCTTTAATAACTTCTAATTTCAACCAGTACGAGGTTAAAGCAATCAAAGCTATAAGAAGAATAACAAGAATGGATGATAGTTTATTTTCCATGTCTTTAATTAAATTACTTTACCTTTAAGTAGATCCTGAAGATTAACAATACCAACTAATTCATTTTCTTCATTAACAACCAAAAAACTATTAACCTTAGATTTTTCCATTATATTTACGGCATCAATTGCTAATTGAGATGATTTTAAGACAATGGGATTTGCTGTCATGCAATCATTAACATTGCTATCTATTGTTTTATTTGCTATTAATGCTCGCCTTAGATCTCCATCGGTCAAAATACCTATCGGATTATTTTTTTCATTAATGACTGCAGTAAACCCAACTTCTTTTTCAGTTATGATTATGATGGCCTCTTTGAGAGATGAATGGGGAGTAACCTTAGGGATTAAATTATTTATTCTCATAATATCCTTAATCTTAGTTAAAATATTTTTCCCTAGAGATCCTCCCGGATGTGATTCTGCAAAATCATCTGCTGTAAATCCCCTTAATGTTAGTGTACAAATAGCTAATGCATCACCAAGTGCTAGAGATACAGTTGAGCTGGCAGTCGGAGCCAAACCTAGAGGGCAGGCTTCTTGTTGGACGTCAGAGGAGATATGAATATCACTTTGTACGGCCAAGTCTGAACTTGCATTACTACAAATAGAAATAATTCTTGCACCAATTCTCTTGATATTTGGAATAATTGAACTAATTTCTGAGCTTTGTCCCGAGTTTGAGAAAACAATGACTATATCGTCTTTTGTGATCATCCCAAGATCACCGTGACTTGCTTCTCCTGGATGCATGAAAAAAGCTGGTGTACCAGTACTGGCAAGTGTTGAGGCAATTTTTCTTGCAATATGCCCCGATTTTCCCATTCCACTTAATACAATTCGTCCTGAACAATTAATGATTAGATTGACTGCATTAACAAAGCTAGTAGAAATATTTTTACTCACATGAAGGATCTCCTGAGCTTCAATTTCAAGAACTTCCTTTGCAATTTTGATTATATCTTTTGGGTTATTTTCCATAGTTTAATTATTAATCATTTTTTATAGTTATTCATAAGTATAAAAGGGTTT